>Ga0209491_10007890_pt1 | contig 13819 bp, 12 predicted proteins | sample BON02_FD_187213 | JGI IMG/M metagenome (GOLD analysis project Ga0209491, IMG submission 187213) | Freshwater microbial communities from Lake Bonney liftoff mats and glacier meltwater in Antarctica - BON-02 (SPAdes) (version 2) | ecosystem: Environmental > Aquatic > Freshwater > Ice > Glacier... | reverse complement strand
GAGATTGAGCGGTCAGCAACCTGGATAATTACATCCCCAGGCCGGATGCCGCTAGCTGCGGCAGGAGAACCGGGCATTACTTCCATGACTAATGCACCCCGCTCGGCGGTAACTTGCGATCGCAAGTTAGGTTCTCTGGCGATACCTGCTTTGAGTTCGTCTGTCAGCGGAATCATCTGTACGCCCAGATAGGGATGGCGAGCTTTACCCGTTGCAAATAATTGAGTAGTAATTCGTGTTGCTGTTAGCATCGGGATGGCAAAGCCCAAGCCTTGAGCGTCCGCACGAATAGCGGTATTAATACCGATGACTTCACCCCGCGCATTGAGCAGAGGACCCCCCGAATTACCAGGATTAATCGCGGCATCGGTTTGGATAAAATTTACACGCTTATCGGGGACACCTGCTTGGGAACTAGTCCGCCCAGTCGCACTAATGATGCCAATAGTTACAGTATGGTCTAATCCAAGTGGATTACCGATCGCAATTGCCCATTCGCCTGGAGTAAGTCGCTCCGAGTCCCCTAATGTTACGATTGGTAAGTTCTGAGCTTTGACTTGTAATACAGCGACATCTGTGACTCGATCGATCCCAACTACTTTCCCTTCCAATACCCGCCCACTTTTGAGCGTCACCTTGACTCGCTCTGCTCCATCGACTACATGAGCACTGGTGACAATTCTACCATCAGGACTGATGATAAACCCCGACCCCATCCCCTGTTCGATCTGTTCTTGCTTGGGCAACCGCCCAAAAGACTTCTGTGCTGGGTTTTCCGTGGCTGGACTTACCACCTGGGCATCAACTTTGACTACTGCTGGGCTGACTTTTGCGACAGCAGCGGTAATAAAGTTGGTATTCTCACTTTGAACCCTGCGAGCGACAATCGGTTGAAATGGGATGGATGAAGGACTATTGTTACTAATTGGGATTAGTTGCGACGGCTGTTGCTGGCGGAAATATTTACCAACACCCGCACCAATACCACTACTTGCGACAATCGCGATCGTGCCTATGGCTAGTTTTTTGGAGAGGATATCCATAGACGATTTAGAAGTACTATCTAAATTCTCGCTCTAATCGCTGAAATACTCAAGTGCTAATACTTTTGGCTGAATCGGGAGTTGCAGCGATCGCGTTCATAATTCACCCCTGACAATCCCGATGATGATGGCCAAGATGAGGCAGCCGAGGAAGGTTGCGATCAACATAAATAGAGCAAAAATTTCCCCAGCCGAGAGCGGTCGATCTGTCGGATCGAGATATGCTGAAGGTCGATACTTATCAGGACGTGGTTTGAGGGTTTGAAACTGGGGAGGGGGTTGGATGACAAACACCCGTGAATAGCCTATTTCCAGATCGTATACCGAGCGGCGTTCGGGATGACTGACAGTGGCATAAGCTTCATTCAAGGATTGAAATTTGACTGTAGCAACTGCGGTGGTGAGGGCAGTAGTGTCAGGATGATATTTTTTACTCAATTCCCGGTAAGCACGCCGAATTTCGATCGCTGACGCGTTCGGATACACACCTAATAAATCATAATAAGTTTGCTGTTGTTTACTATTCACCAGACAATATTTGAGGAGTATTTAGGAGGATAGATTAAATAATTTATCGCTCATTGTCTCTCTCCCAAGTGCGGGAAGGGACTGGGGTGAGGGTGAACAGATCGCTGATAGACTTCGGCTATGACCCATCCCAACGACTACGCCAACGGCAGAGAATTTTTAGACTCATAACATAAACCACAAATACTCGCAAGTAGTAACCAAGCTAGCGTATTTAGGCGCAGGTCTGTGAGAGTCACATCAGTCATGTTGAACATGATAAACCCTCCAAAGGCAATTAGAAAGGTAAAAAAGATCGTGCGTGAGTGTCGCCATTCGATCGGAAAATCGAGAAACAGTATCGTACCACGGGCGACGATCCAGCCGACAATACTAACTAAGCCGATCGTGAAGGGTAGACCGAGACTAGAGGAGAGCATAATAATGATATTGTGCGGCTGTGACACCCAAATCTGGCTTTGGGCTTGATATAAGTTCCCAAAACTTTGCATTCCCCAGCCAGTCAGCGGACGTGATTGGATCAGTTTCCCAGCAAATTTGAACTGAGCTATCCGGGTGAGGGCGTCTGGACGATCGGGATACATTTCATCGGTAATTCTCGCCCAAAAATAACGTGGCACAATCGATCTCAGTGGTGCTTTAATTGGCGACGGTGCATAAGCAGAGCTAAAAATAATCGCCATCAGCGCAGACACCACTCCTAGCACCCAATACCAAGACTGATAAGCTGCAAATATTAACATACTCGCGATCGCGCCACCCCAAGCAGAACGAGAACTAGTAAAGATTAACGCGGTGCCACAAATTAGCAGAAATACATTGAGATAGATTAATTTGGGCGATTTCCAGATCTTCACCCGATCTAATTTCGGCTGTGAGGAGTCGGCACCTCCATGTTCCCAGGTATCGATCCACAATCCCAATCCCAACACAAATACCATTTGTAAGTATGCAGCTAGTCCCGTTGCATAACCAAATAGTGATGCCATTCGCCCCTGGGGATTGCCGCCAGAATGCAGTACGAAAATATGGATCGGAGTGTCCATCACCACCAGATCGCCACCCCAACCCAGCCATAACTCCCCAAATCCTAGCAAGATGACCGGGATAGCTGAAAATAGGAAGATCCAAGCCAGTTGTCGTAACTGGGCGGTGGTTTGGATCAGCACACTATAAGCAGCAAAAAAGCCAAAATAGGGGAGTAGATTAGCTAGTCCTAACAGTGCATCACCAGGCGAGACGCCGAATAAAGAAACAAAGATCGACCATAATCCCAATAGTGCTAACCACCAATTTACTCGATGACTGAGGATTTCTCGCCGAGACTTCATCCAAGTCAATACCAAAGCAATAAAGATCGGCAATATGCCCACGCTCGGTAATACTGGAAAAATCAGGAACCCGGTCCTCGCAAATTTCCACGCTGTTTGTAAGCGCGGATTGGGGTGTTTCCAATTCGATCCAGGAATTAGGGCGAGAAAATTAGGCATCGGCTGGATATTTGTCGATTGTGTCAGTTGCTAGGGGCATCCCGGTAGGTTCTAATCCTTGATAAAAGCTGGCAATAATCCCCACTACCAACCACCAGAGGGTTTGAATCTGCGGACGATACCACTCGGTATCGGTAGTACCTTGTCCGAGCAGGGCTACCATTGTCACGATCGCCGCCATCAACCAAAAAGCCTGAGGATCTCTGGTTTGGCGCAATTTTGCTAAACCTTTAATACCACAATTAAACGTTACGATAATCATCCACATCAGACCGGCAAAACCAACGTAGCCAATCTCGACGATCGTTTCCAGAAACAGAGAGTAGGCACCAAGCGCGCTGAATCGCGGACTAGTTTGATAAATCGGATAAATCTTCTTGAACACTCGATCTCCAGGACCAAATCCAAATATCGGTCGATCGTGAATCATTTTCCCTACAGCTTTCCAGACTTCGAGCCTGACATTATTACTACTATCTTTACTACCACTAAAAATACTCAACACTCGATCGCGCAAGCTGGGAATCAGTAGCATCGCGATCGCACTTATCGCCAGAATTCCGCCCAAACCCAGCGGTAATGCCCACGATTTCCAGAATTTTGGCAATCTAGGGCGCAGCCAATAGTAAACCAATCCAGCGGCGACAAGAGTACCTAAAAAGGCTCCAACCCAGGCACCACGGCAGTATGTAACTAGTAAGCAGTAGGTATTGGCGACTACCATCACGATCGCCAGGGTTTTTTGCAACCGACTGGGCCAGATAAAGAACGCCGCGACACTAAAGGCGATCGCGGGGAGAAGATACCCAGCTAAAAGATTAGGATTGCCCAGATAACTATAGGCTCGTGTCGTCTTTGCCAAGGTAGATTCAGCATCTACCCAAGTTGCCAATTGTTTTGCACCATAAATCGATTGATGTATGCCGTAAACGCTGACGACTAGCGCAACATGCAGGTAAATTGCGATTAACCAATTCCGCACCCGACTCGATCGACATACCCGCGCCAACATCACAAATAATAGCAAATAGAGACTCATTAAACTCAGCCCTCTAAATGCGGCATCTTTTACTGGTGATAAACCAGTTGAGATGGCCGAAATGCCCCAGAATACCAGCAGCGTGATGTGAATCGGGGTAATGCCACCACCGCGATTGTCAGCTAGAGTTAGCAATACCCAAAAAGCCGCCACTCCAGTCAGTAATAACGCAATTGTTTCTGTCGATAGTCCTGGTATCGATGATATAAAGGGCGATATAATAAAGACTAAGGATGTCAAAATTGCCCCAAATTCGTCGCCCCACTGCATCAACCAACTTCCCTGTCGCCAAGATTGGAGACTACCTACCCAGCGATGAATATAACTAGCATCAACCCATTTATCTGGGGATAAATCTGATAATGTTAGGCGTTGCCAAAAAGAATTCATGCGCATGGATTGTGAATTAAAACGATCGAGTCATAGTAGATTGCGATCGCACCCTACCATCGAATCTTAAAGGATTACCATTTAAGCAAATTAAACTGCTCCATATCAACAGTATCGCGGTTACGATAAATTGATAAGACGATCGCTAGTCCTACAGCCGCTTCCGCCGCCGCAATCGCAATTACAAATACTGTAAATACTTGTCCTTTGATTTCGGCTGGATCGATGTAGTTAGAAAAGCCCATCAAGTTCAAATTGACTGCATTTAACATCAACTCGATCGACATCAATACTCGCACCGCATTTCGACTATTTACTAGTCCATAAATACCGATACAAAAGAGTGCGGCAGCTAAAATTAAAAAATATTGTAATTGCAATGCCATATAGATATTTATTATTATACGATACCTGTCTAATTGCTCTTGACAGAAATTTAGCTGTCAACTATTTCCTGACCTCTCAAGAAATAGAGATCGTGATTCACCATCCGCTATCCACCCCTACCCTAGATGTCTAATTTGACACAGGTCAGGAAGTATCAACTTATTTCCCAACTAATTCGCGGGGGCGTTCGGGAAGAGTGAGACTGTCTGGGGTTGAAGTACCAACACTATCGGGAAGGAAATCTCTACGGGCAAGAATGATTGCACCGACCATCGAAATCAACAATAGGATCGAAGCTAATTCAAATGGTAATAAAAAATCAGTAAAAAAGTGCTTGGCTAATGGAACAATCGAGCTTGCTAACGGTATTGTTGTCGTTGAAATTGCCCAGGGAGTAACGAGCGAAACAGTACTCAAAAGTGTAAATAAACCAGCACAAACCAATGCTGTTGTCCCCTGTCTGATCCAATTATTTTTCAGCGGTTTGAAGTCCTCACGTTTGTTGACTAGCATGATCGCAAACAAGATTAAGACATTGACTGCTCCAACATAAACTAAGATTTGTGCCGCCGAAACAAAGTCAGCATTTAGCAGGATATAAATTCCCGCCATACTAATGAATACTCCACCCAATAGAAAGGCGGAATAAACAATATTAGCAAACAGAACCACACCCAAAGCTGCTCCCAACATCAACACCGAGAGAATTCCGAATGTAACTAATTGCACACCTTCAGCAATTTGCATTTTTGTTATTAATTATTAGTAATTTGGATGTGAGAAACTGATCCAGGCTGCTCATTGTGTGAGGAATCGGGGATAAGTTTTCTAGTTACTCATTGCTATTTGCACGTTGAGCACCAGCAGGTAAATCACGAGGACTCATCACACCTTTAGGTAGATATGCCATCGTGCGGAGGGCTGTAACCATCGGATCGTCAGTAACTTTGGTCGGTAGGCGACCCAAAGCTACACTATCATAATTTAGTTCGTGACGATCGAATGTCGCTAGTTCGTACTCTTCGGTCATCGAGAGGCAATTAGTAGGACAGTATTCTACACAATTGCCGCAAAAGATACATACCCCGAAATCGATACTGTAGCTATTGAGTTTCTTTTTCTTGCTAGCTTTGTCAAACTCATAATCAACGACAGGTAAGTTAATCGGACATACCCGCACGCAGACTTCACAAGAGATACATTTATCAAATTCAAAGTGAATCCTGCCCCGGAATCTTTCAGAGGGAATTAGTTTCTCGTAGGGGTATTGAACCGTTACGGGACGACGCTGCATGTGGTCGAATGTTACGGCTAGTCCTTGCCCGATATACTTGGCAGCCTGAGCGGTTTCTTTGCCGTAATCGATTACTTGTTTGAGGAATTTGAGCATGGGTAAGTTAGGAGTTAAGAGTGAGGATCTGTAGAGCTTGATACCACCATTTCAAGACGAAGCCAGAGATTTAGCTGATAGCAACCGCTATACCAGCAGATCGGCTGGTGGGTTAGGGCAGGTTTTGCCCCAACGATCGATTGTCCTCATCACCTGGGCGACTGACTGCGATCCTAGCCACCAAAAGCAGTTGGGAATGCTAATTTGAGTGCCGCCGTAATCAGCAAGTTAGCAAGGGCAATGGGTAAGAGGAATTTCCAGCCGAGATTGAGGAGTTGGTCGATCCGGACGCGAGGTACGGTCCAACGGGTGATAATGGCTAGGAAGACCAAGAAATATGCTTTGAGGACTGTCATCGCGATGCCTAGCGACGCATCGACTACTTGTACCCAGGAAGTTGCGGGATCGACACCAATTAAATTACTTAATACTTCGATCGGAATCGGACTAGACCAACCACCTAGATAGAGGATGGCAACCAATAGCGCAGATAGTACCAGGTTAACGTAAGAAGCGATATAGAACAGGGCAAATTTCATCCCTGAGTATTCAGTCTGATAGCCAGCTACCAGCTCTTCCTCAGCCTCTGGCAGGTCAAAGGGCAGACGTTCGCATTCAGCTAGTGCCGAAATCCAGAAGATGACAAAACCAACTGGTTGTCGCCAAACATTCCAGGATAAAATGCCATAGCCTGACTGTTGCTCGACGATATCGATCGTGCTGAGACTGTTAGACATCAACACGATCGCTAGCACGGACAAAGCCAACGGGATTTCGTAGCTAATCGACTGAGCAGCGGCGCGCAATCCACCAATGAGCGAATACTTATTATTGGACGCATATCCAGACATCAGCAAGCCAATCGGGACGACACTGGAGAAAGCGATCCACAAAAATACTCCGGTATTGACATTGGTAATCACCAAATTCTGTCCGAACGGGACGATCAGGTAAGAGATAAATACTGGCATCACTACCAAAATCGGTCCGATCGTAAACAGATACGGATCGGCATTGGCTGGGGTAATATCTTCTTTGAACACTAGTTTCAAACCGTCAGCAACTGGTTGCAACACACCCAATGGGCCAGCAAATTCCGGGCCGATCCGTTGTTGGACGGCGGCTGAAATCTTACGTTCTAACCACACATTGACTAGCACCCCGACTGTGGCACCGATAATCATCAGCAACATCGGAAACGGCATCCAGAGAACTTTCGCCAGTTCGGCTGAGATACCAAGGTCACTGAGGGATTGGATAAAGGTTCCTTGGAGATCGATTCCTGAATTCATATGTCCCTGCTTGGCTATTCACGACCGCAAAAATCCCTCCTCTTCGCTTGATTTAGGTTTCCGACGATCGAGATAAATATTAGTAAGATTTTCCCTATCAGTATATCGCGGTATGAGGATTAGGCGATCCTCGTCATTTTAAGTAACTTCGATTTTGGAGTTTGACTTTAATCCAAAATCTGGCGTTGCTGATTTAAGGTACGATATCTCAAGTTACCCTCTAGGTCGATAGAGGCTACAGACAATTTTGCCATCTTTACGCGATCGAAATGATGACATATTACCATCGGGGTCGGTAATTAAGAGATCGCGACAATCATAAGACGCGGCTGGTTGTTTGACTCCATCGATACTCACCATCGCCTGATACTGCCAGTAATTCTTCGCACTCCGCTTAATATCGAGAATACAAATCCGCTGAGTGTCCACCTGACGACAAAAATCTGCCCTAGCCGGAGTTACACTCACCAACCAGATCGATAATCCGATCGAAAATAATTTAACTAGTGTCAACACCTTCTACTCATTGGTCTAATCAATCTCATCATCCAGATAACTAAAAAAACTTCCGTAGGATGTATTAATCGGCTCGCGCTCGCCTTTGTTTCCCGACGGTTTAGCGGCTTCTGCTAAGGCAGAGGCTTTGCCAACGCGCTCCTCGGGTTTCCCGTAAGCGCAAAGCGCAGGCTCTGCCAACGCGCAGCGTCTCGCAGAGAGGGTTTAGCGAAAAGTGCGTTCTTGGGGTTTCCCCAAGTAAAGCACCTTTTCAAGACAGCGAATCAAGACAAGACAGCCTAACGCATCCTACGAGCAATCTAGAATCTTTCCCCGATCCCGAATTGAATCCGACTTTCCGAACGATTATTGAACGCGTAGTCAATCCGGATTGGCCCAATCGGCGAATTCACCCGAATCCCAGCACCATAACCAAAACCACTACCTGGTTTGCTCCGAACTCCGGCTGGATTGCCTGGAACGCTGTTTCCAGTACCTAGATCGCTGCCATAATCTGCAAAGAGCGTACCACCGACGATCGATATGAGCGGAAAGCGATATTCGGCGGTAGCCTGAGCATAACTGCGTCCCGAACCAACATCGCCATCCTCAAAGCCTCGGACAGAGCTAGTCCCGCCCAAACTAAAGGCTTCATAAGGTGGTAAGTCTCCCACGATTGTCCCACCTTGAACATTGAATACCAGTGCTTGGGAACCCGGGGTGAAATCAAGCAATTTTACGGGTGTGTAGTTGGTATAACTCACCCTGGCTCTGGTCATAAATATATTTCCGAGTCCAATTGGTACCGACTGATCTAGTCCCAGCTTGAGCAGTGTACCTTGGGTAGGATCGACAAAACTATTTCGTAAATCTTGAGTGATGCCCAACTGCACCATCAACAGATCGTCTTGTCCAGTTTTACTAAAAGTCAGCTCGTTACCGCGTGAATCTCTTGGGACGATCGATCGACCATCTACATCCTGAATCGCCACTCGTTGATACTGCAATCCCAGCGAACCGCGCCAGGTACTGTCACTAAAAGGATCGCCATTGAGCGGACGACTAAACGTCACACCGCCGCCCTGTCGCCGAATCCGGGGAATGTCTGTGGTATTGGGGATAAATGCTGGTGTTTTACCACCATCGAAGATCAATGATGTCGATCGACGTTGAAAGATATTAGCAGTATAAGACGTGCGATTGGGGTCAGTCGCAATCCAAGGATCGGTGAAATTCAAGTCAAATAATATGTCAGATCTGGTGCCGATTTGAAGTTCAGCACCGAGTTTTTGAGCATTCCCACCGATATTCAATTGGTTATAGCTAATACTCGCAAATAAACCACTAGTTGAGCTAATCCCGCCCCCAGCTAAAATATTAGCGGTCCTCCGCTCGATGACGTTGAACTGAAGGAGCACTTTTGCCGGATCGCTACCTGGGGCGAAGGATACGCGGACATCATCGAATAGTCCCAAACCAAAAATCCGCCGTAGATCTTTTTCAGCAGTATTCCGGTTAAAGATTTTGCCTGGTTTTAACTCAGCTTCGCGAGTAACGATAAATGGTCGAGTACTACCTGTAATTGGTTTGTTCTTGTCATCAACCAGCGAACCATCTTTATTGAGAAAACGTACCTGAACATCTTCGATCAGTCCTTCCGCAATCACCAAATTCAAAGTACCGTCAGCACCAAGTTCTTCCACATCTACCACTTGAGCGAGGTTATATCCCTGCTTTTGATAGAAGGCATTTAGTTGTTTAATTGCCGCTTGGAGTTCGACAGCATTTAGCTGTTTACCGTACTGGATTCCAAAGATGCTGTCTATGTCTGTCTGTTTGAGGATGGTACTACTATTCGCTGGGAGCGTCTTGATTTGAACCTGTCGCAAGGTACCGTAGGGCGTGACCACAAAGCTCAGTTTGACACCTTTGGCAGTATCTTCAGGAATAATTTCGACCGCTGAAAAAGCACCTAAAGCCCTCACCGCATTTAAATTCTGCTCTAGTTGTTCGCGGGTGGTTGGTTGTCCGGTTTTGACAGTGAGGATTTGACGGACTTTTGATTCTAGCTCTGGTGTTAATGCTCCTGCTGGAGTCCGGATGATGATGTCTGAAACTAATACCTGCTTTTGATTTGTGGCTGGAGTAGCGGGTTTCTGGGTCTGGATCGGCGGACTGGGCTTGGTTGAGTTGGCTGGTGGTTGCAGCGGTTTGCGCTGCGCTGATGGGCTTTTTCGGCTTGATTGAGCTAGTAAATCTTTAGCTGTTGCGAGCGGGAGGCGATGATCCAGGGGAGAGGCTCCGCCAACGATCGTCGCTGGGGTTTTTGAGAGCGAACTAGCTAGCTTATCCTGAGAGACTAGTCTCTCGATTTGAGTGGACTCAGCATTGGCTGGGACATTGTGAGATATCTGACCGATCGCTACAATTGCAGCAACCAAAAGTAATTTAAATTTCATATTTATGTATGGTAGATAGTTGCTAGTAGCTAGCGGCGAGAATACTTGGTGCGCGGCTATTGGCATCATTCCCGCCGTAGGCTACTCCCTGACTCCTAAAACTCTTGTTAGTACTTGCTGATAGGCATCTTCAATATTGCCCAGATCGCGACGGAACCGATCTTTATCCAAGACTCGTAAGTTGGGATCGGGTTCCCCAGTCAACCATAACCGACAACTGTCAGGACTGATTTCATCCGCAAGTAAGATCTGCTGTTGTTTGTCTACACCGAATTCGATTTTGAAGTCAACTAGTGTAATTCCGCACAGTTTGAAAAAGTTTTGGAGGATATGATTGATTTGGATCGCTTTAGCGTGCAGGACATCTAGCTGGGCTGAAGTCGCTAGTTCCATCAGTAGCAGCCGATCGCGCGTGAGCAGCGGATCGCCTAGGCTGTCATTCTTGTAAAAGAATTCAACTAACGGTCGAGCTAGGATCGTGCCCAAAGTTATTCCTGTTTGTTGACATAAACTACCCGCAGCAATGTTCCTGACTACTACTTCGACCGGGATAATTTGTACCGACTTCACGCGCATTTGATTGACCGCTGGACAGTCAATATAGTGAGTAGCAATGCCTTGAGCTTCGATCGATCCAAATAAGTGTGCCGCAATTTGACAATTAATTTCGCCTTTACCCACGATCGTCCCCCGCTTTTGGGCGTTGAAAGCAGTAGCATCATCCTTGAAATAAGCCAGCAACACATCTGGATCGTCGGTAGCGTATAGAATTTTGGCTTTACCTTCGTAAATTTGTGGATGACCAGTCATGCGAAAATAGTTATGATTGTAGTAGCATCAAATTTCAGTTGACAATCGTTAGGAGCTAATCACTATTGGTCAACAGTTAACATTTAAATCTTAATCTCTAAGGTTCCACTTGCGATCGCTTATGTGAAGAAAAGGTTAAAACAGTCACAGATCTGCACGAGGATCGTCAGTTAGGATATGTGCCCAGTAGCGACGATTGGTTAAAGCCCACAGTTCGCGATCGAGAACTTCGGCAGATTGCCTGGGTAAAGACTATGCCACTGCCTTTGGCGCGATCCAAACTACCAGATCTACCTCCCCATCTCACAATATATTTCCCAGTATTTCTCAGTCTTCGAGATGTAGTTGCTCTAGGGGTAAGAAATTACAACAAACTGCCGCTCATGATTCGATCGTCACAATTAGGAGACTATATTAATGTCAAAACCAAGCGACTTCTTTTTGTATAACAACAATCGCTACAACGGTGAGTTTACACCCGAAAAATTAGTATTTAACAGTAACTTACAAGAATTTACTCAAAAAGTTAGTTACATCTGTAGTTTAGAGACTTCAGGTAAGCTGACCCCAGAAGAATCCTACCGGCTCATCAAAAGTCTCTGGAAAGCCCTCAAGCGCAGCAAAAAACAGTTAGGGATCGGGGCGGACTCTTCAGCGGACAACGGGGATACGGGGGAACAGAGGGATTAGATCGTCGATCGTTGATAGCTTCTAGCTCCTGACGACTTGGCGATAATAACCCTGTAACTGCTGTGTCGCTGAAGCCCAACTCCAGCGTTCGGCTTCCGATCTGGCACGATCGCGCAGCTTGAGATTAGAGTCTGGCTCCACAAAGAGTTTTTGAGTAGCGACGATCGCACCATAGGGATCTTGAGGATCGAAGAGATAGCCATTTTGCCCATCTGTAACAATATCAGGAATCCCACCAGATCGAGCCGCAATTACCGGACATCCCGCCGCCATTGCTTCGAGTAGTACTAAACCCAATGTCTCCGTCCGCGATGGAAAAATAAACGCATCGGCTACAGCATAAGCCGCGGCTAGTTTTTCGCCCCCCAGGTAGCCCACAAAGTGAGTCGGTGTATCGGCAAAGTAGCTCTCTAGGTAAGCTCGATGAGGGCCATCACCGACGATCGCCAGTCTAGCACCAGGAATCGCCGCTAGAACGGGCTTAATCCGCTCGATTTCCTTCTCAGCACCAAGTCTGCCCACATACAACAACAAACGGCTAGCTGGCTGACCTTGGCTCAAATAGTCACGCATTTCCGGCGTTGCCCTAGCTGGATCGAAAGTTTTGGTATCTACACCCCGTTGCCACAAATCGACTCGATCGATCCCATGCTGGCGGAGTTCTTGCACCATCGCACTAGAAGTACAAAGATTCAATGCTGCCTGATTATGTGCCGCTTTTAATAGCTCCCACAATAGCCCTTCAAATATCCCCAGCCCATAGTGATCGAGGTATTTGGGCAAATGAGTATGATAAGAAGCTAGTAAAGGGATTTCCGTTGATTTGGCGTAAAAAATTCCAGCTAGTCCCAATACGGCTGGATTGACAACGTGAATCAGATCTGGCTGAAATTTTGCTAATTGTTGCCGGATTTCAGGGCGAGGCAGAGCTAATTTTAGTTCGGGATAGAGGGGTAGGGGGAAAGCTGAGAGTCCATAAATCTTCGCTCCGCAGTAAGATTGTAACCCTCCCTCTGGACAGAAGATTAGCACCTCATCGCCATGCAGTTGGAGCTGCTCGATCGTGTGCTTGAGTCGAGTGACAATTCCATCGACTTTTGGTAAAAAAGTTTCGGTGAATAAAGCAATACGCATCGGTTAGCAGTTATTTAGAACTTTCATAGTCTGGCAATTGACTCTAGTGGATGGAATACTGATGTATTTAATTGGATTTTTGACGATCGATATTGACTTGGCAACAAATATATCACAGTGCCAGCGAGCTACGGCGTTTGAATATTTACGCTTCCAAGATATTGAACCGTCGCGATCGCTTGACTAGATTTTAAATGTCAGTTACTATGGATAGGTATCAAAACAAGGAAAGTTAGCTCAGTTGGTAGAGCTCCTGCCTTACAAGCAGGCTGTCACAGGTTCGAGTCCTGTACCTTCCATTCGTCCATCTGGATATACGGTGATTTAACCGCTAAATCCCGTTAATCCCCCAAACGACCATATAGAACCATTAAATGCACTTTTAGCGATTTCTGTCGTTTGGGAGTGTTTTTTTGTATTTGAATGTGTTAGGAATTTTCTAAGTATTTTCGCTGATGGACAAAAAAACCCTCGCGGTACATTTATTTCAACGAGCTAAAAACAGCTACTGAACACAAAAGCCGAAAAGGTAGTGTAAGTCAGCAAGTTATTCACCCGCAAAACTAAAACAGATTCTCATCCTATCCTAAATTGTCGCCTTTTTCATTAATATAGTGATTACATTTTATTACTTAGTTGTACTTTTGATGATTCGATATTTATGTCGAACCT
>Ga0209491_10007889_pt1 | contig 13819 bp, 7 predicted proteins | sample BON02_FD_187213 | JGI IMG/M metagenome (GOLD analysis project Ga0209491, IMG submission 187213) | Freshwater microbial communities from Lake Bonney liftoff mats and glacier meltwater in Antarctica - BON-02 (SPAdes) (version 2) | ecosystem: Environmental > Aquatic > Freshwater > Ice > Glacier... | reverse complement strand
TTTTGCAAGATCTGTCACGTATTTCTCCTTGTTCAACATGCCGTAGCCACCTGAACATGGAATTCCTTCTGCCGCTAGCGATTTTAAGAATTTACTGCGATCCATGTCCTGAAATTCCTTTTTGTCATACCTAAACATATAAAGGTGATAAGCACTTTTGGTTACGCCTTCATAAAGTTTTGCAGGCTGAATTCCGGGGATTTCGTTTAAGAGACTGGTTAGGTAGGCTGCATTCTCCCAACGATGGTTAACCTGTTGGGGGAAGCGTTTCATCTGAGCGAGCAACAGGTTTCCCTGGAATTCTGTCAACCGGAGATTCGTTCCTCGGGTAGGAGAAGTAGGATCGTTTGGATCGCTAGTATGCCTTCCCTGATTGTGAAAATTATAGCAGCTTTCAGCAAATTCGTTGTCATTGGTCAACAAAGCGCCTCCTTCACCAGAAGTAAGGTTTTTGCTGGATTGAAAACTAATGGCTCCTGTAAGCCCTAATGTCCCAACTTTTTTACCTCGCCATTCGGCCATTGGTGCCTGACATGCATCCTCGACAACTGGTATATTGTGCTTGTTACCCAACCCAAGAATTGTATCTAAATCAGCCGGCGACCCACCAATATGAACAGGCATGATGACCTTAGTTTGCGGGGTAATGGCTTTTTCAATTTGGCTGGCATCTACCTGAAAACTTTCTATATCCGTGTCTACAAACCTAGGTAGCGCGTAATTCAATACAACCACATTGTAAGTGGCAACGAAGGTATATACAGGAATAATAACTTCATCTCCGGGACCAATGTCTAAAGCGCCCATTGCAGTAAATAAAGCACTCGTACCACTAGACACACCCAAGCAGTGTTTTGCTCCGCTCATGTTTTTGTATGCCTCTTCAAAATTGGCTACCGCCTTGCCATTCAGACGGCCCCATTTTTTACTCCTCAAGGCTTCCAGAAGTGCGTTTTCATCAGGCCTTTCCACGATAGGCCAACTTGGAAAACTTGCCGGATGGGCTTTTGGGCCTCCCAATAAGGCGGGTTTAGCATCTGCAGGCGACCCAAAGGTAATGTGGGGCATACCAATGGCTAAGCTAACACCGGCGATAGAAATATTGCCAATGAATTTCCTGCGGTCTAATTTCTCGTTCACGTTTTTCATTTTAGGTTAATTATGTCTATTGCGTTTTTAGCACCACTTGACTGCTGTAATTATAGTAATTTCCCGGATTTTGTGTACGTGCAGTTCCCCTTACAAAGTAGGTAGTGTTGGGCTTCAAATTTGGCATAACAAAAGATTTTTCTCCAGAGATTGAAGTCATAGTATCGACGTTTTCCTGTACAATCGATCCACCTGGGAATGAATAGACGTTGGGGTTTTTATATTCACTCCACACAATCCCATAGTCAATGAGTGTTTGATCCGACGCTACTTTTTCATAGCTAAGATTAATGTTTGCACTTACCCCGTCTTTATTTTGAACACTGATCGTCAGTCTTACATTCGGTATAACCTTGATATCAATGTCCTCATCTCTGGTGACTTTCAAATCGATTAGGCCATCCTGAAACATAGTGAAAGGTCCCTCCACTTCCAATTTGTAGTTACCGGCAAATACTTTCGAATTGGTAAACCTTCCTTCCGGTATGGTTTTAAAAAGCAAGGGTTGAATTGCAGTTCCTTCATAAAGTTTGACTAAAGTTCCAGCATTTATACCTCCGGATTCCACCAGCTCATTGGTTTCCGCATCAAGAATATTACCGGAGAGGGTTATCTCAGGCGCCTGATAATTATCAATTTGACAACCTGAGAGGGATAAAATGAAGAAAATTATAAGATTAGCTTTCATGTTGTAATGTTTAAAGGTTACCATCCGGGATTGTTTATAATATTGCTATTGGTAGAGATGTAACCTGAGAGGTTGCTGTAATAATCTTTTTGTTCAAAAACTCTAGGTAAGCCTCCGTCGATTGGATATCCGCTAACACGTTTAAATAAATAGGTGTACTGGCCTTCCTGGTATTTGAGATAAGGCCATAACCCTCCTGCATAGAAACTTCTAAAAAGGTCTGTTCCGATTCTCCATCGCCTGATATCCCAGAAGCGTTTGTCTTCAAAGGCCAGTTCAACTTTCCTTTCATTGCGCAGTCTTTCCAAGGTTACTTGGCCATTGTTTAGTTTTATTATACCTGCCCTGTCTCTCACCTGATTGATGGCAGTCAGGGCTCTCGAAGGATCACCCAGTTCAATAGCTGCTTCTGCGTAGTTAAGAAGAATTTCCGCATATCGAAAGTCTATATAATTTTGATCGGAAAAACCGGGTTCTACTACTGCGGAGCCTGGCTCCAGGTATTTTCTGATGTAAAAGCCGGTTTTAGTGTAATTTCCGGTAGGAAAAGGCCCATCCATACCCACTTGGTTTCTACCCGGATCATCTGGAAAAGGGGCGAGACTTTCATATAATGTCCCATTTTGACCATAGATACCACGGTAGATCTGAACTGGTCGTTGGGCAAAAATGCTTCCCGACCGAAGAATCGTACCCTCAAATCTTGGGTCTTTATTTTGATAAAGCTCATCTGCAGAGGCAAACTCTTTATTTTCTAGATCAAAAACTCCTACTGAACCATCTTTAAACTCGTAAGACTCCACCATCTCCAGCGTAGGGCAAATGGCACTCCCCTGGTTGGTCGTATAACCTTCAGGAACGTTGAAATTGTCATAACTGTGGGACTTGTCCGGGAAACTGTACGCTTTTTGAAAAATGACTTCTTTGTTGTCTTCGTCAAGGAATATATGCTGATAGTTTGTGGCTGGGTCACCTGTTCCCGTTTCCGGATCATAAAGCTTGTCATAAAGTTCAAACTTATTGCTTTCCATGATAGAATTGGAAGCTTCCAAAGAGGCGGTATAGTACTGCGATGCTTTTTCGGCTGGAATACCGATTAACCCATCAAGCTGAATACTGCCATATTTTGCTATGGAACCTGCGTAAAGCATGGCTCTTGATTTGAGAGCCATCGCAACGGATTTGGTCGCCCTGTTTCCATTATTGGCGTCCCAAGAATCGGGCAAATTGTCAAAGGCTGTATTTAACTCACTGGCAATAAATTCGTAAACTTCATCTTCAGAATTCCTCCCGACTCTTAGTTCTTCGATATCGTCTTCGAAAATCTGAACTTCAGTGATTATCGGCATCCCACCATATTTTTTCACCAGATCGAAATAATAGTAGGCACGAATAAATCTACATTCTGCGGTATGAGATTTTATTTTCGCTTCTGATAAGCTACTGGTAGCAATCTTACTAAGGAAGTAATTGGCCTTTCTAATCCAGGAATACATCCCAGTGTTTAAGGCAATTCTCTGTGCTCCAAAGTTACTTACTGGTGGATTTTCTTCATGATAGGAGGACTCATCCGTGAAATTGGCTTCATAAGCTGCCGGACTTGTAGAAAAGCCAATGGGAATAGCATCGTATAAGGCCACCAGATAAATGTCTACCAACTGTTCCGACTTCCACACGTCTGGATCAACGATTAGATTAAGAGGCTGTCGGTCCAAAACTTCTTGTAAGCAGCCCGATAGGCTTAGAATTATAAATAGAGAGAGTAATTTACTTTTCATATCAATGTTATTAAAATATAACGTTTATACCTAAGTTAAAAGTCTTCTGCTGAGGATAATAGGAAAGCCGTCCACTTGGGCTTTCCGGATCTATAGGCCCCAAATTTGAGAAGGTGAGTAGGTTCTGTCCACTCAAAGAAATATTGGAGTTCTGTATTCCAATTTTCTTCAATAAATTGATATTATAGCTTATACTTAAGAATTTCAACCTTAAATAACTGGCCTCTTTGAGCCAAAAAGAAGAAAATACCTTGTTGTTGGGTGCACCGTCATTGATGGTGCTGGGGTATTTCCCGGGTACCCAACCGGAGTCAGGATTGGTCATATCTTCCAGGTGCCACCTGTCCATAAAATAAGCGTAAGCATTCATTCCATTGGCAAAGGGCTGAATCAAAAAGTGTTGTTGTTCTACATTATAGTTTGCCGCACCTTGCCAGGTCATGTTTACCGAAAAATTCCTCCATCTCAAATCTATCCCCATTCCGTAGAAAATTTCCGGGGTCGATCCCCTTCCAATAATCTGTCGGTCGTCATTGTTAATCACCCCATCGTTATTGTAATCTTCATATTTGATATCCCCGGGTCGTAGCGTTGAATTGGCCTGGTTGTCTTGAATAGGTGAACGCTCAATATCTTCTGCCGATTGAAATTGTCCTGTTGCATTTAATCCCCAATAGATGTTTTTCCATCGGTTCTGATTGTTATTTCTCCAATTGTCATCCTGGGAGGTGAAATCTCTTTGTTCCACATGATCCCATTTGGATCGTGTAAATGAGACATTTGGCGAAATATTATAAGTCAGTTCACCCACTTTGTTGTTATGCCTTAAGGTGAGTTCAAAGCCTCTTGTATCGTCGGAGTTTAAATTTTCAAAAGGCAATGACGCGCCAAATGTGCTGGGCAACTGCAAATTCCGACGTGTAAGGAGTCCAGATCTTTTGCGATAAAACACGTCGGCCTCCAATTCTATTAACCTTCTCCAAATGCTCAAATCAAGGCCTAAATTAATCATTTCACTTTGCTCCCAGGTTATATTGGGGTTGGGAACCCCAGTGTCTACCATTCCGTTGGTGACGATGTCATTTCCTAAAATGTATCTGGTGGAAGGATAAGTAAAGCCCGTCAGGAATTGGAAGTTTCCCGTATCATCATTACCAGATTGACCCCATGAAGCTCGGAGTTTCAAGTTGTCAATTCCTGAAAAATTTTCTCTTATAAAATTTTCTTCTGAAAGTCTCCACCCGGCAGAAACTCCCGAAAAATACCCCCATCTCTTATCAACAGGAAATTTAGCCGAGCCATCATAACGGAAGCTGTATTCAAATAAATACTTACCGATAAAGTCATAATTTACACGGCCCACTACACTTTGCATTCCGTTGTCAAACGCACTTCCATTATTGTTCTTATTCAGATCTGGTCCTGCGAATATTTGATCAATCGGCACCACATACCCGGTTCTACTTGCCCAAAAGTTCGTTCCGATATTTTCGTATTCTTCGTATAATAAAAGGCCGCTAACATTGTGTTGACCCAAAAAGGTCTTGGTATAATTAAGTGAAGCCTGAATCCTTGTAGAAGATTCCTTCCAGTCAGACATTGTAAGGCTATTACTTCCCCGGCTTCCTACTTGAGCGGAACTTTGAGTAGACTCGCCCCAGGAATAGGTAAGGTATTGCTTGAGCCACTGTTTCTCTTGCCTAAAGGACAAGTCATGTGCAGCTGTTACCCTTGCGCTTAATCCAGGAACAAAGGGGATCTTGTAATTAATGGTTAGGTTCCCTTGAAAAACATTTCTTTTATCCTGGATATAACCTGCTAGGTCTTTATCCAGATAGGCAGTTAAACCATAATTGGTGGATGCCGTGTATCCATCAGGAGTCGTTGGCTCAAAAATGGGCCAGGAATACTGGAGCCATGAAGCCATTAAATACGAACTCTGAGTTAAACTGTTTCGGTTTTCAGTACGTCCACCAAAAACCAGGGAAATATCTAAATTATCATTGATTTTCGCATCGACATTTGACCTGAAGTTGTATTGGGAATAATCTTGGTTGTCTCCTTCCCACATTGCCGACTGCTTGGATTCTCCCAACAAGAAGTAATATTTTATGTTTTCACTTCCGCCGCGGACAGAAATATTTTGCTGACGTTGAGGAGCGTAGTCACGGACGAAATAATCGTAGTAATCAAAATTAGGGTAGTTGGGTTCGGTACCCTGCCTGAACTTCTCAATTTCTTCTGCTGAATAAATTAAGTCGCCTCCAAGGTTGGTAGCAGCTTCATTTTTTAATTCTGCATATTCGGCTGAATTAACAAATCTGGGGTACTTCGTTACCGTCTGTACACCATAATTCATAGAATAGGTGAATTCAGGTTTTCCTACGGTCCCTTTTTTTGTGGTCACCAGTATTACGCCATTTCCACCGCTTACTCCATAGACCGCAGTAGATGCGGCATCCTTTAAAATTGTAATGCTTTCAATTTCATTGGGATTCAACCTGGCAAAGTCTCTTCCGACAATACCATCTACAACCACAAGAGCACTCCCCAAGCCACGAATGGATAGATTGGCATTGTCATTCCCGGGCTCTCCACTTGGCTGAACCGCAATTAGTCCTGGAAGCTTTCCCGCCAATGCCGTCGTCGTATTCATTACAGGAACCCTCGTTAATTCTTCACTCGGAAGCGTGGATACAGCACCTGTAAGGTTTACTCTTTTCTGCTCTCCATATCCGACCACTACTACTTCATCAAGGCTTCTGACATCCTCTTCTAATACGATGTCTATCACAGTCCTTCCATTGACAGGGATTTCCTGTTTTATAAAACCTATGAAAGAAACGACTAAAGTGTCATTTTCCGAAGGGACAGTGAGGGTGAACTTGCCGTCTATGTCCGTTACTGTTCCTATATCCCTGCCTTTTATAAATAGGTAAACGCCGGGTAAAGTACTGCCGGTGGACATTTCACTCACTACACCAGAGACCACATGCTCATCCCGGAAGATAGGTGTATTTCCATGCCCAACAGCTTCAGACAGGGATAAGCCAATCGCAACGATCAGTCCATAAAAGTGATTTTTTTTAAAAATATTTCTCATAGGGTTGTTTGGTTGATTTGGAGCAAAAAGAAGATTAGCACCATAGAATTTGATGACATAGACTATTTATTATTTCTGTTTTTTCCTTGCTACTAAATAGATTGATAGTCCAATAAAATATTATACTAATCTTATCGGGAAGTAAAACTCGTTGAAGCCATAGGAAATTTGGTAAAGAAGTTAACGTTACCGAAATTACTAATCATTTTCCTACAAAAAAAATAAAGTAAAATTATTTTTATATTTATTTCTACTAATACATGTCAAATATCTAAAAATAGACGGATAAATATACTGTATGAATCGATTTGGTAAATTTAGAGGTGATGCTTAAAACAAGTTGTAGGTGAAGTACTAATACTAGCAGACAGCATCTAAATTTTATTAATAGAGGTCTAGTAGAATGGAAGCGAAAAGAGTGTAGGAATTCACGCACCTTAATATAAACCGCTCACTAGCTAGTTGATAAAAATACGATTGTCAAATTTCTCCCAGATAAAATGGGTAGAAAGCCATTGCAAATGGTCTTTTGAAGAAGGTGTTTTTGAATTAAGTGACTGGTAGAAGGGTGTCAGGGAGACTCATACCTTAAACTTATGAAAAATAAAACAGGGTAAAATTGTAGCCAAGTAAGCCTATACCCAAACGGTACAAGGGTTAGCTGTCTATTTTGACCAAGTGTTTTTCTAGAGATTCACGGATCATTCCGGAAGGCCTATCAGCAGAAGGGTCAATTATTTTCCCCTGTTCATCTAAAAGTATAAATCTTGGAATCGAATTTACCATGAAATGCAGGGTAAGATCGGATTTCCACGCATTTTCGGCAAACCATTGCAAGCCTTCCATCTTTTTGGCTTTTACCATCTTTTCCCACGGCTCCATGGTTTCATCAATCGACACCGTTAAAAACGCCACCCGTTTATCTGCATATTCTTTTTTCAACATATCCCAATGTGGATGTTCAGCGATACATGGCCCACACCAGGTAGCCCAAATATCAATATATACTAGTTTACCTTTCAAATCACTCAATTTCACTTCCTGTCCTTCCATATTGGTGAAGTTGAAATCAGGAACATCTTTTCCAGGGCCTATCATCTCCCATTTATCCATTATTATTTTTAATTTCTCAGCATACTTAGGAGACTCATTTTCTTTCATGAACTTCTCATAAGCTTCTTTCACATGGATAGGTCCACGATATTCCATATTTGACTTTATCGATGTATAAACGAAATGGTCTTTGACACTTTTATCTTTCAATAATGAATCTATTGCAAGGGCCCTTACTTTTTCATCGACATCTTGATCCTTCATCAATGCACTATCACTTTTAATAATTTCATTGGATAGATTAGAAATCCGCATGTCGATAAGTGCTGTATAGCTCCACACTTTTAGGAACTGCTTTTGATTTAAGGGAATGGAAGCCAATCTAGCCTTTGCTTCATCTACAGGAAAATCTACTGAATCTTTTGGTGTATCGGTCAAAAACGCATAATAATTTGGGTATTGTAAATCATACCAAAGGGGCGCAAAGGAGTAATATCCTTCTTCTAGGATAATGAATTCGGGATCAACATCCTCTTTCATTTTAAACGCTTTAAAATTTACTTCTGAAAGTGTAAAAAGGCTGTCCTTTATTTTCAGATACTCCTCTTTTGAATTCGCCATCAATTCAAAAAGATCATCTAAGCCTTTATCATTTTGAGCTTTTTTATCAAGATACCTGGCTTCTTTTTCATGATCTCCTTGAACCTCAAATGTACCGGAGATGTCTTTGGCGTCTGCGGTGATATATATGCTATCTCCTTGGCTAAGAAAAAGTTCAAATCGGGTTCGCTCTGAAAACAAACTATAACTTGATCCGTCGTCACCTTCAAATTTCAGTTTGAAATTACCTTCATCGTCTATTTTTACACTTGCAATTTCTCCGTCCTGAAAAAGAGTAACCTCTTCTGACTCCAGATTTATGATTTTTCCAGATACGATAACTGTTGGGTCTTGAGTTGCAGATTTTTGGGAACAACCATATGTCAAAATCAATACAATCAGGGCTAAGTTGATGGGTTTTTTCATAATCAGATGTTTTAAAGAACAGCGCGATAAAAACAGTATTATTGGTCAATCTTCGGCAAGCTTAATTTAAAAGTACAACACGCTTTTGAAAACTAAAAGTTAAAAAATCATAATACCTGTAGTGAAAGAACTTTTTATCCGTATCAGATGAGAAATTTTAGCCCTGGAAAAAATACTTACCAAAGTTTTAGCATCCAGTTTTACCAGCAATAAAAAACCAATAAAGCAGTAGCTGATTTTTTGTAGATTGCGTTTAAAAAAGTACCCCTTCCAGGGAATTGTGAATAAGTCAAAATTCAACCAACCAAATTACTCATGGCAGAATTAATAAACGCTCTCGACAATTACAATGAATTTGAAAGAGGTTCCTATTTCGCAGTTTGTTTTGACCAAATAGCTTCAAAACTTCTTTTTGATACGCCGCTTGAGGAAAGTAAAGAGAATATGGAAGCAGTTCTTGAAACTATTGATCTCGATTCACAGGAAATTGAAGTAGTTTTTAAAAACTGGAATACAGAAGACGCCAAAAATGCTGACTTTTCTAAAGACTTTCCCCACCAATACCTTTTGAAAAGTAAATCCAAAAAACTGGTAATTTGGCTGTCGTTGGCTTATGAAGAACTATCAACTGACTTTCTATATGACACTTCAGATTTGGAACTTGAGCAATGGGTTATTTTAACCAACCACAAATTAAGAACAAAATTTGGTCTCAATCGAACACCAGTATTCAAAGTAATGTCAAGAAATGGTGGTGACTTTTTTACTAAAGATGTAAGAACAGAAGGTTTCGAATCTGATATTCAAAAAATATATAACGATGACTTTACTGAAATAAATGATGTAATTGAAGCGTCACTCATTATAGACAAAGCGGGTTTAATTTTATTGCATGGAGCTCCTGGAACAGGTAAAACCTCTTATATAAAGAATCTCATTACAAAACACAATAAAAAGAGTTTCATTTTTATTCAGAATGAATTTGTAAATGAACTACTCCATCCTGATTTTATCTCCTTTTTACTTAAGCATCAAAACGCCATATTAATAATAGAAGACGCAGAGAAAGTACTAACGAATAGAGAACAAATGAATGAAAGCTCTGTCGTTTCCACCATTTTACAACTAACAGACGGGCTGTTCAGTGACTATTTGAACATAAAAATAATATGCACATTCAATACAAGCATAGATAAAATTGATAAAGCACTTTTGAGAAAAGGTCGAATGATTGCTTACTACGAATTCCAACCATTAGCTCAGCAAAAAGCAAATGAGCTCCTTAAGGATCTGAAACATGAATCGACCGACAAGGATATGACTTTGGCTGATATTTACAACTATCGAAGTAAAAATTTCAATCAGGCTGAAAAAGGGAGAATCGGCTTTCTAAAGTAAACTCCCTTACATAGTATAGACAGCCGTGAGCATAGGCTCACAGTTCGCCTCTCAAACCATACCAGTCTACTGGAACCAAATGAAATAACGGGATCGGTTTCCCAGTTGTTTGTCGATGGCCTTTAGCTTGGCCTCCCTTAATCTCCGAAAAACTGCTAAATATCTCTAAATTCTTACTTTTATATTTCAAGCAGGTCATATTTAACATTTGGAAAATTTTCTAGTTGTTGCCTTGAACTTTTGACACATTTCTCAGCCCTTTTATATAAAACTTTTAGATAAGCCCTAAATATTCTCTTAGTTTCGAGATTATTAATGGATATGCTTTGCAGAAAGACTTTTATCGTATGCTTTTTATATTTCCCCATAATGTCCGGGCTTTTTGCCCAACAGCCTGGAGCTATTTCCGCCTATCGTTTAGAGGCGGACGAACAGGTAAATCCGGATGGCAGGTTGGAGGAATCTTTTTGGACTAAAGTCAATGCAGCGACCGACTTCCGCCAACAGGAGCCGTTGGAAGGACAACTTGCCACCGAGCAAACATCGGTAAAAATAGCATTTGATGAAAAGAACCTGTACATCGGCGCAAAGTTTTATGATAGCCAACCCGATGAAATCAAAGCCTTTCAGAAAAGGCGGGACGCTCCCCTGGATACCGATGATATGTTTGCTTTTATCCTCGATACCTACAATGACCAACGGTCTGCCTTTTATTTTGAAATCAATCCCCATGGACTCATGGGGGACGGGATTTTAAGGACAGGTCAGGGATCAAGAGTCAATAGGGACTGGAATGGCATTTGGAGGGTTTGGGTGACACGGGATGACAAAGGATGGTCGGCAGAAATACGTATACCATTCATGACCCTGAATTTTGATCCCAAAAATGAAACCTGGGGCATAAACTTTCTTCGGACGATTAGAAGAAAAAATGAAATCACACTCTGGGAAGGATTCAAAAGAAATCAAGGAATAGAACGACCGCAGGATGCGGGAAAACTTAGGGGTCTGTCCAATATTAATCAGGGAATTGGATTGGAAGCTATTCCTTATGCCATAGCTTCTCAGTCGAGGGTAAGGTCAGATCCTGAGGAACCCATGGTGGAGCAAACTACCTTCAATGCTGGAGGGGAGCTCAATTATAACATCACGCCAAATTTAAAAGCTGGTATTACCGTCAATACGGATTTTGCCGAAGCCGAAGTGGATGACAGACAGGTTAACCTCACTCGATTTCCAATACAATTACCGGAGAGACGGGATTTTTTCCTGCAAGGTACCAATGTTTTCGTATTTGCCCCTTCTAGTAACCCAAATCCGTATTTCAGCCGAAGAATAGGACTGCAGGAGGGTCGTCCTGTTCCAATAAGACATGGCGCAAGGCTTATTGGTCGCATAAAAAATACGGACATAGGTTTTCTTCAGGCACGTACCGGAGACTCCGGAGGGATACCAGGAGAAAATTTCACAGTCGGAAGGGTACTACAAAGCATCTCTGCTGAAAGCACCGTTGGTGCCATTTATACCCGTAGAGATACAGATGGAGACAGCCTACCGGTGAGGGAAACGTTTGGGGCAGATATTAACCTAAGCACATCAAAACTATTTGGAAACAGAAACTTTCAATTTCAAGCTTTTTTTGCGGGCCATACGCCCTCCTTTCATACAGACAGCAGCAGCAGCATGGACAGATCTGTCCGTGGTTTCAGATTCAACTTTCCCAATCAACCCTGGGATGCCCATGTTTCTTACCGAGAATTTGGTGTCAATTATGACCCTGCTGTAGGTTTTGTTCCCAGAATAGGGTTCAGAAGACTCCAACCCACAGTAACTTATAACCCCCTAATGGAAAGAAGTAAGGTTTTGAGAGAGCTAAGCTGGCAATATGATTTTGAATACTTAATGATGATGAATTGGAAACCTGCTACGGTAAATCATGAAATTAGGGTACTTGGATTAAGGTTTGAAACTGGGGATCTTATCAACTTTTCTTTCCTCCACAATTATGAATTCCTGGATTTTACCTTCGATATTTTGCGGGATGGTATTTTTTTAATTCCGGAAGGTACTTACCAAAACAGAGGATACTCAATAGAAGCATCTTCTGCTCCGTTTAGAAAAATAGGCGGCACGGCTACATTAACCAATATAGGTTTTTGGACAGGGAGTCAAGTACTTTTAGAGGCAGATGTGTTTGTAAGGCCTTTTGTAGGGCTAAATATGACCGTAAGTTATATTCACAGCAGTGTTAAATTGGAACAGGGAGAATTTAAAACCCATTTGGTAAGGTTAAACAGTAGCTATGACTTTTCCCCATGGGTTTCGATGAATTTTAATATTCAATATGATAACCTCACTGAAAGGCTTGGAACAAACAGCCGGTTTGTCTGGGTGATTGATCCGGGCAATACTTTTTTCATTGTCCACAACCACAACTGGCAACGGTTTACAGACAGATTCAATGTTATGGAAATCCAATCTACCGTCAAACTGGCCTATACTTTGAGATTTTAAGGTTATGCCTACTTTTTTGATCAAAGGGTACACTCAAGAGGCACACGAAAGATTTAAAGGTTGCGGTGATATTTTGTGCGTTTTATGAAACTAATTGAACCCTTTTTTTAACCTGGATGATGCAATAGGATTTCATTTCCTTTCTCAGGAAGTGGTGTAATCGCAAGAAAATTAATAGATTTGGAGACTGCCGCTAAGTATCTAAGCAAGCTTTAATTAACGAATAATCCGGTATAGCAATTGGCCTGTTTCTGATTTGGAAAAAAATTCAAGAAGCTTCGGTTATGCTCGTTTTTTTGCGTCTTGACCTAGCCCAAAATCTACATCCGCCATATCCGTCATTAAAACGTTGACCGGACACTGCCACCGATTTTAGTGCAGTCGAAAGTAGATACGAAGTGACTGATTTAAAAGCTATTCCATCACGTAATAGAATGTCTATTATATATTTCGGTTTAAAATCCATAATAAAAATGAACGTCCTCCTTTGGTCGCTTTAGGGACCTACTTTGTCATGGCGCTTCAATGGGCAGAAGGGCGTCAAAACTTCTTCGAAAACGTATAGTTGTCGCTTTTTAGGTTCCAGTGAAAAAATAATTAGGTCTTTTGCCCTAGTTTTTCTATTTTTGGCCGTACTACTTTAAAAAAATTGCTGGAATGCCTCCCAATTGACTTGAAATGGTATGTCTTTTTTACCAAATCGGGAGTTCCTGGTGGGAATAGTCAGGATCTTTTCCAATAATCAAGTCGAGTTGCTCCGTGAATCAAACTGGTGGATATGAATTCAAATAATTTTTTGGATATATTGGTCATAGTAGGCTATCTATTGGGTATTGTCCTCATCGGACTTTTGTCTGTACGTAAGAAGAATAACACCAGTGAGGGGTATTTCCTGGCAGGTAAGTCATTATCATGGCCAGTCATAGGAGCTTCGCTTTTTGCCTCCAATATTTCTACAGTACACTTGGTAGGGCTTGCTGAATCCGGATTTACTGACGGTATCGTTTGGGGAAATTTTGAGTGGTTTTCAGGAATTGAGCTCATCATTCTTGCTTTTGTCTTCATTCCCTTTTATCTGCGTACCAAAATCACTACCCTGCCCCAGTTTCT
>Ga0209491_10007885_pt1 | contig 13821 bp, 14 predicted proteins | sample BON02_FD_187213 | JGI IMG/M metagenome (GOLD analysis project Ga0209491, IMG submission 187213) | Freshwater microbial communities from Lake Bonney liftoff mats and glacier meltwater in Antarctica - BON-02 (SPAdes) (version 2) | ecosystem: Environmental > Aquatic > Freshwater > Ice > Glacier... | reverse complement strand
GCTGCTGCTACTGCTGGGGCTGTTGCTGCTGGGGCTGCTGCTGCTGGGGCTCCGGCTGGTGGTGGAGGGAAGGGTGGAGGGAAGGGGGGGAAAGCTGCCAGGGCGGCGATCAGGTTGCGGAAGCAGGAGTCATCGCCGTTGCCGACGGATCCGGGGATGAGGGGGGAAGGGGGGAGGAGAGTGGAGTCATCAAGGCTTGAAAAATCGTATGGGGGGTTCCTGGACCCTGCGATGGATGATGGGCTCGCGGCCTCTCTTCCTGGTATGGATGCTGTGCTTGCCAGCGGGGATAGGACCAGTCCGTCTGCAGCGGCTGCACTGGCTGCTGCTGCTGTTGTGGCGGCGAAGGTGTAGGTAGAAAGGGGGGTCGGTCGGACCTTGCCTTTGCTTAGGAAGAGAATAAAAAAACCGAGGTTTCGGAAATTGTTCAAAAATAAAAATAAATAAAAGCACGCGTCTTGGTAACATGCAAATGCTTTGCTTCAGTTTTGTTCTTTTCAATCGTTCTAATTTTAGTTGTTTCTTTAGTCTACTTCTTCTACTTCACTGGCAAAAATTTGGTTGGATTTTGATTTTAATTTGCTCCACATTTTCCTTTTTGGTTGTGTTTTGTGCGATATCGTAATACATGGGAGGGAAAGGAAGGTTATTCGAATTTGGATTCTGAGGGATTGAGGCAGGAGGGAGGATTGGCAGGAGTAGATGGCTAGCAGGCTTTTTAGAAGGAAAGCCACGTCGTCGTTGGTCGAGTTTCGGTTCTGCTCTCATACTGGGAGGTGGTGAGCGAGTTCCTAATTCAGAAAGACAAACGCGACCATATCCCCAGGCAGCGGGCGAGAGCGCAGGGTCGGCGGCGTGTCCGAAAAGGGATTGATCGAGTCTCTTCCGGAGGGAGTGGCACAAGAAGAAGAGGAGAGCATTGATTAAGCTGCGGTGAAGCAAGCGGACTTTTATATTTGCAGGTCCCACAAACACACAAACTCACGCACGTTCCGCAAACATTCAAAATCAATAGGCGATTTACACGGCCACGCCATTGGTAAAATTCTGGTACCTCTCATACTGAAGCGTGGTGAGAGAGTTATAGCTCTGCGTGATCAGGTCCAGGGCAAACGCCACCGTGTCCACCTTCGAGCAAGGCGCGCGGCCGCCAGGCAGGAGGCGGGCCCGCAGCCGCTGCAGAATCACGGCCTTGTCAGTAGCTTGGAAGCAGGGGTAGCGGGACTGCTCGGCCATGATCTCTACCAGGGCAACAATGCGCTCCATGTTGAGCTGGAGGGCAAAAAATCCCCCGGCGAAGAGAGCGGCGAATTCGTCGAAGAGCGGGCCGTCCACCCCACCCATGACGTCGACCATCTCGGGGGTGAGCTTGAAGGGGGCTGTCTCGATGGAAAAGGACCCGCCGGGGGCAATGCCCAGGATGAAGCCATAATCGATATGCACCAAATGACCCTCTGTGTCTAGCAGGATGTTCCCGTTATGCCTGTCCTTGATCTGAAACATGTAACACACCAGAGAATAAGCCGCCAAGGAGGTGATAAAGGACCGCTTGGCCTGCCCCAGCCGAGCAGCATCATGGCCATAGCTCGCTTGGAAATGGTGCGCCAAACTCACGTACCCATCCTTCTTCTTCAACGCATCCAAACTCAAAGCATCGGTCAACGTCTCAATCAACCCCGTGGAGCTCGTAGTGGAAATGATACCATACGGTTCCAACCATAAATCTAGCCCGGCCTCCGCAAATATATCCTGACACAACTCAATAAGCTGGACCATGCACACCTCCTGCCGCAAATCATCATTGCTCTTCACAATCATACTTAGCAAATCCCAACCCGGTCGCTCCCCGTCGGGGCTGGCCGCCTTGATCCTTGCCCGCTTGGTAGCCCAGGACTCACCAAAAGCCATAGACACAAAAAACTGCACATCCAAATACGAATTCTCCAGAATGTTCTGTCGGAAGCGTTGATCGTTCGCCACCAGCATCTCCAATTCCGCTGCGCTCAAATTCCCCTTCTTGAACTCCTCAATAGCCGTCGCCACTGCTGGTGAGACATACATGGCCGCTGCTGCTGCTGTTTCGTCCACACCCTGCCCTGCGCTCACGTCTGCTTCCTCCTCTCCATCAGCGGTCCCTCTCGAAGCACTGCTCTGCTCGTACAACTGAATGAGCTGCGCCAAATTCAAGGCTGCTGCAGACGATGAGGACGAGGACGAGGAGGACGACGAAATGGGAGTCACCCGCCTTCCGCTTCGAGGAGAATGCACACTATCCTCCGTGCCGGGCGAGCCGGCAGCGTCCGCTCGCACGCCCGCCGTTCTCCTCCTCCTTGTCTGCACCATCTGCAAAACCTCCGACTTGCTCGCATACCGCTGCACGGCCCCAGCAGCTGCAGCAGCCGGGGAAGGCATCATGCCTCCTTGCCCGCCTTCTGCCAACGCCGCATTACCCGTCAGGGACGAGCTCCGCCTCCGCTCTTCCTGAACCCCTACTACTGCTGCTGCTGCTGCTGCTGCTGCCATCTCGCCAACGCCCGCTCCTCTTCCCCCACTACCACCACCACCCCCACTCAACTCCAAGCTGCTCATCCGTTCATGCAACGAGCTCTTATCCAGCAAGTGCTCTGCTTCCTGTTCCGACATATACGCAGCCGCCGAACCCGACCTTTGGTGATGCTGCCCGCTCGCTGCCTCCGGGGTGGGTCGAATGACCTCAAAACAAATCAAAACAGGCACCCGAGCCTTACTTCGAAATACAGCCCCCTCATCCACACACACCCGGATAATCCGTGGCATGCTCCCGAAATCACGGGTAATCGGAAAATACACCCCACGGTACTCATTCTGCATCCGCTGCAACGTCGCCCTCAACGTCTCCCTCCGCAAACTCGGGTCAATATGCCTCAAGCTCTCAGCCGTGTCCGTCAACTCCTTCACAAAATTCATCTGCGTCGTAAAATAAATCAACTCCCCCTCCCCCTTCCCTCCCTCCTTCACCCCCGCCCCTGCCCCCCCCCCACCACCAGCACTACTACAAATCATCGCCTGACTCCCCCCCTTCTTCCCCACCTCCCTCGCCCGGGCCGAATACGACCGATCATACGCTCGCAAGGTCTCTGCAATAGCAAGAGAGGCCACCTTGGGGTCATCCCCTATCTCCCCGTGCATCTTCCTAAACACCGTAATGGGCGGAAAAGGCCTCAATAACGGATGCTGCCGACACTCCTGCACCAACGCCCACTCCCGCCTTAACAGAGCAAATTGCGCCGGAGCCGCAAAGCTAAAAATACTCAAAATCTCCTCATTGAAATGATGGACGTCCCCCCTTACAGCCGCCTCCACGTGTAGGGTTAATCGAATTATCCTCCCCCTCCTCGCCGTGAGCGAAGCAGGGGCGTTCGGCTGCAAAGTATCTTCATAGTAACCCATCATCGACCACACCACCCTCAAAGGAATCTGAGCCGTGGACATCGAGCAGATCTTAACCAGAAAATCTTCCAAGGCTTCGAGCTGTAGCACCTGCCCTACCCCCCCTCGATCCGACATCAACACATACACCTGCAGCAGCTGGGGTAACACAAAATCGACCGCCGCTAGGTCCGTCTGCGCAATCGCCAAAAGCCGCTGCAGCACCAAAGCATACTTAACCGGCTGCCCTTCATCGCGCAAATCAAACAAAAGCCGCAGCAAGGTAATAGCATCGTCCCCCACCCCAGGCTGAGCCAAAGTCGCCTGAAACTCGGCCAGCATCCCATTCTCCCGTTCATCCTTCAAACGGGCATCCGCCTTCAGCAATTCCGTAAATTCCGCTGCATCAATCTGCCCTCCATCATACAATTGCCAAGCCAAAAACACCTCGGGGACAGGATGGCGAAAAGCACGGATTTTCGCCGAGTTTTTATCGGCGACCGAACACCCCTCCAGCTCTAGTTCGTGTAAATGTGTGCGTAACGTGGCATTGAGCAACTTGAGATGGTTCAAAAAGTATTGGGCCAGCAGGCAATTACGACACACCCGTACAGCCTGCTGGAATTTGAAGTGCAAGAGCGGGACTTCGTCGGAGCAATATTCCAAAGCAAAGGCCCCCCCGCAGCTCAGGCAGAAATGCTTGGGGTTGGACCGTCCGAGGGGCTGCCCGCTGATGCCGCACGTGTCGCTGTCCCGCTTACTTGGACAGGTACCAATTATAGCAGGAAGATACGCGGTGGAGCCACGGAGGGAGGAGATAGAGGAGGAGGAAGTGGGAGGGGGCTTTCTTTTTTCTCTGCTGCTGCTGCTGCTGCTGCTGCTGCTGCTGCTGCTGCTGCGGTCCGTGTTGGTCTTGATGGGTGTAGTAGGCGTGGGGTTTCTTGTGCTTTGAGTTGTTGGTGATGTCGTCGTCGTCGATGGTACTGCTGTTGATGAAGCCGCGCCACCCTCGCCGTTTGCTCTTGTAGCGGTTGATGTAGACGCGCGTGTTGCTGAGGCTTGTTGATCGCCTCCATCCTCCACGACTCCCTCCTGGGCCTCATCCTGCTCAGAGAGTCCACATCCACCCTCCTCCTCCTCCTCTTCCTCCTCTTCTTCTTCATCGTCCTCCTCCTCCTCGTCAATGTCCGCGCCCCCCGTGGCCCCCATGATGCCAAACCGGACCTGCAGCCCTACGCGTATGGCCGACAACCAGTACTCCAGGTCCTCCTTGCTCTGCGCCACGGCGTGATACGTCGTGCCCTGCGCCGACAAGAAGAGAAACCCAAACGCGTAGCTCTGGTACCGCGCCCGGCCATCCCAGGGCGACACGCCAATCACGTTCACCTCACACCGCGGTCGCTGCCCCAAGGCCGCCTCCTCCTCCGAGTCGTAGTCCCACAGCGTGGTGCCGGCCAAGACACAGTACACGCGCTGCACCGCCGGTGGGCTCCCGCCCCCGCTCACGCTGGCCTGGCGCTTCCATAGATAGCCTTGCCGCGTCGAGGACATGGCTCAGTGTGCGCTTGTTGATTATAGTGAGAGGTGTCTTCTGCTGCTGCGGGGCATGATGTGTTGTTGCTGTGGGCTGCTGATGACGATGGCGTCAGGCAATTGGAGTGGCTGTGTTTGTGTTGTGAGAGAAAGAAAGGGAGGGGGCTTAGAGCGGGACGAGGATTCTCGCAGAGATGCACGTAATAGCTTGTAGTGCTGCCTGTGTTTGCTGCAGCTTAGGAGTGTGGCGCCACTGCCCCCAGCCAGTGTGGTCGAGCGACTCATACTTCCCTTCTCACAGAAACGCGTGAAACGGATTGCGCGAGCGAGAGCGAGAGGACTGTCTCGATGCCTCCACGGAAGACGACGACGAAAATCGAGACAGGCGCAGCCTGTGTGGGGCTCGAGCACCCATGCCACCACGCACAATCACAACCAAGGGATTACAAGTTGTTGGGCCGGCGCCTTCGCTTTGTTTGTGACGCCGTGGCTCTTTCGAAATTGAAATCACGCTCTTCAAGAAAACTCATCTTGTTCCTCCTATGAGGCACGCCGGGCGTGGCCAATGCTCCCATGCCTTGCGCTTGCTCTGCCAGGCACATGTACCAGGCGAGGCTTTGTGTTTGTCTGTGTCCTTTGCGGTGCTTTATTTTTCTTGACTCGAAGTCGTGGGGTGGAAAGGGAGGGGAGGACGGTCGTGTGTACTCTACCTCCCCCTGCCTCCCCATGACGATTCCTTTGGCCTCAAAATTATAATCCAACATCCCTCCCTCCCTGCAATGCTCTGCAACAAGGAGGAGCTCTCTCGCTACATTGAAAAAGCAGGGACGGGCCTTGCGTGGGACGACGCCGCCGCCGGGGCCACACACACAGCACAGAGCCTCACACAGCCCTGTGCAAGACGCCCTCCTTCCTTTCCTCAAGCCCTACGCCCCACACACAGACGACGCCATTGCCTGAAACTTCCTTCGAGGAACTCCACGGCGACGCCCGCTTACACTCAATCCCTTCCCGTCCCTCTCCTCCCACGTATTCAACCCACACACCACACCTTAGCCAGCCCCCCCCCAACACCCACACCCCAACCAGCAACAATGAGCGACGAATCCAAGGGAACGGAGTCCGGCAAGGTGGTGCACTTGGTCAGCCAGGAGGGCGACCAATACGAGGTGGAAGTGGCGGTCTGCAAGATGAGCGAGCTGGTCAAGACCATGCTTCCTGACGGTACGTGTGCACGGAGGGAGGACAAGGGGGTGTGTGTGAACGAGGGAGGGGCACGTAGGGGCGGGCGTAGAGAATGGGGGGGGCAAAGGACATGGCCTACTCAAAAAGGACAGACGGTTCCCTCCCGGTCTTCCCTGGGCGCGGCAAGGACGATGCACATTCTCCTTCCCCCCCCAATCTCACTCACACTCAAACAAACACACCACTCTCACAACTCCCTCTCCTCCTCTCGCTCCACCCCTTCCCTTCCCCTGCAGACGACGACAGCACCGACACCCAGGAGATCCCCTTGCCCAACGTCAAGAACAGCGTGCTGGCCAAGGTGATCGAGTTCTGCAAGCACCACAAGGACGACCCAATGAACGACATCGAGAAGGTACGTGGGTGGGCTGTGTGTGCTATGGGTGGGTGGGTGGGGGTGTATGTATGTGCCCATCGTCAGGATTTATGTGTGTGTGGGTGTGTGCTTGTGAGGGCTTGCTCTTCTTTGTGCTTCCGTCTTTTCAAACTAGTGCCTGCTACCCTTCTTCTTTGCCGCGACTCGTTCACTCAATCACTCCTCCCTCCTCTACTTACCACCCCGTCCTCTCCTTCCGCACACTTTCTCACCCTCAAGCCCACCTCACCCAACCCCACATATACAGCCCCTGAAGAGCGCAAACATGCACGAGGTGGTCCAGGACTGGTACGCGAACTTCGTGAACGTGGACCAGGAGCTGCTGTTCGAGCTCATCCTCGCCGCCAACTACATGGACATCAAGCCCTTGCTTGACCTGACCTGCGCCACGGTGGCTAGCATGATCAAGGGGAAGACGCCTGAGGAGATCCGTCGTACGTTCAACATCACCAATGATTTCACCCCGGAGGAGGAGGCGCAGGTGCGGGAGGAGAACAAGTGGTGCGAGGAGGTCTAAGCTCTTGGTACTACGTAGGGAAGGAGGAAGGAAGGAAGAATAAGAGAATCAGAAGTAGAAGTAAGAGCAGTAGCAAGCAGCAGCGGCAGCACCGCAGAGTAGTGTTTGGCAGTCCGAGGAGAGAGAGAAGGAGGAGGAGACTGAGCAAAAAAACAACCATGAGGAGCGCGACCGCACGAGAGGCCAATGGGGGGAACAAGGGAGGGAGAGAATGATTTATCAAGTAACCAAGATGGATGAGAGAGAGAGAGACCACCGCTCTTTCTTTTCTTCTATCTTTTCTCCAGCTTGCCTTTTGGTCTCCGGACGCCTTCCCTCCCTTGAGGGGAGAGTTGGCAGACGGGGTTGGAGGGCGGGAGGGAGGAGGAGAGGGAGAGGGAGCGTGTATGATTCATGGAAGTAGTAGGTGGGGTGTGTGCATGTGCAGCAACAGCAAAAGAAAGAAGAAGAAGAAGAAGATGAAGAAGAAGACAAATAATCCGTTATTTGTTTGCAACAATTTCTTTTTCCTTGCTAAAAAACTATTCTTTCTTATGTTTTTCATTTTCTATAATAACAGTAAAAGGAAAAAACGGAAGAAGCCAGAACAACACTGTCATTGCATTGCTTGCTAAAACACTTACTTATTTCTTTCTTTGTTCTTCCCCCCACCAAACAACAACAACCACGACTAAAATGAGATCCTCCTAAATTCCTCGTCGTCGTTTTGCAGCAGACACAACCCTCCTTAATTTGGTCGGTCGTCCACTCTCCCCACCACCACCCAAAAAATACTCTTTTCTCGGCCTGCCTTTTTCTTAATTTTACCTCTAATTCGAATGGGAGGACCCGCGGTGGTGGTGGTGAGACGATGGCGGCGACGAGTGGTGGGTAGGGGCAGGGGCTTTTTTATCACGGAGGGAGGCAAGAAGGCTGCTGACGTTCTGTTTCCAAAGGTGGAGCTTCTCCTGCAGCTTCGCCCAATCCTGACGAGAGAAATGCCGGTGGGACGCCCGCGTGACCATCACCACCTCCTGCTGCTGATCCATCTTAGCCTCGAGCAGCTTGGCCGTGATGGCCTGGACCACCCAGCTCTCCACCTCGTCATGCGGGACCTGCAACGTGGCCGACACCGCACTGTAAGGAATCTCTTCATACTCAGCCGCCAGCAAGCTCAACGAAAGAAGACGCATATCCCGCAAGGCCTTCTCACGGTCCACCCCCTGCGCCGCCAATACCCCCGGGTGCTTGCTCTCATACTCCAACAAATCCGCGAGCTTCCCAAAACTAAAAACCTGCAGCAGCTCATGCACGGCTTTGTGGGCGGGGTCAGCAGCCAGACGCTTCACAGCGGGCAAACCCAAAAGGTTAGAGGCGGAGCTCAATGCAGCCAAAGGCTCCTTGACGGCACCAATCACACCCTTGACTGCCAGGGCTGCCGTCGCGGGGAGGGCAAGGCCGGCGTCCGACTCCGAGAAGGTGGAGAGGTACTTGATGAGGAACTGGTGGGCCTCGGAGTTCTTGCCCGCGCTGGCCAGTGTGTCCGACACGAGCAGGTACAGCTGTCGCTCGTTCTCTGCCGACAGGTGCCGCCAGTTCTTCTTCCAGTCCTCCAGGTTCGCAAAGAAGTCCGAGAGCACCTCCAGCTGTTGAGAAGATAAAATGTGAAGAGAAGAAATGAAAATGAGACACAAGCAAACTTTTAAGCAACTTTTGGTGTGGTCATGCATGGTTTTCTCATCCTTCCCCCTATTTTCTTGCAATCGAAGACGTACCTGCTTGGTGTCGCGTGCATACTCAATGATGGCCAAAAGGATCTGGAAGCGCTCGAGGGTGCCGGACTTGAGGAGGTTGTAGAAGTTGGAGAGGAGTTTCAATCTAAGGACGTGGAAGAAAGGTGAGGAGGAGGAAATAAAAGTGAGTTTTGAGGCGGAGACGAAAGGGACGAAGGACTTTTCAAAAATAGATTAGTATTAACTTACCTAAGGCTGGGTTTTTCGTCCGCAGAGGAGCGCAGGTTGTTGACAAGTTGCTCGACCATGACGGGGAGGTCCGCCGGGTCCGACAAGCGGTCTAGCAAGGAGATCAGCACCTGTGTATAAATGTGAAAATAACGATTAGGTGACAAATTTGGAAGGAAGACGTATGTTCCTTTGCTTTTCACTGCTTGCTCTATTAACAGCACAGTCCCATCGGCCCCGTCTTCTTACCTGATAGGAGCCCTCAATGTCTTTCTCCACTGGCCGGGCCATGATGACGGCGCTTTGTGCCAGGATCAACTCAATCAGCTTCCGTGCCCTGGCGTAATCTGTGCATTCCTTGGCCTCCTCTGTACGTGTATGTATGGATTGGATGGCAAATGTGAGTACACAGTGGGCATGCAAACCTAGCCTAGCGTGTCCAGCTCCCCAACCATCATCATCGTCATGACTTCTTCCTTACCTCGAAACTTTTGCTGGGTGGCTTGGGGCAGGTCGTCCGCGATAGACTTGATGAGGCGGTCGTAGGCGGTGCGATCGACGATGGACAAGAGGCTGGAGGGCTCCGAAGAGGCGTCGGCCGTGGTGGCTGCTGGCATAGTGGCTGCTTGCGGAGCAGGCATTGTTCCTTCAGCCTAGGAGGAGGCTATCTCCCTGTGTGTTGGTGGTGAGGAAAAGAGGATGGGTGAGATCAAGCTGGCATAAAAAGAACAACAACAGCATTGTGTAGGCAGCAGGGAGGCTGTGCACTGAGGGCTCAAGCGCACATAGGCTGTGGGGGCAGCAGGATGTGAAGAAGCAATGCATGCCTCTCCGCTCGCCACTGACCACAGAAACGTCTCGCGTCTCGCGCAGTTTCTGTTCTGGCCCATGCTTCTTGTTTCGTCTCGCTTGCGCATCGCTTGGGAATCTCGATGATGTGTGCGAGCGATGAAAGTGAAGTAGGGCACATTTTCTTCTGTTAATTTCATCAGTTATTTCTTTCCTTGTCTTCTTTCCGTGTGTTCTGATTGGACCTCAGCCCTCCTATGTACTCCTGCCTCCCGCAACTCCCGCAGCGTATTGACGTAGGTGTAGCGGGAAAAGACAATAAATAGGCGGCGGTACCACACAAACTGGCTTGCATGCGCTAGCATCGCTTGGTAAGTTAGGCCCGGGCTGTTGTTGAGGCAGAGACAAAAGCCAGTTGTGTTGCTGCTGCTGCTGCTACTGCTGCTGCTGCTGCTTCCATAGTTCATCGCACGCATTCCTTGACGCAGCGGTCCACATAGCCACAGGCACAGCCACACTGCCACCGAGATGAGAATATCAAGTGGGCCTATATATTCTCGAATGATGTTGGTGGTCTCCAATGTCCAAACCTTGACGGCAGGCGGCAGCGGGGCTTCCTCTCCTTCTGGTCGGACAAGACTGCTGGCCGCGCGTGCGAGAGCTACGTGATTGGGATGGCCAGAGACGCCGCCCTCGTCAAATGTCACCACCTGTGCATAGATAGTAAACAAGAGTTCAATTGAATATCAAAGGGAACCTGATAGGCAAGTTTTATACAAGCGTAGTTCTCTCATTGACTGACCTCGTCGATACCCTCGCGCGTTACGGCCTCGCGGATGAGGGAGCAGAGGAGCGGCTCCGGCCAGGCATTGTCGGGGCCATCCTGTTCGAGTTGTTGTGCGTGGTTGAAGGCATAATATTGTTTGAAAGAGATGGCTACCTCACACAGTGCAGCTTGACACGCAGCGCGGCGTCTGACACGCAGCGCGGCGTCACACACGCACGCGTGTGCGTAGACGCACTTACCCGAAGGTCCTTGTCATCGAGGAGGGTCAGTCGCTCCGCAGGGATACCTAGCAACTGACACGCCTCCTCCAGCTCCTGGCGACGCACAGTACCTTGCCCATAGTAGTCACCTGTGACGCAACACGTGGGTGTGGGTGAGTATTGTGCCTGCATGAGACGCTATGACCAAGGCACACCGAACACGCCACCCCATCTCTCTCCCTTTCCCTTCAAACCAAACCCTCCATTACCAGTAGAGACGCACAACACCCACATGGCCCAGCCTTGGCGCCGATAATGAGCCATGGTTGGGGAGAAAAACATGGTCTCGTCGTCAGGGTGGGCTATCACAAAGAGCACCCGGGGCAGGCCTTGCTGAGGGGTGGGATGGGCCTGGAGAGTGGGCGGCGCTGTGGAGGTAGAGGAGGCAGAAGGAGGAGGAGGCGCCGGTCTTCTCTTTCGTGCCGACGACATTGCTTCTCTGTGTTTAGTAAAGTGGTGGGTGGTGGATTTGGATGAGAACGCAGCACTGATAGGAGACAGAGGCAAGTGGTGGGTGATGATGGCCCATCGCTCGAGCATTCGGGTGTTTCACGTCCCAGCAGCAGTCAAAAGGGACTCCGCGGAGTCCCTTTTGCCTGAAGGGAGTTGTCGTGCCACAAGCTTCATTTTTTAGAGGCTCCGAGGCATTCTTTTGCCAATCAACCCGCAACACATCTCGAGCCCATGTATCGATTGAGCCCCTGCATGACGCCGGCCTGTTTTGGTGGGTTACCCGTGCCGCCATGAGCGCCCAAGCAATGAGGCGGTCGGCGCTTGAAATCGAGGGGAGTGACTTTGTGTACGCGAGGTCTCCACTTTGGCTGCATCGTTGGGCCAGCAATCATATCCCATGCCGAGAGGATACATTGGGGGAAGCACAGTGCTTGTGGGTGGCCTGCACGTCGGCGGACCTCGACAGGGGCAAAAGTGAGTGAGAGCGAAGGAGGGGGGAAGAAGCAAGGTGTGTCGGAGGTTTCTCCACACATTGTGACTGGACAGGTAAAGTGCCACCAGAATAAATTGCCAATATGTCAGGCTCTGGATTGGCTCAGGATATGTGGTGCCTTGCTTGGGTCCGTGTACCTCGAAATGCGCACCGCCCTCCCAACCCGAGGCAAAAATCCGAGGGGGTCGGATTTCTTGGCCCATTCAGGTGTTCACGTCCCACGGGCGGGCAACTGCAGCCCGGACCGAACAGGGCTGCAGTTCGCTTGCCGAGGAGGGCATGAGGCCTCCATTTCTTTGGGCTTTCAGGCATCTTTTAAAAGTCGTACCCTATATATCTCGAAATCATGTATCGACTGAGCTCCTGCGTGAATCTGGCATCGGCTGGTGGTTTGTTCACGTCGCAATGTGCTTTTGACTTGTGCCAGGCTGCAGTCAACAGTGACCATTTCTTCTTCTTTTATTAAATAGATGATTCGCTCTTACGCCGACAAGTACAATAATTTCATGGTCGCAGTTGGCCCATCGGGTGGGAGTTTGCTTTTCCTTCCTGCAAGAGGTTTCATTTTTGGGGGCTCCAGGGCATGATTTTGAAACAAAGCCACTACACACCTCGAGACCATGTATTTATTGAGCTTTTGCATGGTGCTGGCATGTATTGCATATCATTTCCTGGCCGAGAACGGGGAGGTGCCGGAAGGCCGCTCGAAAGGGCGCCTGGGGAGGAGGTTGGGGATGGCGGCAGGCATTGCAGGCGACCTCGACAGTAAAAGCTTGGTATCGATGCCACCATCAGGTAGCTTGATTGCCGAGCTCTCGATGGTATCAGGGGTTTGGGGTTTTGCCAGGCCGGCATGCCCATGCTCCTGGGTCCGCGTTCTCAAAAGTGAGGAAGGAGCAGGGCATGGCTAGGCAGGAGGCGCCTCCACCACCCCAAGGCGCACCTATTCATGTTGTTAGAGACATTATGAAGGTGGGACCACCGTGGATATTTAGTCCTGGGCTATCGATTGGCTCAGGCTTATGGGGATTGGCCAGATCATAGGCGGTTGCTAGGGGTCCCCCAGGCAGGTAGGGGGGATTGGGGGGTAGGGCGACCAGCCGCTACGCTGTGGGCCTTTGCACGAGACATCAGCCTCGTGGAGACAGCTCCATGGTGGCAAGGTGAAGCTGAGGTGCTAGGCTATCGAAATTATGAAAATTTGTGCGGTTTATATGGCACTTTCCGGGTACAATGTACCTTTCGTGGAAGTGAGGAGGAGCAGGTGGCCCATAAATGAGCCTCGCCAGTTCGTGCTCGTGACTCCGACTTTTTAACAAAGTTGGGCAGTTCCGTGTTATCAGCATGTAGCCCAGGCCCTGAATTATCGATTCAGGTGAAATGCATGCGGCGCACGTGCTTGTTAGATGTTGCGCCTCCCTGACTCCTGCAGCCTCCGGAAGCGGATAGTGCCAAGAAGGTTGAAACTGGGACCTCGCCAGTTCGGTGCTCGTGACTCCGACTTGAGTGACTCGCCTGGACCATAAAGTACTCAGAATGTACAAAACCAGGCACCGCGCATGCTTGGTTGGGCTGCTCGAGACTCCAGGCGCATTTGGAAAGGGGAAGGCGCTGTGAAGGAGGCTATAAATGAGTTCCCATCAACTACACGCGCCTCAGACTAAGTATCTTCAGCCACCTCCATATTATCGACGTGAAGTACGGGCCCTGCGCTACTTAGAATATACAAAGCCAGGCAGCACGTATGCGTGATTGGGACTGCTCCAGACTCCAACGACAATCGGGAAGGGTAGGAGCCGTGACTAGGAGGCCATAAGTGCTACGCCATTAACTACAGTGTAAAATGACTCAGACCTCAAACAGGCTTCTCTCTCATACCAGCATGGAGCCGAAGAGGGGTTGAAGCGCTCGCCATGATGGTCTTTCTCACGGGCCGATTCTCGAGGTCCAGCGGCCGGACCTCCGACCTGGAGCAAAAGTTTCCAAAATCGAGCACTTTGGGGTGTTTCTCCGTCTTTTG
>Ga0209491_10007884_pt1 | contig 13823 bp, 9 predicted proteins | sample BON02_FD_187213 | JGI IMG/M metagenome (GOLD analysis project Ga0209491, IMG submission 187213) | Freshwater microbial communities from Lake Bonney liftoff mats and glacier meltwater in Antarctica - BON-02 (SPAdes) (version 2) | ecosystem: Environmental > Aquatic > Freshwater > Ice > Glacier... | reverse complement strand
ATATCATTGTTTGGTAAAATAGACCTACGACAAAGTGCTCTTTCACAAAAAGAGGCCTACCGGTTAATGCAAATACCCAAGGTTTTGGACACAGGGAGAGTAGACAGAGTGCAGGTTCCCCGTGCCCAATGGGTCTACCCACCCAAGCTTGTAGGCAGCTTTCAGGCTATAGGTATGGCACACCATCACTAGATGACCCTTGTGGGTGTGCTTCCAAATTTGACGTATAAAGTCAGGCTATCCCCCTATGCGATACGTCGCATATTACCCCTACAGGGCCGCCTTGCCCACAAGGGCACGGCTGTTGCGGCTGTTGCGGCTGTTGCGGCTGTTGCGGCTGTTGCGGATGTTGCGGTTTCTACCGCACTCGTTACTGGGCACTTGGCTGAAAAAGTGATGTGCGAGTTAAGGCACGCTGCATACATAAACCTCAAAAACTACATGTAGCATTGCATCACACAAAGGTATAGTATATATACAGGGTGTATGGGTGTGACGGCATACAGACAAAAGAACCGGAATCAAAAACGTCTGCTTTATTTCCCCGCTCGCATAAAGTGTTGGGTGTTGGGTTGTAGGCGGTGCAATGTATGCACCTTCACAACACACCTCAGTCGAAACTTCAAAAGCAAAAGGCATTTGGTCCATCATGACGCGGCGGTGGATAATCAAAGCGGGCGGAGGCAGACTCTTGCTGAAGGCTTCGTCGACCATTTTATGTGTGCACAACTGGCTGAGTTTGGCAAAAGCAGCCTTGATTAATACTAAAATGGTGTGTTTGGACAGCCACATCACAACACCCTACAAGAAATTTCGGGGCATGCGCGACAAGGCCTTTGTAACATCGTGTAATCGGTGCAGATGCGGACAGGTGAAGGCTGTGCACGGCGGTAGAAAAAGTAATACCGTGCATTGCAGAGCAAGGGAAGCCGTGTCTTACCGTGTAAATATTCGACAGACGGTGTTGTGCTGTGCAGTATTTTTTGCTGTGTATGACTCCGGCGCACTGGCACAGGATGCACTAGAATCGCAAAACGTGATGCAGGTATATCGCATTGAGCGGTTGGTGTGCCCCGATATTCAGTATAGAAACGTTTCGTTTCAGCTGACATCGGGTTTGGCCTACTGCAGTGTGGCAGGTCAGAGCAGCATGGGGAGTGCGAGCAGCAACCTCTCAGAATCTGTTATTGAACGATATAGTATGTGGGCACCCGTACCGAACACAGTGAGAACAAGTGATGTCATATGCTCCAGAGAAGCAAGAATGCTATGTGCAGACGACCCCAATTCGATACCACTGTTTGCGGATGACGCAATTGCGCTGCGACACATCTGCCGGTGCAAAGAGGGTTTCTACAAAGAGACGGGTATGTGCACACCATGCAGCAGCGTCGATTTTTTTTGTCCCGCATACACGAATGCTCAGTTCACATGCCCCCCGCATTCTAGTCGGCCAATTCTGGACAGATCTGAAAGCTGGTACACGTATTGTGTGCCAGATCAGGGGTTTAGGCTGCAGATTTTATACGCCGACATTAATGCGGTATTTCTCGACACAAAAAACACTGGTATCAACATGGCAAACACTCGGAGTTTCTATTCTGTGCACACGCTGGCTTGCTATGGCGAGGGTGTGGTCAATGGAATGCAGGAGACGAATCAGTGTTCTGCGGCCACGGAAAAGTCACTTTCATGTTTTACCAGCAGTGTGTTGCGGCCAGCTATCTCGACGTCAGCTATGCGCAGTATGTGCAAAGATGGCATGTTCCAAACACCAGCACAAAAAAAAACCAATGCGCATATAGCTTCGCTCGCTTCGACACCCACCTTAAGCTACATGGGTGAAAACAGAGGCAGCATGTATGCCTCGTCGTTTTCCGACATTCTCAGCACAGACGAGTTCGCTGAGCTTGATGTCAATGGCGATTCTCTGTTGTCACCAGAGGAGCTACAATGCATGCCGTGCCCAGTCGACTCGTATTGTAGTGCATCCATACAGGCCGCGTCAGCTTGTGCACCGAATCAACACACGATTGGTGTAGGTGCTGGCTCTTTAGAGGATTGCAAGTGTGATGCGGGATTTTTCCGGCAGAAGGATTCGTGCATTCAAATCATGTCCAGCACGCAGCAATACAGCCGGAGATGCCTCTCGAACTCCGACAGGTCATGCCAAAAAAGGCTTCCGTGTGTCGACGGCGGCATATGCGCCAACGGCATACTCAAAATGTGCACAGATGGTACTTTTGCCGATGCCAAGACGCAGCAGTGTGAGCTCTGTCACATTGGATTCTTCTGCACACGAGGAGTGAAGATTGCGTGTGCGCCAGGGTCGTCTACCAAAGCCATCGGGGCAAAAAGCGACGCGTTTTGCGTGTGTTCTTTCCCGTTTTCAAAGCGGTCTATGCCTGGTACTCTCACGGGCTTTGTGTGCCAGCAACAACAAACGCATCGAGAATTGAATGCTGTGGCAGTCGACGAAAACGTAGGGGTCTATGTGGTGGTGGTGGTGGGCTCGAGTCTCGACGATGACAAGAATACTTTCGAAATTGCAGTCGACGCCAGGTACTCGTATCTGCTGGTACCTGCGATTGCAAGTGCATCTGCCCACATGCTAGTAGGCAGCACAGCCGGCAACGCAGCCCCAAACATCAATGTAATCGGGAGCATCGTGGTGCTCGACACTACATTAACCGCGCTTCGTGTGCAGGTCTTTTGCCAAGCACCAGAGCAAGGTAGTAGTAATGACCAAGCTGCTGCAGCACCTCTACCTGTATTGCCAACGTCCGATGAACCCCTGAAGGTAGCGTATGATGGCGTACACTTATTTTCGGCAAACTTCTCCCTTGTAGACACAGACATGTATGGCAACTTGAATCTATACAACACAGCTATGAGCATGGCAACCGTAAATATCAACACAATGCCAACAGATACAGAGACAGCAGCAGCTGAAGCCGCAGCAATGCCAGCAGACGGCAGTACGATCATCAGCAGCAGGGACAATGTGCTGCATATACACATACGCCTGCTGCTGACAGAAGCGGTACAGGGTGTCGTGTATATGGGAGAAATTTTCTGCTTTTTGCAACAGCCAGCCACAGACTTTCGAAGCACAGGCCGCCTCTTCTTGTCACGACAAATCTGGTCAAGACAGTGGGGCTCGCGGGGTGGCACATTTAAAAGTTTCAACATACAGTCGCATTTCTCTATGGTTGTGATTGAAGAGGTCGCAAGTGGCGCCAACGCCACGTATGCAGACACTGCTATCAACAACACTGTTCTCGAAGATGTCAACGCAACCGTGGAATCCAACTCCATGTTGTATGAGGTAACGTGTCTTTCTCTTACGGGCCTGGTACAGGTTGCGGAAGTTTCTGTATTATGGAAGAATAGGTCCATGCCGACGTTGACGAAGCAGGTTATGTTCCGACTGGATGAGCACAGTGCAACGTCTATTTTGTTGACACAGGGGCTCAACACAGCCGGCAACACAGACAGCTTACAATATGCACAGATCCTGATGAATCTCACGGTGTCCTCGTGCCAGGTCACATCTCACGACACAGAATCAAAAATGATTGTTCAATACGATGATGATGTGCACGGTTCAGACACAAGAAACGTGCTGGGTATCATCACCGCTCAATATGATATTGACCAAATCCAGATTTCGCAGACAAGGCGCATATCGGTATTTGAACTATTCAAACAACACTACATCTTATTTCTAGACAAGGAGGCCATGACTGTTGGTGTGCTCAACATACAATATAGACCATGTCCGGCGCACTCGAGTGCATATGTCGAAAGTTTTCTACGGTGTGTTTGTCATTCGGGATATTTTGCGTCAGTAGGGTCTTATGCGGACATGACGTGCCATGCATGTGCAGCCACAGAATCTTGCCCCTCGGCGCTCACGGCTGTCTTTTCCGAACATACACCGCTGTTATTACAACAACAGACACATTCGAACTCCTCCAGATGCCCCATAGGCTACTACATAAACATGCAGATGTGTGTATTGTGCACGGTCGATTTCTATTGTGTGCAGAGCCATCGCACACCATGTCCTTTGCTATCAGGTACCGCAGGGTTGTCGGGAGCGACACATTATACACAATGCCACTGTATAGCCGGACACTATTACTCCTCAGAGATGTTGGCGTGCATAAAATGCAACCCTCCATATTTCTGTATCAATTCAGTGCAACAGTCTTGTCCCGTCAACAGGACCACGACGAAAAAGGCAGCTTTCTCGCCTTTCGACTGTGTGTGTGCAAGTGGATTCTACCATCGACCCACTGCGCTCGCTACAGCGGCAACAGCGGCTACAGCCGCAACAGCCGCAACAGCCGCAACAGCCGCAACAGCCCCGCTGACAGGGCCGGGGAGCTGCGAAGAGGTCCCAATAGGTTCTTACTACAACGCCGAGAACATGCACATGCCATATCACTGCATTCCACCGAAAACCACCAAGTACAGTCGGTCACAGAGCATATCGCAGTGTGTTTGTCAAGCTGGTTACATGGAGCACGAGAACAAGACCAATGCCACGTGTGTGCGCTGTGCTGGTGTGAAATGCCCTGTCGGCACGCCCTGGAAAGGTGGGACTGTATGTGACGGATACCGACAGATTGTCAGTGCAAAAAACGATGCTTGCGTATGTGAGGCCGGATATTACGACGCACGCGTCAATTTCAACCCACATACACCCAAAACTTGCGTGCTCTGTCCTGCTGGCTTCTATTGTCCCGTACAAAACAGCGACGATGCCGACAGTTCACGGCTTATACTCACCTGTCCATATCTCATGTCCTCTCACTTGGGAAGCTCGTCCCTCAAAAACTGTTTTTGTATCAAGAACGATCATGTACTGGTACAGAACACAGAATACCCTTTCGACGCGGCGTGTCGCTGTAATTCACTCTATTACGAGGACGCTGATGTCCTGGGCATGTGCACCCGCTGTCCACCACGTATGTCTGTACCATTTGAATATAAGATGAGCAATCTACAAGGTGTTAAAACCTGCGAGTGTGTACCCGGATACTACCAAGAAATAAGGCATGAATGTGTCTTGTGCAAGCGAGGATACTACTGTATGGGTGGGGTGAGCTCGTCCCCCACACCGTGTCCTTCTGGAACATTTGGGCCAGCCATCGGACAGAAGCAAGTAGCTGCTTGTTTACAGTGTCCAAGTTCGGATTCAAATTTGTCTACATCCCCCTTGGTATCGACGACGACGGCGCAGGCATTGTCGACATCGTCATTTTCTGGACCACTTCCTGCCACAAAAACACAGACGCTTGGGTCAGTTATGGACTGTTTCAAATCATTTCTGCCAATTGTCAGTACCACATCCCTGGAGTTTGAGCAAGCTACCTTTGTTTTCAGAGTCACATCGATTGTGTTACAAGCCCCAAGAATACAAGAACTACTTGCTGAAATTTTTAATTTCAAGACAATACAAGTAGATGCATTCCCATCGAATGGCGAAATTAGGTACACGATACATCTGACATCCGATCTTTTTGCCGCCTGCCTATTGCTTATTTCGCAAAACACTACTGTATGGACGCAGACAAATACGTATGCAAGCGCCTATCCCACTGTGTATAAAGTCCTTGTCAATTCGATTTTCTGTCGGGGGGTATACAGTGTTGCTCGTGTGATTTATCCTAAACCAACGCCATTGCCTTCCGTGTGCTACACGCCAGACTCGGCATCAATTGGCTCGTTTAGTGGTGCCGAAAGCACCTCTGCTCGGCAGGATGTCGTTAATACTATGGCATTTCAAATCGCCCAACATCTTGGTATTCCTCCATACAATGAATGGACCGACTACCGAATCGAGCCCGACCCCGACCTAAAAGCTTTTTTCAGCTCAATTTCCTCAGTTTTTTCCATCACATACGAGCAGTTCGTACAAAATGCCATCTTTATTCCAATTCCCAACGTAAATGGTGTCGCCGTCCTCAGTCTCAACCTCAACTCTACTACTACTACTACACCCACATTGCCGTCTTATGATACGCCATTGCTGCTCCCCAGCATCAGGACTATCAATGTCCGATATGCTCCTGCAGTTTTGTCCATACCAGATTGTGCAACCACCATCAGGTAATATATTTTGTGGAATAGACTGATTTTGACTACAGTGTGGCGAAGACTCATAGGATGCCTAAAGTTGCAGGTCATGTTTCGCCTAAAGGCCCCTTTGGGGCAAAAGAGCCACTAATTATTGGGCTCTTTTGCGGAAAATGACCTATGAAGATAAGGCACCCTATGCGTCTACACCAGCCTGTACCGATTTTTCGTACTAATCTTGTTCGTGGGTTCTGCAATAAAGAGATGGAAATTCAAAATAAGGGAGCAGTTCTGGTACCAATTGCTCCCTTATTTATTAGTCAATCCCGTAATCAAAATCAGGTGATTCGAGCGCCTTCAGGTCATATTTGGTGCCCCCTCTCACAACCCCTCTTCCTTCCCACAAGCTTGCCTTTGTAGGTGCCCCCCCCCCCCCCCCGGGGGGTGATGGGGGTTGTGGGCTGGGCCCTCCTCTCGTGCTGATCGTATGGTAGTTTTAGCCTGAAGGAGCATCCCCTCCCTCAGGCAGAGGGAGCGCTAGGCACCACGAGAGAGGTGGGTCCAAAAGAACACTATAAAGTCAAGTGACGCATCCACTCCCACACCCCTCTGTGTCATGCAGGTGTTGTGGCCTGGGTGCCTCTCATAGGCAAATGCGTCTACACCACTCTCTACTCAAAGAAAGTTTCACCATTCCTTCGACATACCCTTAACGCTTACAATCATAAACGATAGCGTAGAAGCATCAGATGGCTTAAACTTTGTATTGCTTTTTTGGGAGCACCCTGTCCGGACGCCTTCCTGCCTTCCTGGTGTATAGATCTACACCCTCCTATACCACACACACCACTTGCTTAAACAACCCTTTTATTACTATCATAAGCATAAAGGGTGGAGTAGAAGCGTGTGATGCCATAACTTTGTATTTATTTTTTGGACCTACCCCCCTCGGGGGCATATAGGCCTCACCTGTACCCCTTGTGGGCTATGGATCTACAACACCTGGTAACAAACAAACACTAACATCGAAGGAGCGGCACGCATGTACACACACAACACAACAGTTCATTTTTCCAGGGCGATGTACCCAGTTTCCAAAAACAGTCTGGAAGCATCTGTTATTTCTGCCGAACGGGGGTAGAGTTCTTTGATACAGTGGAACAAAAATGCCGTGTTTGTACGCCATTGTCGAGTCTGATATGCGAGGGAAAAGACGAGACGGCTACCATTTGTTCCAAGAACGCAGATTCGTTTTGCAAGCGGCCAAATACAGCGATGGATTTCGATGCCATGTGTGGAAATTCCATTCACAACTTTGGCGAGCAGTGCGACTATACCGACAAGACTACGGAGATCCATCGATGTTGTTCGCAAGAATCATGCAAGCTCATACCTGGTTACTATACAGATCCACCCTGTAGCACAATATGCGGAGACAATATCAAGGTATCCACAGAAGAATGTGACAATTTTGACGACCCAAACTGTAACACATTGACATGTAAGTTGATCTGAAACGTGTGTGTGGCCTGTCCTGTAAAATGTTCATAAGAGGTACCCAGGCCACAAACCCGGCAGCTGCCCTGTAGTACTTTAGAACACACACATTTTTTCAAAACACAGTAGTAAAGTTTGGGCGAGGGAATGCGTGGGTGAGTATGAAACTCCGGGCAGGCGCAAATAATCGAGGGCAGAGTGATTTTTCCGTATTGAATGTACTACAGTGTGGCGAACACTCATAGGATGCCTAAAAAGTTGCAGGTCATGTTTCGCCTAAAGGCCCCTTTGGGGCAAAAGAGCCACTAATTATTGGGCTCTTTTTTGCGGAAAATGACCTATGAAGATAAGGCACCCTATGCGTCTACACCAGGCTGTATGTCTTATGAATAGCAATTGGGTGACTTTTTTGACGTTTACAACCAAAAAGCTATATAAGCAATTGAGAAATCCTCTCGCAATGAAATGACAATACTACAATGTGAATCCTGTCACGTTCTCCAAAACGACACGGAAATGATGCCGTATAAATTTGAGCATCAAATACATTACGTATGTATGGCGTGTCATGATACAGATGCAACACACGAGTACAGTCATGAAATACAGACAATCAACCACCACAGGCAGACACGCGCGCTCCGCGTGTGCAGGAACCACTTGATTTTGCTTCGGCGAGATCTTGTCGATTTACAAGAACGGGAAACTGTGCTTTCAAGAGAGGAAAGTATTCTCCGTGACTCCATTATTGTGGTGCAGACGGAGATTGCCTCATGTAAGGAGATAGAGACCAAGTATACCACACAAATTACAGCACTTGTCGAGACATTAGCAATCGGTCAGCTTGCTCAAACTCAGGTGCAACACCAGGACAATCGACGGGCCTTACGTCAAGTTCAAGACAAAATGTACAGCAAATTGCCGCCCGCAGGCGATCACATTGGTGGTAAGAAAGATTGTCTGGCGGGAGCTTTGGCGGGACAAGAGGAAGTTTTAGACAGCATCAGCATCAGCGGTCTGTGTCTGAGAAAGAGTGATCTTGACATCCAGAAAGAAAATTGCCAGACTCTGGTGGCAACGGTGCGTGTTTTGTTGCAAAAAGATCCATTGAGCATTGTTGAAAGAATAGACGATAATGCCTACAAGAAGTCCATAACACGGACTGCAGAGGAGGCAGTTCTCAGGAACATTGATGCGATTAATGTTGTCAATGAAGATGTTAGGCAAACAATGCGGCATGTGTTATTTTCAGCAGAATTCAGACATCGCGATTTTAGAGAGCGACGGGGGATTTCAGTTGCCAAGGGTGGCGGGTTTCGCGCTGTACAACCAGTGTCCGGACGGATTAACGATTACGTGTCAGATCTGGTCGAATCCGTTGAGTGTTTTTCGGCTGGTCTTTTAGCGCTGAACATGCTCGCGGGTTCTTCTAGCCTGCTATGTGTTATTGTGAAGGGATTCTACGATGATGAGGACTCTTGTGGCGATATAATTGTGCCCAAAATTACACAAGCAGACACGTTAACACCACATACTGTGTCGGTGGAAATGTCAGACAACTATGAGATTGGTGAAATTTCATTATACAATTTAGGCGACCAAGACCTGTTTTTTTCTGAAAATCGAATTCGAAAAAGCGCACAGCTACACAAAGGCAATTTTTTGATCCGTCGTCGTACAGATACAGAAGTGCCCAAGCATGACTGGAACACTGTGCCTGCGCGTGGGTTCGGTTACTTAGCAGAAATCCGGACATACTGGCAAGGAAACTACAAAGAATATCACCTTAAAGACGTCAACGGTAAAGTCGTGGTCACTTTTGCCTTGCAATTTAAACAATGACAAAGAGTAGCATTATTTATAATAAATGTATTTTGAAACTGCTTACATTGCAAATATAAAAAGACATGTTAAAAGGAAAAGGCAGTTATAGTGTGGCGAATACTCATAGGATGCCTAAAGTTGCAGGTCATGTTTCGCCTAAAGGCCCCTTTGGGGCAAAAAGAGCCACTAATTATTGGGCTATTTTGCCCCAAAGGGAAATGACCTATGAAGATAAGGCACCCTATGCGTCTACACCAGCCTGCATAGCTCAGATCATCAAAACCCGCAGCACAGCATATGTATAGACAAATGTCCAAAGCTTAACGTAATCACAAGCCCACTTCTACAAAAGATGCGAGAAGAACAAGACATCATGCGCGGCGAAGCCCTGAAGCTCCAAGTGCGAGCGGAAACCAGCAGGCGCAGAGCCCGTGAAAGACGTCCCAACAGAAGCAAGGATCAGGTTTGGACACGCCGCCTCCACGCCACACTCGCAGTGGCCTACTCTGAGGCGCTGATAGCCACAGCCGACTCCAGAGTAACAGTAGCCACTCGGGTTGGGCTCAAAGTCCTGGGTCTTGACTACTTGCCAGAGGCAATCCTACGATATGTACTCCAGGCTCTCAGGTGCTAGGCGTGGATTCACCATGCTCATCACTGCATCAGGTGCGAGGTGGCGTCTCCCCAAGTAAATGCAATGCAAGCAAGACACGGGCCAGTCTGCCTCAAGCGACTTTTGAGCAGAACACACGAGAGTTAGTCGCCTTCTGTCAACAACGCTGGCAGTTTACGAACTTCAGGCATAACAAGGGCGAGATAGGCATCCTGCCTTTGATGGTGAGATTACTGATTGACACTTATAGGACAGCAGAGCATGAACCAGGCCGTTTGAGAGGAGAACTCACCAGCCAGGAGATTAAGAAATATGTCGCAATGTGTTTGAACCCAAGTAAAAGCACAAGTCCGGACAGATGCCCTAATGAACTCACAAAAACGATGACGGACGAGGAGTTCCAACTTCCAAATTGTGAAAATGTGGGTGAATAAAGTTTTGACAGAAGACACAAGTTGACAGCGAGCAACGATGAACAGCACCATTTCGCAACTTCACAAAGGTCACTGGGAGGCACGGATAAAACGTTGGACCAACGACCAGTAGTCTGTAACAGTAGCCACTCGGGTTGGGCTCAAAGTCCTGGGTCTTGACTACTTGCCAGAGGCAATCCTACGATATGTCCAGATCTCTCCTAACTGGGCGTATCTTCTACGAGCGGAAGTCAAGAAGGTATAGGCCCAACTGCTTAAGCTGGACGAGACTGTGTACACGTATACGGGCTACATGTATAATGCGCTTTAGTCGATCTGGGTTCTTCTGGCCCTCCAGGTGTCCGTCTCACACCTGGGCTCACATCAAGTACCCAAGTAGTTTCTACAAACTTTGGCCAGTTCGCTGCTCCAACAGCTGTCAGTAGTATGTGAAAGGGAAAATTATACATAGAGAGACGACTACTCGGCACCACGGTGGAGAATATCATTGCTGCAAATGCTGATAGTTGCATGGGCCATGTGTGAGGCATGGTGGACAGAAGCCACAAACGTTAATGAGAGAAGTGGGATGCAAGCACGAGGAATGAAGCAACGCGAATTGGTTCAAAACACTCCTCGGGAGCTGCCTTGGATCAAATCAGATCATTGGTGCGAGATTTTCGGTCAGCAGTGGAATCGAAAAGCTATTCAGAGAGACCCATAACCCACAGGCGACATCCTGCAATGCTGGGCCCAAAAGAGAGCAACAAAGTCAATACATCTTATGAAAGAAATCCCAACGTCTACAACACCACCACCACCTCGTACCAGAGACATACAACAACAAGTTCAAGAAATATATTACCCAAGCAATGCAATCGAAAAGCTATTCAGAGAGACCTATAACCCACAGCGGGCCATCCTGCGATGCTAGGCCCAAAAGAAAGCAACAAAGTCAAGACAGACATCTTATGAAAGCAATCCCAACGTCTACAATTGGAGCTTTGAGCTTTCGAAACCGTCACCCCAAGTGGGATTGGCTGTACCTAATCACTCAAACTCAAGCCCCACTCACTATCCTTCTGTGTCCCACACGCTCTCGCGTTGACAATACCGATATTCGCATGTTCACCAATTCCAAACATATACTCTCTCTTTCTCTCTCTCTCCCTCCCTCCCTCTCTCTCTCTCGCTTTCTCTCTAGCTGTTTCACCTCGTACCACAGACATACAACAACAAGTTCAAGAAGACAACGCTGGGCTCTACGGCAGTGTGATGCTCACTATGTTCATCAGGGTGAAAACATTGACAAACAGCGTCGCCGTAGCACGTCTCGACAATCATCGCGGAACGAAAGCCCATCAAGGAACCTGGAAATGTGGTCTACCAGCTGAATTCATTGATGTGGACCAAATGTCAGTGCAAGAGTTGAATGTATCACCCACACACTCTCCTGAATGTATATAAAGCTTTTCAGAGGAAACGACTTGCATTATATCTGAGGCTTTATTTTGCGTGTAAAGAGCTTGCGGTCAACAGCGTAGGTTGCTGCCCATTCGAATGAGCAAAAGTAAAATACCAGCCCCTAGCATCAAAGTGCTTCATATATGCACACCGCTTCCGACACAAACACAACAACAGCTTGTTGCAAGTGCGACCATACCGACAGCCTGCATTGGCATCATCAAAGACAAATGTGTTTGTGGCTGTTGTATTCACAAGAGTCGTCTACGAGCAAAGCTAATTAGTGTTGCTATTGCAGATGACATGCGGCGGATTTTGAGCGACCCTAAATATGTTTACAGTATCATTTCGTCTTATACAAAATGTAGCATAAATCGGCCAATGTTGTGCTACATACTCAATGCTCTTCGAAGCATGGGATCATTCTCAGACAACGAGCTTGCACCCAGCAAATATAAATTTCATACAGTTTTCGTGGAAAACGTCTATCCTATCCTTCAATTTGTCGTGAATTCAAAGACTGAAATCGACAAGCACCCTGATTACACAGAATCCATCACCAGTCTGGTGTTAAAGGACATACACGAACAAGGCTGGGGGTGGCGACAACCGGAAATGTTTGTGTATCGTCTTTAACTTCTTCAACCTTTTGCAGGTTCGTCCAAGGTTTTGGACCAAATATAATCCCCGGGCCTATGCACCATATAGACAGATTTTCAGATCGGATTTCCCCTACGAATTAAGACGTTCGTGAAGTGCACAATTACGATGGCGCAAAGATCACAGACAAGGTCGTATGTTAATTTGCACAAAGGGGCCAGTCTATATTTATTCCAGTTTATATTGAACTCGTTTTAAAAAGATATATAAACATGTGGTACTTCTGAAGAAATAAATACAACAAAATGTCGACAAAGCAATTATGTCTGAACATGAGACTTGTCAAATTACAGAATCTAGTACAGCTTCCTCGGAACGGACGATTTGCACTTCTGCTGTGTGAGGTTGAAGATCGCTGGAAGGTTGCAATTCCTGGCGATATAAATTTGTTTTCACTTTCAATGAACAATATCGACTTACTAGAGCATATGAAAGGATATACGTTTGGGGAAAATATTGCCAATCTGAAGGCGAACGACTTTGACATCTGTGGTAGTTGGGAAAATATATCAATTGACCCAGACGCACCTGGAGCCATGGCTGAATTTCTGGGGATCAAAGGGCCCGGTTGTAAAGGGCGATCGGAAAAAGTGCCAGATCGCATTCTTTTCGCGGTGAGAATGTCGGCACAACACCTCGATTTCGAATTTATGGACGGGGGCGAGGAGAGCACTATGATGCAAATTGCTCTGCGGAAGAAGTGGTCGGAAAATGACATGCCATATACAGATACAACGGGTCTCCGATTCCTGACGGGCTATGGGTCGTGTCAGGAGTTTTATCAACTCAAGGACGCGGTAGAGCGTCAAGCAGCTGCGGGACCAGGGGCCAGCACCGCCTCAATGTCGAATGAAAATGCCTTCAAGTTCATATTGGATCAATATGCAGACAACTTAAGAAATGAAATTCAGGAGCAGTCGGAACAACAGAACCAGTCGGAACAACAGAAGCAGCGGAATCTAAATTTGAATGCTTTCCTGCTAAGGGAAAACCACAAAAGAGAATCGGAGTTGCAGCGATTGAATGCTATCCGAACTACCTTGCAGGACGTCTCGTCTATTCCAACACCACTCATAGAGACGGGCGAGCAAAGAGACCTGCGCATGGCCGAAAAATATGCCCATGCTGCCGCCGTAAGAAAGACAGAAAAGCAAAATAAATCTCAAAAATAATGATCTTGAAGCGGACACCAAAAGGTGTCGTGATACAATATGCTGATTTGAAAGTTCAGCCAAAACTGCCACACCCCCCCCCCCCCCCCCCCC
>Ga0209491_10007883_pt1 | contig 13824 bp, 16 predicted proteins | sample BON02_FD_187213 | JGI IMG/M metagenome (GOLD analysis project Ga0209491, IMG submission 187213) | Freshwater microbial communities from Lake Bonney liftoff mats and glacier meltwater in Antarctica - BON-02 (SPAdes) (version 2) | ecosystem: Environmental > Aquatic > Freshwater > Ice > Glacier... | reverse complement strand
GAAGCCATTCTGAAGTTCTTTCGGAAAATTATCCCAGAGCAATGGCACAACTTCAGAAATCAGGTCACTGATAACTTCCGCATCACCTCAGAACAAAATCGTCGGGTTTTGGAGTGAGCCGAGTATATGATAAAGGAATGACAGCGATGTCCTTGAAATATCTGCACACTATGGTCCGCGTGAAGGATCTGGAAAAGACGATGGCGTTCTTTAACTTGCTGGGTCTGAAAGAAACGAAACGCCGCGATGACGAAGGCGGCCGCTTTTCCCTGATTTTCATTGCGGCCGAGGGCGACGAGGATTGCCCGGTCGAGCTGACCTACAACTGGGACGGCGACGATGGTCTGCCCTCTGACGGCCGCCATTTCGGCCACCTCGCCTATGAAACCGATGACATCTATGCGATCTGCCAGCACCTGATGAACAACGGCATCACGATTAACCGCCCGCCGCGCGACGGCAATATGGCGTTCGTTCGCTCGCCCGACAACATCTCGGTCGAGCTGCTGCAAAAGGGTGATGCCCTGCCGTCCGCTGAACCTTGGGCGAGCATGAAAAATACCGGTCACTGGTAAGGTGTTGCGCAAGCTGGTAGGTCTGGCGGCGCTAATGCTGATGGCGTCACCCGCGCAGGCCTGTCGGCTGGCACTGGTCCTTGCGATCGACGTGTCATCCTCTGTTGATGCGGCCGAAGATCGTTTGCAGCGGCACGGTTTGGCGCAGGCGCTGATCGCGCCCGATGTGGTCGCCGCCTTCTTCGCCAGTGACGATCCGGTCGCGCTGGCGGCCTTTGAATGGTCCGGTCGTTATAACCAAGCGCTGCTGGCCGACTGGACACTGATCCGCGCACCTGCTGATCTGACCCGCCTGTCCGCTCAAATTGCCGCAAGCCCACGCAGCCACAACGACTTTCCGACAGCATTGGGTTATGCCCTCGGGCACGCGGCAGGTCTGCTTCGCACCGCCCCGCCCTGTCTATTTCAAACGGTGGATGTCGCTGGCGACGGCATCAATAACGAAGGTTTTGGGCCCCAAGACGCCTACCGCGCCTTTCCGTTTCAAGACGTCACCGTGAACGGTCTGGTCGTCAACGCCGCCGACTTTGAAGGCGAGGTCGGCCTGATCCCCTTTTACCGCGATGAAGTACTGCACGGACCCGGCGCATTTTTGGAAACTGCAGATAGCTTTTCCGATTACCCTCGCGCCATGCGCCGCAAATCGATTAAAGAACTTGGCGTGCAAGTGCTGGGCAGCACTGCTGAGATAAGCGCGCAGGGATGAAGATAGCCTGCATTATCGCCGCCCTGCTGATCAGCGCTGGAGCTGCCGACGCTGCCTGCCGTCAGGCACTGGCGCTGGGACTTGATATTTCCGGCTCTGTCGACGACCGCGAATATGATCTGCAACGGCAAGGGCTGGCGCAGGCCTTTGGCTCCGACAACGTAGCGCAGGCAATCCTGCAGCAGCCCGGCGCACCGATCCGCCTGAGCGTCTTTGAATGGAGCGGTCCTTCTGCCCAGACAATCATTCTGCCTTGGACGATAATCGCGGACATTGGTGATCTGAATGCGGCACGCCAGCGCATCCTGACCGCGCCGCGCAGTGTGCAGGATCAAACGACGGCGCTTGGCTCTGCCATGTTGATGGGGTTTGCCATGCTGGACACCCAAGCACACTGCTGGAGCCGCACGCTGGACCTGTCGGGGGACGGTATCGCCAACACGGGACCGCGACCGCAGGACATTTCGACCGCCCGTACGCCGCAGGGCGTCACGGTCAACGGGCTGACCATCGGGGACGATAGCCAAACCAGCGACAACGCAACTGCTGCGGATATCAAAGAGCTATCAGCCTATTTTCGCGCCTACGTCATTCGCGGGCCCGGTGCCTTTGTCGAAACAGCGCTCGGGTTCGACAACTACGCCGCAGCGATGGAACGCAAGCTGCTGCGAGAGCTGCAAAGCCTCGCGCTGTCGGATGCGCGGCAGTAAATATAGCGGATCTGTTCGGTCCAATAGCGTTCCACCCGGCGGAGCGATCCGGTGATATCCTCGATCCCCTGCTGATCCACGACCCCGCGTGACAAGAACCCCTCTGCATGGATGGCGAACAGGGTAGAGACAATCTGCCGGATATCACCCCCTCTTTACTTCATGCGCACCCGCACCGACCGGCGGTCGATTTCTGACCGCTCATGATGCATCTAACCGTTATCGACCAGTTTCTTTAGGTTATAGCTGAAGTTGCTGCCTTGGTAATCTCCGCGAGATTTCAGTTCTCCTGCCGTGACCTCGTTGTCGCCGACGTTGAACAGCAGCAGAGGATCCAGATAAGTCGCCATTAAAGCCGCGTTGTCCGCGGACTTCGGCATATTATCGTATTTCGTGTTCAGTTTGGCGTGTAAGGTCATTGCAGTCTCCGTTCCATTTGTCTGAAACGTAGACTGCAAAAAATTATCAAAAATTTCGTTAAGTCGCGTGCGGTCGTGTCAAGCCTGTCGCACCGATCGCAATATCGCTGACCAGCGGCGAGAACCTAGCAGGCGCTTCGCTTTGACCGCTGACCCAGTGGTAGATGTCCAAATCGCTTTCATCCAGCAATGCCTCGTACAAGGCCAGCTGATCCGCGTCATATCCGCCCAGCGCCCGGCTGGCGAAATCCGACAGGATCAGGTCCATTTCCTTGATGCCGCGGCGCATGGACCGCATGATCAAGCGCTTGCGCGCGATTTCCACGGTTTCGGTCATCTGTCATCCTTAAACTTTTCACGCAGCCGCTTTTCCAGCCGGGCCAGACGATCGGCACTGGCGGCCATCGACAGGCGCAGATCGCGCAATTCTGCCAGCAAGGCGCGGGCATCCATATCGGTCACGGCATCATCGCCTGGCGGCGGCAAACCATCGCCCTGCCCCGTCAGCAGCCATGTCAGGCTGACGCTCAGCATGCCTGCCAGCATTTGCAGCCTGTTGGCGCGCGGCTCTTTTAGATCCTGCTCCCACCCTGCAAGGGTAGACACCTTGACCCCCAACCGTGTAGCCAGACCTTCGACAGTCAGATCTGCGGCTTCTCTGGCGGCTGTCAGGCGGTCACCAAAGGTGGCGGCATCGTCGCTGTACCAATCGGAATCGGGCATTTAAACTTCCTCATCGCTTGCGTGGACTGGGTTCATCATCTTATGACACAGGCAACGCCCTTTGACCACTGGATGCCCCTCATGACCTTTTTGTCTGCGACCCTAGACCGCGTCAAACCCTCTCCCACCATCGCCGTCACCACCCGCGCGGCAGAGCTGAAGGCGCAGGGCCGTGATATCATCGGATTGGGCGCAGGAGAGCCGGATTTCGACACGCCTGACAACATCAAGGCCGCAGCCACCCAGGCGATCAAAGACGGCAAGACGAAATACACTGCCGTCGATGGTATCCCGGAACTGAAGCAGTCAATCTGCGACAAGTTCAAGCGCGACAACAACCTTGATTACACCCCCGCGCAGGTCAGCGTAGGCACCGGCGGCAAGCAAGTGCTATATAACGCCTTCATGGCGACGCTGAACCGCGGCGACGAGGTTATCATCCCGGCCCCTTACTGGGTCAGCTATCCCGACATGGTGCTGCTTGGCGGCGGCGAGCCGGTGTTTATCGAAGGCGATATGGCGCGCGGCTACAAGATCACGGCAGAGCAGCTAGAGGCCGCGATCACGCCGCGCACCAAATGGTTCCTGTTCAACTCTCCCTCTAACCCCACTGGAGCGGGATACAGCTGGAACGAGCTGAAGGCGCTGACCGACGTGCTGCTAAAGCATCCCCACGTCTGGGTGATGACCGACGACATGTATGAACATCTGGCCTACGGGGCATTCACCTTCTGCACCCCAGCAGAGGTCGAGCCGGGCCTGTATGACCGCACCCTGACCGTCAACGGCGTCAGCAAAGCCTATGCCATGACCGGCTGGCGCATTGGCTATGCCGCAGGACCTGAAAACCTGATCAAAGCGATGCGAAAAGTGCAGTCGCAATCCACGTCCAACCCATGCACCATCAGCCAGTGGGCCGCAGTCGAAGCATTGACCGGCACGCAGGATTTCCTGAAGCCGAACAACGATATGTTCATCCGTCGCCGCGATCTGGTCGTCGACGGACTGAACGACTGCCCCGGCATCACTTGCCCCCGGCCAGAGGGCGCATTCTATGTCTACCCATCAATCAAGGATTGCATCGGCAAAACCAGTGCGGGCGGCACCCTTATCGACACGGACGAGGCGTTCGCCACCGCCCTTCTGGACGAGACTGGCGTCGCCGTCGTCTTTGGTGCGGCCTTTGGCCTGTCGCCCCATTTCCGCGTAAGCTATGCCACCTCCGACACGGCGCTGGCCGACGCCTGCGCACGGATCAAGACATTCTGCAGTGGGCTCACCTGATGGTATCCGCCTGCAGGCTTGATCGCCCGGGGCAGTTCGCTATCGTGACACAAAAATGGGTCAAGGTGCTTGGGCGCTGATCTTCCAGATTACTACTTCCGAATCCGCTAAAACGGGGCTGCCGTGTTCTGCGTGGATACGCAAAACCGTCAGCGCAGGATCGAGATGGACCAACTGGCGATCGTCAACGACCGCAATGGCGAGGTAAAGCCGCAGGGCGACCGCGTTCTGACCCCTGCCGATATCGCCGCTATTCAGAACTGGTTGGATAACCGCGTCGCCTTGCTAGCTCGGCGCGATATCGACGACATTCACCGGGCCGTGGACTATCTGAACATCAACAGGCAGTTGGTGCAGTCCTAAGCATCAGATGACCAGCTAGAGGATGTCACCAACACCCTGCTTCTCGCGATGCACGATCTGCGCACTGTGCTGGTCCGCAAAACGCTGACCGCCTGCTGGCCGCCTACGATGCGCCGAAACACAGCGACGACTAAGCCCTGCGCCGCTGCAGCAACTGGCGCACGACTCGATAGACATAGGCGACGGCAATCACGCCAAGGATCAAGTTCGTAACCGGGTTCAGGTAATCCACGACGCGGTCATATTGCGACTCGAGCAGATAACCCGCAGCGATTAGCGCCATATTCCACAGTGCGCTGCCTGCGGTGGTATAAACCAAAAACCGCGGCACCGACATTTCAGCAATGCCTGCGGGCACGGAAATCATCGTGCGCACGCCCGGGATCATCCGCCCGAAAAAGGTCGCGCCTTTGTCGTGACGGTTAAACCAGTCAAACGCGCTCTCGATGTCGTCGTGGCTGAGCGTCAGCCAGATGCCATATTTGCCAATGAACCGCCGCAAGCGATCGCGGCCCAGACGGCGGCCAACCTCGTACCAAAGCCAAGCGCCAAGCACTGTGCCGATGATGCCTAGGACAAAGACAGCGAACAGCGACGCACGCCCCTGCGCCGCGTTGAACCCGGCCAGTGGCATGACCAGTTCCGACGGGATTGGGGGAAAGACATTTTCCAAAAACATGACGATGCCGACGCCGAAGGCCCCCATCGTGTCGATCAGGCTGGTGATAAAATCAAACATGCTGATCAACACCGGTCATCAAGCGGCGGTTCCAGAAACCATGGGATGTTTCAGCCGCCTGCGCCAAAACCGAGAGGTCAGAGCGACTGCGGCAAAGGCCAAACCGACAACTAGGCCCAGCCACAGGCCCTGCGGGCCCCAGCCCAGCGTAAAGGCCATCAGGTAACCGGTCGGAATGCCGATGACCCAATAGCTGACCGCAGCGATCATCATAGGCACGGCGGTATCCTGAATGCCACGCAGCAGGCCCAGCGCCATGACCTGCGCCGCATCGACCAGCTGGAACAGGGCCGCCATTGCCAGCAGGCTGACGCCCAGCACGACGACATCTGCCCGCACCGGCGAGTCCGCATCCACGAAGATCCCGATCAGCGGCTCTGGCACCCCAAGGAACACGGCGATCGTCATTGCAACGAAAACGCCCGACAGTGTTGTCGCGGCAATCCCGCCGCGGCGAAGCGCAGTTTCGTTCCGCCGGCCCACGGCGCGGCCTGCCCGAACAGTCGCAGCCTGGCTCAGCCCGATATGCACCATGAAGGTCATACTGGTAATCTGCAGGGCAATTCCGTGGGCGGCGAGCGGGATCTCTCCGATCCAGCCCATCATGATAGCAGAGGCGGTAAACAGACCGCCCTCGGCCAGCGACGTCAGCCCGATCGGCACCCCAAGGCGAAACACGCGGGCCATAATCTGCGGGTCGGGCCGGAACGGATTGCGCATCAGCTGATAGTCCGGCAGGCGGCGCAGGACATATACGCCCAGCACGAACACCGTCGCGATCTGCATCGTGACAGAGGCAATGGCTGCGCCCTGAATGCCCAGTTCTGGCGCGCCAAAGTTACCGAAGATCAGCACATAGTTCAGCGCGATGTTCAGCACGGCGGCGATCACAGTGGACCACAGGATCATCGCCGTCATTTCCAGCGCCACCAGAAAGGATTTCAACACCATGACGATCAGCGCCGGGATCATGCCCAGCGCGATGATCCACAGATAATCGGCTCCTGCGGCGGCCACAGCAGGCGTCTGCCCCATAGCGATCAGGATCGGCTCCGCCACGAAAAAGGGGATTACGACAATCGCGCCGTAGATGATCGACAGCCACACCGCCATGCGGGTGGCGCGCCGGGCGGTGGCAATATCGCCCGCCTCAGCCGCCGCCGCAACGACGGGAGTGACAGCCTGCGCAAAGCCCGCGCCAACGATAAAGATCACGAAATACAGGCTGCTGGCCAGCGTCGCTGCCGCCAGATCAGTCACGTTATACCAACCCAGCATCAGGGCGTCTGTCATGTGAATCGCGTATTGCGCCACGTTGGACAACGTCAGCGGCAGCGCGAGTTTCAGCGCGGCGCGGATATGCTGGGGATAGGTCTGGGCAGGTTGATCCATAGGAACTCGATTAGGTGCATTCAGAGGCCGGGTCCAGCGCTGTGATCGGGACCGGAAATCGGGGCCAGCCCCCCACCGCCTGCGGCGACCCCACCGAGTTATTTGCGACCAGAAGAAAGGGGTGGCCGGGTCCAGCGTCAGCCCTTTAGCACGTCTCGCCAGCTGTACTGGGGCGCAAAGCCGACCATGCGCTTAGCCTTGGAATTGTCGTAGAACGTCTCGTTTTCGCCCATCTCGCGCGCTTTCGGAACGCCTTGGTAGAAGCGTTCGATCACCTGATTAGAGGTTAGGTTCACGCTCATATCGTCGTTACTGACGTTGAACACCTCGTACCCCAGACCATCCGTCGCAAGGCAGCGTTCCACCATCTGCGCCAGATCGCGGGCGTCGATATAGGCAAAGATATTGCGGCGGCGCTTTTCGGGATGCGCCAAGAACGCTGGGAAGTTTTCTGCGTATTCATGGGGTTCGATCACGTTGTTAATGCGCAATCCGTAGATGTCAGCACCAGAACGCGCCTGAAAGCTGCGCGCCGTCGCCTCGTTCACCACCTTGGACATGGCATAGCTGTCCTGCGGCACAGTGGGGTGCTCCTCGTCGATCGGTACGTAGGCGGGCTTCACCTCTCCGTCATGGAAACAGATGCCATAGGTGGTTTCAGAACTGGCAAAAATGATCTTGGGCACGCCCGCCTTCACGGCGGCGTCGAGCACGTTGTAGGTGGACAGGGTGTTGATGCGGAACGTCTCGTTGTCCGGGACGATCATGATACGCGGCACGGCGGCGAAATGAACGACGGCATCATAGCGCGGTACACCGGTGCCGGTCTCGAGTTCGTCAAAGTCGGCATAGGCCTGCATCGCGTTCAACACCTGCCCTGCGTCTGCCAGATCGACCCGCAGACTGCGACCATCAGCGGGTGCGTTCAGGTCCACGTTGGTCACAAGGTGACCCAGATCGCGCAGATGCTTGACGGCATATTGCCCGGCCTTGCCGCTGCCGCCTGTGAAAAAGATACGCATTGAACTGATCCTTCTTACAATTCTCTGATTGGTGTGCCGGTCTGAAAGGCGCGGATCGCCTCGACTGTTTGGGTATAGAACAAGCGGAACGTCGCCTCGGTGGTGTAGCCAAGGTGGGGCGTCAGCAGCAGACGGCCAGAGGCGATCAGATCGGCATCGCGAAGCGGCTCATCCTGCGGCAACGGTTCCACGTCAAAGACATCAAGCCCCGCCATGGCAGGTTTGCCAGCGCGCAAGCCGTCCAGCAAGGCAGCGGTATCAATCAGCGGCCCGCGCGAGGTATTGATGAAAACCTGCCCCTGCCGCGCAGCCGCAAAAGCCGCCGCATTCACCAGACCGCGACTGCGATCCGACAGCACCATATGGACCGAGGCGACATCCGCCCGCCCCATCAGATCCGTAAGGCTGTCCATACGGCCAACACCCAACTCAGCGCAGCGGGCGTCCGTCAGGTTGGGCGACCATGCCACAACACCCATGCCCAGGGCCTTGCCAATAACTACCATCTGCGCGCCGATATTGCCGAGGCCAATCAGCCCCAGCGTCAGGCCCGCCATGTCGCGCCCAAGGCCGGATTGCCAGCCACCAGCGGTCAATCCGGCGACCTCTGGCATCAAGTGGCGGTTCAGGGCGAGCATCATCAGCGTCGTCAGCTCTGACGTGGTGGTCTTGCGGCTTTGCGTCCCGCAGACGGTGATCCCGGCGGCGCGGGCGGCGGCAAGATCGATGCTGGCGTTCTTGGGGCCGCTGGTCACGATCAGTCGCAGATGCGGCAGCTGCGCAATCAGGTCCGCGCCCATCGGCGTGCGCTCACGCATCAGACAGACCGCATCAAAAGACTGCAACCGATCTGCCAAAGCAGGCCCGGTGAGGGTGTCACTGAACACAGTCACATCGCCCAAACCGGACCAATCGGCCAGCCGATGTGACGCCAGGGCATAATCATCTAGAACCGCGATCCGCATTGTTTCTCCTCAGCCAGTTTCTGCTACCTAGCGTAGTAATCAGGCGCGGCCAACGCAGTCCGGATCAAAACGGAGGAGAAACCATGAAACGCATTTAACCCGTCGCCCTGATGACCTTGACCGCGTTACCTGCCGCCGCGGAAAACCGGATCGATGTGATCAGCCCCGACGCCCCGGAACTCGCCACCCACTTACGTTTAAAAACGCCAACCACAACGCCGGTGCCCCGATGCCAGCCCCGGCCGAAAGCTATGCCGTCAGCGAAACGCTGGGCTATGCGCCGTTTGACTACTACGCCGATGCGGTCTGGGATACCGTGCGGATGAACAACATCTCTGCCCATTTCCTGACCGCTTGGGTCGACCAGCAGCTGAAAGGCGCAGATACCGCCGCCTATTTCGATCTGACGCCCAATGCAGCCGACGGCGCTTGGGCCGTGGATGACGCAGGCAATCCGACGGCAGACAACACCTATTGGACGGGCTTTCCGAACCGATCCGCCGCTGGTCTGACGTTCGAGACGAAGACAGCCGGGCAATAAGCGCCTACCGTGGCGGGGCAGGGCATTGCCCCGCCCCGCCACGCCTGCCAATATGCGCCAAACCGTGAAAAGAGCAGCGCATATGTCAGATCTCCTCTCCGGGGGCTCCCCCGATTCCTATAACGCCGCGTCCATCCAAGTGCTGGAGGACATGGAACACGTCCGCCTGCGCCCCGGCATGTATATCGGCGGCAAGGACGACCGTGCCCTGCACCACATGGTGGCAGAAATCATCGACAACTCCATGGACGAGGCCGTCGCAGGTCACGCCACCTGGATCGAGGTCGAGCTGCACGCGAACGGCCATGTCACCGTGCGCGATAACGGGCGCGGCATTCCCGTCGGGCCGCACCCCAAGGACCCGACCAAATCAGCGCTGGAAATCGTCTTTTGCACGCTGAACGCGGGCGGCAAGTTTTCGGGTGACAGCTATTCCACCTCTGGCGGTCTGCACGGCGTCGGCTCTTCGGTCGTGAACGCCCTGTCCGACCACCTGCGGGTTGAGGTTGCACAGAACAAGGAACTCTTCGCGATGGAGTTTTCGCGCGGCGTCCCGCAGGGCAAGCTGGAGAAAATCGGCGCTGCCCCCAACCGGCGCGGCACCTCTGTCACCTTCCACCCGGACCCCGAGATTTTTGGCGCTTTGCAACTGAAACCCGGCCGCCTGTTCAAGATGGCCCGGTCCAAGGCCTATCTGTTCAGCGGCGTCGAAATTCGGTGGAAGACTGACCTGGACGACGGCGAGACGCCAAAAACCGCGACCTTCAAGTTCCCCGGCGGCCTGTCCGACTATCTGGCTGAAACACTGGGTGGGGCCACGACCTATTCCGACGCTCCCTTTGCCGGCAACGTCAGCTTTATCGAAAAGTTCGGCGTGCCGGGCAAGGTCGAATGGGCAATCAATTGGACCCCGGCCCGCGACGGGTTCATCCAGTCCTATTGTAACACCGTCCCCACGCCAGAGGGCGGCACGCACGAGGCCGGGTTCTGGTCAGCGATCCTGAAGGGCATCAAGGCCTACGGCGAGTTGACCAACAACCGCAAGGCGGGCAACATCACGCGCGAGGACCTAACAGCTGGCGGCTGCGCGCTGGTGTCGTGTTTCATCCGAGAGCCGGAATTCGTCGGCCAGACCAAAGACCGTTTGGCCACTGTGGATGCGCAGCGCATGGTGGACGCCGCCGTGCGGGACCACTTTGACAACTGGCTGGCGGCGGACACGAAATCCGCAGGCGCGATCCTTGATTTCCTTGTCCTACGGGCCGAGGAACGGATGCGCCGCAAGCAGGAAAAGGAAACCGCCCGCAAGACGGCGACCAAGAAACTGCGCCTGCCCGGCAAGCTGACCGACTGCAGCAACAAGACCCGCGAAGGCACAGAGTTGTTCATCGTCGAGGGGGACTCGGCTGGCGGGTCCGGCAAGGGCGCGCGCAATCGCAAGACGCAGGCGCTGCTGCCGCTCAAGGGCAAGATCCTGAACGTGCTGGGCGCGGCATCGAACAAGCTGACGACCAATCAGGAAATTTCGGACCTATGCGAAGCCTTGGGCTGCGGCATGGGCACGCGATTCAATCTGGACGATCTGCGCTATGAAAAGATTATCATCATGACCGACGCCGACGTCGATGGAGCGCATATCGCGTCCTTGCTAATGACCTTCTTCTTTACCCAGATGCGGCCCCTGATCGACGCGGGCCACCTGTATCTGGCCTGCCCGCCGCTATACCGCCTGACCCAAGGCGCGCGCCGCATCTATGTCTCTGACGAGGCGGAGAAAAACAAGATGTTGGAAAAGGGCCTTGGCGGTAAGGGCAAGATCGACCTGCAACGCTTCAAGGGTCTGGGAGAGATGGACGCCGCCGACCTGAAATCCACCACCATGGATCCCGCCACCCGCAAACTGATCCGCGTCACCGTGTCAGACATCGAGCCCGGAGAGACTGCCGATCTGGTCGAGCGCCTGATGGGCAAGAAGCCGGAATTGCGCTTTGCGTATATTCAGGAGAATGCACGGTTTGTTGAGGAGTTGGATGTGTGAGAGGGGAGAAAGTTGACATCGTTAAGGAAAGTCTGATTGACGCTGTTGGCTTTGCCGAAATCAGCGCCTGAGCGTTATGGTGATGCCTTTTAAAGGCTAAAGCGGCTCATTTCATGCTTTCTGTGCCGCCATTGCGGCGTCACACCCGTTTTCGGGCGGACTCGTCCTCAGCCCATCAGCTTTCGCCGCACCAGGAACAGATTGCCGAGCGCGAACAGCGTAAAAAGCTGAGCCCGGTTCTTGGCGAGGCCAATGATAAAGGAAAAGAACGGTCTCCCCGAAAGTCACAAAGCGTAGGAACGTCACCTCCAGATGGTTGTGAACCCTCCTGTGGTCTCTGAAGATAGCGGAAATGAGTGAGCATCCCAAATTTGTCTAGACACTTAGCCAGTGCGACATGGACACTTTTTCTGACCTATAAGAGTTTTGACTTTCGGGGCGCACTTCGGATGATTTTTTGTATCCGTGGTGCGCAACCCAAAAAGAGTTTGGCTTGAATAGCCTTTGGCTCAGAAGCCATGAGCGGGAAGCTTTAAGCAATCGTTTCTGGCTAAGCGAAGATCAGATGGCAAGGATACGGCCGTATTTTCCGATGCCCAAAGCCCCCCTGTCAAACGTCGCCCTCGTGTCACTTGGTCGGTAAACGTCGCGCCCCATGTCCGTTATGCGAATTTCAATGACATGTCCGGCTGGTCGAGGTCGATCGCGAGTTTTTGTGCAAGAGGTGCGCTTCGCTAACGCATAGAGCGGGCGACAGGGCCTTAGTTCCTAAAGCTTGCATAAGGAGTGACAAGGTCGCCGAAATAATCCGGTAGCCCTGAAAGCAGTAATATCGATCGAGGTCAGGCGGCTGTCAGATCGAGTTCACCGACGATAACTGCGTCCTCGACACCAGTGGCGTTTGTCTGCCGGTAGCGGTGGCATGCCAAAATCGATATCTAGGGGTGCCGCACGCGGTCGGTGCCTTTGTCAGCGCTTCACCATCATGGTTTAGAACGGGTTCTTAACCCCTTTCCAAAAGAATGTATAAGAAAATGCTTAGGGAAGTGTTTCCGCTCACAGCATAATTCAGCTTAGGTCATCGCTGTTCTCATATGACAAACGTCATAGTCAGGAAGCTTAAAATACTAATAAAAGACGCGGATTCAACTCGCCAGTGCAACATGCTGGTTGGTCCGTAGGAATAGCTGATTTGGCGTTTTAAAGCCAAGGCATTTTCTGGGCCTGCTGTTTATCTTTCCAATGATCTTAGCCACGTCATCATCACTCAGATCATCAATGTCTTTTCCCTTTGGGATGTATTGCCGGATCAGGCCATTGGTATTTTCGTTGAGACCCCGCTCCCAGGAATGATAGGGATGCGCGAAGAAGCCCTCGGCAGTCAGCACGCGGGCGATCTCTTCATGATAAGCAAATTCTCTGCCATTGTCGTAAGTCAAGGTGAGAACCTTTTCCTGATGGGGCTTAAGGTGTTCACAGATAGCATCCGTGACAGCCCGAGCTGTTTTATTGACTGCCCTGATGGCAACGGTAAATCGCGTTTTGCGCTCAACCAGCGTCACAAGGACTGAGTGTCCTTGTTTGCCGATCACGGTATCGGCTTCCCAATCCCCTATGCGGCTGCGCAGATCGACGATTGCAGGGCGTTTTTCAATGGATACTCTATTCTTGATCTGACCGCGCCGCTCGGTACTGCCATAGCGCTTGCGCCGTTGCTTTTGACATCTCAGACGGGTGTGAAGGTCGCCACCGTTACGCTTGTCTGCATAGAGATGCTGGTAGATCCATTCTGGGCTGACGCTTGGTTCACCAATATCTTTCAGATGACCTGTGATCTGCTCGGGGCTCAATTCCTCGCGGATCATCTTTTCAATCCTAGTCCACGTCGCATCCGAGATACGGGTCCGGCAAATTTGTGCCTGCCGTGAGCAAGCCAGACGATGCGCCTGCTTGGGGCGATATCCGCGCAGGCCTGTGTTGCGCTTGAATTCCCGAGAAATCGTAGATTTGTTCACGCCGATCTGATCCGCAATGGCATATTGCTTCAAACCTGCTTTCTTCAACGCATAAACTTGGTTACGCTGCCCCTCAGTGAGGCGGTGATAGGCTCGCATCTGTGTTCCTTTACTTTTGACGGTGAGAAGCACTTGGGCATCGCTGCCTCACGCATCATACCGTGGGTAAAGTTGCACTGGCGAGTTGAATCCGCGAGATATAACATAGTATTTCCATCTTTTAGTCTTCTAACGTTTTTTGACCGTCGGGAACTTAATACTGCGGCCTCGAGCTATTTCTACCTCTGCACACTCGCCAAATACGCCAGCAAATCCACCACCGGCAGGCTGGT
>Ga0209491_10007878_pt1 | contig 13830 bp, 5 predicted proteins | sample BON02_FD_187213 | JGI IMG/M metagenome (GOLD analysis project Ga0209491, IMG submission 187213) | Freshwater microbial communities from Lake Bonney liftoff mats and glacier meltwater in Antarctica - BON-02 (SPAdes) (version 2) | ecosystem: Environmental > Aquatic > Freshwater > Ice > Glacier... | reverse complement strand
CCCGCGGCAAAAAAAAACAAAGCGCAGCAAGCGAGCCGCCCCCCCGCCCAAAAAAAGACCGCGGCCGGCGGGACGGGAAAAAAAAAAGACCCTCTCTCTCTCTGTCCCTCTCTTTTTGCAAACAAATATCAATCCACCACCCAGGAGATACACCATCGCGCCACCAACCAATCACCCCACCACTACTCACCTGCACGCACGCCTTGGTCGTGTAGTCCCAAACGCGCGCCGTGCGGTCGTCCGCCCCGCTCACAAGAAAGGGCCTGTCCCCCCCCGGGTAGTAGTCGACGGCGTTGACGCCCTTGTCGTGCCCCTCGAGCGTCAGGTTGGCGTTGGGCTGTTGTTTTAGGTTGTGGGGTTTTGTGCCGTGTGGGTTGGGGGGGGGATGTTGAGTTTTTTCTTCGTTTTTCCGTCGGCGTCTCGTCGCGCTTCGTTTTTGGCTTTCGTTTTTGGCTTCGTTTCCTTTTCTTTTCTCTCTCTTCTTTTCTCACCTGCCCGAGCGACCAGACCTTGACCGTGCGGTCGAGCGAGGCCGTCGCGAACGTGGACGGGTCCTTGGGGTTGAGCGCGACCTGCATGACGTAGTGTGAGTGCCCCTCGAACACCTGTTTTTTTTTAGTTTTGTTTTTTTTGTGTGTTTCCGGCGTCGGCGTTGGCGTCGTGTTTTTTTTTGTGTCGGATTCGCAACGCGACAGGGACGGATTCGCTCCCGCCGGATCTGGTCGGCCCATTGAGGCGCGCGCGAGCTTTTGCCGTCCTGAGTCTCGCCAAAGCTGACGACGCGGCCAGACAAAACGAAAAACCAGAGAAACCGAAAAAAAACGTCCTCCTGCTGCTGAGAGAGAGAAAAAAAGACAAAAACTCGGGGCGCACCTGCGCGCAGCTGAAGCCGCGGTCCCAGTCCCACAGCTTGGCGAGCATGTCGTCCGAGCACGTGATGAGGTAGGGCAGGGTCGGGTGGACGGCGATGGAGCTGTGTGTTTCCGTTTTTGTTTATTTTTTGGGTTTTGTTTTTGGTTGTTGGTTTGTTCGGCGAGCGAGCGAGCGAGCGCGCGTTTTTTCCTTCTTCTTGTTTCCCGTTCGAATCGTGGACGTTCCCGGGCCGAAAAAGCCGCCGAAACGCCCCGCAGAAAGAGCAGAAAAATGCGCGCACGACACTAAACAAAACGCCACCAGTGCGGACAACCACAAACAATATAAACAACAACAAAAACAAGTTGACCAACTCACCGGATGTAGTCTGCGTGCGCCTCGAACACGCGCACCTTGTCCGCCGTGTTGTAGTTGTACACGCGCACGGCCAGGTCGTCCGCTCCGCAGACGACCCACTGCTTGCGCGCCACAAACTTGGCCGCGCGCACGGGCAGGTCGGTCACCTCGAACGAGCGGACGAGCGTCTGTTTTTTTGGTTGTTGTTTTGTTGTGTTGTGTTTTGTTTGTTGTTGTTGTTGTCGTTGTTGTTGTTTGGCGGGGGAAGGGGTTGGGGGAGGGTTGATTGTGTCGGTGGATTACGGGTGAGTTCCGGGCGGGCGCGCGGTTTGCAATTCGGGCGCGCAAACGCGGCATATACAAGAGCGGCGTGGCGGCGGTCCGTTCCTCCCGCTGACGAGCACAACACAACACAGCACAAAAGAAACGCGCACCGAGTCGTTGTAGTTCCAGATGTACACGTTGCCGTTGTACAGGTTGGCCAGCAGCCACGGCTCGGTCGGGTGCAGCTCGACGCCCTTGACGCGGTCGGACCGGGCGACCATGGCCTTCTGCTCGTTTTTGTTTTCGTTTTTGCGTTTTCGTTTTGTTTTCGTTTCGTTCCGTATTTGTTCCGTTTGTTTCGTTCGTTCGTCGCGAAGGAGAGATGGGTTGTTATTGTTTGTTCGAGAGGGCGGGTTGGTGGGTTTGTGGGGCCGGTGCGTTTTGGGTGGTGGGTATTTCGATTCCCAGGGTTGCAGGGGTGTTGGGGCGGCCGGGCGAGCGAGCGCACGACGAACGAGAGGGCGGGCGCGCGACGCGGCGTCGGCGTCGGCGCCGGCGCCGGCGCCGGCGTCGGCGTCGGCGTCGGCGTCTCCTTCGCTCTCGTCACACTTTCGCATCGCCGGCTTCTTGGCCCCGAACGGGATCGCGCGAGGCACGGGGGCCACGCACCTTGATTTCCAGGCGGAGCGGCTGTTGGTTGTCCGTCGTTCGGGCGTTCGGAGAGAGTCGTTGTTGCTTGGGGGGGAGGGGAGGCAGTAGGTGTGAGCAAAGGCAAAAGAACGAAAGAGTGCACGCCCAAGCGGCGCCCGAGCGGCGCGCGCGACGCAACCACCGAAGGTCACGGGTCCGGAGCGGCCGCCATCGACGGGCGGGTCACCCTGGGTCGGCGAGGACGCACCATTGTTGCGCCCTTTTTGCTCCCTTCAACCGCAGATTGGTGAACTGAAGCAAGGGAGGAAACAAGAGTCTCCTTCTGTCTCTCTCTGTGCTCAAGGAGCGAGGGCCCCCCGCGCGCTCAGAGACACGGACGCCCCTGCAGACGCCGCTTCGGGGGACCCGGAAGCGCTCGGAGAGGAAACGGAGGGGGAAAGAGGGGGTAGGAAGAAGAGGGGGGAACACGCGAAAGCTCTCTCTCCCGCTCTTGTCGTTTGCCGGCTTGAAGGTGGCGACGATTACCCGGTCGAGATGGTCGTGCGTGTGTTTGCGAAAGCTATTGTCGAGAGAGAGAGAGAGAAAGAGGTGGCGACCGAGACGCGGATATGAGACGGCGCGCGCGCTCGCGCGGTCGGCGGCGGCGTTTCGAGCCGGGCGTCGTCCGCGAGCGACCGCGCGCGCTCGCCGCCGCGCGCTCTTGCCGGCGGCAGGAAGACGTCACTCGTTCACTCGCCTCGCCTACCCCTCTCCACGCATCTTTCTGTCAGATTTGGCCCGCTGCTTTCTTTCTCTCCCATCGGAATCGACACACACGCACACCCTCCGTCGTGCGCACGCAAGTTGAATTCTCGCGTCCTCCTCCTCAAGAAAACGAACGCGTCGACTCCCTTGAGTGGCGCGCGGACAGCTCTGTACCAAAGGACACTTTGACACAGACTGCCGCTGTGTCACAGGCAGTCATCAATCCCCATGATTGACCGGCGGGCTCCCCGGCGGGCGCCGTGAGAGAGAAGAGCGTGCACCTGTTTTTGAGGATGAGTGCGATTTCGCGGCCACCGTTGCTCTGCGGCGGCGGTCGCGCGGCCGTGAGCCATGGGTGAGTCGCGTTTGATGCCCAAGATGAGCCTGGCGCGCTCGCGGGGGCACAAGGATGGTGCCATCGCGCGTCCTAGCGCGTTTTGCGTCCCCTCATCTTATGGAGGAGGAGACGCCCGTCCTGCTCTTCCCTCGAACCGCACGCACTGACGCCGATGGTGCACAATCCTCCCTCGACTCCAACACAACGGCAGGCCCTTCCTGCGCGCGGCATCAGCGGTATCAGCAGCAGCAGCAGCAGCGCCATCGAGGGCGGCGACGTCGTCGGCGGCGGCGGCGCGCGGACGGCGGCGGCGGCGAGCGTCGTGGGCGGCGGCGGCGCTCTGGGCCGGGCCCGAAAGCAGCAGCGGAAGCAGCAGCGTCGGCGTCGGCGGGGGCGAGCCAGCCGGCGAGGCGCGCCGGGCGGCCTCGCCCCGCGGCCGCAGGCGACCCGCAGCAGCGGCTGCGGCGGCAGCCGCGGCAGCCGCGGCGACGGGCGCTCTGCCCGCCGCCGCCGTTGCCCGGCCGCCGGCGCCCCCGCCGCTTGCACCGCTGGCGGCAGCCCCTTCGAGCTATCAGCAGCAGCAGCAGCAGCAGCAGCAGCGGCACAGCAGCAGGCCCTCGGCGCGCCTGATGCACGCGCTCGCCGTGAATTCCCGCTCGTGGAGGGACCTGGCGGAGCTGCTGCAGATGCGCAACCTCCCGGCGGCGGCGGCGGCGGCGGCGGCGGCGGCGGCGGCGGCGGGCGGCGGCGGCGGTGGCGGCGGCAGCAACGGCAACGGCCACGGGCATGGCAGCAGCGACGGCCCCGCCGGCGCGTCGGCGGCGGCGGCGTCTCCCGCCCCCGCCGGCGCCGCGCACTACGCCGCCGCGCTGCACCGCCTCGCGCGCCTGATGCAGGACCCGGCGACGCGCCCGCGCAGCCGGCGCGAGCGCGCGGCGGCTGCGCGGTTCGGCGGCCGGCTGCTGCTGGCGGCGGCGGCGGCGGCGGAGGCTCGGCCGGCGGGCGCGGCGGCGGCAGACGTGGCGCCGCGCGACGTGGCGGACGCGCTGTGGGCCGCGGCCCGCCTGCACCAGCTGGGCATGCTGCCCGCCCACGAGCCCGAGCAGGCCGACGCGGCGCGCGAGGCGTCGTCGGCAGCGGCGCCAGAGGCCGAGGCGGCGGTGGCACACGAGCCGGCGGCGGCGGCGGCGGCGGCAGCGGCAGCGCTGGCGGCGACGGCGGCCGCAGCCAACGGCAGCGGCAACGGTCGCAGCCACGCCGAGCGCCAGCGCGAGTGGCGGAGCTTTGCTGCGGGCCTCTTGCGCCCGGCGCCCGAGGTTGAGCAGGAAGAAGGGGAGCAGCAGCAGGAGCAGCAGCAGGAGCACGAGCAGCAGCAACAGCAGCAGTCGAGCGGGCGGCGGCGGCCGGCGCTCGGGGAGGCAGCGGCGGCGGCGGCGGCGGTGGCGGCAACGACAAGCGGCAGCACCGTCCGCCCCCGCCCTCCCCCCTTTGACAGCTTTGACGACGAGGATGACGACGACTTGGAGCTCGACTTTGACGAGCGCGACGGCGTGCTCGTCGGCGCGTGGCGGCCCGAGGGACGAGCAGGCGGAGGCGGAGCGGCGGCGGCGGCCGCCGGCGACGCGGCCGCCGCCGCCGCCGCCGCGGCGGCCGCGTCCGCGTCCCCCGACGGCGGCTGGGCGGCAGGCGCGCCAGGGCGTCCCCCGGCGTCGTCCGCCGACCAGTCCCCTTCCTCCTCCTCTCCCCCCCCCTCCGCGCCGCGCTGGCCGTGGCTCGCCCCGCTGCTGGCGGCCGCCGCGCGTTCGCTGCCGCGCGCCCGGCCGCACGAGGCGTCCCGAATTCTGTGGGCGCTCGCCGCCCTGCGCGCGGAGCCGGGCGCGGCGTGGCTGCGCGAGGCGCTCGAGGGGAGCGTGTGCCCGGGCCTGGCCGCCTACGGGCCGCAGGCGGCGGCCAACGCGGCGTGGGCGGGGGCGCGGCTGCTGGCGGCGGCAGAGGCGTCGGCGTCGGCCGCTGGCGGCGGCGGCGGGAGCGGCGGCGGCGGCGGCGGCTGCAACCATCAGCAGGAGCGGGAGGCGCAGGTCGTCGCCTCCACGCGCCGCGCGTTCCTGCGCGCGTACCTGGCGTCCAGCCGCGGCCGCCTGGCCGAGTTCGAGCCGCGCCATCTGTCGATGTCGGCGTGGGCGGTGGCGACGATGGCGCGCGGCGGCGGCGGCGGTGGCGGCGGCGGCCAAGAAAGCGGCGGCGAAAGCGGCCGGGCGCGGGGCGCGGCGGCGGCAGCGGCGTCGGAGGCCGCCGCCGCCGCCGCCGCCACTGCCTCGCTCCTCCCCGGTTGGGTCGCCGCCTTCGAGTTGGCCTCCTTACCGCTGCTCCCGGCCTTTGGTCCGCAGGCCCTGGCCAACACGGCCTGGGCCCTCGCGTCGCTGCCGCGGAGCGCCGCCGCCGGCGGCGCCCCTGCCGCCGCCGCCGCCGACGCCGACGGCGCTGCCTCGGCCGCCGCGCCGCCGCCGTCGTCCCTGCTGCGGCCGCCCCCTCCTCCCCCCTCGGGCGCCTGGGTCGCCGCCTTTGTGGCCGCCGCCGGCCGCCGGCTCGCGTCCTTCGACGTGCGGCACCTCACCATGACGGCCTGGGCCCTCGGCCGGTGGAAGCTGCAGGCGGAGGCGGCGGCGTCGGCGCCGCCGTCGGCGGACGGCGGCGGCGGCGGCGGCAGTCGCCCGCCGCGCCCCTCGTCGGCTGCCGCCGACGCCGCCGCCGCCAGCGCCGCCGCGTCGCTCTCGCTGGCCGCGCTTCCCTCACCCGGCTGGTGGGACCGCTACTGGCTGCGCCTGCTGCGCGTGCTGAGCGGCGGCGGCGCGGACGACGACGAGGCGGCGCTGCTCGCGGACGACGAGCTGTCGTTCGCGGGCGGCGGGCAGCAGCAGCAGCTGCAGCAGCAGCACGGGAGCCGCGGCCCGGCGTCGCCGGTGCCGTTTTCGTCGTCGGCGGCGGCGGCGGCGGCCGCGGCGGCTGACAACGCCGGCGACGGCGGCGGCGACGACGACCGCGACGGCGGCGGCGCGTCCGCGGGCCTGCTGCTCACCCCGGCTGGGGCCGTGTCCCTGCTGTGGGCGCTCGCGGTGCTCGAGCAGCGCCCGCCCGCGCGCTGGCTCGCGCTGATCGAGCAGGAGTCGGCCGCCCTGCTGCTCCCGCCGGCGCCGCGGCGTTACGGCGGCGGCGGCGGCGGCGGCGGCGCCCCTTCTTCCTCCCTGGCCGCCGCCACGCCGCGCACCGTCGCGTCCCTGTGCTGGGGCTTCGCGCGCCTGGGGCACCGGCCGCGCCCCTCGTGGCTGCGGCGCGTGTTCCACCTGTCGGCGCCCTGGCTCGAGGCGGCGGGCGACGCGGCGATGGCCGAGGTGGAGCGGCAGGCGGCGGCGGCGGCAAACGGCAGCGGCAAAAGCGGCGAAAGCGGCGAAAGCGGCGTCGAGAGCGGCGGCGGCCCCCGCCGCGCCGCCGCCGCCGGCCGCGCGGGAGACGGACTCATAGAGGCGCCGCCGCAAGGGGAGCCCGCCTTCTCGGCGCAGGGCGTGCTCATGATGGCGTGGTCCGTGCAGCGCATGGGCGCTCGCCCGCCCGAGCCGTGGCTCGCGGCGCTGACGGAGGCATGCTCGGCGGCGGCCGACGCCGCGACGGCGGCGGCGGCGCCCGGCGGCGGCAGCGGCCGCGCCGGCCGCGCGCCGCGCCCTCTTCCGTCGGCGGCGGCCTTTGGCGCGCACGAGCTGCCCGCCGCCGCCCTCGCCCTGGCGCGACTGCACCACGCCGCGAGCCCGGCCGCGGTCGCGATGGCGCCGCCGTCCTACCTCGCGCAGCAGCAGCAGCAGCAGCAGCAGCAGCAGCAGCAGCAGCAGCAGCAGCAAGACGACGACGACGACGACGACGACGACGACGACGACGACGACGACGACGACGACGAGGACGAGGACGAGGGCGCGGCCCCGCCGGCGGTCGCGGCGGCGGCGGGCGTCCGCGGCGCCCCCGCGCCGCCGAGCCTCCCCTCCCCCGCCGCCGCGAGCCCCGCCTCCCGCGCGCCCCTCGGCGCCGGCGGCGCCCCCCGCCTCCCCGAGCCCGCCGCGCTCGCCTTCGTCGCGGCCCTGGACGCGCAGCTGCGGGCGGCGGAAGCCTCGACGATGCCGCCGCAAGGGCTGGCGGCGGCGCTGGGCGCGGCGTGGCGCCTGCACGCTCCCCTCAGCCGCGCCGCGCTGTCGGCCGCCGCACGCCGCCTGGAGGCCCTGCTCGACGGCACGGCGGCCGACGGCGCGGCGGCCGGGCCGCGCGCCGCGGCGCAGGCGCTGTGGGCGCTGGCGCTGCTGGTGCGCGCGCGCGAGCGCGCCGAGCGGCGGGCGGCGGCGGCGGCGGCCGATGGTGCCGACGGCGACGGCGACGACGACGACGAGGGGAACGCCGGACGGGCGGCGGGCGAGCGCGGCGGCGGAAACGGCGGCCCCTCCTCTCCGCTGCCCCCGCCCCCGCTACTGCCGGACGCCTGGGTCGGTGCCCAGCTCGCCGCCGCCCTCCCGCTCGTCCCGCGCATGCGCCCGCGCGAGGTTGCGATGCTGCTGTGGGCGGCGGCGGCGCTGGGGGCCAGGCCGGACCCCTCGCTGCTGCGGGCGGTGTTGGCGGCGGCGGCGCCGGCCGTGGGGCTTCCGCCGCCGCCGCCGCCGCCGCCGCCGCCGGCGGTTGGGCGGCAGCCCGCACAGGCGCCGGCGCTAGCGCCTGCGCTTGCCGCGGCGGCCTCGGCTCCGGGAGAGGCGGCGGCGGCGACTGCTGCCGGCGCGGCGGCGGAGGCGGCGGCGCCTGCGCCCGCGCCCACGCCGCCGCTTGTGCCGGCGGCGGCGGCGGCCGCGATGGCGGCGGCCGAGGCGGCGGCGGCCAAGGCGGCCGAGCCCGTTTCGCTGCTCACGGTCGCGACGATCATGGCCGCGCTGCAGGAGCTCGACTACCTCCCGCCGGCCGCGTGGATGGGCGCGGCCGTGCGCGCCGCCAGCCGCGCGCTCGCGGTGGCCGCCGCGGCGTCGGGCGGCGCGGGCGTTGGCGGAGGCGGCGTCGGCGCGGGCAGGAGGCGCGCGCGGCGCGGCGGCGGCGGCGGCGGCGGAAGCCCCACGCCCGCGCCGCCCCCCTGGCACCTGGTCGAGAGCGCCGCCCGCCGCGTCGAGTCGGCCATCGCCTGGTACCGCGGCCACGTGGCCGTGCTCGCCCCGGCCGCCGCCGCCGCCGCCTGCGTCTCGTTTGCGGACGAGGAGGAGGGGGGGGAGGAGGACGGGCGGTCGCGAGGAGGCGGCGACGACGTCGTCGGGCCGGCTTCGGCGTCCGCGTCGGCGTTGGCGCCGGCGCCGGCGCCGGCGTCGGCGTCGCCGCTCTCCCTCGCGCATCCAGCCCCTTTGCCTCCCTCTCCGCCCCCCTTCTCGGCGTGGCCGGCCGTCGACCAGGCGGCGGCGCCTCTGCCTGCCATGATCGTCCGGCGGCCCCGACAGCGGTGAAAACAAAACGAGACGAGAGGAAACAGGCGAGGCGGCGGCGGCGGCGGCGGCGGCGGCGGCGGCGGCGGCGGCGGCGGCGGCGGCGGCGGCGGCGGCGGCGGCGGCGGCCAAAGGCGCGTCCTTTTTTGGTGAAGCGGGGGGGCGGCGCACTCTCAGCGCTTAAAGAGTGCAAATCTCAAGATGTATTTCTGTTCAAATTTGTGACTGCGACAACGGACTATGGACAACGACTATGACAAAATGGAGGCCCAAAAGGGGGCTCGGACAACCCGAACAAACCAGGACAAACAAAAAGAACAAACAAAAAGAACAAACAAAATGGGGGCGCGGGTTGGGTTTGCGCAAAAACCGGCGGTCGCGCGCGCGCGCTGCAGAAAAACCGGCGGTCGCGCGCGCGCGCTGCAGAAAAAGCCTCTTTCTTCACGCCCTGCCCTCCAGCTCGGCCCGCGCGATCGCCCGCGCCGCCAGCTCGCCCATCAGGTCGTACCCGGCGGCTCTCAGGTGCAGGCCGTCCTCCATCTCGGCGCGCTTGGCGGCCGGCCAAAAGTCGAGCGGCCCGCCCGGCGCCACCGCCTCCCAAAGCACGACTTCGCCGACGGCCCGCGATCCCGCCGCCGCCGCCGCCGCCGCCGGCCCGCCCGCCGCCGCCGCCTCCTGAGCGGCCTTTTTCTCGGCCGCGTTGCGCCGGTCCGCCGCGCCGCGCATAAGCCCGGCCAGGCGCGCGCGCTGCGCCTCTTTGGGATCGTCCGGGCTGATGTAGGCGGGCGCGGCCAGCGGGGGGATGACTACGACGCGGATGCCTTGCGCTCGCAAAATAGAAACGACGGCTTCGGCGCGCTCCAACACTTGTTCCGCGGTCTTTCCCTCGGCCAGGAGGTCGTTGATCCCGGCGTGCAGCACCGCCCAGTCGTACGCAATCCCGCGGGCGCGCGCTTTTGCCAGGACGCGCGGGGTCGACTGCAGCAAATCCACTTTCCACTCGCACCCGGGGCGGAAAAAGCCCGCGCAGCCGACGATTCCGTCCGTGTCGGCGGCGACGGCTCCCTCTGGCAAGCCGATCATCGCGGGCAGGACGCGCGCCAGGTTGACCGTGAAGGGGTGGTTGCGCCCCTGGCTGGGCAGGCTGCCCTTGGCGACCGAGTCGCCGACGGCGAGGACGCGCAGGCTTTTCGAGCGCGGCGGGGGCGCCTGGCCTGCCGGGGCGGCCGCGGCGGGGGCGGCGGCGGCGGCGGCCTTGGCGGTGGCGGCGGCCTTGGCGGCGGCGGCGACAGCGGCGCCCTTGGTGGCGGCGGCGACAGCGGCGCCCTTGGCACCGGCGGGAGCGGTGGCGTCGGCGCTCTTGGCTCCGGCGGGCGCGGCGGCGGCGGCGGCGCTCTTGGCGGCGGCGCCCTTGGCGGCGGCGGGCGCGGCGGCGGCGGCGGCGGCGGCATCCTCGACGGGCGCAGCGGCAGCGGCAGCGGCGGCGGCGGCGGCGGCGGCGCCCTTTTTGGCAGGCGCGGCCGGCGCGGCGGCAGCGGCGGCGCGCTTGGCGGCGGTGGGCGCGGCGGCGTCCTTGGCGGGAGCAGCTGCGGCGGCCGCGGCGGCGCCCTTTTTGGCGGGCGCGGCGGCGGCGGCGGCGGCGGCGGCGGCGGCGGCAGCGGCGCTTTTGGCTACGGCCGGCTCGGCGGCGTCGATTTTCGCGGCCTTGGCGGCCTTGGCCGGCGCGGCGGCGGCGGCGGCGGCGCTTTTGGCCGGCGCGTCGGCCGCGGCGGCGTCCTTGGCGGCGGCGGCCCTGGCCCGCGCGGCGGCCGCAACAGCCGTGCCGGGCGCGGCGACGGCCTTGGTGGCGGCGCTCTTGCCGGCCGGCGGCGGCGGCGGCGGCGGTGCGTCCTCCTTGAGCGCGGCGACGATGGCGCTCAACGCCTCTTGCCCCTCGGCGCTCTTGGCGCCCTTGGTGGCCGGGGCGGCGGCGGCGGGCGCCGCAGACGCGTGCGCGGCGAGCGCCAGCACCGCGACGGCGAGCGCCAGGGCGCGGACGGCGGGGCCGCGCGCCATCTCCCTTGCTCTCTCGCGTAAGCCGAGGCAAAAGGGGAAAGAAGAGGGGGAGCTGAAGAAAGAGAGAGGGAGGGAGCGGTGCGGCCAGCCGTCTTTGAGACGCACGAGCGCGCGCGAGGGCGGTGCGGCCAGCCGTCGGATCCGCGGCAGATGGCCTTGCTGCTGGGTGGCACGGGAAGGAGGGGTCGCCGGGAGATCGGCGGGACAGAGCTCAAAGTTATTTTTAAAACGTCTCGATTACGGGAATTCGTTCGTCGCGCGCGAGCAGCGGGAGCGTTGTTTGCTGCGGCGGCGGCGGCGCGGCGCGTGGCGCAAAAGGAGGCGGAGGAAGGGTTGGATGGGGGAGGAGGGGTCGCGGAGGACAGAAATGAAGGGGGCAATCGATTGCTTGTGGGGCGACGATGGCCCGACGACGGCAACGCGCTCTTTTGTTTGCTTCATCGGCCGGGCGGCGGTCGGCGACGAGGACGGCGCGCCCAAAACCCCTCGTTTGCGCAAAGGCCTTGGGGGGGGGGGCGTTTGTCTCCTCCGCCCAGCCCACCCGCCCGCGCAAAGTTCACATCCCAAGTAAGCCCGCGCAAAGTTCACATCCCAAGTAAAGAAAAAGAGCCAAGCAGGGATCCCCGCTCAAACGGCGGCCGCCTCCTCGGCGTACGGCCCCGGCGCGCCGGCCACGTCGGCCTCGGTCGCCGCCTCGTGCGCCGCCTCTTCCGCCGCCTCGCGCCTCTCCTCGTCGGCCGCCTTTTCCGCAGCCGCGTTTGCCGCGGCCGCCTCGACGATCGCCCGCGGGACGCCCATGGCGCCCGCAATGGCGTCCGCCACGACGCCGCCGATCGCGTCGTAGGCGGCGGGCTTCAGGTGCAGGCCGTCGTCCAGGTAGTCGCGGTGCGCCCACAGGTCGAGCGGGCCGCCGGGCTCGCCCGCGCGCACCACCGTCACTGCCGCGGCCGAGGGCGGCGAAGGCGGCGAAACCGGCGGCGGCGGCGGCGGCGGCGCGCTGTTGCCCCGCAGCCCTTCCGCCGCCGCCGCCTCGCGCTCTTCTTGGCCCTCCTCTTCGGCAGAGGGCGCCCCTCCCTGTCCCGTGGCCGCGACCGCGACAGACCCCTCCTCAGCCCCCGCCCCGGGCGCCGAGGCCGCGTTGCGCCGCGCCGCCGCCGCCCGGATCAGCGCGCCCAGCCGCAGCCGCGCCCCCTCCTTCGGGTCGGCGGCGCCGACAAAGCCCGGCGCCGCCAGAGGGGGCACGGCGATGACGCGTGCCCCCGCGGCCAGGGCCGCGCCGTAGATCTTGTCCAGACCCGAGGCGAGCTGCTCGGCGGGCGTGCCGAGGCGCAGGAGGTCGTTGATGCCGCAGAAGACGACGGCAAAGTCGAAGGGCCTGGGATTGATGGTTGGTGTGGGTTTGTGGTTTGTTTTGGTTTTGCTTTTGGTTTTGCGTCTCTCTCGTGAGCGGGCGGGCGCGAAGGAAGGCGGCGACGGCGAGAGAGAAGGCAAAAAACAAAAGCGAAAAACAAAAAGCCCCCCCAAAAAATGAACCCACTTTCCCGTGCCGTTGAACCCGCGCGCCAGCGCCTCGAGCGCGGCCTGCGTCAGCGTCTCCCTGCGCTCGTAGGGCCCCGCGGCGAAGACGCCCGCGCCGCCGATCACGGCGTACGCGTCGGTCAGCACGGCGCGGCCCCCCTTTGGGCCGGCGGCGGGAGCGGCGGGGGCGGCGGCGGCGGGAGCGGCGGGGGCGGCGGCGGGGGCGGCGGCGGCGGGGGCGGCGGGGATAGCGGGGTGGACGAAAACGGGCGCGGCGGCGGCGGCGGCCTCGGCTGGAGCGGGAGCCGGGGCGTCGACGGGGGCCGGGAGGGGCGCGTCGGCGGGGGCAAGGGCGTCGGTAAGGGGGGCGGCAGAGAGCGGGGCGGCGGCGGCGGCGGCGGCGGCGGCGGCCGGGGTCGTGGCGTTTTCGGGAGCGGGGGAGAAAAGGGGGAGGGGGAGGGGCCCGGCGGCAAAGGCAAACTCGACGGCCTCGTCCTCCTCGAAGGCGGTCGGCGAGAAGGAGGCGGCCAGCGGCTGGGCGGCGGCGGCGGCGGGCGGTTGCTCGGCCAGCAGGAGGCGGCGGGCTGAGGCGGGCGGCGGCGGCGGGGGTGCGGCGGCGGCGGCGGCGGCGGCGGCGGCGGCGGCGGCCGCCTCGTCGTCCTCGGCGGCGGCCTCTGCGGCGAGCGCGGCGGCCTGCTGGTCCGCCCGCCTGAAGATGGCCTCGAGGCGCCGGCCCATCTCGATCGAGTAGGGGTGGTTCACCCACAGCGAGGGCACGGAGCCCTGCGAGAGGCTGTCGCCGACGGCGAGGATGCGCAGCGGCGGGCGCGCCACGGGCGGCGGGGGTGCGTGCAGGGGGCCGGCAGGCGGCGGCGGCGGCGCGGCGGCGGCGGCGGAAACAGCGGCGCCGGCCGAGGCCAGCGGCGCAAGGAGGCCGGCGGCGGCGAGCAGGAGGGCGGCGGCGCCGAGCGCGCGGCGGCTGCCGCAGCCGCTGCGGCTGCGGCGCGCCATGGTTCTCGTGTGTCCTGTTGTGTGTGCGTTTGGATGCGCGCGTGTCTCGGAGAGAGAGAGAGAGGAGGGGTGCCGCGCGGGTGACCAAAAACACCAAATGGAAAAAAACAACGGGAGGGGCAGGTTTTTCCCCGCAGGCCCGAGGAGGAGAGAGCTCCCGCCCTCCCCCTCCCCCTCCCCCTCGCTGGCGCATCCTGCGCGCGCGCGGTCGCGCTCGTGCGTACGCTACGGCGGGCGGGGGGAGGGGGGCGTCGGCGAGCCGAGGGCGACCAGCGCGGACGGGGCGCCAGGGCGGCTGGCCCGAGCAGCGCACGGCGGCGCGGCGCAACGTGAAGGAGGACTACGCCGCTCGGGGCCGTAAGACTCACCTAGACACACACGTGGAGAGAAAGCAGCGCGCGTCCACCCGTGCGGTGGACCGGGCTCTTGGTTGTTACAGCTATCGCCTTGGCGATACTGATATCCCGAGTATTGGTATACTCGCGGTCGCACGTGTCTAATAGTAATCTGTACTGTGTCCAGGAATAATCCCTCGTTCAGGGCGCTGCGCGC
>Ga0209491_10007877_pt1 | contig 13831 bp, 14 predicted proteins | sample BON02_FD_187213 | JGI IMG/M metagenome (GOLD analysis project Ga0209491, IMG submission 187213) | Freshwater microbial communities from Lake Bonney liftoff mats and glacier meltwater in Antarctica - BON-02 (SPAdes) (version 2) | ecosystem: Environmental > Aquatic > Freshwater > Ice > Glacier... | reverse complement strand
GGGCAGACGAAGCCCTCTGGCCAACGATGTTCCGCCAGATAATGCGAGCACGCTTCCTCATTGGAAAACCGGGCGTCGAACGCCGGGCGGGACACAGGTTTGTCGTTTTTCCATCTGGCTGGCATGAGTAGAACAATACCAGAACATTTCATGTTGGCAAGCCGCGTCGCACCACATCATGTGCAGCCGGATCAAAGGGGATAAGCCTTTGTAATCCATATTATCGGCATGCTAACGTCACTCCGAATCCCTTGGCCTTACCTGCCCACCCACCCTAAAGATGGACAGCCTTAGCTGTCCATCTTCAACGCTGAAATAAACGCCTCCTGCGGGATCTCGACTTTCCCGAACTGGCGCATCTTCTTCTTGCCGGCCTTCTGCTTGTCCAACAGCTTGCGCTTTCTTGTCGCGTCGCCGCCGTAGCATTTCGCCGTCACGTCCTTGCGCATCGCAGACAGCGTTTCACGCGCGATCACCTTGCCGCCGATTGCTGCTTGGATCGGGATTTTGAACATGTGGCGGGGGATCAGGTCTTTCAGTTTCTCGACCATGCCCCGGCCACGGGCGTCGGCGCGGTCGCGGTGGACCATCATGGAAAGCGCATCGACAGGCTCATCATTCACCAGAATCGACATTTTAACAAGGTTATCCTCGCGGTATTCAGAGATTTGGTAATCGAAAGACGCGTAGCCTTTGGAGATGGATTTCAACCGGTCGTAGAAATCAAACACCACTTCGGCCAAGGGCAGGTCGTATTCGACCATGGCGCGGGGGCCCGCGTAGGTGAGGTTGGTTTGGATGCCACGGCGGTCCTGACACAGCTTCAGGATATCGCCAAGGTATTCATCGGGGACCATGATGGTGGCCTTGATCCGCGGCTCTTCGATGTGGTCGATGAAGGTGAGGTCTGGCATGTCGGCGGGGTTGTGCAGATCGCGCACCTCGCCGTCTTTCATGTAGAGTTTGAAGACGACCGAAGGCGCTGTGGTGATCAGGTCCAGGTCGTATTCCCGCTCCAGCCGGTCACGGATAACTTCGAGGTGCAAAAGGCCGAGGAAGCCGCAGCGGAAGCCGAAGCCCAAGGCCGCGCTGGTTTCCATTTCCGTGCTGAAGGAGGCGTCGTTGAGCGAGAGTTTCTCGATGGCGTCCCGCAGCGGCTCAAAATCGTTCGCATCGACGGGGAAGAGGCCGCAGAACACCACGGGGACCGAGGGTTTGAAGCCCGGCAGCGGGGTTTCGCAGCCACGGCGTTCGTGGGTGACGGTGTCGCCGACTTTGGTATCGCGGAGTTGTTTGATCGAGGCGGTGAAGATGCCGATTTCGCCCGGCCCGAGTTCGCCGATATCCACCATTTGCGGCTTCAGCACCGCCAGCTTGTCGATGCCGTAGACGGCGTTGGTTTGCATCATGCGGATGCGGTCGCCCTTTTTCACCACGCCGTCCATGATGCGCAGCATGACCACGACGCCGAGGTAAGCGTCATACCAACTGTCGACCAGCATGGCCTTCAGCGGCGCGTCGCGGTCGCCCTTCGGAGCGGGAAGGCGGGTCACAATCGCCTCTAGCACCTCGGGGATGCCGAAGCCGGATTTGGCGGAGATGGCAATGGCGTCAGAGGCATCAAGGCCGATGACATCCTCGATGTTTTGCTTGACCCGGTCGACGTCGGCGGCGGGCAGATCGACCTTGTTCAGGACGGGCACGATTTCGTGGCCTGCGTCCAACGCCTGATAGACGTTGGCGAGAGTTTGCGCCTCAACCCCCTGCGACGCATCCACCACCAGTAAGGAGCCTTCAACAGCGCGCATCGACCGCGAGACTTCATAGGCGAAGTCGACATGGCCGGGCGTGTCTATCAGGTTCAGGATATAGGTTTTGCCATCCTTGGCGGGATATTCGATCCGCACGGTGTTGGCTTTGATGGTGATCCCGCGTTCCCGCTCGATATCCATGCTGTCCAGCATCTGGGCTTTCATATCGCGCGCGGCGACAGTGCCCGTCATCTGGATCAGACGGTCGGCAAGGGTGGATTTACCGTGGTCAATGTGGGCCACGATGGAGAAGTTGCGGATCTGGGAAAGTTGGGTCATGCGCGTGCGTATATAGCGAAGATCGAGGCCCGGAAAGGGGGCGCGCGCGGCTTGTCTGCGGGGGGGCTTGCGCCCCAAGCTGCACGGCAAGGACGGCAAGCGGGGCGGACTGGCATGCGGGCGATAGCGATCGGGCTTTTAGGGCTGTGTGGGGTGGTGCTGGCAGCACTGGTTGCGGTCTATCTGCGGATGGACGGGCCAGCGGACAAGCGCCCTGCCCCGGCTGAGAACGCGCCGGTTGACCTATTGGCTGGCGGCGCCGATGCCGTGATCTTGACGGACTTTGTCACCGGCGATGTCCCCCGGTTGGTCCGCGGGGCACGGCTGCAAGACTTGGCCCCGCAGCTGTGGTATCTGGATACCGCCACAGGTGGAGATTACGTCGTAGGCGGAGTTTTTATGATATTCGGCATGCCACCGGTTGTCGAACTGGCCACAGGCTTCACGGACGGACGGTCGATCAAGACATATGATTGCATCAATGTCGTCTGCAATAGCTGGGCCGCAAACCCAGCTGCGCCTTGGGGCATGGCGGGGCTTCGCGGCATGGGTGACGCTTTGGGCCCCGAGGTTAACACAACATTTTACTCTTTTGATGATTACCACGCTTACAGGACCGCGCATGCGGCGGTGCTGGCCGATCCTTTGCAGTGGTTTGCCGATCCGGGGGCCGAAGTGCCCTTGCCCGGAGATGACGGGATCAGGCTGATGGTGATCAGCCTGCCGACGCTGTTGGTGCCCGGGGTGCCGGGCAATGGCGCGTCCGAGGATCCAGCGCAAGCGCAGGCGCTGGAGGAAATGGCGGCCACCTTGCTGGAGGGCACGGGCGGCACGGTAGAGGCGCTGTATGGCGCAGCATCGACAACGCTTTGGGCCATGAAGCACGGAGAGTATGTGCGAGAAGGAGACGCCACGCGCGGCCTGCCCGATCTGGTGGCGCATGAGCGCACCTTGCGGCTGATGATGCCAGAGAGGCAAGTGGCCCTTGTGACCGCGCGGGCGCAGGCCTTAGCGCTGCCCCCGCCAGATCCGGGGCTGGTGGACGCAGCCCTTGCCCGGGCCTTTGCGGCCTGGGGCGAAGACGCAAGCTGCCTGCCGGGCTGCGGCGCTGTTGAAACCACTTTGCAATACAGAATCGAGGTAAATGTGGGAGGGGACCCCTTTTGGGTGCTGCGGGTCTGGCGCGTTCCGGCGCTTTTGACCGATGGTTTATCGAATGACTGACACCATATGCGGTGGTTGGGCTTTCGCCATTCTCCACCCATCGCGGTGACTGGGCGAATTGCCGCGCAGCCGCAGTGCAGCATTGAAATCGGGACAGAGAATCGGCACAATTGCTGTCAGAAAAATGACTGCGCGCGGAGGCAAAACCCCGCAACCGGCGATGAGGCAGATGATGACCAAACACCTTTTTCTGGGCGCGATTGCGGCCCTCCTTATCCCGCTTGGCAGCGCGCCGGTCCTTGCGGGGCCGATCGAGTCGGCCTGTATGCGCTCTGGCCTGGAGGCTGCAAACCGGGCTTTGTGTGGCTGTATCCAAAATGTGGCGGACCAGACGCTGCGCCGGACAGATCAGCGGCGCGCGGCCAAATTTTTCCGCAACCCGGATATGGCGCATAAGGTCTGGATCTCGAAATCGGCGGCGGATGATGCGTTCTGGGACCGCTATAAGGAATTCGGCCGGATCGCCGAAGCCAACTGCGCGCGCTAAGCCCTTTGCGACGGTAAGGAAATTGAGCGCCCTTGCGGGCGCATCCCTTTTCTTTTGGGTTGCCCCGACGTGTTGCCCGGATTTACGCGCCTGCTTTTGGCGGATCGGGCGGAAGCCTCCGGCGGGAGTATTTGAAAAAGGGCAAATTGGGGGCGTTGTCTTTTGAATTGCCCTTTTGGAAATACTCCGGGGGGAGGCAAAGCCGGGGGGCAGCGCCCCCTGCCCGACCAGCCCCCTGGAACCCGTGTCAGATCAGCCACCCATATCCATGGTGCCGTGATCATGGCCTTCCATTTCCATCGGTGCATCGCCCGGTTTGCGGGCGTTGTCGACGGTAACATCAAGGGTCAGCTCGGCTCCTGATTCGAAGATCAGCGTCAGCGGGAAGCTGTCGCCATCTTTAAGCTCGCGCGTAAGGCCCATCATCATCACGTGGTCGCCGCCGCGCTCAAAGCTGTGCATCTCTCCGGCGGGCATTGGCACGCCGCCTTCGATTTCCAGCATCTGCATCATGCCCTCCTCGGTCATGTTATGGGTGTGCAGTTCGGCCTTTTGGGCCACTTCGGTTTTTACGCCGATCAGGCGGTCATCGGTGCTGCCGTTGTTGTGCAGCATCATGAAGACCGCGCCCGAGGCGCCGATGCCGCCCATCGAGCGTGCATAGGCGTCATGGACGTGAAAGACCTCTGGGTGTTCTTCGGCATAAGCGAAGGTGGGCGCAAGGGTCAGGGCCGCAAACGCGGCAAGAAGAAAACGGCGCGACAGCATGTCGGGCGTCCTTTCGATTGGGAGTTTGATTGAAAAGAGGGTTCAGGCCGCAAGGATCGCCGGGGGGCCGCGCGCCGTTGGGCGGGGCAGAGCGGTGGCGGTCAGCGACTGGCTCGCGAAGGGGGCGTTTGCGGCCCGTGTGCGGTTTAGGAACGGCAGCGGGGCGGCGGCATCCGGCAGCACTGCAAGGCCCGACAGCACGCAATCGGGGCAGGTGTGGTTGCGTTTGACGGGTTGCCCCTTAGCGTCAAGGGTGACGGTGATCACCTCGGCCCCGACGCAGAACTCGACGTCCCATGCACCAGAAGCCTCGGCCCGGCCGATGGCCGTGTGAACCGAGACCAGCGCGATGGCAAGCGCAAGGATAAGGCGAAGGGCAAGGCTCAGGCGCTGCATGGCCTTTGTTAGCCTGCGGAGGGCGGCGTGAAAAGGGGGCGCGGGTGGGGCGGGCAGATAGCCGCAGGCCCATATGGCGCGAACAAGCGAAAAGGCCCCGCCGGGATCATCCGGCGGGGCCTGAATTCGGGTGACCGACGCTTAGGCTGCGGCTTGCGCCTTGACCAGCTCGCGCTTGATCTTCAGCGCGTTGACCGACAGCTCATCATCCTTGGCTTTGGCCAAAAAGGCGTCCAGCCCGCCACGGTGGTCCACCGTGCGCAGAGCGGCTGCCGAGATGCGCAGCTGATAGGATTTGCCCAGCGTGTCCGAGATCAGGGTGATCTCGTTCAGGTTTGGCAAAAAGCGACGGCGCGATTTGTTATTCGCATGGCTGACCGTGTTACCGGACATCGGGCCCTTGCCCGTCAGTTCGCAGACGCGCGACATTGCGTATTCCTTCGATTCGACAAATGCAGGGACGCAAAGGGGATCCCCGGCGTCCGAATTCGATTGCGCGGATTTACGGGCAAAGGCGGGCGGCGTCAAGCATGAAGCCCGCCCAAATGTGCCATTTCGGGGAAGCTTTGGGCAAAGGCGGCTTTGCCCTTGGCCGTGACTTGCAAGGTGCGGCCTTGCGCCGGGCGGCGCAGCCAGTCTGCGGATTGGAACTGTGCCAGCAGCAGACGGCCCAGACGGCCGCCAAGGTGGCTTTGCCGCTCGCTCCAATCCAGACAATCGCGGCAGAGGGGGGTGCGGCTGGGGCGCAGATCTTCCTCGGCCACGCCAAGGCCTTGCACGAAGATGCGGCCTTCGGGGGTCAGCGTCAGCCCGCCTGCGGCATGGGCCAGATAGCCCCGGCCTGAAAGGCTGCGGTAAACCTGCACGCCCAAAGCCCCGGCCAGATGGTTGTAGCACAGCCGCGCCTCGCGCAGCGCGGGGTTGCGGGGGCCGGTGAGCAATGGCTTTGCCGTCGGTGTGGGGTTTGCGGCCACGGCCATCATGCTTTCCAGCAGCCGCGCGACCGAAGGCCCGGCCAAGGTCAGGTATTTGTGCCGCCCCTGACGGTCGGCCCGCACCAGACCCGCCGCCAAGAGGCGCGTCGCGTGTTCCGACGCACTGGCTTTGCCCAGACCCGCCACCGCGCCGAGTTCGCTGACGGTCAGGGCGCGGCCGTCCATCAGCGTCAAGAGCATGCGGGCGCGGGCCGGATCTGCGATCTGGGCTGCGAGGCTCGCGATATTGGGGGTTTCATCCATAGTTCGGTGTAGCACGAACCATGTGGGCCTGTCGATCTGGCAGAACATGGCAGGGTCTTGCGGGCGCTGCGGGGCCGTGGAATGCCGGGCTGACAAGGGATGAGATGATGAACCTTCCGATACATGAACTGGCGGCCTTGGGCACGGCCACCTGCTGGGCGATGACCGGGCTGATTGCGGCGGATGCGGTGCGGGCCTTGGGGCCGTTTCATTTCAACCTGTGGCGTCAGGGGTTTGTGACGGCGATTCTTTTGGCCGTGGTGACGGGATTTGGGCTTTGGCAGGGATTGAACCCGACCACGGTGGCGGTGCTGGCGCTGTCTGGGGTGATCGGGATCTTGCTGGGCAATACGTTCAACTTTGCCGCTATGGGGCGGATGGGGCCGCGCCGGGCGGGGGCGGTTTTCGCGCTGAACGCGCCGATGGCCGCCGTGCTGGGCTGGCTGCTGTTGGACGAGGCTTTGGGCTGGCAGGCGGCTGGTGGCATCGGGCTGACGGCGGCGGGGGTGGCGGTGGCCATTCTGGGCCGTCTGCGCGCCAATGCGCATCGGTTGGAGAGTTTGACGGGGACTTTGCTGCCCGGTTTGGGGTTCGGGTTGCTGGCCGCCTTGGGTCAGGCGACGGGGTCTTTGATTGCGCGGCCGGTGATGATGGGGGGCTTGGATCCTTGGTTGGCGTCGCTGATTCGGGTGGGGGCATCGGGGCTGTTGATGGGAATGCTGGTGGCCTTGCCATGGGCGCCGGCGCGGCCTCGTGAGGTGTCGCGGATGGTGGTGGGGCTGACAGCGGCAACGGCGGTGATTGGGCTGCTGGTGGGGATGACGTTGTTTTTGTTCGCTTTGCAGGGGTCAAAGACCGGGATCATCGCGACACTGTCCGCGACATCGCCGGTGATTATCCTGCCTTTGCTATGGCTGCGCACCGGGCAACGGCCCACGGGGATGAGCTTTGCCGGCGCGGCGATGGCGGTGGCCGGGCTGGCGCTGATCTTTACGCGCTAAGAAATCACGGGGCCGGGCGGCCAAGGCGTTGCAGCATCAAGGCAGCGGCGGCTTCGGGTGATTGCTCGCCTGCGGCAACCTCAGCCGCCAGATGGACCATGATGCCGCGAGTGGGCTCTGCCTCCAGCACCGAGAGCAGGCCCCGGCGCACCTCTTCACCAAACCAATGCGCGGCCTGATTGGCCCGCGTGCGCGCCCAATGACCGTTGTCGCGGCGCCACTGGGCCAGCACCTGAATTTCGGCCCAAGCCGTGTCCAGACCCATGCCGGTCACAGCACTGACGCACAGTGCCTTGGGCAGGCCATCGGGGTCTTGCGGGCGGCGGCGCAGCAACCGTAAAGCGCCCGCATAATCGGCCATGGTGCGGGTGGCGGCGGGCAACAGATCCCCATCGGCCTTGTTGACCAAAATCAGATCGGCCATCTCCATGATGCCGCGCTTGACGCCTTGCAGCTCATCGCCGCCAGCGGGGGCCATCAGCAGCGCAAAGATATCGCACAGCTCTGCCACCATGGTTTCCGATTGGCCAACACCAACCGTCTCGATCAGGATCACATCATAGCCAGCGGCTTCGCACAGAGCCACGGCCTCGCGCGTGCGGCGCGCCACGCCGCCCATCTGCGCTTGACTGGGCGAGGGGCGGATGAAGGCCAAAGGGTGGCGCGCCAGATGATCCATCCGGGTCTTGTCACCCAGGATAGAGCCGCCCGAGCGGGCCGAAGACGGATCCACCGCCAGCACGGCGACGCGCAAGCCAGCCCCCACCAGCTGCATCCCAAACGCCTCGATAAAGGTGGATTTGCCGACGCCGGGCGTGCCCGAAAGCCCCAATCGCAAGGCCTGATGATCCCGGCGCAGCGCGGTCAGCAGCGCCAAAGCGCGGGCGCGGTGGTCAGCGCGACCGCTTTCAATCAAGGTAATCGCCCGCGCTAAGGCCCGCCTGTCGCCCTGCGCGATTGCCTCTGCCGTTGCCTGCGGGTCAAACTCATCTGTCGTCATCCCCCCTTCCTGCCCCAACCCGCGCCAAGTTTCCAGAGGGCGAAGTGAGGGAACAGCTTTCGCCGCAGTCCTTTCACCGCGTCGTTGCAGTTCCCGCGTCACCTAAGGTCGGGGGCCTGCGGTTGGAAGTATTGCCATCTTGCCGGCTGGTCATGGGCGGGGTGGCGCGGCATAAGGCGGGGATGGAGGCTTTGCCTGTCACTGCTGTTCTGCCTGCCTTGCGGGCCGCTTTGGCGGCGCGGGGGGTGGCGGTGTTGCAAGCCCCTCCGGGGGCGGGCAAGACAACTTTGGTGCCGCTGGATTTGCTGGCATCGGGGATGTTTTTCGGCCGTATCCTGATGCTGGAGCCGCGGCGGTTGGCCGCAAGGGCGGCGGCAGAGCGGATGGCGCAGACCTTGGGCGAGCCGGTCGGGCAACGCGTAGGATACCGGATTAGGGGAGAGGCGAAAGTCTCTGACCTCACGCGGATCGAGGTGGTGACCGAAGGCATTCTGACCCGGATGATCCAATCAGAGGCCGATCTACCTGGCATCTCTTGCGTCATTTTCGACGAGTTCCATGAGCGATCTTTGCACGCCGATCTGGGGTTGGCCTTGGCCCTGGAAACCCGGGCGGCGCTGCGGCCGGATCTGGCGCTTTTGGTGATGTCGGCCACTTTGGATGCGGCCCCTGTGGCGGCCCTGATGGGCGATGCGCCGATGATCACGGCTGAGGGGCGCGCCTTTGCGGTTGAGACCCGTTGGCTTTCGCGGGCGGTGGATCCTTCCTTGCGGTTCGAGGCGGCGATGGGGTTGTTGATCCGGCAAGCGGTGGAAGAGACCGAGGGCGGGATTTTGGCATTTTTACCCGGTGAGGGAGAGATCCGGCGGGTGGAGGTGGCGTTGCAAGGCCTTCCCGGTGTCACCATCCGCCCACTTTATGGTGCGATGGATCTGGCGGCGCAGCGCGCGGCTTTGGCCCCGGTTGAAGGGCGCAAGATCGTGCTGGCGACGGCGATTGCCGAAACTTCGCTGACGCTGCCGGATATTGCGGTGGTGGTGGATGGCGGGCGCTCTAGGCGGGCGCGGTTCGATCCCGCCAGTGGCATGTCGCGGCTGGTGACCGAGCGGGTAACCAAGGCCGAGGCCGAGCAGCGCCGGGGCCGGGCCGGGCGTGTGGCGGCGGGCACCTGTTACCGGATGTGGACCAAGGGCGAAGAGGGCGGCTTGGCCCCCTATCCGCCTGCCGAGATTGAGGCGGCGGATCTGGCGCCTTTGGCGTTGGAACTGGCGCTGTGGGGCTCGGATGCGCTACCCTTTTTGACACCGCCTCCGGCGGGGCCACTGGCCGAGGCGCGGGCTTTGCTGGCTGGTTTGGGCGCTTTGGATCAGGGCCGGATCACGGCGCATGGGCGCAGGCTGGCCGCCCTGCCCCTGCATCCGCGTCTGGCGCATATGTTGCAAGTGGCGGGGCCTGCGGCGGCCCCACTGGCCGCGCTGATGGAGGAACGCGATCCCTTGCGCGGTGCTGGCCCGGATCTGGCGTTGCGGCTGCGGGCGATTGATCGCCCGCCCGCCGAGGCGCATCGCCCGACGATTGAACGCATCCGCGCCGAGGCCAAGCGGCTGGCGCGGGGCGTGCAGGCCCCTGCGGTGACGCTGTCTTTGGGGGGGATGGCGGCCTTGGCCTACCCCGACCGGATCGGGCTGCGGCGCAAGGGTGAGGCACCACGATTTTTGCTGTCGGGGGGTAAGGGGGCGGTGATGGCCTTGGGGCAGGCATTGAGCGCTGCACGGTTGATCGTGGCCACCGATCTGGATGGCGACCCGCGTGAGGCGGCAATCCGGCAGGCGGCGGAACTGCCCGAGGCCGAGTTGCGCGCGCTGTTTGGCAGCCAGATCCACTGGCGCGATGAGGTGGCGTGGAACAAGCGCGACGGCCGGGTTCAGGCGCGGCGGCAAGAGGTGTTTGGCGCGCTGGTCTTGGATGATCGGCCTTGGCCGGAGGCACCCGATACCGCACTGGCGGCGGCGGCACTGGAAGGTTTGCGCCAGATCGGGCTGACATGGAGCAAATCTGCCGCACGGGTCCGGGCGCGGATTGCCTTGGCGCGCGGGGATGGTTGGCCGGAGGTAAGCGATGAAGCGCTGTTGGCGCAGGGCGAGAACTGGCTGCTGCCCTATCTGACCAAAGCGCGGTCTGAGGCCGATTTGCGGGGGCTGGACCTTGGCCCTGCCCTGCTGGCGCGGCTGACGTGGGAGCAGCAGGCCACACTGGACCGGCTGGCGCCCGCGCATTTCACCACGCCGATGGGGCGGCAGGCCCCGATTGATTATTCCGGTGATCACCCGTCGATCGAGGTGCGCTTGCAGGAAATGTTCGGCACCAAGGTGCATCCGGTGGTGGGGGCAAACCGCCTGCCCTTGCGGATCACGCTGGTCTCGCCCGCGCAGCGGCCTTTGCAGACCACGCTGGATTTGCCCGGGTTCTGGGCCACCTCCTACGCCGATGTGCGCAAGGATATGCGCGGGGCCTATCCGCGCCACCCATGGCCCGAAGACCCCACGGCGGCAGAGCCGACCTTACGCGCCAAACCACGCGGCACCTGACCGTGGGGGGCTGTTCTTGGCCCCAAGGGGGCGCTATGGAACGACAAAGCCGGAGCCTGAAATGACCCTGACTGAAGCCCGCACTGCACGCCGCGCCAATGCGGCGATGTTTGCCGCCAATGGCGGGTTGATGGGGGCTTGGGCGCCGCAGATTGCCCTGTTGCTGCCGCGCCATGGGATCAGCGAAGGCGTTCTGGGCCTGCTGATTCTGGTCTTGGGTCTGGGCGCTGTGGGGGCAATGCTGTTCACTGGGCGGCTGATTGCAACCTATGGCTCGCGCCCGGTCTTGGCGGTGTTTGCGGTTTTGGTCATTCCGGTGCTGCCTTTGGTGGTGCTGGCCCCGTCGCTTTGGCTGTTGACCCCGGCGATGGCGCTGTTCGGCGCGATGATCGGCTCCATGGATGTGGCCATAAACGCCAATGCGGTGGAGGTAGAGCGGCGGCTGGGCTGGGCGATCATGTCCTCTAGCCATGGATTTTGGTCTTTGGGCGGGTTTGTGGGTGGATCGGTTGGGGCGTGGCTGATTGCGCATCATGGCGCGGTGGTGCAGGCCTTTGCAGCGGCTGGGGTGGCGGCGATGATGATCGGCGTCGCTCTGCCCTTTTTGCGCGGTGAAGCGGCCCATCCGGCTGAGACCCGCGCGCCGCAGGGGCGGTTGTTACCGCGCGATCCGCTGATCTGGCTCTTGGGGGTGATGGCGCTGTTTTCCATGGTGCCAGAGGGCGCTGTGCTGGATTGGGCGGCGATCTATCTGGGGCAGGAATTGCAAGCCGGGCCTTTTGCCGCCGGATTGGGCTTTGCGCTGTTTTCGGGGGCTATGGCGGTGATGCGGTTTTCCGGCGACATGGTGCGCAACCGCTTTGGCGCGGTGGCGACCTTGCGGGTGTCTGGGTTGATCGGGGCGGCGGGGTTGATGGTGGCGGCCCTGGCCCCGGTGCCGGGCGTTGCCTTGGCGGGCTTTGCCTTGGCGGGGTTTGGCGTGGCCAATCTGGTGCCGATCTTGTTCTCGGCGGCGGGCAATGTGCCGGGCCATGCGCCGGGGATAGCCCTGTCGACCATTACCATGTTGGGCTACACAGGGATATTGGTCGCGCCATCGTCCATCGGCTTTCTGGCAGAACATGTTGGCTTTCGGCCGACTTACGGGGTTTTGGCGCTGGTTTTGCTGGCGGTCTCGGCCTTGGCCGGACGGGCCGCGATGGCCGACCTCCGGACGCACCGTTAGCGGGCATCTGCTGGGTTGACCTTACCGTTTACGGATCCCGGCGATCTGATCGCAACGGGTTGTTCCTTAGCCGCCTTGCAACATGAAACAGCCTGAAATGCCGCCGCCCAAGGCGTTAACGGGTGCAGAATATCTATGCGTTTTCGGGAACGCCCCCGCGTTCTTAGATTTCGGGCTGCCAACACAGGTCTTTGATGATGATGTCAGATTCGGGCATCACAGCGCGGGTCGCGGCGATGATGTCGCACTCACGTCTATTGCCGCAGTGAAAGGCCATGCGGTCACGCTCTGGCCCGTCAATCAACAGGCAAATCTGAAGGAAGGTGATGGCCAGATCGCGGTAGCGGTAAAAGAACAAGTGGTAAGGATCGATTTAACGTTGCTTGGAAAAGCCTGTGTCGCCGCCAAAACGGGTGGTCAACTTGGTCAGGGGCGCAGTTGGCGGCGGACTGGACAATATCGCGCGATTCAGGAAACAGTAACAAGGTCAGATACGGCGCTGGTTGGCACGACAGTGGCAAAGTCAGCGCCCAGCAGCGACAGTGTCACGCGCAGGACGGTGGCGGCATCGATCCGCTCGCCGTGATGCGCGGGCGCATGGGCGGGGATGTCAAATCCGATCAGCGCGTCTTCGGGCAGGATGACGTTTATCCCCAGATCCGAGGCCGCGCGGGTGGTAGAGGTGACGCAAAAGGCGGCCACTGCGCCAACAAGAACAACGCGGCTGATGTTATCGCTGCGCAGATGCGCCTCTAGCCCGGTGCCGGTGAAGGCCGAAGAGGCGTGTTTCCACAACACCGTCTCGCCAGTCGCCGGGATCGCGCAGGGCATTGGCTCGCCCATGGGCTGCCCTTTGCGAAAGGGCGAGGCCGGGTCGGGATCATCATGCAAGACATGGATCACCGGCAGGCTATTCGCCCGAAACAGCGCCAGCAGGTTGGCGACATGGGTCTCGGCCTGCGGGTTGGCGCGGTCGCGCCCCTCGCGGGTGCGCTGGGCCATGCCTTCTTGCATGTCGATGATCAAAAGAGCGGTTTTGCCCATCAGATCGACGCGCCCATGTAATCGGCTTTACCAACCTCAATCCCGTTATGGCGCAGGATGTTATAGACGGTGGTGAGGTGGAAAAAGAACTGCGGCAGGGCGTAAAGCGTCAGATAATCTTGACCCGGCAAGGTCATCTCGCGGCCGCTTGTGGGAAACACGATCGGGCGGGACTCGGCGTCTTCATAGCGTGCGGGTTCAAACTCCTGCATGTAGTCGCGGGCCATGCGGATGCGGGCTTGCAGCTCGGCAAAGGTGACTTCGGTATCGGGGAAGGCCTTTGGCGTGGCGCCTGCCAGACGAGCGGCGGCGCGGGCGGCGAAATCGCAGGTCAGCTGCACTTGCGCTGTCAGCGGGAACATGTCGGGGAACAGCCGGAACTGCAGGATGGCGTCGGGGGTGATGTTTTTGCCCTCACAATGCGTCTCGGCCTTGGTCAGCAGGGCCGAAAGGGCGGCAAGAAAGCGGTCCATGGTCAGGACGGACATGGCGTGCATCAGCATTGGGGCGGCTCCATTGGGTGTTTGGGGCGTATCGTGACGGAATGGGGGGGATGTGCAAGGGGGATCGGGGGCAGAGGCCGCATGGTCGTGCAACTGTAAGCCGGTTGCTGCGCAAGTCATTCGGCCGCTCTGCGGACGGAGCGGTTTAGGGTTCACCCCGGCTCTGTTGCACAAATCCCATGAGGGATTCATCTCGTGAATCCAGCATGGTAGCTGTGTGGTATGAGTAAACCCACACCCCTCGCCTACAAGACCAGGAACTGGTCC
>Ga0209491_10007876_pt1 | contig 13832 bp, 18 predicted proteins | sample BON02_FD_187213 | JGI IMG/M metagenome (GOLD analysis project Ga0209491, IMG submission 187213) | Freshwater microbial communities from Lake Bonney liftoff mats and glacier meltwater in Antarctica - BON-02 (SPAdes) (version 2) | ecosystem: Environmental > Aquatic > Freshwater > Ice > Glacier... | reverse complement strand
CCCTTCGACCCCCCATCATCATCCAGCGCGCACGTACTCATCTTGTACCACACCACATCACAGGAACCACACCTAGCTATAGCCAGCACCATGCCGGCTTCTTCAGGGCGCGTGGTGAGTACTCGTGTAAAGCCCTCCTCCCTCCCGAGTCCCCTAAGTACCTAGCATCGGCCTCTCCCTCCCGCGCAGCCCCCTCATCCCTCAGCCATCTCAAGCCGCCCCACACCACCCTCCTCCCCTACCCCACCATAGAAAATGCCCCACAACAACCGTATGTCCAGTTCGGCGGCCCTGGGCACGAGCGACATGTGGAAGAACGTCATCAAGTACGACCCCTACGCCAACAACGAAGGTACGTACGCTTGCTGCCCTCATCCCCTCATCCCCCCTCACTATCTACAAAAACCTCCTCCCTTTTCCTCCTTACTCACCACCAACCACACACCCACACACCTCCATCGTAAACAGATGCGGCCGCCGACGCCGCTGCCGCCGAGCTGGCCGAGGAGCAACAACGGGGGTTGATGGACGTGGTGCGAATCAAGGCAAGAGAGACACTGGGCACGGAGAGCAAGCGGGGGGCCTGCCGTAAATGTGGGAATGTCGGGCATTTGACCTATCAATGCCGGAATCACTTGGGAGGGAATAATCGTGCCGCAGATTCAGATGATGGGAGTAGTGGCGATGATAATGATGACGATAGCGTGGAGAGTGCTGAGGACGTGGTGCAAGCCAAGGCAGATGCAGCAGCAACAGTAGCAGCAGCAACAGCAGCAGCAGCGGCGGGCAAGGCGGGGGGAGGCAAGCGTCGGCGGAAGAGGGAGGAGGAGAGCAGCAGTGGGAGTGGTAGTAATAGTAGTGGAGAGGATAGCGAAGAGGAGGACAGGGAGGCTGAGAGACGGAAGCGGAAGCGGGAGAGGGAAAGGAGGAGGAGTCGAAGCCCGAAGAGGAGTAAGAAGGAGAGCAAGAAGGAGAAGAAACATAAGAAGGAGAAGAAGCATAAGAAGGTACGTTTTTCTAAAGATGGTATCTCACAGCTTGTGATTTTAAGATGGCATTTGATTGGGGGTTCAGGGCGTGGGACCGGGCGGTGTGTATTTGGGTAGCATGCATGCAATAGGCTTCGCGCCAAATTCTGACCTCCCCTCTCCCACCCCCTTTCCCAACCACACCACCCACAACCACAGGAAAAGAAGCACAAGAAGGAAAAGATGCCCAAGCGGGGACGCTAAAACACTACCATGTGTGGTATGTGGTTGTAAAAACAGGACGTACTGGACCAAAAGAAGCAAAAAAGAAAGCAAAACGAGAATTTGCCCATATCTGGGGGAACGGGAACACTCTTCTTTACTTCCATGCTTTGCTTTCTTTCTATCTTGATTTGCTACCACCACAACACTACGCATACTCCACAGTCACAGCCAAGCTCTCCTCCCTCCTGCAGCGATGCTTTTGCCGGACTTGGCCGGGTGACAAGCAAGAGTCTGCCTATATCTTTTGGCCGCACCATCATCATCGCCTACGTCATCGTATCGTCAGCCCCGCCCTTTCTTGCCGGCGGGACCGCATGTCTCCACACACACTACACGAGGCGCACGCCCACTAGACGTTCTACACGCGTCAGTGCTGGCGTGCTGCGGCTTGCGTAGTAGCGGGTGCCTTGTTTGCAAATATTAGGGTAGGAAGAGAGTGAGGCCCGGCTGCCTGCCTGCACGCCTACTGTAGCTACAACACAAACCCCGCGGACACTCACATAGAACGCCCCCTCCGCACACACACACACACACACACACATAATTGACATGCTCATCGAAGATTCTTCGTCAGTCTTGCCGACGGGACCGCACATCTACACACACAACCACGCAAACGCACAGCGCGTACGCCCATCAAACGCTCTGCATGCTTCAGTGCTGGCGTGCTTCGGCTTGCGTTTTAGCGAGAGGGCTTGTTGAAAGAATAGAGCAGACCGACATTCACGAGGCCAACGCGGCCTACCTGCACAGCACAACACAAACCCCGCACGGCACTCTCACACACAGAATCCCCCTCCACACACACACATAATTGACAGGCTCAAGAAAGCCATCTCAAATCATGCTCAAGTGGCTGGTCGTGGTCTTCGCCTTCGCCCTGGGCATCGGCTCTAAATATGCCAAAAGGAAGCTGCCCCTCATCCCCGTCAACTTGGAAGGAAAGCATTTTATCGTCACGGGCGCCAGTGCCGGCATTGGCAAGGAAACTGTGCGCACCCTAGCCCAATGGAACGCCACCGTGGTCATGGCCGTACGAAACGTTAACAAGGGCAATGCCGTTTTGGAGGACATCCGTGAATCGCTGGGAGGAGGCGACCTTCCTCTTGAGGTCTGGGAGATGGACTTGTCGAAATTCGCGTCCGTGCAAGCGTTTGCTGCCAAGTACCTCGAGTCCGGTCGGCCTTTGAATGTGCTGATTAATAATGCTGGGTTGGTTTCTTGGGATTACATCACCACGGTGGATGGGCACGAACTGACGCTCCAAACCAATCATCTCGGGCACTTTTTGCTAACCAAGCTTTTAATGGGCCCGCTTCAAGCCTCGGCGCCGTCGCGGGTGATCCAGGTTTCGTCTGAGGCTCATTATATGGGCAAGATTGATTTGGGTAGGTAATAAAGTGGGTTGGGGGAGAGGAGACAGTGAGGGCAATGATCGTAACAAACACACTCCGAAGGACTAATGCGGCTTTCTCTCTCCACGCCCCTCCTCTCTCCTCACCCCACACTTAGACAACCTCGACTCTTCCAACGAGACCTACAACCATTTTGCCACCTACGGCAACACCAAGCTTATGAACGTTCTCTTTGGCAACGAGCTCACCCGCCGCTACAAGGACAGCGGTGTTGTTTCCACCTCGTTGCACCCTGGCTTCGTTCAAACAGAGTTCCTGAGGGATGTGCCCGATTGGCTGGTGCCGATCAGCCAGGCCGTCTCTAGCCTCTTTGCCCGAAGTGAGTTTGAGGGGGCCAAGACACAAATCATGGCGGCCACGGCACCGGAGTATGAAAATGTGGGGGGGTTGTATTTCGATTCTTGTGCGCCTAAGCAGCCAAACAAGCTGGCGTTGGACGAGGGGTTGGCCGCGGCGTTCTGGGAGAAGTCCGAGGAGGCCATCCAAAAAGAATTGCCTGTGCAGGCGGCGGAAGAAGGAGTGGCGGCGGAAGAAGAGCAAGTGTTTGAGGATGCCGTGGAGGCGTAAAGATTGGTGTGCATGGGCGGGGGTAGATGTTGGGATTTCAAAAGAATTGAAAACAAAAAAGTACGATGCGGATGTGCCCGAGTCTGAGCGGGGAGGTTAGAATAGACCTTGAGGCACTTTGCACACGCCTTGTTGCACTTGCTTTGAGTTGCACAATACTTATCGTATGTCATTCTGGTAAATAGTAGTTTGAACTACAAATTGTATGATTTTGTACCCAAAGGGGTGGAAAGAGCAGGGTCACAATCCTGCCCATGTTCAAAACACGCTCGCTCGCTCTCTCCCCAGCGGTCGGCTCTGCCGTTGACACACGATTTGTTCTTTGCGCTGCTTGTCTGTGTCTCCACACGCAGCCAAGCACAGTCTATGTCCCACATGCAGCACACACTCTCGTCCAAAGGCATGCTCTCACTTTCCATGGAACCCGTATATATCCTAATCTCATCCAATCAATGCTCTCCTCTTTCTTGCTTCATTCAACCAGACAGGCAGGCACCGCACTTCTTCGCGCAAAGCAAACCATGGCACTCTCCTTGAAAGGGTCTCGCCGCGCCTTTATCACGGGCGCCGGCAGTGGCATCGGCGCGGGCATCGCCACTTCTTTGGCCCTCGAACATGGGTGGGAGATCATTGCCACGGACTTGAATTTGGAGGCGGCGCAAGGCACGGCCGCGCAGATCAAGGCCCAAGGCGGCGAGGCCGAAGCGTATGCGCTCAACGTGGCCGACAATGCCCAGATCGTAGCGCTGATCGAGCAGCTCAAGGCGGGGGGGAAGCGTATTGATGTGTTGGTCAACAACGCGGGGTTGCAGCATGTGGCGCGCTTGGAAGAGTTCCCCTCGGAGAAGTGGGGGTTCATGATTCAAGTCATGCTGACGGGGGTGGCTGACCTGACCCGGTCCATCTTGCCCATCATGCGTCAGCAGGGCTTTGGCCGCATTGTGAACATTGGCTCTATCCACAGTGTGATTGCGTCTCCCTACAAGTCTGCGTATGTGGCGGCGAAGCACGGTTTGATTGGGTTTTCGAAGGTCATGGCTTTGGAGACGAGTGATGTCGATATTACCATCAACACCATCTGCCCTTCCTACGTCAAGACGCCCCTAGTGGATGCTCAGATTGCCAACCAGGCCAAGACACATGGGATTAGCGAGGAGGAGGTGATCAATAAGATTATGTTGGAGCCTATGCCGAAGAAGGCCTTTATTTCGATGGAGGAGCTGGTGGGGACGACGGTGTTTTTGTCGTCGAACGCCGCGCGGAACATGACGGGGCAGGCGTTGGTGTTGGATGGGGGTTGGACCGTGCGTTAAGATGGGTGATTGAGAAAGAGAGTGGGTGGTGTACATGTAATGGTAATGGTCTGGGAGGTGAGAGGGGGTGGCTGAAGGAGAGAACGGGGTTTTGCGAGAGAGTGCGTCTCGAAGGAATGAACGACAACCAAAGGCGGAGGACACAATATCCATTTACCAACATAAACTACTTCTTTTCAATTGATTTTTTCTCCGTCCCCCTCTTTATTTCACCTCCCCTTCTTCCTAATCACACGCAATCTTCGAATCAAACGAACTCAACACCACCCATAAAGCCTGCAACGGCGTAAAAGGCCACCGGACATCCATCGTAAAATCATGCTTCCCCACCCTTCCAAACTGCAACACCACCGTCTCATGGTCCTCCGGGTCAATCAACTGAAAATTCTTCACCGATGCCATTGTCACCCTCCCCATAAAATTCAAAACATACGCCCCCACCTGATCATTCCACCTCGGAGGCTTATTAATAAAATGGTGAAGCTTCGCCGTATCTCCCCTCCTAACCCTCTCCAACATCGCGTCCTGGTCCGCCAAATCCTCCTCTTCCTTCCAATCCACCACTCGATCATCGACCTTGCTCACACGTGGCAAAAATGCTTGCATTTTCCTAGGTCCTCGCGCGCCTAACACATTGGCAGCGTACACCACCACCCCCAATTCCTCCCTTGGCGTGCCTACATTCAACGGCCCACTGCTTAACCCTAGCATCCCCGCGCCATTCGCGCTCTTACTACTACTGCTGCTGCTGCTCCCGCGGCCAAAGAGCTGGAATTCCGTCCCCACAAAATTTGCACGGAGCTTCCCCAGGTAATCCGGGCTTTCCTTGACAAAATCTCGATCGTTGAGTGTAACATGGTAATTAGACGTCTTGTTGTTCGCTTGCTTCTTGGCGGCCATGAGGAAATGATCCCCTTGGCGTGTATAGAGGTAGTATTCAGGATAAAGCTTGCCGGCCCCGGTCTTGCGGCGCTTGATGTAACAGTGCATGGCGCCAGCGGTACGAGGCAGGGGGTGAGTGACGAAGCGATGGACATCCGCACGGGTGGCTAGGAGAGTAGTCAGATCCAGGGGTTGTCGGAAGGAATCGGACGATTGCAAAGCGAACGCGGCGCTGACGGAGATGCTGTCATCAACGCCACTGTCGTCATCGTTTTTGTAGGAGAGGGAGGAGGGGAGGGAGGTCTTGTTATTGCCCGCGGGGCCTTCGTCGTCGTCTGCCTCGGAATCGGAGGACTCGTTCTCGTCGTTGACGCTGGGTGATGGCAAGGCTGGTGGTGCCCTTGGAGGCTTGGGAGAGGATTTGGGAGGGGTGGCTTCCTTCTTGTCGTCAAAAAATGAGGAAGAGGGCATGTTGGTCCGGTAGGAATGGATGCGCCTTGAGGCCGAGGTGGGGGGCGGTCCTTGGGGCATGGGCACCACGCGCTTGCTTTGCTTGGCAGGATTTTGGTTCGCTTTGTTTTCATCCTCTTCGGTTTGGGGCGTGGAGAATTGCTTGATGCCCGGCGTGTGGTAGGCTGAAGCCGCCGCCGAAGAGGAAGACGAGCTCGGGTCTTCGACGGAACGCACCGCCTCTGCCCGCATGCCTTCCTGTCGACGCCGCAGCATGACTTCCCGCTGCTGCGCGAGAATGCGTGCTTTGGTCTCGCTGTTTTCATTGCTGTTGCTTTCTGGGAAGGCGAGTGAGAGCGTGGTAGGCGTGGACGTGGTGGGCAAGGCAGGAGAGGCGGCGGCACTATTCGGGGGGTGAAAAGTGTTGTTGCCCGAGGAAGGCGCAGGTGGTGGAGAAGGGGGTGTGACGTCGTCGACGTCGTGTTGCTGGTCAGCCATAGCTGCTGTATGCGTGGTGCTGGTGGATAAAAGGAGGAGATTAAGACGTGAAAAGGAGAAGATTTAGACGTGAAAAGGCACAAATGAAAATGAAAAAGTTGGGGTGGTGCATAAAGAGAAACGTGCGGGGGCGGCGAAAGCGGTAACGGATAGAGAGTGCATCGACCCTTTGATTCTTTATCCTAAAAGCTCTCGACACGTCCTCGCACAGAAAAGCACACACACATACGTGCATACGGGAAAACATCATTTTACGATAAGTCTACTCCAACTCTTGGTTTGCAGCTTGCGGGCTGACTTTCAGGCAGGTCTTCCGAGAATTCAACCTCCCCACCCTCCCTTCTCCCATCAAGAATAATGTGTCTTGTCTCTCTCTGTTATCCTGTCAATCCAACAAACAACGCACCCACGCATGCAATCTTGTCTTTCGTCTATATCTCCTCCTCCTCTTCTACTACCCATAAGAACCCATTCTATTTCCCTTTCCCCCACCCACCATCCCACCCTCCCACCCTCCCACCCTCCCTCTCTACTTCGTCCTCAACACCCCCGCATTAATCAACTTCTCAATCTTAGCCGCCACCCCCGGGTCACTCATTGCCTTCCGTCCCTCCCTCGGGTTCTCCTGCACGTCCCGCAGCACCTGCTGAATAACAGGATCGGACAAAATAGCCTGAATTTCAGGGTCAGCCATCCCATGCGCCGCCCTTTCCATGTCTGCCTCCTCCGACGAGGACTCCCGAATCTTCATCATCGTCTTCTGCAGCCCCTGCACGCACAAGCTGTTATTCGGCTCAATCTGCATGCCATGCTTATAACTCTCCAACGCCCGATGGTACTCCTTCATGAAAAATTCGATATCCCCCTTCTTGGCCCAAGCCTTGACATACTGAGGGTCAATCGCAATGGCCTTCTCGCACGCCGCCTTCGCCGCAGGGAAATCCATCAACTTCGACAGCGCCGCCGCCAAATTATTATGATACGCCGCGTTGGTCGGGTCCCTCTTGATGGCCTCCTCGTATTCCTTCACAGCATCCGGCCACTGCCCTCCACGGAAAGCCTCATTCCCCCTATCCTTCGCTTCGACCGCCTTCGCCGGGTCAATATACGCCGCCTCCTCCATCTTCTTCCTCTCCACTTCTGTCGTCTTAATCAACCTCTCGACGGTCTTATCAAAATGCTCCATCTGCGCATTCCTAAACGCTTCCACCGCCCCTCCCAAATCCCCCATCTTCACAAGAGCCTTCCCCTTCCTCACCAACGCCTTCCCAACATCAGCATACGGCGCCCTATTACTCCTCCCCACCTGAATCGCCTCCTCACACTGAGCCACCGCCTTGACATACTCCCCCTGCTCGAAAAACACCGCGGCTCTATTAGTCAAAAACGCCATATTCGACGGGTCTTTCTCAATAGCCTCTTCATACGCAGCCAAGGCCTCACTAAACTCTTTCTTAACATAATGCTGATTCCCTCGCTCCTTCGCTTCCAACGCCTCCCGCTTCCGCTTACGCAATTTTTGCTCTGCCTCGGTCACTTCATTGTCCGCAGGTTCGGGGGCCGGGGCAGGGGTTTCCTGCTTGTTGTTGCTGCTGCTGCTGCTCCCGCCACCGTACGCCGACTCCTCCTCCTCGCCCCCCATCCCCCCCGCGCGCATATCAATTCCCGTCAGAAAGCCAAACACCTCCATCACCCGTTTATCCTGCAAAATCGTATTGATCGCACTCGGATCCGTCTGCAACAAATGCATCTTGGCCTTGAAATCCTCGTCCAACAAATACTTGCAAAACACCGGATGCCCCGACAGACGCGCCACGTTCTCCGGCGCAAAAATCGACGCCAGCGGATTCGCCCGGGACTGGCTGCTCCCCTCCTTGGCCTTCTTCACGTCCTCCAACGCCGCGGCGAGCCCATTATCCTCAGGGGCGACCTCTAGGCCTGCCTCGTACGCGGCCTGCGCTTCGTCGTATTGCTTCATGGCGTGGAGGGCCGCGCCCTTGCGGGAGAAGCCCTTGGGCCAGGTGGGGTTTGCTTGGATGCATTGCTCGGCATCTTCCAAGGCTGCCACGGCGTCTCCCTTGGACAAGTAGGCGGCGGAGCGGTTGGAAAAGTAGACGTGTCGGGGGGGGGCGCCTTCGCCCCCGACGGGGAGGCTGGCACTGACTTCGATGGCTTGGGTGTAGGCGGCGATGGCCTCGTCGAATTCCTTGGCTTGCAATGCCTTGTTCCCCGTAGCCTTGTGCGCCTCGGCTTCCGCGGCACTCATTTTGATGAGAGAGTGTGGAGCTGTGCGTGCGCGGTGGGTAGGGGAGGGAGGAGGTGAGAGTGGGTGGAGGGGAGGGGAGGTCTTGGAAATAAGAGAGCGACAGCAACGCCTGCAACCGACACAAGCAAGCACGCCAGCCAGCCATGAAGAGCGGCATGTTTGTGGACGCGTGGTTGTGTGGCCTAGCAAAGGTCGAAAGCACAAAGACAAGCATTTGGGCATAGAGAACTTCCTATTCTCGAAGAACACGGCCTTGAGAGCGAGGTCTTCGTTTCTGTGGACCCGCAGCATCTTCCCCGCCAAGAAATGAGTTATGAATTGCGGCTCGCCCAAACTCCTGGCAAGCACCGCTTTCAGGGTATGGCGGTGCTACGACTCATCATTGGCACATTTACCACGTGGATGGGGTGTCTGGGTGCTTGTTTTTGAATGAAGGCGACGCTGGTCAATGCCATGCCCTCCGAATGATGATGCTCTCCCTTAGGTCCTCACATACGATCAACCCTACCTCGCCCGCGACACCCACACATTACCACAGCGCACACACACAGCGTACAGAGAGACATGTGTCCACCTGTCCTCCGTTGTGGCGCTGGAGTGCGGGTGCAGCTTGGCGGCTTGCTGGTCTCGGGAGCAACCCCAACAGCGGCATCATCATTATTCCCTAGCTAAGGCCGTCCCTCTCCACCGCCCTACGTGCAACACACCCACACAGGGACGACCAAGGCCACGCCCCACACGAGGATGCAGCACGGCGCCGGCGGCGGAGGGGGGGCGACCAGCAGCGGTGGTGACAATGCCATGGTCGTGGCTGTTCGCATCCGCCCCCTGTCTCCCAAGGAAGTCCAGGCCGGAGCACAAAAGTGTTGCAAGGTCATCAATGGGAAATACGTGGTCATTGCCAAGGCCGGCATTGCGGGCCGGTACCTGCGGTCGCAACAAGGTGAGGAATTGCCGCAGATGGTAGAGAAATGGAAGAGAAGAGATTCACAGTCAAGACCAACTCACTATTCTCCCTCCACCACACCCTACCCCAAAAGGTTCCTCCAACGAGTACGCCTTCGACGTGGCCTTTGACGCGGACGCCTCCCAAAGCGAAGTCTACGAACACACCGCCAAGCTGCACGTCCCCTCGGTCCTAGATGGGTACAACGTCTCCATCCTTGCCTACGGTGCGACCGGAGCCGGTACGTAAAGGGAGGAGGAAATCAGGAAGGGAGGGAGGGAAGAGAGAGTGCCAAGACAGCCGGTACGTAAAGGGAGGAGGAAATCAGGAACGGAGGGAGGGAAGAGAGAGTGCCAAGACAACCAGAAGGCCACGAAACCCTGCCCAAAGCCCCAAACATAATTCAAGAACCTTAATCTCATCACTCCTCTCCTCCATCCCCCCCTCCACACACACACACACACACACACACACACACACAAACAGGCAAAACATTTACCATGATGGGCAGCTCCTCCGCCGCCGCTGGTGACTCCGCTCCCGTCACGGGCGTCATCCCCCAGTCGCTCGTCGACATCTTCGCCACCATCCAACAACGCCAGCACGCCCTCCCTCCCCACGCTCAATCCCAAAGTCAATGGCGCGTCTATTGCTCCTATATGGAAGTCTACAACGAGCAGATTTACGATTTGATCGGCCCCGCAGCCGGGCGAGGACAACCACTGCAGCTGCGAGAAGACCCTTCCAAAGGAGTAGTAGTAGTGGCAGGGCTACCCGAGATCCTCGTCCACGACACCGCACAAGTACTGGATTTACTCCGACAGGGGAATAGGAGTAGGAAGACGGAGGCCACAGCTGCGAATCAGGTCTCGTCGCGCTCCCATGCTGTGTTGCAGATTTGTGTGCGGTTTTCGACGGTCGATGCGGGAGGGAATAATTTAGTGAGGGAGTCGAGGTTGTCTTTGATTGATTTGGCGGGGTCTGAACGGGCGTCAGCGACGTTGAATCGCGGGGCGCGCTTGCAGGAAGGGGCGAATATTAATAAGAGCTTGTTGGCGCTGGCGAATTGTACGTGAGAAGGAAGGAGGGAGGGAGGGAGGGAGGTAGATGCAGAGACGGTTTGTTTTTCCTCTTGTTTTTAGCTGTTTGTATTATTTAACACTCCCTCCCTCTCCTCCCTCCCGCCCTCCCTCCCTCCCTCCCTCCCTCCCTCCCTCCAGGTATCAATGCTCTGTCGGAGAATAGTGGCGGGGGCAAGAGTGGCAATGTCAAGTATCGGGATAGCAAGCTGACGCATTTGTTGAAGGCAAGGGAAGGAGGGAGGGGTGATGGGGGTGGGAGGGGGTGTATAAGCTGTTCCTTCCTGTCGGCACGTTTCTTTTGTGAGTTACTGTACATAATGCCCTTTCAATCAATCTCCCTTCTCTCACACCCTCCCTCCCTCCCTCCCTCCCCTCCCCTCCCCCTCAGACGTCGCTCGAAGGCCAGTGCAAAGTAATTATGCTCGTGAACGTCAACCCTTGCGACTCCGTTTTCGACGATTCGCACAACGCCATCAAATACGGGCATCGGGCCAAGCAAATTAAAATCCGCCCGGGCGAGGTCAAGATGCTCATATCCGAGGGCCCCTGGCAAGAGAGAGAGGCGCGGCTCAAGGCTGATAATGAGGCGATGCGCCAGGAACTGGAGGAGCTGAAAGCGTGTTTGCTTGGTCGTGGTGGTGTTGGAGGAGGAGGGGGAGGAGGGGGAGGGGGAGGAGGGGCTTTGCATCGTCACCAGCAGCAGCAGCAGCAGCAGCATCAGTATCATATGAATTCCTTGTTGGAAGAGGGAGGGGGGATGTCGACTCTGATGGATGTGGCGGAGGAAGACGAGGAAGACGAGGAGGAAGACGAGGACGAGGAGACGAACAACAGCCAAAATGCCACCGACACGGGGTTCAACCATTCCTCCTCCTCCTCCTCCTCCTCCTCCTCCTTCTCCCACTCCCTCCACGGCAAAGGCAAGGGTAAAGCCTCCTCCTCCTCCTTATTCTCCTCCACGTCCGGCGGCGGCGACGCACCCCATCGCGTCCGAGAGCTAGAAGCAAAAGTGCAAGAAATGACACGCACCCGCAAGCTCCACTCCCAGCTCGTCGCCAGCCTCGAGGCCCAAAAACACGAAAAAGACGAAGAATTGCAAGGACAACGACACCTCGTGCAAACCCTCCAACGCGAGTTAAGGGAGAAGGAGCAGGTATCGCAGTCATTGAGAGAGATGGTGGTGCATTTACGGACGCGGATTGACTCGGAGAATCATACCAATTATGCGTTCACTGATGAAGATGACGATGTGATGGCGTTCCCACCACGCGCGGGCAAGCGAGGTATTACTACTACTGCTGCTGCTGCTCATGCTGCTGCTGGTGGTGGTGGTGCTGGTGGTGCGTCTTCGTCTGCTGCTGCTGCTGCTGCTGCTGGGGGAGGGATGGGTGGGGGTGGTGGGATGAGGGCGCGGGATAGTAGCCTACGGGGGAGGAGTAGTGTGCCTATGGTAGAGGCGTTGGAAGACATGTTCTCGCCCATCAAAACCGTCACTGTCCTCGGGACAAGCAGTGGTGCTTCTTCCTCCTCTGCTGTCACTGCTGCTGCCACTGCTGCTGCTGCTGCCGCTGCTCCTTTCGCTGCAGCGGCGACGTCCCGACGTAAGTCCAGCATGACTGGCCGTGGTAGCACCGGTGGTGGGGCCATGGCAGCCACCCTCTCTTCCTCCGCCCGCGCTCCCACTGCTGCTGCTGCTGCTGCTGCTGCTGGTGCCGCTGCTGCTCCTTCCTCCTCCTCCGCGTCAGCCCCTCCTCGCAAGTCGGGTGCCAAGCGACGACAAAGCCAAATCCCACGGCCGGCCTCCCACTACTCCACTCGGCGGGCGACCATCCTCTCCTCCACCACCAACACCAACAGCAGCAACAGCAGCAACCCTCGCTCTTTACTCCTGCCCGAGGACGAAGATGACAACAAGAAGCCAGTTGCTACTGCTGCTGCTGTCCCCTCTTCCTCCTCCAAGAAACGCACTTGGAACAATGCCTTGGGCTCCGCAGGCGAGAAGGAGAACATCCTCCTCTTCTCCTCCAGATCCTCCTCCTCTACCTCTTCCTCCTCCCTATTCAACGTCGGTCGGCAGAGCAAGCGCCGCGAGTCCCTCTTGCAACGGCCCGGCAGCGCTTTGGGTGGGAGCAGCAGCAGCAGCAGCAGCAGTGGTGGTGGTGCCCTCCCACCTGTGCGGACTCGAAGTGGACGACTTAGCATGGGCCCCGGTGCACGATTTTAGCTGGAAGAGAGGGAGGGAGGGAGGGAGGGAGGAAGGACACAGCTAAAGCAGGCAGGCAGTCACCGAGGAAAGGAAGGAGGAAAGCAAAGGAGATTTCTGTGTGTGCGTTTTTCTCGGTTCGCAACAAAGACATAAGAGCGGCTTAGGCTGAAAAAGACAGAAGGAAAGAGGATGAGAGAAATAAACAAAAAGGATTGTAGTTTGTACATGGTGTGTTGGCCAATCAAAAGAAGAAGGGACAGAAGACAAGAGAGAAAAAGGAAGATGAAGAGTTGCAAATTGCTACCACCGATGATGATAGAATATTTGAGAGGAGGAAAGAAGAAGAGGAGGGGGATGGAAAAGATGCACACACTCCTTAGATCAAGGCAACCAAGCAAGACGAAACAGAAAGAAAGAGAAAACAGACGCTGTATTAGTATACAAACCTGGGTCATTCTCGCTGATATTCCTCGTTCTTTTTTCCCTTTATGTTCATTGCTTGCGCTGGAGCCACTGCCCCAGCCGTCGTCCTCCTCCTTTCCCTTCTTCTTTTCTCCTTGTGGGACAGCACCACTGCACCACTTTCTTCGCTATTCTCCCGCTCTCTCTCTCTCCTCCTTTTGACTATGACTAGAACACACACACAACACACACAAAGCCAAACATTACACGCCGCTTCTATGGCAAGGACGACGACCTGAAACATCGCCGTTTTGCAATCTTTCTCTCCTTCCCTCCCTCCTTCTGTCTGTTCCCTATCTGTTCCCCAAAAATTTATAAAAGATAAACAAATGTGTGCACAAAAATTCAACCGGAAACACATCCACACAAACACACACATTCATTCTTCCTCACACACATTCATTCTTCCTCCCCCTACCTCCCTAATGCCCATCCTCCTCCTTCCCCCCCACACTCCTCCTCGCCCCCTGCAACGTATTCCTCAACAACATC
>Ga0209491_10007875_pt1 | contig 13839 bp, 10 predicted proteins | sample BON02_FD_187213 | JGI IMG/M metagenome (GOLD analysis project Ga0209491, IMG submission 187213) | Freshwater microbial communities from Lake Bonney liftoff mats and glacier meltwater in Antarctica - BON-02 (SPAdes) (version 2) | ecosystem: Environmental > Aquatic > Freshwater > Ice > Glacier... | reverse complement strand
ATGATCACATTCCCCCAGCTCACTCGCAGAATTTTATCCATCAAGGCGCTGCAGAGAATTCGGGCCAGTTACACGACTTTGGCGTATGAGAGTTCACTTACTGGTCCCTCTTCCCTGATCTAAATCGATAGATTTTGAGAGAAACGGAACGAGATATGACGATTGATTCAGAAGCCGATCCGACGTAGAAAACCGACCGACAGGATTCCGAGTTTCCAGACGAATTCCCCTTACCCCATCTACCCCATGAGCACATTCCCAAATCCGAAAAAAGGATCTATCAATGCGCTGCAGAGAATTCGGGCCAGTCACACGACTTTGGCGTATGAAAGTTCACTTGCTGGTCCCTCTTCTCTGATCTAAAACGTTGGACAGAAGAATGAAATCGAAAGAGATCAGTTCAAAGCGTAAGGCGACTATCTGGTCGTGGCAGTTCCAATTGCCGCTTGGGATAGTCTGCATAATCGGTTGGGCCCATTCCCGCTTCGTTGATAACAGACACGAAGACTGGGTGCTAGCCTTGGGAATACCTGCTCTGATTGCCGCCGGGTATGATATCTATCTTCGCTCCAAAATCAGAAAGTGAAAATGCGACATACAGAGTCCAACCCTGAGAGTTAGGATGTCGCGAAGCCGACAGCCTGACTCCTGATGAACAAGCCCCAAGCACCGTTGTGCGGTGGTCCAACCCTGAGAGTTAGGATGTCGCGAAGCCGACAGCCTGACTCCTGATCAACAAGCCCCAAGCACCGTTGTGCGGTGGTCCCTACGCCTTATGCGATTTGTATTTACGGCGTATCCGCTTGAACCCTGAGAGTTAGGATGTCGCGAAGCCGACAGCCTGACTCCTGATCAACAAGCCCCAAGCACCGTTGTGCGGTGGTCCCTACGCCTTATGCGATTTGTATTTACGGCGTATCCGCTTGCCGGTGACGGTGCATCCCGTCAACCCCCGCACCACTGCGTCAATCGCGCCTGAGGATTCCCTGACCAACTGTGATTGATCGCGTGTAATCGCCTCATTCCGGCAATTTTCTCGTCCAGCCCGCACCTTTTCGCGACGCCCGCCCACGCGCCGCCACGCGGTCACCGCGTGTGACCGCCAGTCCGTATTCGACTGCGATTTAGTTCCCCTCACGCGGCCCACCTTTCCGGCGGGGCGCGGGCCCGCGGCAGACTCTTTATGCACACCAACGCGAAGGCCTCGCAGTGCGGGCACCGCAGGTGCCACTGCGTGAGCACCTCTGGCCCGCGCACCACGATGACGACCGCGAGCAACGTTTCGACTCGCCGCCGCCGCCGATAGGCGGCCGGATGCTCCCAGCCGAAGTAACGCACGCGGTGCAGTCCGGCGGGCAACACGTGTTGCAGATACCGCCGCATAAACTCATCGGCGCTCAACTGACATTGGTTGCGCTCGCCGGTCTTACTATCGCGGTATCCGAACCGCACAGACTCATTATTCATCGCGACGATCCGCCCGTCACTGATCGCCGTGCGACACACATACCGTGCCAAATATTTGATCGCCGATTGGCCCCGACCTACGTGCGCAAAATTCACCACCCACTTTTGCCGCCAGCACGAGCTCGTGATCTCCGCATGTTCGCTCGGCAGCGCTGCGCGCAAACCTTCCTCCATGCGGTGCCGGAATCGCGCCTCCACCGGCTTTTCGCTCACCAGCCAGTCCGGCTTCTTTGTATGGCACCACTTGCTCCCATCCTCGTGCAACCCTCCGCCGGGCACGATAAAGTGCACATGCGGATGATGCTGCATCTGGCGCCCCCAGGTGTGCAGCACCCCGATCAACCCCAACTGCGCGCCCAGTTGACGCGGCATCGCCGCGACCTCCTGCAACGCTCCCGCTGCCGCGTTGAACAATAGATCCACCATCACCTTCGGCTCGCGCAAAAACACCGGTCGTAGTGCCGCTGACACCGTGAACGTCACCATAAAATACGGCACCGGCAGCAACCGTTCGGTTTGCCGCGCCGTCCACGCCGCCGTGCGATTGCCCCCGCACCGCGGGCACGCTCGGTGGTGACAACTATAATACGCAAAATTCGTGCGCTCGCAGTGTCCACAACGATATACCCGGCCGCCCAGTTCGGGCGTCCGACACCGCGCGATCGCGGCCAGAGCCCGGCGCTGCACCGGACTCAAACCATGACGATCCGCGTAGCCCGGAGCTTGCGCTCCGAGCCACTCGGCCAACTCCGACATCCGCCTACAGCCCGTCGATCAATCGCGACACCGCGGCACGCGCATGCCCTTCATTGACGGCGGTCAAGTGCGTGTAGATCGCCGTGGTCTCGATCGAACTATGACCCAAGAACTGAGCGATCAACCGGATCGACACGCCCTCCTCAATCAAGTGCGTCGCATAAGAGTGGCGCAGTGTATGCGGATGGGTCCCGGGCGGCAACTTGGCCACCGGCACGATCAAGCGCAGACAATGCTGAATCGACGCCACACCCATCGGTTCCGTGGTCTGGTGCAACCGCTCCCGACCACCCGGTCCCTCGCGCCACCCCCGACCCAATCCCGGAAACACCCACCGCGCATTGCGGTGGGTTTTCCAGTAGGCACGTAGCTCCGCGAGCATCGCCGGCGGCAACGGCACATAACGCTCCTTCTCTCCCTTCGTGTGATGCAAATGCAACCGCAACGGCTCTTGCTTGATATCGGTCACCTCCAGCGTGGTCGCCTCGCGGATCCGCAGCCCACACGCATAGATCAGTTTGAGAATCGTGCGAAACCGCGGCTCTTTGATGGTCGCAAATAACCGCCCAATCTCCGCCCGAGTCAGCACCTCCGGCAACGTCTTGCGATCCGGACAACGCACCAAATCAAACAGCTTCCAATCATGCCCCAGCAGCTTGCCGTAAAAATTGCGCATCGCACAAACCGCCGTGCGCATCGTGCTCGCACTGTAGTGGTGCTCGTCTTTGAGCCGCAGCAGATAGGCACGCAACTGTGATTCATCCAGCTCCGCTGGATCACGCTTCACGTGAAGCGCTAATTTACGCACATAGCGCGAATACTCGTGCCGCGTCGTATCAGCCAAACTTCTCAGCTTGAGCATCTCCGCAAAACGCGTCAGAGATCGATAGGGTTCGGTGGCGACGTGACGAAAGTTACGGCCTTTTTTGGTAGATGTGTTTTTATTTTTCATAACACCGACACTCTCGCCACCAAACCCAACCTACTCACGCTAAACCCCCCATGCCCTGCGCCCCGACGCAACCTCCCGTCTCACTCCGCCGCGCAGCGGCTTTGTTCATCCGGGAGGGCAGGTAAACGACCCGACGGGGCCGCCAATCGGCCAGTTTCGGGTCCTGCGCGGAGGGTGTTGGAACAGCTCCGCTGGGTCATGTCGTTCCGCCTATCGCACCTGGACCCATCCCGGTCACAACAATTTCTCCACCGGCTTCCGCCTCGCCCTCGCCCCCCGGCGAAACCTTCCTCAAAATTAGATCCGGATTCCAACTTTCCCGCCGGGCGGGATACACAAATAACTCCGTTACCGCTCCGCTTTAGTAATCAAATTAAAGTGAAAATGAATTTTCAGGCGTAACGGAAGTGACCTGTGCCGCCGATTTGTCCGCCATCGCTTCAGCGACGGAGGATGCCTCGGCGAAGGAGCAAGCCATTGTTCCTCAGTTGCCCAGTGGGCACCCACTTAATCACCCCTTCGGGGCGCGCCGTCCCGGCGCACCATCTACGCGCTCTCGCGCTCCGGGTGGTTAAACAAAGCCCTGCCGCTCCATCCACCCAGCACGATTTGGGATTTGCCGCCCCCTCCCCTTACCCGGTAAGACCTCACCTCTTATGTCCAAGCCTCACGAGTCCGCTAATCTCATGGAAGCCATCGTATCGCTCGCGAAACGACGTGGCTTCGTCTTTCAATCCTCCGAAATCTACGGCGGCTACAACGGGTTCTTCGACTTCGGTCCCCTCGGTATCGAGCTCAAGAAAAACATCCGCGACTGCTGGTGGGACGACATGGTGCGTCGCCGCGATGACGTCGTCGGCATCGAGACCTCGATCATCATGCACCCCAAGGTCTGGGAAGCCTCCGGCCACGTCGGTGGATTCACCGACCCCCTCGTCGACTGCAAAGTCTCCAAACAGCGCTTCCGCGCCGACCAGCTCTTCTTCGCCGCCGTCGTCGTCGACGACACTACCCACGGTTACGTCTCCGCCCTCGAATCTGAAGATACCACCGCCGACCTCCAAGCCGCCGCTGAAAAGGTAAAGCGTAAACAAGCCCTCCAAGGCACGCTCGCTCCCGTCATCGCCCAAGAATTCACCGAAGCCACCCCCGAGCAAATCCCCCTCATACCTTCGCCCGCCACCGGCGAGCCCGGCAGCCTCACACCTCCCCGCGACTTCAACATGATGTTCGACACCAACGTTGGCGCGCTGCGCGACGGTTCATCAAAATCCTACCTTCGCCCCGAAACCGCTCAGGGCATGTTCGTTGATTTCAAAAACGTCGTCGACACCGGGCGCGTAAAACTCCCCTTCGGTATTGCCCAAATCGGCAAATCGTTCCGCAACGAAATCACCCCCCGCAACTTCATCTTCCGCTCCCGCGAATTCGAGCAAATGGAGATGGAATACTTCATCCACGAAGACGCTGATTGGGAAACCGCCCACAAAGACTGGATCCAATGGTGCTGGGACTGGCTCGTCTCCATCGGCCTGCCCGAATCGCACCTCTCCCTCTTCGATCATGAAAAGGCCAAGCTCGCGTTCTACTCCCGCGGCACGACCGACATCATGTTCAAATACCCCTTTGGTGTCCAAGAGCTCTGGGGTATCGCCGCCCGCGGTAACTACGATCTCACTCAGCACGCCAACGCCTCCGGCAAGCCGCAGGAAATTTTCGACGAAGAAACGAAAAAGAAATTCGTGCCCCACGTCATCGAGCCCGCCGTCGGCGTTGATCGTATCTTCCTCGCCGTGCTCGCCGCCGCTTACGCGGAAGAAGAAGTCACCGACGACAAAGGCAAAACCGACATCCGCACGGTGCTGCGACTCTCGCCCAGAATCGCCCCAGTCAAAGTGGCCGTGTTACCTCTCCTCAAAAAGAAGGAAGAACTCACCACCCGCGCCAAAGCACTCTACAAAAAGCTGCAACGCCGCTACGCCTGCTTCTACGACGAAACCGGCGCCATTGGCCGCCGCTACCGCCGCCAAGACGAAATTGGCACGCCATGGTGCGTGACCATCGACTTCGAAACCATTGAAGGCGAAGGCGACACCTTCACCCTCCGCGAACGCGACTCCATGGCCCAACGCCGAGTAACCGAACAAGAGCTTTTAGCCCTCTTGGACGAACAAGTTTATTAGTCCTCGGCCCGTCCGCCGAAGCCTTGGCGAAGGTGGAACGAGCAGGTCTACTAGCACACTTCTCCAGCAGTTCTCTGACTGTTTATCCAGCTGCAACAAGGGGAGGGGGGCGTGGTTGTTCCGAGAGGAAGGGTTTAGTCCGATTGGTCGTGGACTCATGTCGGTGCGAGTTTATGTCTAGCGAAGTCGAGAAAAGTTAACTATTCTCGACCCGTCCCCACTTTCGACATCCGACCCCCAACGCATTCCCGTGATCAACTACCGCCCAGCCCGGTCCGACGAAATCAGCCGAGCCGCGGGAATTTTAAAACCGCTCCATTCGCACTCGGCTTGTTTCGTCGCCATCTCAGACGAACCCATCGAACGGATCGTCGGCGTAGCATTCTGGCACGTGCTCGAAACGGACTCCCAAGATCGTTCGATGGGAGGTTCCGAGCAAATCGCTGAATTTTCCTGGCGGATGATTCCACGTTGGGCAGGCACTTCGAGTGAACTCGAATTCCTGGTGCAGCTCCAGGCTCATTTGGCGAAGGTCTCGCCAGCCAGCCTGTTAAAGTCGGAGAAAATGCACACCCCGAACAGTGTTGTCGCGCAGACGCTGACCACCGCCGGGTTTGAGATCCAGAACACCACGGTCAGGTTCGAGGAAACTTACGAATGGGGCCGGGATCGTTTGAAACGGCTACGGCGTATTTTCGGTAATGCTGATGCTTCCGGCCTGTTGGTTAAATCCCCCGACGCCAGCCACGTGCTCGAGCTCCAACAACTTCTAGCCGATCAAGAGCGCTTGATTTCTCCCCGAGAAATTCGGGCTACTTTTACCCCAATAATGGGTATTGAACCGGGCTTCGATCCTGCATGGTCCACCGTGCTAATCGAAGAAAACTCGGGCCGGCTGGTCGGAGCCCAACTCGTCAAGTTTGAGCCTGATTTCATGATCACCCGCGCTTTGGCCGTCACCCCTTTGCCAGATCGGGGGGCGGGCCTCGGCTGGTTTCTCCTCGCCGAACGCTGGATTCAACGTTGCGAGGAGCGTAACTGGTCGGGCAGCCTCTACTTTCGGACCAACCCAGTCTCCAACCCCACCATGTTCAAGATGGCCTGCGCCCTTGGATACAACCGACTCGGCGAAATCCACAGCTATGGCATCAAACTGCACTGAACCTGCCGCGACTTTGGTTGACCATGTTCAACGCCATGCCAGCGAACGCGCCAATGAAGTCGCTTTGGAATGGCTCTCCGGGGACAATCCGGTGCCCGTCGCCCGCCTAACTTTCAGCGAGCTCAACCAGCGGGCCCACGCGTTGGCCTCATCTCTCGAAGCTGCCGGCCTGCGCAATGAGCGGGTGCTGCTGCCCTTCCCGCCGGGTTTAGACTTTATCGTCTCCTTTCTTGGCTGCCTTCAGTCTGGCGCCGTCCCCGTTCCGGCAGCCTTCCCCCGCAACCCACGCACCATCGCCCGCACTATCGCCATACTTCGAGATTGCACCCCGGCGTTATGCCTCAGCTCGGCGGCTGAGTTGGCCCCTCTGCAAAATAAGCTCGAGCCCTTCAGTTCAACCGCATTCGCCTCGCTCGAAGACCACTTGACGAAGCCAGCAGCCCTTCCGGCGCAGCCTCTTTCCTCCCCCGAACGCTCGTCTGTAGCCTACCTGCAATACACGTCCGGAACCGGCGGCACCGCCAAAGGGGTGATGGTCACGCATGCCAATCTGCTCCACAATATCCGCGCCCTGCAACAGGGCTGCGACCATCCTGTGAGCGCCCCATTTGTGAGTTGGCTACCCCAGCATCACGACATGCAACTCGTAACCGTGATCGCCCAAAGTCTGATGCTTGGCACACGCTGCGTATTGATGTCGCCCGTTGATTTCATTCAGAAACCACAACGCTGGCTCAGGGCGATCTCCCGCGAAGGTGCCTGTTTCAGCGGCGGTCCCAACTTCGCCTTCGATCACTGCGTGCGTCAGATCCCCGAGCGAGAACGGACGGGACTCGACCTCTCGCAGTGGCAGGTGGCGTTCAACAGTTCAGAGAAGATTCGGCCCGCCACGATGCAGGCATTCGCAACCGCATTTTCCCGCCACGGGTTCACCCCAACCGCATGGTGCCCCGCCTACGGATTGGCCGAATCGACGGCCGTGGTGACCGGAGTCCATGCTCGGGAAGAGCCGGTGATTAGTTCAAATCCCGAATCCGGTCATGACATCGTCGCATGCGGTTACCCGGTCCCGGAGTGTGAGATCCGCATCGTGCATCCGGAGCGGTTGACCCCACTCGATTCCGGCGAAATCGGCGAGGTGTGGATCCACGGAACTAGCGTGGCGCGCGGTTACTGGAATCGCCCGGTCGAATCCGCCGCGACCTTTGCCGTCCGCTTAGCCGACGACTCCGCCTCGGGACCATTTTTGCGCTCCGGCGACCTTGGGTTCGTCGATGAGTCGGGGCGGCTTTTCCTGACCGGCCGACTCAAGAACCTGATCGTGATTCGCGGGATCAAGCATCAGGCCGAGGACCTTGAATCCGGCCTCGAGGAATTTCACCCCGCGATTCGGCCCGCGGGTATCGCGGCCTTCTCGGTCGACCGCGATGGTGATCGGGAAGAATTGGTCATCTGCGCGGAGATGGAGCGAGAACATCGCCACGCCCCAGATATCGATGCCATCGTCGAGGCGTGCCAAATCGCGGTGAACCGTGACCACGATCTGGTCCTCGATCATCTTGTTTTACTCAAGCCCGGAGGCCTGCCCCGGACCACCAGTGGAAAATTACAGCGACAAACTTGCCGCCACCAGTTTTCCCAAAGTAGTTTCGATTCCATTGCCCAATGGCACCGAATCGCGCGCCTTCCGCGGCCCGACATCACCAGCACCGTATGACCACCGCAGACGAAACCCTCCAATGGCTCATCGAAACCATCGCCCGGGCAACCGACGTGCCGACGGAGTCCATCGATCCGGATAGGTCAGTGCACACCCTGGGCATCGATTCAGCTCTGATGATTTCCCTCGCGTTCGCCTTGGAGGACCGCTTCGGCGTGGAATTGGATGCCGCTCCGCTCTTCGCCCAACCCAGCCTGCGCGCTCTGGCTAACCAACTCGCGCAAGATCTTGCTGACCGTCAGTCCGGACCATGAATGACCCTGTGCGCTTCAACCCCTTGGCTTCCGCCTTTCTCGCCGATCCCTATCCGACCTACCGGCAACTACGGGAAAACGATCCCGTTCACTGGAGCCCAGTCGGGCTGTGGTATCTCACCCGGCACGATGATATCAAAGCCGTCCTGAAGGACGCCCGCTTCATCGCGGACGACATTCCTGAAAGATTGCGCAAACGGGGCGAACTGTTGGCGAAGTCAGGCGGCAATCTCCACCACCTGAACCGCTTCTTTCAGGGCATGTTCCTGTTTTCCAATTCTCCTCAGCACAACGCATGGCGCAACATGGCTCGAACCGCGATGACATCGCTAACTCTCGAGACGGTCTCACGGGTCTGCGCGGATGTGGTCGCCGAGCTCCTACGGGATCTGCACGGCCCCGATCCGATCGACCTCGTAGCCCACTACACGGAGCCACTGGCCAGCCGCACCATCGGGCGGCTGCTAGGTCTCACCGATGACGATTCCGCGGCCATCCAAATCGCGTGTCATCGCATCGGCCAGGTGCTGGACTCAACGCTACCGCTGGAGGACTACCCCGCCGTGAATGAGGTCACCCAAGACATGCTGGCCCGGTTGGACAAAACCTTCGCGCGCGGCTCCTCCGATTTCATGCGCCGCCTAGCCGCCGCGGGCCAAGATCTACCGGCCGATTTTGTCGTTCCGGCGACCGCATCCATATTCTTTGCCGGTCAGGAAACCTCCGCCCATGGATTAGCCAATGGGATCTATTCACTGGCTCAAATCGATGCCACAAAGACCGCGGGGAAGCACCATGAAGCACTCTCCGCTAACGGCGTGCACGAGTTACTCCGGTTTGAAAGCCCGTTTCAATGCACCTCCCGAATCGCGGCTGAGGACGTTGAACTTCGTGGCCGGAAAATTCTCTGCGGCCAACGGGTGATGCTTTATTTGGGCGCCGCCAATCGAGACCCGGACGTCTTCCCCCAGCCAAATGTCCTCGACCTCAATCGCGACAGCCGGGGCCATCTCGTCTTTGGCGCGGGTAGCCACCGCTGCCTCGGAGCCCATCTTGGGATCGAAGAAATGCAGATTGGGCTAACTGCGTTGTTTCGAGCGTTTCCAGTTATGACGTTGTGCAATCCCACGCCGACCTGGCGCAAGAGTGTGACCCTCCGGGGCCATGCCGCCTTGACCTTCATTCCCAACTCAGGCCCATAACTGTTCAAATCGAATTGGGGCACGCGACTGATCGCACTCCCGAACAGGCTATCGAAAAGAACTAGATAACTTAATCCTAAATGCGTTCAGGCTACGCAAAAGTAGGATTTGACATGTCGTCAGAATTTTATCTTTTTTTTCGAGCTCGAGCAGACCTTCACCTCTCTCCTCCCCCAACTTTACCGAAAATGAACAGCCTCCCCTGCACTTCCATCCGTCTGAAAAAGATCCTGACCTTGGCCGCTCCGGTGGGTGCCGCTCTCGGAGTCGCGCCATCCGCAGATGCCCAAATTAATCCCGTAGATATCGGGATGACGTTTACCGCTGCAGGCTCAACTTTGAATATCGGCGCTATCACACCGACTGGCTACACCCTCGCTGATACGGGAAACACCCTGGGTTTCGCCTTCGAATTTAATAATACCGAAAAGCCACGAGTTACTGCCAGTGGCGCAATCCAAGTTGGGGAATCTGGCGCATACGTTGATCGCTTGACCTTCGGTGCGACCATCGACGGCAGCCTTGACTGGGGAAGCAACAGCATACGATTTGAAAGGGAAGGTAACGGACCATGGAACGAACAATCGGGAATCAACTATTTCGCGTTCCGTTTGGACAATGGAGGTAGCTCCTTCAGCTACGGTTGGGTGGAAGCCGAATACAACGACGCTGCCAACCAAATGACCCTTAATCGATATGGGCTGGAAGCTACAGCCGACATCGGCACCACTGCTGGTGCTGCCGTTCCCGAACCTGCCTCCAGTGTGCTACTGCTGGCCTTTGGCGCAGGTGGGATCGCCGCCTTTCGTCGGCGCCGGTCGAAGACCGTCACGACCACGGCTTAAAAACCAGGTCCCTTCTTTTCAAACGGGTGTCTCCAGAGGCACCCGTTTTTTGGGCCCAGTGACGTTGCCTCCACTCCACTCGTTCTTCCAACTCTGCGCTTCACAATCCGCCGTAAGCGGGAGTCCCTCAGCCAATCCCTCCCTGGCCTCCCATCTTGGGTCCGCCTGCCTCCTGCTGATCCGTCAATTCCACCAGCCAAGATTTCATGATCAAGCCTTTGCCTCCATTGGGTAAGAAACTCCTTCTCGTCGGTTGGGACTCCGCCGACTGGAAGATCATTCGTCCCCTGATCGAAAACGGGGAACTGCCCACCCTCGCCAAACTGATCAAGAACGGTGCAAGTGGAAACCTGGCGACCCTCGAGCCCGTGCTGTCGCCCATGCTGTGGACTTCAATCGCCACTGGTAAACACGCTTATGATCACGGGGTCCACGGCTTCACCGAGGTGGACCCCACGACCGGCGATGTCGTGCCCGTCTCCGCCGCCACCCGTCGCTGTCGCACCCTCTGGGAAATTCTGGCCGACGAAGGGGATCTTCGCACCAACGTCGTCGGCTGGTTCGCGACCCACGGTGAGCAGCATCCCAACGTCAACGTCGTCTCCAATCTCTTCGCGCACGCTCCGCAGCAGGCGATCGAAGATCCCACCGATTTGACCCAATGGCCCGCTCCGCCCCGAGGCACGTATTGGCCCGAATCACTAGCGGAGGATCTTAACGAACAAAGACTCCACCCGACCGAAATCGACGGAGAATTGCTCCGCCTGTTTGTTCCCCGCGCATCAGAAATTGATCAGCAGCGCGATCCCCGACTCCTACGCCTCGCGGAGCGTTTAGCCGAGGCCATCTCCGTGAATGCCGCGACCACGTGGCTCATGCAGCACAAACCGTGGGATCTCACCGCCGTCTACTTCCGTGCCATCGATGAGATCTGCCATGAATTCATGCCCTTCCACTCCCCCAAGATGGAGGGAGTCAAGGAGCAGGATTTCGAGTTGTATCAAGATGTCGTCAACAGCGCCTACCGTCTGCACGACATGTTCCTTGCTCGTTTGATTCATCTCGCGGGTCCTGACGCTGCGGTGGTGCTCGTTTCCGACCATGGTTTCCACTCCGACCATCTGCGCCCGCGCGACACGCCCAACGTGCCGGCCGGTATCGTCGTCTGGCATCGCCCCCAAGGCATCGTGGTCGCAGGAGGCGCAGGCTTTGCCGCCGGCGAACACATTGACGGCGCACGACTGCTCGACATCACCCCCACACTCCTGCGTTGGTTCGGCTTGCCCCGCGGGTCCGACATGGAGGGGCGCGTTTTGCACGAAGCTTTCGCAATCCCGCCGCCGGATGATGAGATTCCGACCTGGGAAAAGCCCGAAGATCCTGACGGGACCCTCTCTCGCCCGCGGCTATCCAACGCGGACAACCGAGTGTTGCTCGATCAATTCGTGGCCCTCGGTTACATCGACGCGCTTTCTTCCGAACCCACGAAAGCCGCCGAGACCACCCGCCGGGAAAACAATTGGCAACTCGCGCAAGCCCTTCTTCACGGTGGCCGGGCCGAGCAGGCGCTTCCGCTTTTGGAAGAGGTATTCGCCGCCCACCCCGAAAGAACAGACTATGCCCAACGCCTCGCTCACTGTCAGCTCTCCCTCGGGCTGACAAACGAAGCCGAGGCCACCATCGAGGTCGCGATCGAGTATTTTGACAATCCCACCCTGGTCCATCTCATCCGCGGACGCATCGCCCGCCAGAAAGGTCTGCCCGACGAAGCCCTCCAACATGCGGAAGCGGCTCAGCAAGGAGCCCCCGAAAACCTGTCGGTGTTGGAGCTACTCGGCCAGGTCCAGCTCAGTTTACGTCAATGGGATGAATGCGAACAAACGTGTCGCCAAGTCCTCGAGCTCAATCCGGAACAGCCGCTTGCCTGGATCGGTATCGCCCGTTGCCAGATTCATCGGGGAGAAAGTGAGGCCGCCTTGGAATCGGCACTCGAAGCGATTTCGCTCAACTACCAAAGCGACATCGGACACCTCAATCTGGGGCTGGCTCTCATGCAGCTCAAGCGATGGGAGGAAGCCGCCCGTTCATTGCGCAACGCCACCATTATCAACCCCGGCCGCATTCCCACCTATCGCCTGACGGCTCGCACGCTGACCCAACTGGGTCGCACTGCAGAGGCTCAGGAGACTATGGAGCGGGCCAAGGCCATGCGGCTCACTTACGACTTCCAGCGAGACGACCAGCGTCACCGTCTGCGCGACGACGTCGCGCTCCGCTCTCGGGAGCGAGCGCAACTCCGGCAGGAAAAACTCGCGAAAGAACCCTCGCCCCCTTCCGAAACCGGCGGTTCCTCTACCCTTGAGCTGGTGGTCGTATCCGGCCTGCCTCGATCCGGCACCTCGTTGATGATGCAGATGCTCGCAGCCGGCGGCTTGGAGCCCCTCACCGATCGCGAACGTCAAGCTGACGGCGACAACCCTGAGGGCTATTTCGAATGGGAGCCCATCAAACGCCTATCACGCGAGCCCCACCTCATCGCGGCCGCCAAAGGTAAGGCCGTTAAAGTCGTGGCGCCTCTGCTCCCGCACCTCCTCAAGCAACACCGCTACAAAATCATCTTCATGCGGCGCCCAATCGAACAGGTATTGAAATCCCAGTCCACGATGCTGAGTCGCACCGGCCAAGAAACCCGTGTTTCTATGGAAACATTGGCTAAAGCCCAATCGAGTTTGGTCGACCTCACCCTCCAAGGCCTGCACGCCACGCCCCAAACCGACGTGCTCGAGATCAACTTCAACGATCTGGTGGCTGATCCGCTTACCGGCGCTCAGTCCGTATTTCATTTCCTAGGTTCGAGTCATCTTGCCAACGCTGACCTTGCCCACATGGCGGCCACCGTCCGTCGAGAACTCCACCGCCACCGGCCGGATTGATCCCCTACGCAGTTTCCGGAATGGGCTCATTTCCTAAAGAATACTGAATAGGGGGTCATGTCGTGAATTGTGAATTTTTCCGAGCACGCAGAATGAACGGCCCGTTCAAGTTCACGACGCGGAGGCTTGCCTACATTCTCCTAAAATGACCCAAATTTTCCGACTCGTCGGATTCAGGTTGCGCGGACTGGCAATAATCCTCGGCCTCCGAACATGAATACTGAATAAAGCAATCCTAAGGGGTCAGGCGTTGTAGTTTGTAGTCGTGATCCTAAAGTAGTTAGTTTTGCACATTTCAGTCGGTATGAACCGGGGAGGCTGAGACCACGAGGGGCCGAAAACGGGGTCAGTCCAATGTTTCATGA
>Ga0209491_10007874_pt1 | contig 13841 bp, 26 predicted proteins | sample BON02_FD_187213 | JGI IMG/M metagenome (GOLD analysis project Ga0209491, IMG submission 187213) | Freshwater microbial communities from Lake Bonney liftoff mats and glacier meltwater in Antarctica - BON-02 (SPAdes) (version 2) | ecosystem: Environmental > Aquatic > Freshwater > Ice > Glacier... | reverse complement strand
AGAAACCCGACGTGCCCCCCCCCTCCTTCCCTCCCCCCTTCTTCTTCCTCATCGGCGGCAAGGCCACTCGACACCGAGACAGGCTCAAACAAGAAGAGGAAGAGGAGGAAGAGGAGGAGGACGGGTTCAAGGGAAGGTCAATTCCCATCTCATGCCTCCTCCCTCCCGCGTCCAGGACAGAGAGGGTAAGTGTCATCCACCCTCCCTCCCGCCCTCCCTCCCTCCCTCCTTGCCAGGAGGAGGAGGGGGAGAGGTCCTGGATGCAGTCCCAGCCCAGGGCGTCCAACTCGCGGAGCAGCTGGAGGGTGGGGGGGGAGGGAGGGAGGGAAGGGTGGGAGGAGGGAGGGAGGAAGAGAGGAAGGGAATAAATTTGAGATGAAGGCTAATGTGCTTCCTCTTATTATTATCTTGCCCCTTTCTGGCTTTCGTTTCTTCTCTCCTCCTCTTCTTCTTCTTACCTGTCGATACTGAGAGGGTGGCGCCGTGATGGTCCTCCTCCTCCTCCTTGTCTCCCTCCCATCAGCCTGGGCATGAGGAGCAAGCGCGCGAGGCAGGGCAGGAGGGTGGAAGGGAGGGAGGGGCGAGGAAAGCATGTCTTCCAGCTCGGCGGAGAAGGAGGCGACGTCGTGGCAGCGCTCCAAGCTGCGTTTGTGGTCGGGTGGTATTATCGAGGTGAGAGTGAGAGAGGCTCTGCCTTGTCTTCCGCCCTCTTTTCCCCTACTTCCGTCCTTTCATTCGTTACTGCAGCAGGCACATTTTACAAATTCTACGTCTCTCACATTTTACAACTTCTACGTCTCTTTTCTCTCTACCCCTCCCTCCCTTCTTCCTTCCCCTTGCTCTTACCGTGCCCGGCTCACCCACCCTTCCTGCTCCCACAGCGCCCGCAATCGAGCATCCCCTCGGAGGGACGACAACAGGACACGCCCTCCCGGAGTCTCGCAGGAAAAGGCCAGGGGCAACTGATGTGGCTGTGTGTATATACAGAAAGAGAAGGGGCGCATGCATGGTGAGTGGCAGTATTACTACGTGACTACATGGGTTCGGTACGACCACGCCCTAGCCTCCTCTCCCTCTCACACAGCCCAGCCCTTTCCTCCCTCCCTCAGCGCGCACATACCCCTAGAGACACAAACCCCTGGAAAGCCATGAAATCCGGCGAGGCGGGCAGCAACGAAAGAGCCGCTTTCATGCTCCTATTGCTGCTGCTGCTGCTGCTGCTGCTGCTGGTGGCTGCAGTTAGGAAGGCAAGGAAGGAGCAAGTGAATGTCTCCTCCTCCTCCTCTTGTGCTGGAGCTCCTGGCATTGATAAAAGTGGTCGTGGCGGCACTTCCATTCTTGCTCCTCCTCCTCCTCCTCCTCCTCCTCCTCGCACGGCCGCTGCCATCGCCCTCCTCCTGCCTGTGCTTGTGTTGTGTGGGTGTAGAGGGTTGTGGGTGGCTGGGTGTCTGTCTGTTGCTGCGTTGCTCCTCGCTGATGCCGAAAAGGCGAAGATCAACTTCACGCTTTACTTCACACGGCCTTCATTCTCTGACCCAAACTCCACACTAATACACACAACCCACGAAACACAGCCATGCTCGCCCTCCGGCGCGTGGGCGCCTTGCTTAGTCTTCGCCGCCTGCCTGTGTTGTCCATTCGGCCGCAAGCAGCGCTGATCACCCTCCCTCTTCACGTCTCGCAGCTGCAGCAGACACGCGGCGTCAAGAGTAGCAGAAGCAGCAAGAGCACGGACAGCAGCACCAATAGCAGCACCAACGCCACGACCGCCACGAGGAAAAGCAAGGGCAGCAAAGATTCATCTCCGCCCATCAATGCGGCCTTCTTCAAAGTGGATGGGGCCACCCCGCCTGCTTATGTGGACGGGGCCGACGCGGCCGAGGGCGAAGGGTGGGTTGTGGGGGAGGTCACGGACCACGCCATTGACCTGCACGACGTGCGCCCGGTGCGTACGCCCTTTCCTCCCTCTCCTCCTTCTCCCAAGGCAGCAGTATCTCCTGATCCTCACTTTACTCGTCCCCCCCCTCCCCTCCTCTTTGCCAACAGGGCGAGGCCATTGACATTCCGTACGAATTGACCATTTCCCCGTCCTTCCGGGACTTCTGGCAAAGCGTCTTTTATTCGCATGACCGCCTCAATACTTCCACGCCCTTTGCACGTAAGGTGAGTGAGAAAGAGAGAGAGAGAGGGTAGGGACGGAAGGGGAAGGAGAGTGTCCGATGCTATTTGCCACTCTCTACACTCATTCTCGCTCTTCTTCTTCCTTTCCTTCCGACATTCCTACAAATATAGCTGGGCTTCCAAGACCAGGTGTTGCCTTTCTCCCTTATGCTCTTCTTGACGGGCAGCATGAGCCACGCGGACTCGGCCACTGTCCAGGTAGGAAGGGAGGGAGGGAGGGTGGGAGGGAGGGAAGAAGAGGGAAGAGAGAGGGGACGAAGGAGAGACTAATCTAGCTATCATACATCATTGAATAAATGACAGGTGGGGTTCAAGAACGGCATTTACCACTGGCCGGCATTTGCAGGTGAGTGTCCCCTCCCCCCTTCCTCCCTCCCTCCGTCCCTCCCTCCTTCGTTCGCTCTGCTGATTCCCTCCCTCCCTCTCTCCCTCTCTCCTTCCCTCCCTTGTAGGTGACACCATCACCAAGCGTTTCATCATCCGCAGCGTCCGCACCGTCAGCAGCAATAAGTACAGGTACGTAACCCCTAGGGAGGAAGGGAGGGAGAAAGGGGGGAGACATGGGCAAGAGTGAGAAAGCCTTCCGTGTCACATCTAGATTAACCTTTCACTCCCTCCCTCCCCCCCCCTCTCCACAGCATCTTCTCCTTCCACTGCGAGCTCAAGAACCAGCGGGGCCAAGTCATTTTCACCACTGAAAAGAGCATGATCTTCCCCGTTGTCCTTCCTTCTTCGAATGTCAATTTTCCGGTGGCTGTTCCTCCGCGGCACCTGGAGGAGCACTTGGTTTCGCGCGCGGATAGGTAGGTAGGGAGGGAGGGATGGGAGGGGAGGAAGGGGGAGATGGTAGCATAATAGCAAACTTAGTACTCACATTTTTCACTCTCTCCCTCCTCCCTTCCCTCCCTCCCTCCCCGCCTTTTCCTCCCTCCAGCCTGCACGTCCTTGGCTCGCAGTCCCTCCAGTCTCTGCGGCCTGGCCAGCTCCTCCTTCACTCCCTCGCTCGGCCCTTGTCTGCATCTCAGGTAGGAAGGGAGAGAGGGAGGGAGGGAGGGAGGGGAGGAGAGAGAGATGCCATATACCTACATGCTTCCTTCTCTTGTATTTGTTCATTGACACACAGCTCGATACTCACACTACCCCTCTCTCCCTCCATCCCTCCATCCCTCCCTCCCTCCTCCCTCCCTCCCTCCCTCCCTCCCTCCTTCTTCTCCTCAGAGCATGCAGCTATCCTCCTTGGGCCGGCTGACGCACGAGCGGCATTTCAACACCCGCAAGTTCAAGCGCGACGAGATGTACATACCAGGTAGGGACTGAGGGAGGGAGGGAGGGAGAGAGGGAAGGAGGGAGGGAGGGAGGATGAGAGGAAAGGTGATAATGGAGGGAATGCAAGGGAGAGTGCCAACCTTTACTCGCGCTTGCCATTCTTCCTTTCATATCGCTCCTCCTCACTTCTGTCTCGCATGTCTCCTCCCCAACCTCCTCCCTCCGTCCCTCCCTCTTTCCCCCAGGCGGCCTCGTGCTAGGCCTGACCCTCTCTGCCTCTGCCAGGGACTTACACGAAGTCCTGCACGAGGAGCTTGTCGAGTGTGCTTTTATAAATCATCTCCACCCGTGGGGTAAGGAGGGAGGGAAGGAGGGAGGGGGGAGTTCCAATGGTCTGCTGAAGTAGTTTGTGCAGTGGAAGGGACGGCTCTTACTGTGATTATCATCGTTCTGACATGTATTCATACTCTTCCCTCCCTCCCTCCCTCCCTTCCTCCCTCCCTCCCTCGACACAGACATCGTCTCATCCTTCTCCTACATCAAGGAGATGGACGAGAACATCACAGGCGACCTTGAGGGTAGGGAGGGAGGGAAAGGAGGAGGGCAGGGAGGAAGATAAATAGGAATAAATCCACTCCCATTCACTCAAAAATCATTCCAAACTTACTTACTCACCCATTTACCTCCCCTCCCTCCCTCCCTCCCTCCCTCCCTCCCTCCCTCTCTCCCTTCCTTTCCAGCCCTTACCATCCGCACCATCGGCGTCAAGAACGTAGATGTGCACCACGACCTGCTGTCCAAGCCCTTCCCCCTCGCCCTCTTCACCACCCACTCCCTCCGAACCAAGCACGTGGAGGCCCTGTGCAAGGCCCACATCCCCGAGCTGAGCAAGAAGATTGTGTGTGTGGTGGATCGACGCATCCTAAGGCAGAGTCCGAAGACGGAGGCGTTCTTGTTGTGAGGGGGAGGGAGCGAGGGAGGGAGCGAGGGAAGGAAGAGGATTGTACAAAGGATGTGGTGAACCGAGAAATGCAGTGTGAATGATTGTTGTTAGATCGATTCAAAAACGAGAGCGTGGACCAAAAAGAAATCTCATCGCATACATAAAAATCTGAGGGTTTTTGATTCTTGGACTTTTTTTGTTTCTCTTTTTGCGGTCCAAAGCAGAGACCTTACTCAAAGAGAACTTGGAGCGTGCTTGCCACTACAATGAAGGCCTGCACACCTTTCTCGAATTTGCCGCTCGTGTAACCCTGACGCTCGGTCAAGGCTGAATACATGGCCACGTACAAAATGCTGTAAAGGAAGACATAAAAGTGAGTATGCAGGCGGGCGGCTTCAATTTTGGAGGAACAAAAACATGGAAACAACGGACTGTGTGGTGAGGCAGGCCCGAATGATGAGCCAAGAGGAAAAGAGAGAGGCACAAAAGCCGAACAAACAGACGAGTCTTTTCCTATGTACTTACATCCTCGCACTTGGTAACCCAAACCAATGGGATCGTTTATCAAAGGGATTTGCTACGAGCAGAGCGTCCCACAGACTGCCCAAGACGCTGCGCCAGCTCCATCCAGCCCGGCCCATCTTTTGGATGATGTGCTGCAAGGTGATGAAAAAAGGGAGGCACTACGTCATGTATGAAAAATAAGGAGGAACCAAAGTTGATATGTGTTTGGAGCCTGTCCTTTTTTCCTGTTTTCCAGCAGGAAAGGCCAAATAATACACAATCAAAAAGCGAACACCCCGCGTCCTCCAAAAGAAGAAAAAACGAAACTCGCTCGCCCCCACAAGTTCAAAAACGTCGCGTGGCAACGGTTCACACATTTGCTCGCTCATCTCCTCACCCAACTCAAGGGTGGCACCGCGCGTAAAGCCCATGGCCACCAATTGGAGCTGGACTTTTGACCATATACACAATCCTTGCTGCACGATGTAGTCTATACCACTACTGCCGTGAGTCCCAGCCCTGGCGAGCCAGGAAGGCCCTCAAACAATGATGTCCGATACGAAGACGGACTTTGTTGAGTTCATTTCACTTCTCGTGCCATCCGATTGGTGCCATCTGCTGAGCTCGACACCTCTCGTTTTAGGGAGAGAGAGGAGGCGCTGTGAAGCTGTGAAGGTCTCCTCTCCTTCAGGGGGCGCCCTTCTCACGGCACTTGCATCAATCAATCGACTGTTTCTTGTCTATCCTTGCCTTGTGGACGCTAGGTGCCCTCAAGACCACGCCCCTCCGTTGGAGGCCCATGCGTGATGAACGACTCAAGCTTTGTCTAGATTCCGATTACTGTTGTTGTGGGCGCAAGCCTCGAGCAGCCTGGCCTTGGTCTTGCCGCACATCGCGACCGACACCATTCCATTCCCAGCCACAAGGTACATACAACACTCGGCCCCTCCCCCAGATGACGCGCTGATGGGTCTTGGCCTTCGCCCCTCCCCCGTCAAAGCCCATAGGCAGCTCAGGCGCAACGACCGCAACGAGCAAGCGATGAATCGAATGCGAAGCCTAGAGTCGCAGCGGCGGCGCGCCCTGACTCAACACCCTTGGCCTTGCATGCGCGCCCGACCATTCCATCTCCTTGTATGTTTATAAGCCCTTGCCTTTGCCCCTCAAGCGTCAAACACCGAGCTCACCGCTTATCCCATCACCCACTTACGCGCATATACACACACTCTACTCCACCCCACCACAGCTCTCAACGCCTTCAAACAAAGCAAACATGATGAAGCACGCAGCCCTGTTCCTCCTGGCCGCTGCGCCCATGGCCCAGGCTCATGGCCTTTTTCCCTCCGTGACGGGTACGCAGCGCGTGTGCAAGAAGTCGTTTTACACCGATTTCCTGTCCTGCGCGTACGAGACCGACTACAACTCGACGACGGGCGACTTTGCCGACCCCTTTGCTTGCGGCGAGGAAGAATATGCGGACGAATTTGGGCAGTGCCGTGGTGGCTTCTGGTACCTTGCGAACTATGTACGTACCAGGGTAGGGGAGAAGGGGGCCTGATTTGAACACGTGCTAATTCTGTGCGTTGCCTTTTGGGACTGTGGTCTGCACCGGGCTTACCGTAGTGCGTCGCGGGGGAGCTATGGGACCCGGTGGGGAGGAATGAGAGGAGGAGAAGATGGGACCAGCGGTGCAGTTAGTTTTTTTTAAAATAAAACAATTAGAAGGTGGTGTGGCGAACGTGACACACAGGCCTTAGCTCGGTGGCACTCGCCCATCGGCACAGGGACAAGGCCCCTTCTCATGACTCGACTCAATTTATTTTATTTCAAACAAACATGTAACAGAACGAGTTCGGGACATTCATAGGCAAGGAATCTCCCCCCCTCGGCTGTGGCTGGTGGCGTGAAGCTAGGCAATATTTTTGCGTACTACCAGTTCCCAGCCGCCGCGGAGGAGCCCAAGAAACCGAACGGAGAACCCCCTGTCCACTACATGGACTGCAAGGTGCGTTTCTTCTCCTCTCAGGAATGTCTGAGCGTTCATGAAACCTCACGCGCTATCCGTCCTCCCTCCCCATTCCCCTCCAGGTGTGCAACAAATTCTTGAAGGGTCTTTTGGAGGAGACACTGCCAGTGCCTATCAATAATGTGTCTTGCATTAAGGGTGAATTCTGGCAGGCCCTCACGGCAAACATCAAGGATGATGCCAACTCTGCTATCCTCGCCTACACTTGCAGCATTGCCCTGAAACTTCCGCAGGGAGCTCCCAAGACACCGCTGCAGTGGGCGCCGCTCCAAGTCAACGTGGCCGGCGAGCTGAATTATGTGATGATTAACCCCTCGATGGTCATGGACAATTTCTACAAGGTCTGCCCGTCGGTCGAGGCCCGGGTCTCGGGCAAGACCGATAGGGTGGTCGTCAAGACGCTCAAGGGGAAGCTTAACCAGAACGCTTTCTGGCACTTTGAGGACTACTGCCCGGCGCCGCAATTCGCTTGTGCGGATGTTTACACTGCCAACGATGTTTTCAACTGCGGATGCGATTGTATGTAAATAATCTGTGTCCTGTCGTTTTGAATATTGGAAATTTACTAGATTGTGCATGTCCTGGATGCTTTGTACTGTAGTTTAGGGGAACTGACGGGATGGTGCTATTTTAGTCGACCACTATATTTTCCGAAGACGGCTTTGCCCAATCAATTTAAGTGGATATCGTTTCTTGATATATATTTGTGTGTGTGTGTGTGTGTGTGTATGGACTCTAAATCTCTCCCGCTAGAACCAGGATCCAATAGGTTCTCTGGTACCTCACTGTGTGTCCAGACTCGCGTATTTGTTTGCCACCTTGTGTGACTCGATGTTACGCGCTTCTTGGGTGCAGAGAGATGGAATGGCCGGGTTGCTTTATTTGTGAGAAAGGAGACGTTGATCTGTCCACTTATCTCTAAGTAGGAAGGGTTTTTAAAAAAGAGAGCAAGTTAAAACGCTTCAATCAATCAATAATGTGTCGTCATTACTTGGCTTTCTTTTGCTTCCCAAAGATTGTTATGGGGCCTGCTGCACTTCTCCCATTGATTATCCCGACATGTATGCTTTCGCTCACTTCTGCGACCCTTTCACGCGGCCTCTTCCGGAAATGAGTGTCTTGAATAGCCTTGAAGGTTCAAACAATTGGCAGCTGCGAGCCCTTCGTGGATGCCTGGATGCCTGGATTCGAGGTTCCATCAAATTTTACACGCCTCTGCAAGGCTGCGATATTCAAGAAGAGGTGAGGAAAAGTGATGTGTGAGGGGCCGTGTGTTTACTTATGCGTTCGGCAGTGCGTGTGCGCGGATCACTATAAGCGGACTCAATGTTTTTCTTGGCATGTGTGCTACCTTTCGTAAGTAAGGAGGATATTTGTCCTTGACTGTCCGCATTCATCTCATCCCGCTACATTGAGTCAACCTCTTGCCCTTTGCACAACCACCACAGCCGCAAGAGGGAGAGGAACGGCGTCGGGGCTGTAGGCAGTTGCAGACAGCTCTTTCGGCGGGCACTTCCCAGACTGCCGTCTCGGCCGAATCCGCCATTAGCACCACAAACCTTGCCAAACCTAGCTTGCAATGCCTCCTACCGACATCTCTGGCGTTTGGTCTCTCTCCGCACGTTGCCAAGCAAGGTCTCCAGGACGGGTCCAATGATATTGAAGACGACACGGTGCTGCGCACCGTTCTGCCCCCCAAGCTTTTGAAATTGGTCCGAGCGATGCAGCACGCGCTCTCCACCATTCGTCTCGTTTCTGAGTCCGCGGACGGGCTCACGCGCAGGTACAAGACGGGGCTGTTGTAACCCCGTCCGGTTTCAATGCGCATATAAGACACGCCGCCAGACGAGTTTTGTGGTGTCTGCGGCGTGGACATTATGGAAGGCAAGGGCAAGGACGCATGTGTCTACCAGCAATTCTACGACCCCGCCTTTGTGTCATCGATCCAAGCAGCGGCCTATGACGACTCGACTGCGGACGAAATCCCACCAGTGGCTCCCTCTCCTTCTGTGCCGGTGACCCCTTCCCCACATCCGCCGGCGCCTAACCCTCCTTCTTCCGTGTCTTTGCGCCGCGTTACCCGCGCCATCGAAGCAGCAGGGAATGAGGAGCTGCCTTCGACGGTCTCATCCCCTGCCGCCGAGGCTCGATTTATCCTGCTGGCTTTCCTGGACGTCGTGACCTCGGCCATCAATAGCTCCCTGGACCTTGCCACCCTCCAGGACGCGATGTATTTTGCGCTGAGGAACGACGTGGACGATCCGTACCATCAAGTGCTTGAGAATGCTGTTCAGGTCGAAGATTTTTCGTCAGGCGTCGATGAGATGTTTGCGCACATGTATCCGGAGGAGTTGGGGGAGGAAGGGGGGTTCATGTTTAAGGAGCGACGGCGACTGCGGCGGTCGGTGCGGGAAGAAGCTGCTGCCGAAGCCGTGACGGAGGTGGAGGCTGAAGATGAGGAAGTAACGCTGCAGTTGCGTAGATACAAAGTCATACTGACATCCACCTTCAAACCCAAAGTGCGCCGCGCATTGTGCGCGCTAGGCGTGCGGGATCCGGCACGAGAAGCATCGCGGCATTTCAACACGGTGGAAGGGAATGGAAGGGAAGACGAGGAGACCGGCCAGATGCCGACAGCGCAGCTGGCTTCGGATGTAATCGCCTATCTGCGCACCCACGGCTCAGACCAGCGTGGAGAGCGTCGACATGACTTTTGAGCGCACGCAACGATGCCACTGCTTTTGCGAGCGAGGACTTCTTGACGCCGCCCTTGGGCGATTACAGCATGCGGCTGTTCGACCCGGCCCTGCCTGCTTTGCCGCTCTCGCATGTGGGCTACTTTCCTTTCACGACCCGGGTGCAAGTCACGGCCCTGCGAGCTTCCAGGGGCGACGGCGACACTTCTACCAAGAAGGGCGGTACCAGCGTTCCTTGGCGATTTCCCCTTGCAGTTGTGACCACGGACGAGGACGGCGCCGCCTCGGTCGCAGTCAAGTTTTGGTCGACCGTGGTCGACCGTGGCGTTTCCCCCAGGCGATTACGAAATTCAAGCGAGAGTGGCCGAGACTGGAGCGTTTGGGCTTTCGCCCTTGTACACGCTGTAGAGAGAAGGACATCGAATGAAGCTTTAGGGGACAAGCATGTGGTCGTGAATAAATCTAAGGAAGAGTCTTTATCCATTGAGTGTATTTGTATTCATGAGATTATAGCAGACACAAATCGTGCTGGGGAAAATATACTAGGTAATCCTGCTTCATCCATGTGTATATATTGTCTTGTCTAGTGGCTTGAATAGGTTTTAAAGCGCGGTCAGCAAAAGTATATAAGTAAGTAATTTACTAGTTAAGGCGCATTAAAATAGATCTTAGAATTGAAGGAGGACGAACGGCAAATACACCACAAACACCAACTAGTACAACGAGGACTTCGAAAATGAAGGAGGGAGAATGGCAAATACAAAAGAAAAATGGGAGGCAACGAGGAGTAAAAGGCATGTTTGTCTCTTTTATCTTTTGTTGCATTTTTATGTAATCAAAATGGTTTCCATCCTATTGCTCTTGTCGCTATCGTTTTGCAAGTGTTTGCATTTTCTTCGAGAATATACCTGCGACACGACGAGCAAGTGCGCTGTTGCATTTCATATCCCGCGATGACAGTCCTTCATCCCTTCTACTAAGCGTGTCTTTTGTGTGCAAATCATGTTATTTCAAGCACAATCGTTTCGTTTTTCTCTTACATCTATTGTTCTGATATGCAGCAATTCCCAAATCTGCTTCCTCTCTTTTTGCTCCTTCAGCAAACCCCGCTCTACTTCTTCTTTTCTTCGTCTTTTCCCTCTTCATTTCGCTCTCGTTTCAACTTGCCGCCGTCGCTGCTAGTGCTGGAGCTGCCGCCGGCTAGTGCCTCCTTGGTCATTTCTGCTGCCGCCACGACGCCCGCCGAAACATCCTAATTGGCATGATATTTGGGTGCGGAACAAAGGAAAAATACTGGATAAATCCGCCTTCCTCTTTTCCTTCTTTCTATCACGGGCGCAGATTATTCGATAATAACAATAATAGATTTTCCCAATCCAAGACTTACCTGCTTAAGGAGGAATAAAAAGTAAGCACATACAGATACTGATAAACGCTTCCTTTGAAACTTTGATTAAAAAACATGAAAGACTCCGTACTGCATCTCAATCCCCAACAGAATGAAACGACAAAGCCTAGTCCCCCTATCCGCTCCTAGCCCGAGACTCCCTTCACCCCACGTACCGTGGAATCGACTGCTTTCTGCACACCTTCCGCCAGCACCTTGCCTGCCTTTTTGGCCACCTCCACTCCAACCTTCACGTCCTCTTCCTCCTTGCCCTCCTTCTTCAAGTCCATCCCTAGCTTTCCTTCTCCCATCCTTCCGTCCGCGCCCTCTTCCTTCATTCCCATCTCCCCTATTCCCTCCTCCCCTCCTCTCCTCGCCTCGTTATTGTATTTCTTAGGCCGCATGTACCGCTCATTTGCCAACTGCCCCCCGGGACCGTCCACGCGTCGCAAGGAGTCCATCTCCCCTTCCTCCTTGAGCGTTCGCAACACATTATTATGAACTTCTTCCGGACACAGCAAAGCCTCTGCCCCCGGGAACAAAGCCTCCCGCACCGCGTGCCCTGCGCCTTGCCCCGCCTCCATCTCGGCCTTGGTCTGGCCCGCCACGCCTTCTATAAACAGCTGCGTCGCCCCGTCCATGGTCAGGAAAACGGGCACGCCCCCCTCCCAGGCAATGTTGCCGTAGCCATAGCCACTCTCCCGGTGACCGTGCGACCCGTATCCCGCCGTCGCAAGCATCGCTATCACGTCGCCCGGACCCGGCTCACGCGTCACGCGCATCTGTCCCGCCCGTCGGTAATGCTGGCCCTCCCGCGGGTGCATCTGAGCCTCCTTGTCCTCCACCAAACACTGCGACGCGTCCTCCTGCACACACCGCGTCTCTTCCTCCAGCTGCTCCTGCAGGCGATGCTGCTCAGGAATCATACAGCAGGCCTTCTCGTCGTCCATGATGCGGGCACGGGCCTGGACAATGCGTTTGCGTTCCTCTTGCTTGATGCCCGACACCTCAGGACCCTCGGCTTGCATGTACGCCTCGTCTCGCACGTCGTCGTACGTGCCAAGCTGCGGACAGGTGTGGGCTTGCCCCGTCGCACACATCGGGCACGGCGCCAGGGGGTCCCGCTCTTCCAGCACATGGAGAAAGGCGCTAGCGGCCTCTTCGAGCACATCATCTTGATGGTCCGAAGCGGAGGGGGTGGCTTCCGCTGCGGTGGAGGAGGAGGAGAAGACGTGGACGTGCTCTAGGTCCTCGAGCGGGTCATCGCTGCGAGGGCGGCCAGGCATGGGCGGGGCGACGGGCGGGGGCACGGGGTATTTGCGGCGGTCTTCGGGGGTGCCCAGCGTGGTGAGCGGGCAGATGCGGAGATGGTTGTGGAGGGGGAAAGGTTGCAGCTGCTGCGGGCGGGCGAGGCGGGAGGGAGCAGGGGCGCTGGTGGTAATAATGGTACTGGCCAAGCGGCGGCGCAGAGTGGCACCGAGCATCTTGGTTTGCGGGTTTAAGTTTTGGCTGTGTTGTCTTTGTGATAGGGTGTTGTGGTGGGAGGGAGTGAAAAAAGAGAAGGGTTGACAACATGAGATTGAATGTTCTGTTCGGCAAACGTAAGCGTGAAAAAAAAGGGAGAGGAGGGGAGGGGGAGGAGGTCAAGCCTGCAGCCATGGTGGTGGTGTGTCTTGAGAGACTGCTGGGGTCCACGACAAAGGCACTGGGCTGCCTCAATTCTCTTGCTATGCATGATGCCCCACACCAAGAGCAAGACACGATGCCCCCGCAAATTTCTTCTAGCTGCCGAAGGCTGCCTTCAGAAGGAGACAGAAGGGGGTGTTGGCGATGCGAGAAAGGCGAAGCGACAGCGGCTCTTCCTCTTGGAATTGCTTCCAATGTATCCCCGCTTGCTTTGCACGCACCGCCCTGCGCATAACCTTGCTGCTTGGACGACAAGAGCACGCTGTCATGAACGAGCTGGTGGCATTTTATGACATGCAGCAACAGCTTCTTCTCTCAGTCCCATCCCCCATCGACCTCCTCCCCCCTCCCTTTCTTTCTTCCCTCTTCAACTTCCAACTCAAGTCAAGTCAAGATAATTGGTTCTTTCGTTGATCGACGCTGACCATGGTTAAGCCATAAATGCATCGAAAGGGAGTGGTCTTTTGGGTGTGCCTTACTGAGAACCCAAAACCCCTCTCTCGAACGACCTCCTCACCCTCCTTCCTCCCCCAATCCATCCTCCACCCATCACACAGTCCCGCCACCGCCGCCACCGCCACCAACGCACCAGCAGACATGCACGACAACGACGAGCACACCTGCGTCGTCACCATCCATCCCGCCCCTCCCCCCCACCCTCCTTCCACCCGCCTCATCACCGCCTCCCTCCTCGTCTATCGACCGCGGGCCGCCGTCTTTCGCGTCTTGACTTCGTACGATCGCCTGGCCGACTACTTACCCAACTGCACGCATAGCGCTGTCCTCCCCCTCCCTCCGGGCTCCCAAGCCACCGTCCGCATTTCCCAAACAGCCGTCGAAACCCTCCCCTTCTGGAAAGGGCAAGGCCGGAAAACACCCTCTTCCTCCTCCTCCTCCTCTTCCTCGAGATTCCTCTCCTCCCTCTCCTCCTTCAACCCTATCTCCCTCCTCACCCCAGCCACGGTCCTCCTAGACGTGTATGAATACCCTGCAAACCACACCATCACCTCCTACCTGGTCGAGAACTCGTCTGCCTTCCTCCGCACCTACGAAGGGCGCTGGCACCTGTACAGGGAGAGAGAGGAAGGAGGGAGGGTGGGGACGAGGATGTGTTACGAGGCACTGGTGAGGGCGAAGGAACTTATTCCTATC
>Ga0209491_10007870_pt1 | contig 13845 bp, 10 predicted proteins | sample BON02_FD_187213 | JGI IMG/M metagenome (GOLD analysis project Ga0209491, IMG submission 187213) | Freshwater microbial communities from Lake Bonney liftoff mats and glacier meltwater in Antarctica - BON-02 (SPAdes) (version 2) | ecosystem: Environmental > Aquatic > Freshwater > Ice > Glacier... | reverse complement strand
CGGATACGCCACCGAGCACCGCGAAACGCTTGTCACCGCCGCCACGATCGACCGCGAACTCGTCACTGCTGGTGCGGCGCCGAAGTCGCTCGGCGCAGCCGCAGCACACGGCGACGATCACGGTGATCACGGTGATCACGGTGATCACGGTGATCACGGTGATCACGGTGATCACGGTGATGATCACGCCGATCACGGTCCGCGCGAGTCCGGCAAGCTCATCTTGGTTCCGATTGTTGTTCTGGCCGTCCTGGCACTCACCTCTGGCTTCGCCAACCCCACGCCGCTCGCCGGTGACGCCCTGGGGCTCAACCTCGGTGAAGGTGTCGAGCTCATCAAGGAGTACGTCGAGCCTCGGGCCCAAGCTGTCTCCCTCGATATTGCCGCTGGTCATGCAGGCGAATCGGTGCAGTTGCTTGAGCCCGGATTCGTGACTGCCACTGGTGATACGGCAGCGAGCTTCGTGCCTGCCGCCGGTGACAAGAAAGAAGGCTGTGGTCGCTCGACGCCGGAAGTCGGCACTGTCTGCTACTTCCCGGCTGTGTCGCATGCCGTTCCGACGCTCAGCAAAATCTTGCTGTCACTCGGTGTCGTTGCCATTGGCTACGCCGCTGCGATCGGGTTCTGTATTGCCTTCTACAAGAACAAGCATCCGAAGTTGGTCGGCCTGACCGAGCGTTCCCGCGTTGCTCGTGGTGGCTATCTGTTCCTCAAGAACAAGTACTACCTCGATGCGCTGTACCAGAACGTCTTCGTCTACTTCGTGTCTCGACCGCTCGCCAAGGCCACCTACTGGTTCAACCAGAACGTGATCGACGCAGCTGTCGATGGCGTCGGAGCTGGCGGCAAACGCGCCGGTGAATTCGTCTACAAAAACATCGACCAGAAGCTCGTCGACGGTGCAGTCAATGCATCGGGCACCATTGCTTCAGAGACCGGCCACAGCCTCCAGCCCATCCAGTCGGGCCGAGTCAACCATTACGCATCGCTCCTCTTTGGTGCCGCCGCTGTTGGCGCCATCGTCCTCGTCATCCTCAACGTGAGCTGAGAGAAACAGAATCATGGAAACACTGACAGATCAAAACTTCCTGCTGACGCTCGGCACCTTCCTGCCGCTCGTCGGTGTGCTGGTGATGATGCTCTGGCCCAAGGACGACGAGTCCGGCGTCAAGAGCGTCGGCATCGCCACTGCGGGTGCAACGCTACTCGTGGGCATCTACACGCTCACACAGTTCGACTACTCACAGAGCGAGAAGCTGCAGTTCGCTGTCGACGCCGAGTGGATCGAGGTGATCCGATCCGGTTACACAATCGGCCTCGACGGCATCAGCCTCCCGCTGTACTTCCTGTCGATGTGCGTCACGTTCCTCGTGATGATCTACACCTGGGACAACATGCCTGACGCAGGCAACCCCAAGGCGTTCTACATCTTGATGCTCGTGCTGCAGACCGGTATGGCCGGCACGTTCATCAGCCAGGATCTCATCCTGTTCTTCGTCTTCTTCGAAGTCGTTCTGCTCCCGATGTACTTCATGATCGGCGTCTGGGGCGGCGAAGATCGCCAGTACGCCTCGCTGAAGTTCTTCCTCTACACGATGTTTGGCTCGGCATTTATGCTCGTTGCCTTCCTCGCTCTCTTCTTCCAGACCGGCGGCGAGAGCTTCGGATTCGCGTACCTCATTGAGATGGGCGCAAGCGTCGACCGCGACGTGCAGATCTGGATCTTCGCGGGCATGTTCCTCGGGTTCGCCGTCAAGGTGCCGATGTTCCCGTTCCATACTTGGCTGCCTGACGCGCACACCCAGGCACCCACGCAGGGCTCGGTCATCCTGGCTGCGATCTTGCTGAAGTTGGGAACCTATGGCTTTGTCCGGATCGCCATCCCGATGCTGCCCGAAGGCGCGAAGGCGTGGGCCCCGGCCATTGCAATTCTCGCCGTCATCGGCATCATCTACGGCGCCCTCGGGTGCCTGGCACAAACCGACATGAAGCGCCTGATCGCCTTCTCCTCGGTTGCTCACATGGGCTACGTGATGCTCGGCATCTCGACGCTCACTGAGTTCGGCATTAACGCTGCACTGTTCGGCATGGTTGCTCACGGTTTGATTACGGGCATGCTCTTCTTCGTTGCTGGGTCGGTCAAACACCGTTTCCACACGCTCGAAATCAGTCGCCTCGGTGGCATGCTCATCCAGATGCCGAAGATGGGCTGGATCCTCGGCTTTGCGTCGATGGCTTCGCTCGGCTTGCCCGGTCTTGCCGGCTTCTGGGGCGAATTCCCCGCCATTCTCTCGGCGTACCAGCCAGGCTTCGGTCTGAATGAAGTGCTCTTCAGGGTCTGCATGGTCATCGCTGCTATCGGCACCGTGCTCGCCGCGGCCTACCTGCTCTGGCTCTACCAGCGCACTGCCTTTGGCCAGCCGCCCGCCGAGTTTTCCGGTGGTGCAGCACACAGCCTGAGCGCCGGAGCCGGTGAGCACGCTGACGAAGATCACGACTCCGAGATCCTCGACGTGCAGCCCACCGAGTGGATGGCCTGGACGCCGTTCCTCATCGCCATCGTCGTCTTTGGTGTGTATCCGCAACTGATGTTCAAGGTGATGGACCCTGCGGTCACACAGATGGTTCAAACCCTCGGGAAGTCACTGGGTTGATGCTCGCCTCCCTGTTCGCCCAAGCGACCGACTGGATCGCGCCAACGATCGATTGGCATGCCGTCGCGCCCGAGCTCGTGCTCGTACTCGGCATCAACATCATTTTGCTGCTCGATCTCAGCCTCGCCGATTCGAAGAAATGGATGCTCGCCACACTCACGGGCTTCGTCATGCTCGGGGCGCTCGTCCCGGTCGTCACGCTGTTCGTGATCGGTGACGACTCGCGGTCGATGTTCGGCGGTCGCTATGTGATCGACGAGTACGCGCTTGTCCTCAAAGGGTTCTTCTTGTTGGTCGCCTATGTGGTGATCTTGATGAGTCAGACCGAACTCGAAGAGGGCGGTTACTACCAGGGCGAGTTCTACGTTCTCATGCTGTGCTCGGTGCTCGGCATGGTGATGATGACCTCATCGCGTGACTTTGTCTCGATCTTTGTGGCACTCGAACTGCTGTCTATTCCGGCGTACATGCTGGCTGCATGGAACAAGCGCAGCGCCAAGTCAAACGAAGCGGGCATGAAGTACTACCTGCTCGGCGTGTTCGCCTCGGCGATCATGTTGTACGGCATGAGCCTGTTGTTCGGCGCCACCAACTCAACGCTGCTCACCGAGATCGGTGCCACGCTGGTCGACGGCAGCCTGAGCGGAATCGAAGTCGTCGGGGTGGTGTTCATCATCTCCGGATTCGCCTTCAAGATCTCGGCGGTCCCGTTCCATACGTGGGCACCTGACACCTATGAAGGTGCGCCGACTCCGGTCACGGCGTTCCTGTCGGTGGCTTCGAAAGCCGCTGGCTTCGTTGCACTCGTGACGATCATCTACTTGGCCTTCCCGAATGCCGCGGACGTGTACCAGCCGTTCATCTGGGTCCTTGCAGCACTGACGATGACGGTCGGCAACGTGCTCGCACTGCGTCAGACCAACATCGTCCGCATGCTCGCGTATTCCTCGGTCAGCCAGGGTGGATTCATCCTGATGCCGCTGGCGTTTGCTGGTGAGGCCAATGCGTCGGGTTCCGCCCTCAACGCCGTGGTGGTCTACCTGCTTGTTTATGGCTTCATGAACCTCGGTGCGTTCGCCACCGTGATCGCGATCAGCCGCAAGACTCGCAGCGGTGAGATTTCCAGCTTTGGCGGTCTCTTCGGATACGCCCCTGGCATGGCTGTGCTGGTCACGGTGTTCTTCGCCTCGCTTGCTGGCATCCCACCGCTTGGCGGCTGGTTCGCCAAGTTCAACGCCTTCAAGGCGGTGCTTGACGCTCAAAGCAGCTGGGCGTACGTGCTGGCCTCGATCGCTGCAGTGAACACGGTCATCTCGGCGGCGTATTACATGAAAGTGCTCCGCACCGTCTGGATGGACGAAGCTCCTGACGGCGACACGAGCCCGATCAACACACCCAGCCCGATCATGGCAGCCCTCGGCCTCACACTTGTCGGCACGCTTGTCGTCGGTGTGTACCCGCAGTCGGTTGCCAACTTCGGCGACCTCGAAGACCTCACGGGGACCACCGAATTGGTCGTTGTCGTCGACGCCGGCGGCTGACCCCGCACATCCACTGAACAGTGGGCAGCTGACACAAATCGGGCGCCCCGTTTTTGTGTGAGCCATTGCGGCGTCGTTGCCCGCTTCTGCTCACACAAAACACCGGGACGGCCCAGAACGCGGGAACGTCAGGCGTCGGCGCTGAGCGCTTCGATAGCGCTTGCCACGGCGGCGAGGGTGACCGGTCCGGCGACGCCGTCGATGACCAGTTCGCTGACTTCTTGAAATCGCCGCACACCGCCAGCGGTACCCGGACCGAACAACCCGTCATCGGCGCCGGCGGGCAAGTACCCGAGCGTGATCAAGTCGGCCTGCAACTGCTGCGAACGGGGTCCTTTGTCGCCGAACTTCAGAGCGCCCTCGGCCGGCTCGGCGACGTAGACGAGTTCGGTCGTGGTCGGAGCCGGCTCAGTCGTCGACGGCGTCGTGGTACCGGGTGCGACCGTCGTTGTCGACTCGACCAACGTTGTTGCGGGCACCGTGGACTCGACCGCTTCCGTGGTCGATTGTGTGGTCGTCGATTGTGTGGTCGTCGAATTCGTGGTCGTCGATGGCGTCGGGTCCACAACGGTCGAAATGGAGGGACGCGGATCGCCTCCTGGCGGTGCGCCGGGAACCGCTGCATCACTCGCAGGGTCGACCCCACAGGCGCCTAACAGCACGATGACCGCACTCCCCAATCCGACTTTCCGCAGGCATCTCACACCGACAGCTTGCCCCACAGGGGCGCTGCGCTGCCGGCGCGCTCCAAAATCTGGACGGATTCGGCTCACGGCGGCCGATCTCGATCGCTTTTCGGGAAGAATCGGACGAGTGGTTCCTTTCGACGAGTTCATGCGAGACGCCCTGTATGGCGAGGCTGGGTTCTACACCAAGCCGAACGGAGGCCATGCCGGTCGCCGCGGAGACTTCCTGACGTCGCCCGAGGTCGGGCCGCTCTTCGGCGCGGTCGTGGCCAACTACCTCGACGCCGTCTGGAAGCGCATCGGCGAACCCGCCGATTTCACGGTGGTCGACGTTGGCGCGGGACCCGGCACATTGGCCCGTTCCATCGCGGCCGCGCGGCCGCTCTGCTCCGATGCGATGCGGTTTATTGCTGTCGAGCTGTCGGCCGGTCAGCGCGCTCGGCACCCTGCAGAAATCGAATCCACAGCGACAATGCCGACCCAACCTTTCGACGGTGTGATCATCGCGAATGAGCTGCTCGACAACCTCCCATTCCGCCTGGCCGTCTTTGACAACGGTTGGCGCGAGGCGTACATCGACCGTGATGCCGCGGGTCGACGAACGGAAACACTCTCGGCCCCGTTCGATCCGATGCCTGCCCAGCTCCTGGCGACTGCGATGCTCGGTGCCCGTGTCCCATTGATCGAGCAGGCGCGTGAGTGGGTCCAAGCTGCGCGGCGACTCGTTCGCAACGGCACGGTCCTCGCCATCGACTATGGCGTTCCGCTGACCGCCGAGCTCGCTCAGCGGCCCTGGCGTGACTGGCTGCGGACGTACCGTGGCAACGAGCGTGGTGAGCACTATCTCAGCAAGCCCGGCAGCCAGGACATCACGACCGATATCCCATTCGATCAACTGCCCGAACCCGATGCGCTCCGCTCGCAGGCGCAATTCCTCCAGCGGTGGGGGATCGAAGAGCTCGTTGACGAGGGCAAACGGATCTGGCAAGAGCAGGCCGCCCGGCCTGGGCTCGAGGCAATGAAGATGCGCAGCCGAGTCAGCGAATCCGAAGCGCTTCTCGACCCGTCAGGTCTCGGATCGTTCCTCGTAGCAGAGTGGGTCGCCGAGCGGCGGGCCTGAGCTGAGGCGATTTGCGACTGCGTCGACCACCGCGGTGTCGACGTTCTGTGCAGTGGGGGCTCGCTGGCACTTTGGCGGCTGACCTGTCTGATCTACGATCAGCTGCATGAGTGACGAGCAGCACGACACCATCGACGCACTGGCTTCGGAGAACCGGACGTTTCCGCCGTCTGATGCTTTCAAGGCCGCCTCGTTGGTTACCGGCACCGAACTGTACGAAGAAGCCAAAGCCGACGACGAAGCGTTTTGGGCCCGTCAGGCGAGCGAACTCGTCGAATGGTTCGAGCCATGGGATACCGTGCTCGACTGGCAGTTGCCCTACGCCAAGTGGTTTGAGGGCGGCACCCTCAACGTGGCCCACAACTGCCTTGACCGGCACGTCAATGCTGGCAACGGTGAGAGGGTCGCCATTCACTGGGAAGGCGAGCCCGGCGACACGCGTACGATGACGTATCAGGACCTGCTCGACGAGGTCAGCCAATTTTCCAATGCGCTGAAGGACCTCGGCGTCCAGAAGGGCGACCGGGTCAACATCTACCTCCCGATGATTCCGGAGGCAGCCGTCGCGATGCTCGCGTGCGCCCGCATCGGCGCGGCACACAGCGTTGTCTTTGGTGGCTTCTCGAGCCAGTCACTCAGCGACCGCATCAACGATGCCGAAGCCAAGGTCTTGATCACCGCCGACGGCGGCTACCGGCGCGGGGAGGTCTTCCCGCTGAAGCCCGCTGCCGACGAGGCGTGCGAATCGACGCCGACAATCGAGCATGTCGTGGTCGTCAAGCGCGGCGGCAACGACGTCGACATGATTGCAGGCCGTGACCACTGGTATCACGACCTCCTCGATGGGGCGTCCACTGACTGCCCCGCCGAACCAATGGAAGCCGAACACCTCCTCTTCCTCCTCTACACCTCGGGCACGACCGGCAAGCCCAAGGGCATCATGCACACCACCGGCGGGTACCTCACCCAGGTCACCTACACGCACAAGTACGTGTTTGACCTTCAGCCCGAGACCGATGTGTTTTGGTGCACGGCAGATGTCGGCTGGATCACCGGCCACAGCTACGTCGTGTACGGGCCACTGTCGAACGGGTGCACTCAGGTGATGTATGAAGGCGTCCCCAACTACCCGGGCAATGACCGCTTTTGGGAGATCATCGAGAAGTACGGCGTCACAATTTTCTACACGGCACCCACCGCGATCCGGACCTTCATGAAGTGGGGCGACCAGGAACCGGCGCAGCACGACCTGTCGTCACTGCGGCTGCTCGGAACCGTCGGTGAGCCGATCAACCCCGAAGCATGGATCTGGTATCACGAAACGATCGGTGGCGGACGCTGCCCGATTGTCGACACTTGGTGGCAGACCGAGACGGGCGGCATCATGATCAGCCCGCTGCCTGGGGCGACGACGACCAAGCCGGGCTCCGCGACGTTCGCGCTGCCGGGCGTGTCGGCCGCGCTCGTCGACGACGACGCCAACACCGTTTCCGTGGGCGGCGGCTACCTGACGCTCACGCGTCCGTGGCCCGGCATGCTCCGCGGTATCTGGGGTGATGCCGAGCGATATCAGGAGACGTACTGGTCACGCTTCGCAGGTCGCTACTTCGCCGGGGACGGCGCCAAGCTTGACGACGACGGATACCTCTGGCTCCTCGGACGCGTCGACGACGTCATGAACGTGTCCGGGCACCGCATCTCGACGACCGAAGTCGAGTCGGCGCTCGTGTCGCACCCGGCCGTGGCCGAGGCGGCGGTGGTCGGCGCTTCCGATGCCACGACTGGACAGGCGGTCATCGCGTACGTGATTCTGCGTGAGGGACAGTACGCCGACGAGCAGGAACTCCGGAATCATGTGGCCGGTGAGATCGGAGCGATTGCTAAGCCGAAGCAGGTCTACATCACACCTGACCTGCCAAAGACTCGTTCGGGCAAAATCATGCGCCGGCTGCTTCGTGATGTGGCCGAAGGCCGCAACATCGGTGACACCACCACGCTCGCCGACAGTTCGATTGTTGACGAACTCCAGGCGAAAGCTGCAGCGTCGACCGACTGACGCCTCGCGTCCCGCGTCGTGCCCCGGCTCTCGGGAAGTGTTCGGGAAGTCTCAAGTGCGCGCACCCACTTGCCGATAGATCGGGCATGAGTTCGGAGTCTGAGCATGACGGTGGACCTCCGGTGCTGTCATCGGAGTCGGTGGTTCGTACCGGTTTGCCCCACAACGCCCTCGGAGCAGCCGCACCTGAGGCCGCGGTTGTATCGCCTCCTGGCCCGGCCTCGCAGGACGTCGTCGACCCGGACCTCCTGCCGTTCACGATGCCCCTGCTCGACTTTGGCATTGCGCCGATATCTGGCGAACTCCATCTCGACCTGAACGAAATTGAGTCCTTTGCGGGCGCACCCACGACGTCCGAACCGGAGTCGTCTGAACCGGAGCTGTCCGAGCTGGAACTATCGACGGCGCCCACTGCCGAACGGTCCATGCTCGAACGGTTCGAGCTGAAGATTGCCCCGCTTGACATGCCGGACCTCACGCCGAGCGGCCGGACACCGTCGATCGACCCCATGCCCGCGTCCGCAACGCCGAGCGAGGCATCACCACTACCGCCGGCTTTGGCTCTGGAGCCAGATCTTGAACCGGTGATTGCGCTGTCTCTCTCGATTCCCGGTCTGCCGACCGACCCGATGAGCTCGGAGTCGACTCCGACGACCGTGGTCTCCGGCGTCTTTGCGCCGCAGATTCCCACTCCAACATTGCCGGCACATCAGCCGACGCTGGCCAAAACGCCGCAGGTCGCCGCACGACCGACCCACGTTCCAGAGCCGGCCAAGTCGCGCAAGCAGAAGCGGCAGCAGAAGCAGCAGAAAAAGCGGCAGTCGGGCGGCGGCGGAATCGCCTTGTTCTTCACGTTGCTCGTGCTTGCCAGCATCATCGCGGGAGCAGTTGTGTACGGCCGCCCCTACCTCTTCCCGCAAGACGAAGATCAGCTCGACGGCGAAGCTGCCCAGACCGAGCGTGCTGAACCACTCGTGATGGAACGCCAGGCCAGCGCGGCGTATGGGGTCTCGATGGCCGATCACCTGCTCGGCGATTGGGCAGCTGATCTGCCGATGTGGCGTTCGCTTGCGCTGGCCAAGGGTCCAATCGATACACCCGTGCTCCATGAGCTGGTGGCCAACTGGACACCGGCGTATTACTCGCCCGAAACCTCATCGATCATTGCCAATAACGACCTTCGGCCCGGTGCCGTCGAGAGCGCCGTGATGGAAGCAATGGCACTGGCGACCGTCGATCAGGAAACCGGATGGGTAGCGCGGCTCGACCCGGCAGCGCTCGATGCCAGCGCGCTGATTGAGGCAGTCGCCGTAGCCGAGAGCCGACGCGTCAGCGGCACGACGAGCTTTGGCGTTGCCGCGCATCCCGATCGCCGGATCGACATAGCTGCGTTCCTGCCGCCGGTGCTTGAGTACCGCACCAACGCCCCGTTGGCCTACGCCGAATTCGCCGAATCAGGCGATGTCGACATCGCCGGGACAGCGTTGCTCGCTCTCTCTCGGGAGCCTGTACTCGCAGCTGCAGACACGATCACTACATCGCAGGAGCAACGGGACCGTACGTTCTGGTACATGGTCTTCGCGGCGTACAACTCGCCCGCCGACGCATATGCCGCGAGCAATGCACTCGTCCAGACCTCGCTCGTCACCGCCGACCGCGGTGGAGTGCTGTGCACCTATGCAACGTTCTCCGGGATCAGTGGCGCCGATGCCGCACAGTTGGCCAACGTGCTCCTGACCTGGGTCAGCACTGCGCCGGCCGAGATGGTCGCCACGACGTCTGTACTGCCCGACGGTGCCCAGCAGCTCTCTTCGTGTGACCCGGGTGCAGGCTTCGAATCGGGAGCCCGCTTCGGCGTCGCCCGAGAGATCGCTCGCTTGCGCTCCGTTGAGCTCGCAGCGCTCGAAAACGTCGATCCGCAGACCGGCACCGCAGCCGACAGAGCGCTCGTCGTGGAGCAGGTTCGAGCGACTCAGGCAGGGCTGCTCATGCTCGAGCAGCCGTTCGACACGCCCTACGTCGATTCCGCTCGTGTGGCACGTTCGCTCGTGTCCGCCCCGGACGGTTTGCTCGGGATTCCCTCGGCCGAACCCGCCGGCGGTGCGACTGAGGGGTGATCAGTCGCGAAAGTTGGTGAACTGCAGCGGAATGCCGATGTCTTCGGCCTTCAGCATGGCCATCACTTCTTGCAGGTGATCGCGCTTCTTGCTTTGCACGCGAATTGACTCACCCTGGCTTGAGCTGGAGACGCCCTTCGGGCCTTTCTCCTTGATGGCCTTGTTGATCAGCTTCGCCTTGTCTGCGCTGATTCCGGACGAGATGGTCATGACCTGGCGAACGGTGCTGCCAGAGGCCTCCTGAACATTGGCGTAGTCGACGCCCTTCAGTGAGACGCCGCGCCGGACGAGTTTTTCTTCGAGCACGATGCGCAGTGCGTCAAGCCGATCGTTGGAGACGGTGGCCATGGTGATGGCCGTGTCGTTCTGCTCGATTGACGAGTTGGTGTTCTTGAAATCGAACCGTTGAGCGATCTCGCGCTGGGCCTGATCGACCGCGTTTTTCACCTCTTGGTCATCGACTTCGGACACAACGTCAAAACTTCCCATCCCCCGAGATTACCGGTTGTCGGATTCCCGACGCGATGGGTACGCTGCAAAAGCCTTGTTCGTCGGTTTCAGCCGATGAGCAGGGACCAATTGAGGGTCGGTGCCCGAGCGGCCAAAGGGAGCAGGCTGTAAACCTGCCGTCGTAGACTTCGAAGGTTCAAATCCTTCTCGGCCCACCAATGTGAGAGCCCGTCAGCTTCGGCTGGCGGGCTCTTGTCGTTCTCCGGACACATCGTGGTGCTGGTCCGAAGCTTTCTCCTGAACCGCTGAGTTGGGTACCGGCAGTCATGGGCAGTGGCTCCGCCGCTGACCATTCGGCCGACAGGGTCGCGTCCATACACTCGGTGCGGTGAGTGACCTCGACCAATTCATCGCAGCCTTCGACGTCGACGACCCGGCGTTCATTGCTGATCCGTACCCGACCCTCGATGCGCTGCGCGAGGCCACCCCGATTTTCTGGAACGAGGCGACGGGGCAGTGGATGTTGACTCGCTTCAACGATGTTTCGGCTGCGCTGAAGAACCGAGCACTCGGGCGCGACTACACGCACCGGTACACCCACGAAGAGCTTGGTCGATCCGAGCCGGATCAGAAGTGGACGAAGTTCCACGAGCACGAGCGTTGGTCGCTGCTGTGTCTCGAGCCGCCGGATCACACCCGCCTCCGTCGACTGGTCTCGAAAGTTTTCACCCCGAGCTCAATCGCTCGGCTCGCCGACCCGATCGCTGCGATCTCGGATGAGTTGCTCGACCAGTGCGCCGACGCTGGAACGTTCGACCTGCTTGCCGACTACGCCCAGCCGTACTCCGTGGCGGTGATCTGTTCGATGCTCGGTGTTCCGCGTGCCGATACGCAACTCTTGCTCGGCTGGTCGCACGCGATCGTCAAGATGTACGAACTGTCGGCGTCGGATGAGGTCAAGCAATCAGCAGACAAGGCTGCGGGGGAGTACATCGACTACACGCGGGCACTCATCGCGGACAAGCGTGCCCGCCCAGACGGACTCCTCCTCTCCGAACTGGTGCAGGTCGAAGACGGCGGAGCAACGCTGACCGAAGACGAGATCATCTCGACGACGATGGTGCTCGTTGAGGCTGGCCACGAAGCAACGGTCAATACGTTAGGCAATGGCTTCCGGGCGCTCATGGCGCACCGTGATCAGTGGGACCGAGTGGTGCAGCACGACGTCACTCCAGCATCGACGGTCGAGGAACTCCTGCGTTTCGATCCGCCGCTCCAAATGTTCGAACGCTGGGTACTTGAAGCCGACACCGAGATCGCTGGTCAGCGGGTGAGGGTCGGCGACGAGATCGCGATGCTGTTCGGCGCGGCCCAGCGTGACCCGCGCCGTTTCGACAAGCCAGCCAAATTCGACGTCGGCCGCAACGACCCGGGCCACATCGGCTTTGGCGGCGGCATTCACTTCTGTATCGGGGCCCCGCTCGCCCGCCAAGAGTTGATCCGTTCTGTCGAGGGGATTGTTTCGCGTTTTCCGGACCTCCGGCTCGTTGATGAGCCGACGTATCACCCGACCTTCGTGATCCGCGGGCTCACTGGTCTGACGGTTGCAACTGGCTGAGGGGCGACTGGCTGAGCGCTGCGGGTCCTCCAGCCGGTAACGTCCAATTCATGCCTGCCGAGCTGAAGTCGCTGATCCTGTGTGACTTCGCCCAGATCCGTGAAGGGTTGCTCTTCGTGCAATCTGGCGGACTGACCCGGCTGGCTGCGCCGACCTTTCCAGCGAAGTTCGCCTGTCACGTCGCCACGCTGGTCTGGTTGCCGCCGAATGAGTCGGGAGCGGCACACGAGATCGTCATGAAGGTGAAGTCGGCGTCCACAGCAAAACTCACCGCTACCGTCAACGTTGCATTGCACGAATCTGCAGCTCCGTCCGCCCTGCGGCCCGGCGAGGGCCGGCAGGTGCCCATCGTGGTGCCACTCGCTACCGTCAGCTTTCCAGCGGCAGGGGAGTACGACCTCCACGTCGAAGTCGACGGCGAGTTCGCTGGCGACATCAGTTTCGTCGTGGCTCAACGAATCTGATCCTCTTTCAGACGGGTTCAGACGAGTTCAGAGCATCTTTTGCATGACCGCAGTGCTGAGCCATCGGTTGAACTTGCGACCCACTTCCCTTTCTACACCGACGAGCTCGAAACCGCATGCCCTGTGGAGGGCCAGAGACGCGTCGGAGCTGGCCTCGACGCGCGCAATCATCGAATGAAAGCCACTGTCGCGCGCAACCTCGATGAGATGTTCCATCATGGTTCGCCCGATTCCGAGGCCGCCGTGATCGCGCGAGACGTACACGGAGTTCTCGACCGTCGGCCGGTAGGCAGCGCGCTCCTTGTACGGCGACAGAGAGGCGAAACCGACCACCCGTTCCTCGCCGTCGCGGTTCTCCATGGTCGCAACGACTGCCGCAAAAGCACCCGATCGCTCCGTCAGCCAGTTGCGTTGTCCTTCGATTGAGCGCGGTACGAGGTCAAATGTGCTCGTGTGGTTCTCGACCTCGACGTTGTAGATCGCCCGAATGGCTTCTGCGTCGGCGAGTGCGGCGAGCCTGATCGACACGGTGCTTCGGGCGCCCACCGAGTCACCCAGGCGAGGCGCGACAGGAGGCTGCTCAACGGGCTCGGACATGCCCGCCAGAAGGTACTTCGTGTGACCCGCGAAACCGCGGAAACTTCGCGTGTCAATGGGAAACAGGCGGGTACACTCGTGCGTCGGTTACGGCTCAGGCCGTTCCCGAAGGGTGCCCAGAAACAAGAAAATTCTGGACACTGCCAAAGACGCCCTCTTAGCTCAGTTGGTAGAGCACAGCCATGGTAAGGCTGTTGTCGTGAGTTCGATTCTCACAGAGGGCTCGACCAAGTGGTCGGGGAAACCCGTTCGCGTGCCAGAAGCATCAAGATTGCCCAGAAAATTGGGTTCGCATGGCGGCGTAGCTCAGTTGGTCAGAGCATCCGGCTCATAATCGGAAGGTCCTCGGTTCAAGTCCGAGCGCCGCTACCAACATCACATCCAAAGAAGACCACCTCAGGAGTAGAGGAAGCACATGAGCAAAGTGAAGTTCGAGCGGAACAAGCCGCACGTGAACATTGGCACCATGGGTCATATTGACCATGGTAAGACGACCCTGACTGCAGCGATCTCCAAGACCCTGTCGGATCGTGGGTTGGCTG
>Ga0209491_10007866_pt1 | contig 13851 bp, 12 predicted proteins | sample BON02_FD_187213 | JGI IMG/M metagenome (GOLD analysis project Ga0209491, IMG submission 187213) | Freshwater microbial communities from Lake Bonney liftoff mats and glacier meltwater in Antarctica - BON-02 (SPAdes) (version 2) | ecosystem: Environmental > Aquatic > Freshwater > Ice > Glacier... | reverse complement strand
TTACGGCTTCTAATACAATTTTTTTATCATTTCGTAAATTCCTTGGAGCATATTTTAAAGAAATACCATTTTCTTTTACAGCGTATAATACAATATCATAATTATCTTTTAATTTCTCTGACGCATACTCTAAAGAACCTCCGCTGTTTCTAACAGCTTCTAATACAATATCATAATTATCTTTTAATTTCTCAGAAGAATATTGTAAAGAAAATCCATTTTTCTTTACAGCTTCTAATACAATATCATAATTATCTTTTAATTTTTCTGAAGCATACTGTAAAGAAAATCCACAGTTTTTAACAGATTCCAATACAATATTTTTATTAGAACGCAGATCATTAGACGCGTATTCCAAAGCAAGACCATCTTGTTTTACGGCTTCTAATACAATATTTTCTTTATTTTTTATTTCATCCGATGAATATTCTAAAGGACTACCCCCTTGTTTTATTATTTCTAAAATTAAAGTTTCATTATTTCGTAATTTATTAGATGCGTATTTAATGTAATTATAATCTATTTTTGTAAGTTTTATAAAAAAAGGTATATCTTCTTTTAGTTCATCGCTAATATTTAAATAACAATAATTTTCAATAATCTGAAAATGCGGAGAATGTCTTGCCAAAAATAATAAAAATATTTCATCATTGTATGATATATTATCTTTCATTAATACACATATTTCATCAAATAATACATATATTTCATTGTCATCGTTGAATAATATATTATCTATTAATTTTATTTTATTTATTAACTTATAATCATAATTTAATAAAACAATATTATATTCATTCTTTAATTTATTATCATTATTAATTATTTTCAAACTATTATAAACTTCATTTTTACCATCATATAATGAAAATAGTTTATGTATCTCTTCTAATTTTTCTATCAAATTATTAAAACTATTAATCTCGTAATCTATTGCAGTTCCATTCATATTATATACCTTTACATTTACGTTTACATTTATCATTATCCTTAATTTATTATATACGATAATTATTTATATTTACACTATTTTGGAAAATATAACTTTATAGAAAATAGATAAGTTAAATATTTATAAATATTTAACTTATCTATGTATAAATAAATCATTTTTTATATAAAATATTATGATATTTATTGGTTTATATTATAATAAAAACTATTAAAATATATAAAACTGCTAATTGGTATAAAAATTTAAATCTAGTATATATAAACATTTTATATTATTGACTAATTTTTTGACATTTGCAAACTTTTTGTGAAATTGACTGTAAATTGACTATAATTTATTAAAAATATTGGTAAAAAATAATAGTAAATATTTACTATTATTTTTTTATCATTGTTAATAGTTCATCATTTAAATTTTTTATAGATTTGTTTATAGACTATTATAAAAATTCTTTAATTCCGTTAATATATAAATATTTAGATTTTCTAATACTTTGAATAGTCTAATAATTATTAACTGTATACCAACCGTTTTCTGCTTTTAATCTAGCATCTTCAGCTTTTTTTCTGGCTTTAGCTTCAGTGTTAGCTCTAGCTTCAGCTTTTTTTCTGGCTTCGTATTCAACATTTGCTCTGGCTTCAGCGTTTACTCTTGCTTCATATTCAAGGTCTGCTCTGGCTTCAGCATTTACTCTGGCTTCATATTCGGCTTTTATTTCTGCTTCGGATTGTTCAATGAGTTTATTAATTTTATGTTTGGTTCTACCCACCTTAATCTTGTTACGACGTGATTTATTTGGGTATGTGATGGAAGATTGATCTACATATTGATCAGGTTCTTGATCAGGTTCTTTGATCGGAAATTGATTTGATATTTTATCAAAATCATCTTCCGAATTTTTATCTAATACTTGGATCGGTCCTTGGATCGGTCCTTGGATCGGAAATTGATTCGGTGATTGATTCTGTCCTTGGTTCGGAACTTGAATCGGAAATTGATTCGGTCCTTGGTTTGGAACTTGAATCGGAACTTGAATCGGAAATTGATTCGGTCCTTGGTTTGGAACTTGAATCGGAAATTGATTCGGTCCTTGGTTTGGAACTTGAATCGGAAATTGATTCGGTCCTTGGTTTGGAACTTGAATCGGAAATTGATTCGGTCCTTGGTTTGGAACTTGAATCGGAAATTGATTCGGTCCTTGGTTTGGAACTTGAATCGGAAATTGATTCGGTCCTTGGTTTGGAACTTGAATCGGAAATTGATTCGGTCCTTGGTTCGGAACTTGAATCGGAAATTGATTCGGTCCTTGGTTCGGAACTTGAATCGGAAATTGATTCGGGGCTTGGTTCGGAACTTGAATCGGAAATTGATTCGGTCCTTGGTTCTGCCACTGAATCCATCTTTGATACCGAATTTGATTCTGAGCCTGAAACCAATCCTGATTCTGTATTTGATACCATCCCTGATTATTATACTGAACCCAAGATTGATTATGAAAATGAGTCTTTGCTTGAGCTATAGCATCTTGTTCACTGTTCGCAGGCGTCAAATAGTACCAAGTATTATTCGCCGGTGTGAAAAAAGTAGCTGTTTCGGGGTAGAACTGAATCATTTATGTAATATATTAATCTAAATAAAATTAATGTAAAAGACTAAATAAAATTAATGTAAAAGATTAAATAAAATTTAGTTATATTTATTAATATTTTATCTTGAACCAAAATGGCTACTGTAAAATTATTTAATATTATAAATAATTTCTAATATTAAATAATTCATTTTTTTTATTTAAATTATAGACCGTAATCAACATATTTTAAAATTTTTTTTAAGTGATCAGACGCATATTGTAATGCATCTTTATTTTCTTTAATTGCTTCCAATACAATATTTTTATTATCACGTAAATCATCGGATGCATATTCCAAAGAAAGACCGTATTCTTTAACGGCTTCTAATACAATATTTTTATTAGAACGCAGATCATTAGACGCGTGTTCCAAAGCAAGACCATCTTCTTTTACTGCTTCTAATACAATATTTTCTTTATTACGTAATGCATCGGATGCATATATTAATGAATACCCGGATTTTTTAACAGCCGCTAATACAATATCCTCTTTATTACGTAAGTCCTTTGATACATATTCTAAAACACATCCGTTTTTTTTTACAAGGCCCAATACTAATTTATAATTATTTTTTAACTTATCTGACGCATACTCTAAAGAATATCCATTTTCTTGTACTGCTTCATTTACAATATGATAATTATTTTTTAATTTATTAGATGCATATTGTAAAGAATGCCCAGTTTTTTTAACAGCTTCAAATACAATATTTTTATTATTGCGTAATTCTATAGAAGCGTATTGTAAAGAAAAACCATCCGTTTTTACAGCAGTTAATACAATATTATAATTTTTTCTTAATTCGGTAGAAGCATAATTTAAAGCATTCCCTGTTTGTTTAACTGCTTCAAGAACAATATCATAATTATTTTTTAAGTAATTTGATGCGTATCGTAAAGCATATCCACATTTCCGAACTGCTTTCAATACAATAAAGTAATTATTTTTTAATTTATCGGGCGCATGCACTAAAGACAATCCTTCTTTCTTAACAGCTTCAGATACGATATAAATATTATTTTTTAATTCATCTGTTGCAAACTCTAAAGAAAATCCATTTTGTTTTACCGCGGCCAACACAATGTCATAATTATTTTTTAATTTATCTGATACATACTTTAAAGAATAACCATTTTCTTTAACGGTTTCTAATACAAAAGTTTCACTATTTTTCAATCTAATCGATGCATATTTTAAATAAGAACATCTTATTGTCACAAGATTTTTAATAAAAGGTATATTATCTTTTAAATCATTACTAATATAAATATAGCAAGAATTTATCATATTATATGATTTATGGTGTCTTGCTAAAAATAATAAAAATATTTCATCATCGTATAATATATTATTTTTAAATAATTCTATTATTGTATTAAGTATAATAACTATCTCGTCAGTACCAAGTGTATTAATTATCTTTATTTTATTTATTAATGTAAGATCGTAATCTAATACAATAATAGAATATATATTATTTAATTCATTAAATTCGTTAAATTCATTAAATATTTTCAAACTATTGTAAACTTCATTGTTATTTTCATATAATGAAAATATTTCATGTACGGGTTTCAATTTGTTAATCAATTCTATAAAATTGTCAACATCATAATTTATTTCAGTTCCGGAACAATAATAGATAGTTACATTTACCATTATCTGTAATTTATTATATATAATAATTATTTATATAATGGTTATATATTTCATTTTTATATATAATATATAAAATTATATATTATATATAAAATCCAGCAAAAGTATAAAATTGTAACAAATTTTCCATTCATGAAGAGTAAACTGGAACGATATATGTATTTACTTATTTGCAGCCTTGACATCGATCAAACGATTTAGTGAATTCGATATGTTCAAAATTTTCACGTTTCCATATCCGAACATAACTAAAGATTTTGTTATAAACTAAAAATAAAATTATTTTTGTCTATTCATGTATCTTCATTTTTGTTCATATAAATGTAGAAATATTTAATAATGTGTAAAAAAATTAATTTTTTATACCAGTCCTTCATATAAATTAAGGATAACAATGTACATGTTTTTTAAATAGTTTATTTTTTATCACAAATTTATATCTACTTTTACTGAAAGATAATTAATTTACCATCAGAAAACAAAGGTGAGTCACTACATATATCAAATCCTAATGATGTATCGCACGTTACTTTATTTTTTATTTTTATAAAGGTATTTACGTTATTCAAGATGTTTAACAGAATTGAAAGCGATACTTTGATTTGTATTATTATAGCGGACCTTATTTTATTTCGGAATCTCATATCACTTGTAAACTTTATGTATTTACATTTATTAATATGTTCTATACTATGATGAATATTCTGGTTGATTGAATCAATGATATCTACAAACTTATCGTAACAAGTAAATCGATACTTTTCGTAATCAGTAAACAATGGAAAGCTTTTAAAGAAATTTTTAGCATTAACTTTTCCAATATTATTCCATTTAAAGGGTTCTTTCGAACAGTCGAAATTTCCTTTATTTATAAAGTCTCTTATATGGTCATATTGCTTAATAACCAAACCAATCATCTCTATATCTCCATTGTGGTAAGTGAGTGAAAAAAACTTAGTAATAAATTGAAGAATTATTTTTATAGTTTCATCAACAATATAATAATACCACTCGTCTTCATCAATTAAGATATTTAAAGTCGAATTTAAGTAATTATCGATAGACAATTTCATCATCTCGATTCCTTCCATGGGATGTGGAATATCAACATCTGTCATCAACCAATCGTCAATTGTGGTGATTATATCTTCTGAAGACATTTCAACCCAAGGGATGTTATTCACCGTGTGATCTACAGCAACTGACATTTGTAATATATTAAAACAAATGAAATTATTAAATATGAAATAAGTTTTATGTAAACAGTTGTATCTAAAAATACTACCTAAATATCAAGATGTCTTGAGCCAAAATGGCTACGGTAAAAATTTTATTATTATCAGTATATTCTGATTTTATATATTTCATTTTTTTTTAAATTACATAATGTTTTTAAAAAAATATATTATATTTAATATTTTTTTTAGAATTATGCAAATTTTTTTAATAATGTATATATCGACTTATCTTGGTCAATACAGTGTCACATTAGTTAAATTATATTATTATCGATAATTTGTTGTTTATTTTTAAGAAATGTATATTTTTTTATCACCTATATGACTTGATTATAATGCAAAATATATTATCAAATTTTATTAATAATTGAAATAAATTATAGGTACTGTATTCATATTATAGTTGATTTAGTTAAAAAGTAAAAAAAATAACTATCGATAAACGAATTAACGAAATAATAAGTAAAAAAAAAATAAGAATATAGAAAATCATAATAATAAATTTATCGTTATAATTTAAACTATATATAATCTAATAAACTAGTAATGGTGGACAAAAACAATAAATACTGAAATTTTATTACAGTTAATAATATAAATCTAATTTTGTGAAACATTTGTATGATGTAAAATTAAGTAAATACACAGTCATGATTTCTGCGTCAATGTCTTTAATAAAACTATCCCACCCCTAATCTTAAAAAAGACTAAGACACATGTATTCCATATTACAATCACTTACATCAAACAACATTAAAATCAGTAATATTCACACATACTCTTAACGCGTCACTGATACAATCATTTGATGATTCCCATCAGAACATCAATTCGAGAGAACCTGTTATTTGGTTGATTTGTTTCTGTATCACCAAATTCAATGTCTTTATCATCATCAGATTCAATGTTCTCATTGTTGCCCAATTCAATGTCTTTATCATCATCAGATTCAATGTTCTCATTGGTGTCCAATTCAATGTCTTTATCATCATCAGATTCAATGTTCTCATTGTTGCCCAATTCAATGTCTTTATCATCATCAGATTCAATGTTCTCATTGGTGTCCAATTCAATGTCTTTATCATCATCAGATTCAATGTTCTCATTGTCATCAGAGGTTATTTGATGAAAAAACTCGAAAGGGATTTGGTAAATGCTTAAAAGAAATGATTCTACATCCAAAACATGATATCCTACAATGTTTTTGTTTTTGGAATTTCCATTCATATAATCACTTACAATTGAGAGCAAAAAGTTAATTTTTTTAAAAATATGGAAAAGATTTACGTATGGTGTTCCAATGTATTCTTGTAACAACCTATCATCAAATGAAGGAAAGTTGTTAAAAAAATGACAAGATACCTCATGATCTTTACCACCCCAGTTTTTAGGGCTTTCACTCGAATTAAATCCCTTTGAATTCATGAATTTTTTAATGTATTCATGTTGTAAGGAGATGAATTTCCACATGTTTTTTTGTTTATTATTAAGAATCACGGAAGTGTAGAACATCATAAACCGCAATACTAACAATACAACACGTTTGGAAATTTGATAGTATCCATGTTTAGCCGAGTCAAATGTGAAAACTCTACAACATTCATGATTATTTGAATGATCGTAACTAGTATTATCGCATGGATGAGGGGGTAATTTAGTTGAATCAATCCATTCTTGAATTGTTTTTACCGCCAATTCCGGGCTTGGACATTCCCAAAAACTCATGATAGCGAAAAGAGAAGGTGGTTAGAAAAGACAAAACCTTTATAAATAGATTCAGCCTAAATTGTGTCAAAATCACTTGAGCCAAAATGGCTACGGTAAAAATTTATTTAATATTGTATTTTTTAAATATTTAAAAAATCATTTTTTTTTTAGTAAAATATTATATAAATTTTATATATTATACACATTCTATGTCAAATTTTTTGACATGTGTAAATGTTTTATAAAATTGACCATAATAATTATTTAACTTCATTTTTAATATTTTTATAAATATCATCTAAATATTTTTTACATTCGATATAAAATTTTATGTATTTATCAATATTACGTATATCACTAACTTTTATATTACATAGTGTATACATAATATAAAAATCTGTTATTAAGCTAACGAAAGTTTTATTATTATTTAGATTATTTGGATTATAATTCATTGTATAAAAATAGTTAATTTTATTTATTATATTATTTATTTGTTTGCGAAGGATATAAATAATAAATCCTTTTGGATATATACTTAATTGATCTAAAGTAAGATAATCCATATTCTAAAAAAAATATAAAAGAATTGTTTCTACAAAATATTATTACGCATGTATAATTATATATTTATTATTATGTTTAATTTTTAATAATAAAATTATCAGTTTTTTATTATATATTATTATTATTATTTGTTTTTTATTGTAAATATTACAGTCAATTTTATAAAAAGTTTAAAAATATTAAAAAATTTTAATAGATTCTAATAAAAAACCAATATAATACACAAGTATATTTTTTCCAAGTTTTCATAATTGAATTATATGTTATTATATGGTTTAGTTAGTTGCTACTATTTATTAAAAAGTTTATATTTTTTGATATATTTATTATTTTCATATATTAGCATACTTAAAAGAAAGTGAATTTTGTTTTAGTGCTGTTAATAAAATATCTTTATTATTTTTTAATTTATTTGATGCATACCTTAACGCAAGTCCATTTTGTTTAACTGCATCTAATACAATTTTATAATTGTCTCGTAATTCATTGGATGTAAATTGTAAAGAAAGTCCGTTTTGTTTTACTGCCAATGATACAATATTTATATCATTGTAATATTTTTCTCCTACATAATCCAACGCAATTCCATCTTGATTTACCGCTTCTAATATAATATTATAATTATTTTTTAATGTATCTGATGCATATTGCAAAGAAAGTCCATTTCGTTTAACTGCTTCTAATACAATAGTATAGTTACTTTTACATTGAATAGATGCATAGCTTAATGCAATACCATTTTGTTTAACTGCTTCTAATACAATATCATAAGTATTTTTTAATGTTTCCGAAGCATACAATAAAGCACCTCCATGATTTTTTACTGAATTTAATACAATATCTTTATCATTTTGTAATTCATTAGAAGCGTATTTTAAAACAATTCCATATTTTAATAAAGTCAATAAAAAGGTTTTATCATTTTTTAATTGTGATGAAGCATATTTTAAATATGTATAATGTATTTTCAAAAGTTCTGTGAATAAAAAAACATTGTTTTTTTGATTATTGCTAATGTTATTATAACAATATATATCAATATTATGTTGAGCGCGTCTTGCTAAAAATAATAAAAATATTTCATCGTCGTATAATATTTCTTTTTTAAATAAGGTAATAATGTGATTATATAAATTACATGTTTCGTAGTAACTTAATATTTTCATATTTTTTATTTTATTTATTAAACGTATATCATAATTTAATATGATGATATTATATTTATTTTTTAATTCAGTATCGTTATTACTGATTTTCAGGCTATGGTAAACTTCAGTTATATCATCATACAATAAATATATTTTATGTAACTTATTCAATTCATTAATCAATTCATTAAAATTATTAATATCATAATCTATTTCATTTCCTGCTAAATTATATATGGATACCTTTACCATTATCTTATTTACTTAATAATAATACTTATTTATATGAAAGATTATATAATTCACTTTTTCATTATGTATTTAGTCATAAATACATTACTTAATGATATGGTTTTTTGTATAAGTTATAATTTTTAGACTTCTAAACATTAGTTAGATTTTTTCCATTTGCTTTCGATTTTATAAAAAAATTTATTTTTCTTTACATCTGTAAACTAATTGAAAACATATAATTTAATTTGAATAATAAACAAAATGTAATAAATTACATTTTGTTTTGATGGAAAAGCCAAACTGTTCCCGGCTATACCTTTCTCCAAAAATGTCACAAGAGTTGACAGAGTAACCGCGTAACTACACAGAAGTCTGTTTTTTAATTGCCGCGTACTACACGGAAGTCTGTTATGGAATAGTAATTAGGACAGTCGTCTGTACCGATTCGCCCGTCACCAACCACTAGTTAAACAGTGTTCGCTGCAAGAAACCACCATCTCACTACGCCCAACGCCCGACATCAGCAGTTGTTTTGAATCCCATTTTGGGGGGTAATTCGTTGGGGAAGTTTTTATATTTTCCGTTCTTGTTCGAATGGGTAGCGTTTCGAGCAGTTGCTGTGGGCAGCGACCCACACCATGCTGTTTTCCACGGCGAACAATTGAATTCATGATGTCTCACCAATCCCGGTGGAGCGTCTGGTAAACGCTCCAATCCAGGAGGTGCATTTGGGAGACGTCCTAATTCAAGCGGATTGTCTAGGGGACGCACCAATTCAGGATGAGCGTCTAGTGAACGCTCTAATCCAGGAGGTGCGTTTGTGAGACACTCCGATGCAGGATGAGCGTCTAGTGAACGCTCGAATCCAGGAGGTGCATTTGGGAGATATCCCAATCTAAAAGGAGCACCAGAGACATCACCTTGTTCATGCTGAACATGACTCATTCTTCCCTCTGATGTTTATAAACAAAGAGAAGTAAGGTGTATAATGGAAAATGCTAAAGCTTCTCCACTATGTATCTCTATATCTTGAGCCAAAATGGCTACGGTGAAAGATTATTTATCTAATAAAATTCTGGTAAAAAATTATTCATTTTTTTTATAATTATTATTTTTTAAATTATTCATATAAATATGTAGTTATATCATTTTATTCATTTTTTATTATACATTCTTAGATTACTTAAAAAGATATATTTTAATTTTAAATTGAATCTTTTTTATTTCAATAATATTATAAATTTTTAATAATTTGAATAATAAACAAAATGTAATAAATTACATTTTGTTTTAATAGAAAAGCCAAACTGTGCATTGCTCTCCTTTTCTCCAAAAATGTCACCAAAAGTTGACAAAGTAATAGCATCTTCCGACTAAGAGTGAAACACAATTGTGGAAAGTCTTATGTACAACAACCTTCTTCATCTGCATTGCTCTTCAGCATGCACCTACTGATAATGACAGGCTTTAGGCGATTCCCACTTTTTTTTCCACGTCTCCATTTCTTGTTCGTCGTGGGCAAAAGTACACTCTAAACCCTTTATGCATGTTTTGTGAAGGTGCCACATACACATCTTGGTTTTTTGCCCAGCTATTGGATTGTCTTTATCAAACAAGTCATGTTTGAGTTTTTCGAAAGTTTTTCCCTTATTATTATTTCTCATGAACGATGGACCCCATGCAGATACAGGATTTTGTTCATCTACACTAGCTATATTTTGGATGATAGCTAAAGATGCCGACGTTGGTGCCAATGCTCCAGATGATGCGGATACCCCAGACGATACCGATACTGTTCTTTTTGCTTCGGTGGTGGATTCAGCAGCTTTTTCCGCTTTAATGTCTCTCGCTCTTTTTTCAAGAGACGTGAATACTTGACGATTGATATCATCGAATCTCGCGATCTCTGATTGAACCGAGGAAACAATTTCAGTAATTTTTTCCATTGTTTTTTTGTACTCGCGACCCAAGTTTAATACAGCGTCACTAATAATAATGAAATCATCACTATCGAGAAACATAGCATCGCGAACCGTTGAATTTTGAGCAATGACGAGTTTTTTGGCATCATCTTCTAGTACTTTAAAGGTCTTAAGAACAAAAAGACGCTTCTTTTCTAATTCTTTATTTTGATGCTCCATCATCAAAATGATGTTATCTCTTTTTTCTTCACTGATTGGTGATAAGAAAGCGGGATCTGAAGATCCTTCGCCGGAAACTTTCATGATTGCAAGAGGAAACTAGACACGTTCAAATTGGTGAAAGAAAGAGATGGAAAAAGAGGAGTAGGCACACAAAAACTATAGCAATAGTGAAAACACAAACTGTAAAATAAACAAATCAAAACCTTACTATTTTCTTCTTGAGCCAAAATGGCTACGGTATTATTTTTTTATTAATGATAATTTCATATATTTAAAAGTTCATTTTTTTTTATATTCAATTTCATAAAAAGTTTACAAATGTCAAAAAAATCGACTGTAAAATATGTATAACATATAAAATTTTAATCGACTGTAAATATATGTAATAATGAAAACCTAATATATTAGATTATTTTTATTCAATACTCGTTACGATAAAATAGTAATAAGAAACTGCATATATTACATAAATACTAATAACAAACTAGTAACGATAAATAATAACTTGAATTATGTGAAACACAGCGGCTCGTACCACTATCTACTGATAAAGAAACATAGTACGAGGCTCCTTATCTATTTCAGTGTGTGAAAAGGTACATGAATCTCCTTTGGTGCAACGACCATTGCCGTTTTTTTCAAACTTACATGGCTTTGTTTTGAATTTTTCAAAAGGAGGCTTATTATGAGCATATGTACATGAATCTCCTTTTAAACACTCACCTTTTGCATCAAACATGCAATAAATTGGTTTACCTTTAGTATGATTGGTATAATATGGTTTTTTTTGTTCTTCAGTGGTGTATTCTATTTCTTCATATATTGGTGAAAGTTCTTTATCAATTTGTTTAAAAGTATATAAATCTCCTTTTAAATACTCATCTTTTTTATTAAACTTGTGATAAACTGTTTTCAATTTATTAGGTATTGTTGGATACAAACTTTCAGGGTAGATAAACAACGGAGACTGCAAAATTCTACCTGGGGTGTCCTTTTTGATATGTAAGGGTTGTTTTACATCGTTATGAAAAAGTTTATGTTTCTTGTCATATTTATCTTGGTAAGTATCCACCATATTCACTAGTTTTTCGATACTTATTTTAGAAATGAAACTACAGTGACTGAATATCTCAATGACCTCTTCGAATTTTTGTTCCGTTTCTGAAAAAGTACCATCTTCACTTTTTTCAAATCCCCTAAAGAAACCATCAAACTTAGAGAAACTATGTTCAATAAATTCATTAATGGTGTTTTCTATTGTTTTCTCCGTGACGTGCGCTATCTCACTGAGTTCTTCAATGAGTTCGGGTAATGAATTCTTAAGTTTATCATTGTCTGACAAACCTTTACCAAATATTTTGTTATGTGTTCCACTCGGTTTTCTGTTCTGAGTACAATACATAATAACTGTAATAATGTTTACTTCTAAAAAACTAATATATCACAACAATTGGAATTTAGTCTTTTATTTCGTTCTTGAGCTAAAATAACTACAATAAAAAATTATTATATATTGAAAAAATTTTAATAAAAAAAAATTCATTTTTTTTTGTATATATCCTATTACAAATTTATATAATATACATTAACCAAGTTGAATTTTTTGACATTTGTAAACTTTGTGAAATCGACTGTAATCAAATATGATATTTTATTATTACATATAACTATTTATACTAATGTATATATATATATATATATTATTACATATAACTATTTATGCTAATATATATATTATAAAAAATGTATGTTATGCAATGTATATTATGCAATAAATGGATTAATACAAGTGGTTTAAAATATATAAAATATCGTTGTATGCAAGATAATAGTATTAGCATAAATATTAATTCAGAATATATTTCATTTATTATTAACCAAATATACTGCAAAAAATGTTTTAATATAATGAGTTTTAATTCTAAAAATAATGATTTCAATGATGAAAAAATAAAATTATATTATGATTTATATAATTCTATTATTAAATATACTTTGTCATTTTACCATAATACATATCACGTACAGTGTTATAATAAATATGTATGTGAACTAATGATTAATGAGATAAAAAAATTAAATGTAATAATCAATAAAAATAATCCAGAATTAGATAATTTAAAAGAACTAATTTTAAATGAAATAAAAATTATAAAATATAAAGTAAATAAATTAAAATTATCTCCAGGAATAATGTATCCTATTATGGAAAATTCTGATGAAATAAATGTATATTATATGTATGATGAGGAATCAATAGTAATAAATGAATTGATAAAAGATGGTTTTATTATACTATCTGATATTCCAGGAGAACAAGAATTAGAATATTATGTCTATACTAAAGAAAATATGGAATATCAGAATAAATATATTAAATTTATTATAGATCAATTATGATATATATATATATATATATATATATATATATATTAATAATTTATCTATTAGTAAAATATTAAAATATATAAATAAATAAGTATATATATATATACTCTTATATATTTTAGTATTTTTTATCAAAAAATAGTTATATCTAAGATAATTAAATATTCCCGGCTTAGAACT
>Ga0209491_10007856_pt1 | contig 13862 bp, 10 predicted proteins | sample BON02_FD_187213 | JGI IMG/M metagenome (GOLD analysis project Ga0209491, IMG submission 187213) | Freshwater microbial communities from Lake Bonney liftoff mats and glacier meltwater in Antarctica - BON-02 (SPAdes) (version 2) | ecosystem: Environmental > Aquatic > Freshwater > Ice > Glacier... | reverse complement strand
CGAGGCACGTACACCCGCTGGGGCTGGAAAAAAGCTGGGGCTGGGTGGAGGGGAAGCAAAAGTAGGAAGGAGGGGACACACAAAGCATGATTTTTCAAAGCAAGTAGATTACAAATAAACAAATGAGTTGTGTGTATACCTCTACCTAATTACAAACAGAATGACTGCAAAATTGCCCGCTTGCACGATTTTTCTAACTCCCCTATCGTCGATCGCCGACTTTTTAGACTTCTTTCCTCGCCGAGACCACACCCGGAGCGAGAGCAGAGCCCCGGAGCGCTTCACTATTTCGTACCCACAACCCACACAACCCCGCACGCCCACAAACACAGGCATGGCGCCAGCACCACCCCCAGAGCCGCCGCCTCTGCCAGCGCCTCCCGTTCCTCCTGAATCGGCCTTCGATGCCCTCCTTCCTCAGCTCGAGACGGGCGACTTGGTGCTCTTCAATCGTCGCTGTTGGGCCATGGGACCCGTGGGCGGCGTCGTCTGCCTGGCCGCCAAGCTCTATGGACGCTATGACCATTTGGGGGTGGTGGTGAGGGAGGAGGGGGAGGGCGGGAAGCTGATGCTGCTGGACGCGGGCTTCAATGGCGTGCAGTATGTGGATTTGAAGGAGAGGGTGCGACGGAGTAAGTCCCACGACATTGCCGTGCGGCGTCTCCACGGCGTGGCCCGCACTCCGGCCTTGCGCGCAGCCATGCAGGCATACGTGGAGGAGGTTCGGGGGCATCAATACAAGCAGTCGACGTTTCAAATGCTGGCGTCGGGGCTTGTGACGCCGGCGCAATGGCGGCGGGAGCGTTTGTTCCTCGAGGTCCAGCGGTGCGAAGGAAGGGTGCGGGGACTCAAGCGAGAGCTGGGGGGGAGCAAGGCACTCACACCCTTAGAGAGAGGAGCTTTGGAGAAGGCTTTGGAGGAAGCACGGGCTGAGCGATTGGCGGCGGTGGCGGCGCTGGAACGGAGCGAGGTGTCCGTGTTTGAGAACAAGGAGGACTTAGGGAGCGGCTTGTTTTGCTCCGAGCTTGCCGCGGCTGCCTTTCAGCGGCTGGGCCTCTTGCCGCGTTACCCAGCCAGCAACACGTATATTCCAACTGATTTTGCCACGTCCAAACCTCCCCTGGCCTTGGGAAGGGCGGTGGCGGCCCTGAGGAGGGAGGGGTTGAACCTGCTGCAGGGCGCATACCTGGGAGAGGAAGTCCTGGTGCGGTGGGAGGGGAAGGAGGTGGGGGTAGAGGGAGGGGGGGCACAGGCAGAGGAGGAACAAGAGGGAGGGAAGGAGGCAGGAGGGAGTAAGAAGACGAGGAAGAGGAGGAGGAGGGGGGGGGAGGGAGAGGGCGAGCGGGCGGAGATGGCGTTTTTGGCGCGGGCTTTGAAGAAATTTGGTTTGACCAGTGGGCTGGTGGAGGAGGGAGAGGCGGAGGGAGGGAGGGTGCCGGTGGAAGTGCTGGATATGTTTCAGTCGGTGGTGTATCGGGATGGGCAGCGGATTGAGGCGTTTGCGGAGGGAGGGAGGAAGGGAGGGAGAGAGGGAGGGGTGGAAGGTAGCACGGCGGCTTCGTTGTATGTGATTGCGGAGGGCGAGGTGGACTTGTACGAGCAGTGGCAAGAAGAAGTGGGGGAGGAGGAAGAGGAGAACGAGGAAGAAGGGAACGATGGTGCTGCTACCTCCCGCTCTCCTTCGTCATCCTCCTCTTCCTCTTCCTCCTCCTCCAGCAGCGCACCCCGTCACCATCGACACGAACAGCTCCTCGCCACCGTCGGCCCCGGCACCGCCTTCGGCGGCCCCTCCTTCCCCCCCCCCTCCTTCCTTTCTTCCCTCCCTTCCTCCGCCTCTTCCTCCTCCTTGCATGCCAAGGCCCGAGGGACGACTGTTCGTCTCTGGCGCGTTGCGGGTGAGGACCTTCCTTCCCTTCTACAGGGCCAGGAGCCACCCACCCATCCCCGCACCTCCGCAGAAAAGGCAAGAGTGCTGTCGGTACTGCAGCATCATCCTTACTTTGCTGCTACTGCTGCTGCTGCCGGTTCGAGGGGGGGGGGGGGGGGGGGGGGGGGGGGGGGAGGAGGAGGAAGGCGGAGGAGGAGGAGGAGACGTTGCGGCGTTTTTTCCTGGTGCGTGTGAAGAAGGGGGAGGTGATCCTGAAGCAGGGCGAGAGGGGGGATTGCTTTTATGTCTTGGACGAGGGGCAGGCAAGGGTCTACCGGCAGAAGCCCCCCCCTCCTCCCTCCTCCCCTTCCTCCTCCTCTCCTTCGCAGGATGGTGGCATTGGCAGGTGGAGGAAGAGGAGGAGAAGACGCAACACCAACCACCACAACAACGACCTCGCCTCCAACCCTCCATCCCTCCCTTCCTCCCTCCCTTCCTCTCCCTTCCTCGTCTCCGCTTCGGTCAGCCCCGGGGCGTACTTTGGGGAGGCCGCTGCCTTGTTCAACAGCCGACGCGGCGCTTCTGTAGTAGCAACAGAAGATTGTCGTTTATGGGCCTTGGGGAGGTTCGATTTGATGCGGCTGACGGGCAAGGGCGGATCGCCTTATCTACTTGATTTCTTCACCCAGCATGCTTCGGTCAGGGTGGGGGTACCGCTCGAGGGAGGGGAGGGCGGGAGGGAGGAAGAGGAGGAGAGGTACCTGACCCATGCCGATTTTCTCGCGGCCTTCTTCCCTTCCTCTTCCTCCTCCTCATCCTCTGCTCAGGCGCCGGCCCTCCCTCGGCTCCTCCTCCAAGCCTTGGACCCGTCGCACGCCGGCCTGATTTCCTTCTCAGAACTGGTTCATTTAGATGTGTGGATGAACACTCCCTCTCCTCATGTACAGGTGGCTTTGAGGCTCTCACAGAGGGAGACAGGCTTTCAACGGGTTACCTTAGGGGACTGGGCAGCGCTCAGAAGAGAGGCGGCTAGGAGGGCGGAGGAGGAGGAGGAGGAGGGGGACGAAGGGGAGGAGGGGGGGGAGGGAGGGAGGGAGGGCGAGGAGGAGGAGGATGCAAGGTTTGTGGCGAGGGTGTTTGGGAGCGGGGGGAAGGGGAAGGGGCGGTGGTGGAGGAAGGCCGACACCAGCAGCAGTAGTGGCAGCAGCGACCCTGATACTGCTGCTGCTGCTGCTGCTGCTGCTGCTGCTGCCGCTCTATCCTCCTCCCTGCACTCTATCCCTTACTCCACTTTCCTGACCGCCTTGGCCTCTCCTGACTGCCCGCGGTCCGTGCGTCGGTACCTGGGCGCGATCGAGGAGGAGGTGGGGCTGCTGAGGAAGGGCTGGGAGGAGGCAATGATGCCGGACGTGGGTGGAGGAGGGAGGGAGAGAGGGAGGGCGGCCTTGCGGAGGGCGGGGACGATGCTGACTTCTCAACAGCAGCAGCAGCAGCAGCAGATACAGCACGAAGCAGCAGCACCAACAGCGTTCTCCAGCAGTACCAACACGAATGCCAAGCAGCAGACGAAAACCAACGACACCCGCCCCTCCTCCTCCTCTTCTTCCGCCTCCTCCTCCTCCCCCCCGGACGTCTGGAAGATGGTCCTCTCCGCCGGCATCGGCGGCGCCCTGGCCCGGCTCGTCGTCGCCCCGCTCGAACGCGCCAAGATCCTCATCCAAACCACCCCCGTCCCTCCCTCCCGCCCTCCCCTCACCCTCCGCGAGGCCCTGCGTCTGATGCTGGACCCGCGCTACGCCCACCCTCCCTGGGGCGGCTTTTTCTATCGACACACCCGCGGTCTGTTTGTAGGCAACGGCCTAAACATGCTGCGGATCTTCCCCGTCCTCGCCACCCAAGTCTTCCTCTACCAATACCTACGCGATCACGCCCTTCGCCCGGCGGCGCCTGCTTTCCCGTTCACCCCTTCCTCTTTCTCCCCCGCGTCCTCCTCCTCCTCCTCGTCCTCGTCCTCGGATCCGACCACCACTACGTGGGCCTTGACGCTGGGTGGGAGCATGGCCCCTCCCTCCCTCCCTCCCTCCTCCCGCCCTCCCTCCCCCCTGCCCCTGGAAGCCAAGCACATGCTGGCGGGAGGCGTGGCCGGGGTAGTAGCCAATCTCCTCCTCCATCCACTCGACACCCTGCGTGCGCGCATCACCACCCAACGGCCCTCCCTCCGTCCCTACCACCAAGGCGCCTTGCCTGCCCTGGCGCAGGTCTGGAGGGAGGAAGCGCCACAGGCGCTGTGGAGGGGAGCGACGCCCTGTGCGATTTGGGCGTTTTTGTATATCGGGATTAATTATACGTGCCTTGCTTTCCTGGCCCCGCTCACTGCGCACCATCACCAGCAGCAGCAGCTACAGCAGCGACAAAAACTTCGCAATCCTCCTTCCTCGTCCTCGTCCTCCCGCCCTTCCTCGTCCTCGTCCTCCTCTTCTTCTTCGTCGGCAGCGCTTATGAGTGTGCTGGTGGCGGGCACAGTGGCCCAAGCTGTTGCTTATCCTTTCGATCTCTTGCGGCGGCGGATGCAGCTAGGAGGGGAGGGAGGGAGGGAGGGAGGGAACGGTAGCAGTATGTGGGGACAGGCCAAGGTGGCAGTGAGGGAGGGAGGGGGGGTGAGAGGTCTGTATAGGGGCTTTCCGGTGTTGCTGCTGAAGCTGCTGCCAACGACGGTGGTGTCGTACCGAGTGAGTGCTCAGGTAGCGGGGTGGTTGGAAGAGAGGCCGTAAAGGAAAGAGGAGGAGTAGTAGTAGGAAATTCGGAGGAGGAAAAGAGGAAGAAGAAGAGGATACACGATGACAAGGGAGGAGGGTTGGTGGTAAGGTGATAGAGGTGAGGCTTTTAGGCTCTTGAAGTGGGGTGGTCAGATGCTGTGATGGTAGAGGGAGTGAGGGATGGAGGGATATAGGGAGGGACGGAAGAAGAGTTGACAAAGTACATGTCCAGCCTTGAGCGTGCGCGTGTGTGCATAGCAAGTAATTCATTTATCTAAAAGGACGGTGCAAAGAATCAAAGTAACAGTGAATTACCCCCAGAACATGCTGTGCTACAGATTCTATTTCTTCCTTCCTTGACACTCTTACTCTTTTAGAGCGCTCAGAAATGTACCCCTGCCATTAGGACGAGGAGGGGCACGGGTGACTCCTGGACGAGGTATTGCAGCGAGAAAGGCGCGGGTTATAGAGTTCAAAATTTGGGGCGAAGGCGGGGCATTCTGGGCGAAACGGGCATGGCCCCCTGTGGACTGCTTGTTGCTCTCCTTCTAATAATGCCTTGTGTGTTCTGATCTTGATGGCCCACTCTTATGGTGAGACGCCGCCTGGTTCCTGTGTCGTCTCATGCATTGTCTCCTCCCCACCACGCGAGCCAAGCACTCTGGTTGGATGCCCAGGCAAGCGGCAGCGTGACGCCGTGGTAAAACGGCACCTGAATACTTGAGGATGCTTTATGCTGTGCAGATGCTAATGGCACTTGGAGAGTTGGAGAGGCCCACCCTCGAACTAAATTGTGTTCACTTGCGGGTGACCTGGCGCGCCCTTAATGCTTGCCGGGGCAGAGACATTCTTGGGGGCCCATATGGGCCCACAGCAACAAGAGCAGTCAAAGGCGGCAGCGTGCCTGCGCCGTGGGCAGCGAGGCGAGCTCGCCTTGCTTCCCCAATGGCACCACGAGTACGCGACGAGACCGGTACCGGCCACACTGCCTGGACATGCGATGCGCAGCCACAAATCTATCCCATGTATTGGTGCAAGGTTTACAGACTTGATTTTGATCTCTTCACACTCCAAATACATACAGCGTCATGCGTGTCCTATTCCCCCTCTTGGCCGCTCTTGTTGCGGTCGCAACTGCCCGCGACGACCTTGCCACTGCCAGCACCACCAGCACTACCAAAACGCGTCGTACCACCAAAGACACAAAAAGGAGCCTACGGCGCAAAGCTCAAGACGAAAATAATGCTAACCGAGAGCTTTTTGCCCTCGACAAAAAGGGATTTCTTTCCATCCCTCAAGATGACCCCAATCCGGTGGGACGCGCGCGCCGCCTCAGCTACCGGGCGCCCTTTTGGGAGTTTACATCGTACGACTCATACAACCCGGAGCTGGTCAATTTGACCATGGCCGCACCCGGGGGCATCTTGGGGCAGGCAGCCTTGGGCGAGCAGAGCGCCACCATTGCCGGGCAGCTCGATGTCTCGGTCGCGACAAGCCTGGGCGTCCTGGTGCCGCCCCTGCAAGCAGCGTGCTTGACCATCAGTGAGACAGGCGAGTGCCTGGAGCACCTCGACAGCTACCTGCACTTGTATAGCGCTCTCGCGCCCGAGTACCAGCCAGCAGCATTCCAATTCTATGACTCCGACTATGCCTTTGCCCGGGAGCGCATCACCTCCTCGCCGGCCTTCATCACCCGCGTCAATCGCGTGGGCGACATTCCCTTTACGCAGGCCAATGTGACGGGTTACAATGCCATCACAGGCGGCGTCCCACTCGCCGACCTCGTGGCACAGGGCCGCGTGTTTATCGTGGATTTCTACCCGTTCTATCAAGACGGCGTCTTGGAGGCGGCACCCCATTCCGTCTTGGAGGCGCCCACAGCCGTCTTCTTCCTCGACGGACCCCCAAAGAAGGGCAGCAGCATCGATAATTTGAGTAAGTTTGCTGCCACCACGAGGCTTATGCCGCTGGCCATCAAGTACAACGTGCAGCACAGCTACGTGGTGTCGCCCAAAGACCCCCATGCCGATTGGTTCTTGGCCAAGGCAGTCTTCAATTGCCTGGATAGCGACGTGAATTCCATCCTTCACTTTGCGCTGCACAGTGCCATTGCCAACGTCGCCATCGCGGCCCAGAAGAACCTGGCCAGCGAACACCCGCTCTTTCGTCCCATCGAGCTGGCGGCGGCCGAGAACTTTGGCATTATATTTGCCGGGTTGGAGCTGTTGGTGAGCCCGGGAGGTTCGTTCGACACGGACCTTTCCCTCAGCGGGTCCTCGGTCAAAAACTCGTTATTCCCCTACTTCATGCAGCGTTTCGACTGGCGTGTTGCCGCCAACCTCTCCGGGGACTTGGCGGCTCGCGGGGTGACAGACATTCCAGGCTTCCTGTACCGGGATGACGCGGCTGCCATCTATAACGCTTTGTACGCCTACTCGGAGATATACCTCGCGGCCTTCTACAAGAAACCAGATTCGGTCATGAAAGATGCGGAGCTGCAAGGCTTTCTCGCCGCCCTGACCAATACGTCCGACTCGATTGCGTTTTTGAAGGGCTTCCCCACCACGGCCGATGTGACGAATATCAAGGAAGTGAGCGCTCTGCTCACGCAAATCTTGTGGGTTACAGGGGTGAAGCATCATGCACTCAACTCCTACCGCTCTTTTAACTTTGATTCGGTTTTCCCGTCCCACCCGCGCAAGATTTTGGCCCCTCTTCCACCCAGGAAGGGCACGCTTTCAGACGATGAGGTCCAGCAGGACTACATCTCGGGGGCGGGCTTCACGGCGGCCGAAGCAACCTCTCAAGACAGGTATACGCCCGACTTGACCACGCTGGAAATTGCGAATCCGCTGGCCCTTTTCCTTAGCACCCAGATCCTTGCCTTCGTGTTTTACCCTTTGCTGCAGAAACCCAGTCGATTGACGAACATTTACCTATCCGACACGGAGGGCTTGCTGATGGCCGTGGCGGCCGTTGCCCTGCGCCAGGAGCTGCGAGCCATCAGCGCGCGCATCGTCAAGCGCGAGGCGGCCAATATCGACTCTCCTCGGTACCTTCTTCTGGACCCGGCAACCCTTCCCCTGAATTTGTACGTCTAATTTTTACATCTGAGAAAGAGGGGAAAAAGGGAGAACGCTAACAACGACATCTTTGTTATTTCTGTACGGCTGCGTGATCCACATGTGGTGTGTGACAACTGCGAGATTCCTTCTCGCTTGTTCTAAATCAAAAGGACAAATACACCAATACGGTAATATGCATTGAGGAGGGTACAAAGACAAGTGTATGTCTCGTGCGCGTGTGGGTGTACACTATTTGAGAAAGGAAAAATGAAAGAAAAGAGGAATGAAAGAAAGAAAGAAAAAAAGAAACTTTTTACAAACTAAGCCTGCTATTTCTTCCCCATTTAACTTTTATTTTGATTCAGGCCATACACACCCTTCCTCTCTTCCGTCTTTGCCCATCGTGAAAATACACCCACCCATTCACTCCACCTACTACCGTCGTTGCTGCTGCTCCTGCGCCGGCTGCCTCCCGCCTCGCCCTCTTCCTTCCCCCGCAGCAGCCGCACGGGGCGGGTGATCTTGACTCTTCTTGATAAATACATACAGCGCCGCCAGCACACCCACTCCCCGCAACCCAAAGTATAGCAACCCCAAGGCCACGATCAGACAAGGAAGCAGGTCAAAAATGCTGGCCGAGAGCCCGAGGAAAGGCACGGGAGGGATGGTCACCATGCGTCCCTGTGTGCCCAATGCCTCTGCTGCTTGCTGCAGGATGGGAGGGGAGGGGTAGTACGTGCCTCCTCCTGGGGGTGGGACGGCCGCGCCAGCACCTGCCGCGCCGGAGGAAGGAGGAGGACGGGTAGGAGGAGTTTTCACAGCGCCACCACCCATAGTGTAGGCTTTTCCTTGAAAAACACTGCCACCACCGCTGCTGCTGCTGCTGCTGTCGCTGCTGGCATCGTCGTCGTCCCCTCCGCTGTTATGGATGGTGGCAGGTGGCCGCCGCTGGTTCATGCCGGCGGAGGAAGAGGGAAAGGAGGACGAGGAGGGGGGCGCGCCACCACGGGCCTTGATCGCACGCGGGTCAGAGTCGGGCACCACCTCGCCATTGATGATAAGGACTGATGGGTGGAATGGGGTGGGGAGGGGAGACGGGCGTGAGAGGGACGGAGGGTGTTGTGAGTGCAAGGAGAGCAGGCTACGGGCTATACGGGTGAGAGTGGCTCCACGGCATCACGGATGCTATCGGCATTCCGCGCGCCACGGGTATGACTGAACCAAGAACAAGAGGAGACGAGGCAGATGGTGATGTGGGACAGAGGAGGACTTACCCATGCTTGCTTGTGTGAGGGCTGGGAAATTGGAGCAAGAGGAGGGAGAGGCAAGGCAGGGTGTGATGTGGGCTTGTGAAGGGACGGGATGGGCGACGAGCGGCAAAGCAGAGGCGGGATTCGGAGGACACGCGTTTCTGTCAGGGGTGTGTGAGGGGCAGGAGGAGGGGGGTGAGCGCGTGTGTTGCGTGTGTGTGGGCTGTGAGGCATGATGATTGCCGCCTGGTCTTCCCATACACATACACCATTTACAATAGGCCACACCACCGCAGCCACCACAAGCAGAAGCAGCACCCAAACAAGACGCGGGTGTGCGTGCATTCATTACTGCAGCAAAGTGTGAGGCATAAATGTCCCCACACTACTCTCATCTGACCTCCTCCCCCCCTCCCCTCCCTCCCTCCTTCACGCACAGGCCAATGCCACCAGACCCTCCAGACCACGACCCCACCAGCATAAGCGCCAGCACAAGCAGCAGCAGCATCTCTCGCATCGACTTGGCGGCCGCCAGCCCCTCGCTTTTGCGTGCTTACCTAAACGCCAATGCCCCCTTCCTCCTCCTGAATGTGGCCACCTGGGAAGTCACGCGTGACTGGGTTGCTCCGGGGGAAGAACATGATTTTGTGACCATTGATCTGCTCGAAGCCGCGTTTCGTGGGCATGGTGGTGAGAGCGGAAGCGTGGAGGAAGTGCTGGTACCTGTGGTGGAGTGCCGCGGCGGGGATGGCGACGAAGACGACGATGCCGAGGGGCAGCGAGCGGGTGGAGGGAGCAGCACTACTAGTGCTTACGGCGAAGAGCCACGAAGAGAACGGACGTTGACGGAGTACGCGACGCTGTGGCGGAGTGGGGAGGCGGAAGCTCGGGGCTTGTACCTTAAAGATTGGCATATTGTCAAGGCGTTGCGGGGCCTCAGTTGCGGCGCCGAGGGCAAGGCAGAGCAAAATGCTCAAGTGTTATCATCTACCATCACCGCCGCTGCTGGAAGAGCAAGGAATGAGGACGATGAAACAGATATACGGCCCGTTGCCCCGACCAGCAGCATCAGCAGCAGCACGACACCCTCCACCTCTACGGAGTCCCTAGCGTCGTCTCCCTACTACGTTGTGCCCTCGCCCTTGGACGACGACTGGCTGAACGGCTGGTGGGACGCCCCCGCCACCGACGCCGGCCACGCAGCGCGAGAAGACGACTACCGCTTTCTGTACCTGGGGCCCAAGGTCACGACCACGGGCGTACACCATGACGTACTCTGCTCCTACTCTTGGTCCGTCAACCTAGCTGGCATCAAGGAGTGGACTCTCTTCCCTCCTCCTCCCTCATCGCCTCTACACTCAACGACTGCGAGCGCCGACTCGCCGACGGCGCAATCAGGATCCGCGCACGCGGAAACTGGGCAAGCGGAGCAGACACCGTCACTCGGCACCCGACCGACAAGCACGGCAAGTAGGTCTTGCCCTGCTATCGACCTCTCTTCTTCTCTTCCCACGGCCGCTGCCCCCGCCCTGGTCGTCCGCCAAGGACCGGGGGAATTATTGTTTGTTCCTTCCGGATGGCACCACAAAGTGCGGAACCTGACGGGCTGTTTGTCCATCAATCACAACTGGTTCAATCGCAGCAGCCTGGGGCGGGTGTGGGCCTTCCTGAAAGAAGAGGCCACGGCGGTACAGGAAAGACTGGGACATTTGCGAGAGACATTCGACGAAAAAGTCAGTGGCTGGGAGCGGCAATGCGAAGTAGTTTTGCGGGCCAACAGCGCAATGAATCTGACGGAGTGGGTGGGGTTGCTGCTCTGGAAAGCTCGGGAGGTGAGGCGAGTAGGACAGGCCGTGGACAGTAACGAGGCGCGTCAAGACCTGGTGGTCATCCTGGGCGTTCTGAGGGAGCTGGCATCCTCATCGAAATTTCTCGATTTTTTGTTCCCACCGCATTTGCTAGAGGAACAGGAGCAAGCAGAGGAAGGGAAAGCGCCATGCTTGCCGCTGCGAGTGGATTTGTTGCCCCGCGTGGAGGCCTGGCTCGCAGCGGAGATACGGAAGATAGAGACAAGCTTAGAGCTGATGGGTGCGTTGAAAGGAAGATTAGAAGAGCATTGTAAAAGGTAAGATTGGTTTGGTTGAAGCAGACATGTAATTGTAAAGTGTGTAGAGCGGGATTGTGAAATAGGAGGAGGAGGAAGGTACAATGCGAGCCTACTTATCCAGGGAGGCACCCATGCGTGTTTGCCGCAAACAGTAAAAGTAAGCAAAAGGATGTAAAGAAAGTGAATCGTACACTACGTCGCGTCCACCAGTAGCTTATCATTCAACCGCACTTTATGGCTTGTATTTAGGGAATTGACGCTGAATACACAACACGTGCAACTTGGAAATTCGCAAAACGAGGCACGCATGGGCCACGACGAACACCGTCGGCGTTTTGCTAAGGAGCGACCCTCCGCACATCTATTATGAGCTAAAGCCAACTACTCCTCATCCTCGTACAGAATCTTTGCAAGCAGGCTGCAGCCCGTCCTTATAATAAGCATGACGGAACGTTGATGCCTTGGCTGCAATGCTTGCTGCGCCTCGTTGCCTCCGCCCAAATCGGGCACACGGCGAGCAGCTGGCTTCTTGGATCTTCATGCCAACCCCGACGTCCTTTTTGCCACCCTTGTGTCGTGTCGCACTGCGCCTCAGACACACGCCCTGCGACGCGAGCAAGCCAGCCTACTGTCTGTTGTCATGGTCATGCTTTCACCACATAGACTCCCGCCCCCCTCCTCGAGTCCCACGCCGCACTTTTGTTCTAGCAACACAATCCTTGCTTCTTAATCTCACTCCACCACACACCCTGCGCACCCACACAAACACGACAGTCATGACCGTCCTCACCCTGCTCCGGGACGTCCTCCTGGCACACACGGCCTGCGTCTGGGCCTTCTTCCAGCTCCCCCTCATGCTCACGGGCATCCACACCGCCCTCTTCCTCCCCTTCGTCCTCTTCCTCTACATTCCCATCGCGTTTGCCGTCGCCCGTAGCCTGGAAGCCCTGGGGCTGTTCAAGCCAGGGGACACGAGCACGGATGCCTTTACGTCTACGCACTTGGCAGGCAAGGTCGTTCTTGTGACGGGGGCCACGGCCGGCATTGGTCTTGCGTCGGCACGCCGCTTCCTGGAGCTGGGTGCGACGGTGGTCATGCACTGCCGGAGCCTGGAACGCGGACAAGCAGCCGGCCAGCGAGTCCTCCAAGAGCTTGCGGAAAGCGGACACGGTGATCTGTCGGCGCGAGTGGTGGTGATGAAGGGCGACCTGGCGGATTTGGAAGATGTGGCAAAATTTGCGGCGGCCTTCCTCAAGAAGTTCCATGGTCGTTTGGACTACCTTATCCTCAACGCCGGCCTCGCTGGCTTCCATCGCCGCAAGACGGTGCAAGGGCACGACCTTGTCCTCGGCGTGAATTTCCTCTCCCACTTCGCTCTTGCTCGGGCCCTCCTCCCCTCCCTCGAGGCCACGGCCCGCGAGTTCTATAACCCCTCCGACGCCTTCCAACCCCGGGTGGTCTGCCTCTCCTCCACCCTCCACCAATGGTCCCGCGCCGACCCCTCCTTCCTCCTCCAGCCCGAGCAGCTCGCACAGGCGCAGGTCGACGAAGCCAAGGAAGCGGCAAGGAAGGAGGGAGGGAAGAAGCAGCCCCGCACGCCTTGGACCACCTACCTCCTCCAAGCCATCTTCAAGCGCGAGTCCTACCCTGATAGCAAGCTTGCCCAGCTCTTTTTGGCCATGGAGATCAACACCCTTGCCAAGGCCCACCACTGCCGAGTGCGTGCCATAGCCGTTAATCCAGGGGCTGTGACTAGCGAGATCTGGCGTTTTTTGGGGGCGGAAGTGCGGGCCAAATACGTCGATCCCGTCTTGTCGAAAATCTTTATTTCCTGCCCGCAGGCCGCTATGCCTGTGGTGCGGGCGGCGGTGGGCGAGCCGTTGGGGGATCCGATTGGGATGCCGAATGCTTATTATTTGACTCCGTATTTTGTGCCTTGTAAGGGGTATGTTGGGGGGTTGTGTCTCTTTGACCTGTTCTCGCCTTTCTATGGGTGTCAGCGGGCGGTTCCTCGGTTGCCGTTTGGGGCGGCGGAGAAAGCGACGGGGCTGTGGCATACGGGGAATCGGATCGTGCATTCTTTTTTGCTGCGGCATGGCTTGCTGACCGCGGCGTTGACTTGGCCACCGGTCTGTGAGGGAGGGGAGGAGGAAGGGGAGGAGGGAGGGTGGGAGAAGGTTGGGAGGGAGCCATCAATGGCGACTACGGCCTCCTTGTCCTTCTCGTCGGCCGGCTCGTCGTCGTCATCCGTTTCTACCAACGCCTCGTCGTCGTCCCCCTCCTTGTCACCGGAGAAAGGAAAGGCAGGCAAAGGGGAGGGTGACTTGCTGGTGTTGCCGCCCCAGACACCCGCCACACGCTCAGGCCTCTTCCAGCGCAAGCAAACCAAGCCGCCCCTGGCTCCCAAAAGCTTGCGTTAGGTAGGAGAAAGGGAGGAATGGAGGGAGGAATGGAGGGAGGAATTTGTGTGTTTATTGTTAATTGAAAGTATTCAAGAAGAAGGGCGGGTGGTGTGTGTGAGAGAGGAGGCGGGAAGAAGCACAACGCACTGCAGACAAAAAAGAGCAAAAGGAGAGAAAGCAAAGGAACTCGGAAACTAGAGGAATGAGAGAGAGAGAACCACAGCCACAGATACAGACACAGAGAATGTGCAAGGTGGGGAAAGCAGATAAATTAAATAGTGCTGCCAAGAGTGCGGCACTTTGCGCTTGAAGGAGGAAAACTCGACCCGTCATCATATGACTAGAGTAAGTAAATGCAATCATGCTTCAAAACACTGTCGTGTCGACACGAAAAGAAATAACCAACAAGAAGGAT
>Ga0209491_10007854_pt1 | contig 13863 bp, 12 predicted proteins | sample BON02_FD_187213 | JGI IMG/M metagenome (GOLD analysis project Ga0209491, IMG submission 187213) | Freshwater microbial communities from Lake Bonney liftoff mats and glacier meltwater in Antarctica - BON-02 (SPAdes) (version 2) | ecosystem: Environmental > Aquatic > Freshwater > Ice > Glacier... | reverse complement strand
AGGCATAAGGCGGCATGATCGATTCCGGCACAACGGCGCGCGGATCGGTCAGATGCTGGACATGCCAATCATCCGAATAGCGCCCTCCAACCCGGGCCAGATCCGGCCCGGTGCGTTTGGAACCCCATTGGAACGGATGATCATACATGGATTCCGCTGCCAGGCTGTAATGGCCATAGCGTTCCACTTCGTCACGGAACGGCCGGATCATCTGGCTGTGACAGACGTAGCAGCCCTCGCGGACATAGATATTGCGACCGGCCAGCTCCAGCGGGGTATAAGGCCGCACGCCCTCGACTTTTTCGACCGTATTGTCGATCCAGAAAAGCGGTGCGATCTCGACGATCCCGCCGATTGTCACGGTCACCAGTGCGAGTACCGCCAGCAGGGTGATATTGCGTTCAATCTTCTTATGTTTTTGCGTGAATGTGGTCATGATATTGTCTCCCTCACTCTGCCGGAACCGCGACAAGCGGCTTGTCAGCGGCCTCGTCATGAGGTGTTTCGGTCATTGATTTTTCCTCCCGGAGCTTGCCGGCAATCGTCATCCAGACATTATAGACCATCACCACTGCGCCAGCGAGATAGAGCAGGCCTCCGGCCGCGCGGATCAGATACATCGGGAACATCGCCGAGACGACCTCACTGAATGCGTAGACGAGATAACCGTCGTCGCCATATTCGCGCCACATCAGGCCCTGCATGATACCGGCGACCCACATCGAAGCGATGTAGAGAACGATGCCGATGGTCGCGAGCCAGAAATGCCAGTTCACCATCCGCAGGCTATAGAGTCTTGGGCGACCCCAGAGGCGCGGCACCATGAAGTAGAGGGCGGCAAAGGTAATCATGCCGTTCCAGCCGAGCGCGCCACTGTGGACATGGCCGATGGTCCAGTCGGTATAATGCGACAGGCTGTTGACCGACTTGATCGACATCATCGGACCTTCGAAGGTGCTCATGCCGTAAAAGGCAAGGGCCAGCACCATCATCCGGATGATCGGATCGGTACGGATCTTGTCCCAGGCGCCGTTCAGCGTCATCAGTCCGTTGATCATGCCGCCCCAACTCGGCATCCACAGGATGATCGAGAAGACCATGCCCAGTGTCTGCGCCCAGTCGGGTAGCGCGGTATAGTGAAGATGGTGCGGACCGGCCCAGATATAGAGGAAGATCAGCGACCAGAAATGGATGATCGACAGGCGGTAGCTGTAGACCGGCCGCTCTGCCTGCTTCGGCACGAAATAATACATCATGCCGAGGAAACCGGCGGTCAGGAAAAAACCGACCGCGTTATGACCGTACCACCACTGGGTGAGCGCGTCCTGGACACCGGCAAAGGCGCTATAGCTTTTTGCGCCGAGCAGGCTGACTGGCATGGCCAGGCCATTGACCAGATGCAGCATCGCCACGGTCAATATGAACGCCAGGAAAAACCAGTTGGCAACATAGATATGCGGTTCCGAGCGTTTGACGATCGTGCCGATGAACACGGCTGCATAGCTGACCCAGACGATGGTAAGCCAGATATCGACATACCATTCGGGCTCGGCATATTCCTTGGACTGGGTGACGCCCAGGAGATAACCGGTGGCGGCCAGCACGATGAACAGCTGGTAACCCCAGAAAACAAAGCGGGCGAGGCCGGGGAAGGCCAGCCTCGCCCTGCAAGTGCGCTGGACGATATAGAAACTCGTCGCGATTAGCGCATTGCCTCCGAAAGCGAAAATAACGGCAGAGGTGTGGAGCGGACGGAGCCGCCCGAAAGTGGTATATTCCAGCCCCAGATTGAGCGCCGGAAAGGCCAGCTGCAGGGCGATATACAGCCCGACCGCGAAGCCCGCCATGCCCCAGAATAATGTCGCGATAACCCCCCAGCGGATTGGATCGTCGTCATATTTTCCGGGATCGGCGGGAGCGTTCAATATCCCGCGACCAATGGCGGCATAGTCCGCCTTGCTGATCGTCACAAAAAGCGCGATCAGGCAAGCCGCCATGATGATCCCCATGTGAACGGCAAACCCCCCATCGACAGCCATGACCATCGCAATGAATGCCAAAAACACGATCACCAGCCAACCGCCGGCCTTTACCAGTAAATTATCCATAACGTCCTTCCCCGTTCTATAGGAAGGGCGCTAGCAGCCTGCCGGTTGCGGCCATATCAGGAGATTTACGTAGTTCGACAATCCGCTGGCAAACAAGCGCTCAGTCAACCGCGATTTTGGCCCATACTGGCAGGTGATCGGATGCCTTGCGCGCGGCGGGGCTGTCATGAACCCCCGCCTCAAAGGACTGGATTCCGTCCGAGTGCATGATCCGGTCGAGGGTCGCGATGGGACCGCGGGAATGAAAACTGCGGCCGCAATGGACCATCTGGAAAGCCTTGGTAAAATCTTTCAAACAGCCGCCGGCCGCGCTCCATTCGTTGAGGTCGCCCATCAGCAGAACCGGCACGTCCTTTTGCTTTTCCTGCGCGAGCTTGATGATCGCTGCGGCCTGCCGCCTGCGCCACAGGCCGGACAGGTCAAGATGCATGCCGAAAACCGCCAGCTGTTTTCCCTGCAGCTCGAAATGCGCCATGATCGCGCCGCGCGGTTCGAGGCAGGGGATGTGCATGATATCATTGGCCAGCACCTCGACCGATTTCCGGACCAATATTGCATTGCCATGCCAGCCCATTGAATCAATCTGTACGTCGAGCGGAATCGCGCGATAGTCGCTGTGCATTTCCAGCAGTTTTTCCGGTATGGCCGCTGCCCTTGCGCCAAAGCGGCGATCGGCCTCCTGCAGCGCGATGATATCGGCATCCATCTCATTCAGCACGTCGACGATCCGGCCGGGATTGCGCCGCCGATCCGTACCAACTGCCTTGTGAATATTATAGCTCGCGACCTTGAACATTGTCTGTTTTTAGCAGGTCAGAAGGGATTCAGAGTGAAACCATGCTGCTGCAGCAAGGCGTGGGCGGTCATTGCGGAGAGCGACATTTTGACGCCCGGAAGCAGGTCGGCATTGCTGATGCCATGGGCCGCTGCACTTTGGCCGCACAGGTGAAATTCGACGCCATGTTGCTGCAGTTGCGCGATCGCGGCGGCGCTGGCATTTTCCTTGCCGTCCTTGTGCGCCGCGAAAAATTCCTGGCTGGTCAGGTCGAACGAGGCACCGCCATGGACAACGATCGCGAGATGAATATTCTCTTCCGGCACGCCGGCAGCAACCTGCATGTTGATGAAACGGGCGGCGCTTTCGATCGTGCGATTGAGCTTGCCCGGTTCGGCGGCATCCTTGACGTCGAAGGCAATGTGAAACAGCGTATCTTTCGCAACCGGTTCGTCCATCTGAACCGGAGCGGTGGCGCCGAAAGCTTCAAAAACCGGACCGGTCTTGAAATTTTCCATCTGGGCAGCTGCCGGTTGGGCGAGGGCCAATAGCGGCAGCAGGGCGACGAGATAGGATTTTCGCATTTTCGTTCCAGTTCAGTTTGATATTTGAGTCACATATAGCGCGTCTTCAATAGCCAATCGCCTGACCATCTTTGCGCATTTCGGTTGCGCCGGTATAGACGCCGGTTTCTGGATCACGGACGATCGCCTGATAGCCGCCAAACATTGCGCCATTGCTCACGACTTCGACCTTATGTCCCATCGCCTTGAGGCGCTCGATGGTTTCGGTCGATATACCCGGCTCGACGTTAAGTATGCCCAGAAGATCGGCGCCGGTTTCGGCCAGGTCATCGGTCGGTTGACGGCCGCCATCATGATTCAGGCGAGCGGCATCGCCGGCTTCCTGCAGGTTCATGCCATAATCGACCAGATTGATCATCACCTGGACATGGCCCTGCGGCTGCATGCCGCCGCCCATCAGGCCAAAGGACATGTAAGGCTTGCCGTCCTTTTTCATGAAGGCGGGAATGATCGTCTGGAACGGGCGCTTGCCGGGCGCATAGGCATTCGGGTGCTTGGCATCGAGCGAATAAAGCTCGCCGCGATCCTGAAACATGAAGCCAAGGCCGTCGGCAACCAGGCCGCTGCCCATGCCGCGATAATTGGACTGGATCAGCGAGACCATCATGCCGTCCTTGTCGGCGACGGTGAGATAGGTCGTATCGCCTTCGCCTTCCAGCTTGGGCTCGCCCGGCCCGAATTCCGGCGTTGCTTTTGCCGGATCGATCAGCGCGAAACGCTCCTTGCCATAGGCATCCGAGAGCAACCAATCGAGCGGGGCAGGGGAGACATCGGGATCGGCGTAAAAGCGCGCGACATCCTCGAACGCCAGCCGTTTGGCCTCGGTAATATAATGCAGCACCTCGGCGCTGCCGCGCGGCCATTGCGCGAGATCAACATTTTTCAGGATATTCGCCATTTGCAGCGCCGCAAAGCCCTGCGAGTTTGGCGGCAATTCGCACAGTTCATAGCCTTTGCGATAATCGACGCAGCCCGGTTCGACCCATTTGCTGCTGTGCGCGGCAAGATCTTCATAGCTCAGATTACCGCCAATCCGTTTGAAATAGGCGTCGATGGTTTTGGCAATGTCGCCCTTGTAGAAGGCGTCGCGGCCGCCAACGGCAATCTTGCTCAGTGTATTGGCAAGGTCGGGATTCTTGAATATCTCTCCGGCCTTGGGCGCGCCGTTCTTGAAATAGGTGGCCCGCGCATTGTCAAAATCGCCGATCATGTCGAGGCTCTGCTCGAAACGGCTGAGATTGCTCTCCAGATAATAGCCGATCACTGGCGCGACCGGATGGCCTTCTTTGGCATAGGCGATGGTCGGGGCCAGAATATCGGCCATGCTCAGCTTGCCAAATTTCTCATGCATTTCAAACCAGGCATCGACCGTGCCGGGAACGGTCACCGGCATCGGACCAAATGGCGGAATCGTCTTGCTGCCCTTGAGCTGTTTGATGAATTGCTTGTAGCTGGTCCCCATCGGGCTTTTGCCGGAACCGTTCAGACCATATAATTTCTGCGTCTTCGGGTCCCAGATAATAGCAAACAGATCGCCACCCATGCCGTTGCCGGTCGGCTCCATCAGGCCGAGCACGGCATTGGCCGCAATCGCCGCATCGACCGCCGTGCCGCCTTTTTTCAAGATATCGAGGGCGATCTGGCTGGCCAGCGGATGGGCTGTCGCCGCCATGCCATGCTGGGCATAGACCGGACTGCGCGACCAGGCTTCACCAACCGGCCGTCCACCGCCGCCGATTTCCAGAGCCGGTTTTTCGGCAGATTCTAGTTGCTGGGCATAGGCGGGGACAAAGGTCAAAGCCGTCAGAGCGAGGGTGGAAAGGAATAAGGTGCGCATATCATGATCCGTCCTGCAGGAATAAGCGCCTCGCCATTTGCGAAGCTGTCGAAATATTCACTCTAGACACTCTGCTTCCGGCATCAAGTCCGAACGTTGGCCATTGTCTCAATTTTCATTCCTGCTTTGGGTCGTGGCGAACGTCCAACCGCATCGAGTGCAATATTCGTTATCGGTGCAAAAGCGGAAATTGCGGAACCGGAATCTGTCGGTCAGCTAGCGCCGCAAAATCGGCTGTTCGAACATTGCCTCTGCGGTCCTGATTGCCAACGTGAATATGGCGGTGTAATGGCCAGACATGTCCAAAGCTGATCGACTTGACCGCCTAGATGCCCGTCGTACAGAACTTGAAGCGGAATATGCTGCTGCGCTCATCGACGCATTGCAAATAGCCGCCTCGGGCAAATCGGGCTTGTTTGACCATAGTGGGGATCGCAGGACACGCTCAGCCATGGCTCCGACGATCGACAATCTGAATGAAATAGGTCAGGAGATAGACAAGGCGAGGGAAATACTCACCATGCCCCCATATGAACTCCAACAGCAATTCCTCGCCTCACGCGGCCCGGTCGGCCCGCAGGCCGTCGGCGAGCCCAAGCAAGCGCGGGCGTGGCTTGATCGCCTTGCTCTTGCTGTCGAGAATGAAGGCAGCTAAGTCCGAAGCCTCGCCAGAATCTGTCATCAGGTTAGCCAACGTTCGTTGTCGTTCGCAGACGCCTGAACGGTCGGGAAGGCATTGAAGCGGTCAGTCCGCTACTGACGGAGCTAGCGGCCCGATCGCGGCCTTTCGTCGGGCTGCTTGTCTGGCGCGTTACCAGTGGCATCCTGCCACTCGACCCGCAGCACTAGCGTTCTTCCGTTGCTCAAATTCTTTACAGGATACGCTCCTGGTTGCGTCAATTCTGCACGGAAAATCCTATGCGCGGGAAATGAACAACGACCTGGCCGGTTTGGGAATCTTCGCGGCTGATCGAGACATGATGTTCGGACGAGCCCACAAACAGTCCATTAACCGCGTCGCGCCCATAGTCGTCGGCGGCAACAGTCACCCTCTTACCTTCGAGTTCGGCGTCCCGAGGTGCAACTGTGCTGGCCATCGGCTCGGTTGTCCGCGCAATATCGAGCGCGTCCTCGCGGCTCATCGCCGTTCGCTCGCCATGGCCAATCGCCTTTACTCTCTCCAACCATTCAGGCACGTGAGGCATGCTCTCGAACAGGCTTGCCGCTGGCGGAAAGGCAGACCGGATGAACCACAGGTTGTAATAGCTATTTGCATCAACCAGTCCGGCGCAGTCGCCGGTCAGGAACCTGCACCCGTCTGCAAGCTGATCGGACAGCAATGCCACATGTGCTCGCATCTGCGCTTCCATGTGGGGCACCGCGGCCTGCATTGCGACCGGGTCAAACGAACGCCCGGAAAGGGCGACGCGGTCGTTTACAAAAGCGGCCGGGACTTTGTCGCCGAGTCCCCCGAAGATGATCGCGACCGCTGCTTGGAATACCATGCGGTCCGACCACATCGCGTTGGCGTGTGCCAGGCCGGGGTCGCCCTGCGGAAACAATGTTGGCTCAGGAAAGCGTCGTTCCAGTTCCCGGACGATTAGCTGGCTGTCACAGTAAATGTCTGCACCGATCTGCATGACCGGAATACGGCGATATCCGCCCGTCAGCGCCACAAGTTCGGGCTTGGGCATGATCACCGGTTGATCGACAGCAGCCCAAGCCAGCTTCTTGATACCAAGGCAAACGCGAACCTTCTCTGAAAATGGTGAGCTGTCATATTGGTGAAAAAGAATGTCAGGCACTGTGGTCCTCTCCGGAATCATCGACAGTGGATGAAGGATTTAGCAGAAGCGGTCAATTGATCCCGCACAGCGAGTGTAAGTTCGGTCGCGGCCGGGGTTCTAAATCTTCGCCGCGGAGAGGCTCGGCGTGAGCAACCGCGGCCAACCGGAAATTCACCCTCAGGCACAAGCGGAATACGGTAACGCTTGACTTGGTCGCAAAAACACCTATGTTGCATTGCAGCAAAGGCGGCAATTGATATTGACCGTCTGGCGAGAGTTCTGCGTGAGAGGTGAAAAGATCATCTCGAACCTATCGCCTTCATTGCTTCTTTCTTTCCGGCAGCCTGATCACGCGGGTCGTCTTAACAGACGGCGAACACGCGTATAGCTTCCATGCTGTGCGCTGGAAACTTGCTGCTATTACAAGGTATTAAAATTGACTAACTTTTCTGATTTCGCTCTGGCGGAACCTATTCAAAAACTCGTGGCTGCAAGCGGCTACACGACTCCTTCGCCAATTCAGCAACAGGCTATTCCGCCAGCGCTGGAAGGCAAGGACATTCTCGGTATCGCGCAAACCGGTACCGGCAAGACCGCCGCTTTCTCGCTGCCTTCGATCCATCACCTGTTGAACGACAAACGCCGGGCCGGACGCTATGAATGCCGGATGCTGGTATTGGCGCCGACGCGGGAACTCGCACGGCAGATTGCCGACAGCATGACCGGCTATTCCAAGGGTCTCGGCCTGTTCATCACCTCTGCCTTTGGCGGCGTGCCGATCAACCGGCAGAAGCGCATATTGGAACGCGGCGTCGACGTATTGGTGGCAACACCGGGTCGTCTGCTCGATTTGATCGATCAGCGCTTTCTTACGCTGTCCAAGGTCGAAATCCTGGTGCTCGACGAAGCCGACCAGATGCTGGATCTCGGGTTCATTGTTCCGCTGAAGAAAATCGTTCCTATGCTGCCAAAACAGCGTCAGAGCCTGTTCTTCTCGGCAACCATGCCCAAGACAATCTCGCAACTGGCCGACCAGTTTCTGACCAATCCGATCCAGGTATCGGTTGCGCCGCAATCGACGACCGCCGAACGGGTTGATCAGCGCGTCACCTTCATCAATCAGGATGACAAGCAGCGGCTGCTGAAGGATTTCGTCAACAACGAAAATCCCGATCATATGCTGGTTTTCACCCAGACCAAACATGGTGCTGACAAGGTTGTGAAAAACCTGATGGCGGTTGGCATTCATTCTGCTGCCATCCACGGCAACAAGAGCCAGCCACAGCGCGAACGCGCCTTGGGTGACTTCAAGAAGGGCAAGATCAACATCCTCGTCGCCACCGATATTGCGGCGCGCGGCATTGATGTTGATGGCATCACCCATGTCATCAACTTTGACATGCCCAATGTGTCCGAGCAATATGTCCACCGGATCGGCCGGACAGCACGGGCAGGCGCGAGCGGTATTTCTTACTCGCTGGTGGCACCGGATGAACGGCAATTCCTGCGTGATGTGGTGAAACTGACCGGTGTCAAACCCGATGTCATTGCATTGCCGGAAGGCTATGACGAACCGCCTCGCGAGGAAGTGGCTTCGCGCATCTATGGCCAGAAGCCGAAAAAATATGGCGCAACGCCAACCCGCAATGGACCGCCCAAGAACAAGCATAGCGCCCGCAAAGGCCGTCCTGGTGGCGGTGGTACCGGACGCGGTGGCCCAGGTTCCGGCGCAGGTGCCGGCGCCAAGAGCGACGGACCGAAACATTGGAACAATGGCGCGAAATCGTTCAAACGCCGTCAGGTGCGCAACGCCGACGCCTAGACTATTGTGAAATCAGCGCCTTGCTTTCAGTCAGGGCGCTGATTTCTGCATCATCCATATGCAACCAATCCCGAAGCGCGGCGACATTATGTTCGCCGCGTTTTGCGGTTTTGGCGTTGGCGTCGATGCCGCTTTTCGATTTTGAAAAGCGATAGGGCGATTGCACGGTGCGCCGTGCATTGCCGTCATCATCGGTAACGTCAACGATCGTGCCCAGAGCCTTGATACTGGTTTGTTCGTAGATTTCCGGTCCAAATGGATGCACTTCGCCCCAGGCGAGGTTGAGCCGGTCCAGGGTCGCGGTCAGCGCATCGAAGCTCTTGTGCGACATTATATGCTGTTCCATTGCCTCGCGCCGCAGCCGGACTTTTGTCGCGACATCGGCCCCTTCAGGGGTTGGATCCTTCAGGCCATCTTTTGTTGAAAACATGATCCATAGCCATTTCATATCGCCGGTGATTAAAATCTGGCGATCTTCTGGCGCTTTCCAGACCAGTGTCTCAGGTGCTTTGGGCCAGATGTCGTCGAGCGCGAAATGGGCATAGTCATCGGCTGAGTGGAGCACGTTCAGCATCGCAAGGTCGATATGCTGACCTTCGCCGGTCTGGCCGAGGGTGCGCAAGGCGGACAGTATTGCGATAACGCCGTGCAGGGAGCTGTAGCTATCCGCCATCGCAAACTGGATATCGGTCGGATGCCCGCCGCTCATCTCGGCTTGTCGGGCAATCAGTCCGCTTTCCGCGTGCAGCACAGGCGCATAGGCTGCTCGGCCGCGCTCCGGACCATTTTGCCCGTAGCCGGAGATAGAGAGCATCACGAGCCGGGGATTGACCTTTGACAGGTCGGACCAACCGACACCAAATTTGTCCATTACGCCGGGACGGAAATTCTCCACGACAATATCGGCCTGTGCCGCCAACCTGTGAATCAACGCGCGTGCACCATCAGCTTTCAGGTCGACGCAGATATTCCGCTTGCCGATATTGAGCTGCAGATAATTGCCACTGACCCCGCTTTCCCGCTTGGCAAGCTTGCGGGTGACATCGCCTTCCGGTGGCTCCACCTTGAGCACTTCTGCGCCCAGGTCGGAGAGCATGCGCGTGGCATAAGGCCCAGCGACAACACGGGAAAAATCGAGGACCTTGAGCCCCGCTAACGGAAATTCTGCCATATTTGCCTGACTTTAGAGTTTCATCTGCTGCTTCATGGTCTTGTCCGTAGTCGCACCATATGGCGGGAGGAAACCAGCAATTTTGGCAATGTTGATTTTCGGCTGACGATAGACCGCCTTGGCATGGCTAAATTCCTTGAAGCCATCGGGGCCGGTATAGGCGCCCATGCCGGAGGGGCCGACCCCGCCAAACGGCAGATCATGCTGGGCGATATGGAAAATCACATCATTCACCGTGACGCCGCCGGATATTGTCTTGTCCAATATCTTGCGCTTGTCGCTTTCGGTCTCGCCGAAATAATAAAGCCCGAGCGGCCGGTCATGATCGTTCACATAATCGATCACTTCTTCCAGATTGCGATAGGTTTTTACCGGCAGGATCGGACCGAAGATTTCTTCCTGCATCACCCGCATGTCGTCATTGACGTCCTGGAGCACGGTCAACGGCATCTTGTTGCTGTTGGTGTTGGAAAAATCCTCGTCACCCGGATTGACGATCGTCTGTTTCGCGCCTTTTGCCAGCGCATCATCGATCAGGCTTTGCAGCCGGTCCTTGTGCCGGGCGTTGATCACCGACGTATAGTCATCATTGGCGATCAAAGTCGGATATTGTTCGGAAACGCTTGCGACAATCCCGGAAACGACCGCTTCTTCCTTGTCATGCGGGACCAGCAGATAATCGGGCGCGAGACAGATTTGGCCGGCGTTCATCATCTTGCCCATGGCGATGCGCTGGGTTGCTTTCTGGACATCGGCATCCGGCCCGACGATGGTTGGCGACTTGCCGCCCAGTTCCAGCGTGACGGGGGTCAGATTCTGGGCTGCTGCTGCCATCACATGTTTGGCAATGCCGCCGCCACCGGTGAAGATCAGGTGATCCCAGGGGATTTCGGAGAAGGATTTGCCCGTTTCCGGTCCGCCGGTGATGACCGTCATTTCTTCCGGAGAAAAATATTCGGCGACCAGCTTCTTGACCAGTTCACCGGTTTCGGGGCAGAATTCGGAAAATTTGATCATTACCCGGTTGCCGGCACCAAAGGCGCCGATCGCCGGATCAAAGGCCAGATTGATCGGGAAATTCCACGGCGCGATGACGCCAACCACACCCTTGGGCTGATATTCGACCTGTCCGCTGGCACCGAGCAGATTGAGCGGGAAATCCATCTTGCGCTTTTCCGGGCGCATCCATTTTTTGAGGTTTTTCTTGTGATCCTTGGCATGGCCAACCACCGACATCAGATCGGTCATCACCGTCTGGACGCCGCTGCGGTGGCCGAAATCACTGGATACCGCCTCGCACAGATCGTCCTGATGATCGATGATCATTTGCGCGGTGCGGTTGATCCGGTCCATGCGGGCGCCAAAGCTGACCGGCAATTCGGCATGGAAGGCGTCGCGTTGCGCCTGAAAAAGTTTCATGATTTCGTCTTTGCTGACTTCGCCAGCTGCCGCTTCCAATGCTTCCATATCTGCTCTCCAAAGGGCAGGGCTCTAACGCCCCGTCACAATCCATTTCAATTGACCACTTAAACGCTTTTTTGGCGGCTTGTCGAGGGTGAACCGGCTAATCCGCCAATGTCTCGATCGCCTGGGCGGTCGCGACCAGCTGCCGAGCCTGCCTGAGGTGCAGCAGCTCGGTCATTTTGCCATCGACAACGATCACGCCCTTGCCGGCGTTGACCGGATCTGCAAACGCCGCGATGATCGCCGCTGCCGCAGCCAATTCATCCGCGCTTGGCGCAAAAACATGGTTGGCGGTCTCGATCTGTGCCGGATGGATCAGCGACTTGCCATCAAAACCCAGCTTTTTCGCTTCGATACATTCTGCCGCGAGACCGTCCGGATCGTTGAAATCATTATAGACGCTGTCGATGACGTTGAGGCCATAGGCCCGCGCGGCGATAACTGTTTGCGTCATCACCGAGCCGAAAACCGCGCGATCATGATCCGCCCGCATTTCCTTGGCCAGATCATTGAAACCCATGACAAAAGTTGTCAGTCGCCGCTGCGGGCCAAGCGCGGCAATTTCGGCGAGCTTCAAAATCGCCTGCGGCATTTCGATCATCGCCCAGAGCTGGGTGTCGAGACTAGCATCGAGATCTTCCATGAAATCGGTGATCTGGAGGATATCATCGGCGTTCAATATTTTCGGCACCAGCACGGCATCTGCCTGACTCAGACAGGCCTGCCTGAGGTCATGCGCAAACCAGGGCGAGTCCATCGCGTTGACGCGCACGACCAGTTCCCGGTTGCCATAGTCGCCGGATCGCAGCGCGGCGCAGGCATTTTCGCGCGCTTCTTCCTTGGCGTCCGGTGCCACGGCATCTTCGAGATCGAAGATTATCGTGTCGGCGGGGAGGGTTTTTGCCTTTTCCAGCGCGCGTTTGTTGGACGCGGGCATGTACAGGCAGGATCGGCGAGGGCGGTAATGGGTATCGGTCATGAACAACTCTAACATCGGAGGCGACCATGGAAAAGGCCGAATTTCGGATCAATCGAAGCGGCAATGAAGAAATTTTACCGCATATTAACCATCCCGGTGTCAATAGTTTCTACTCGTAAAAAGAATGTCGTTTCCAAAGGGAAAAGCCAATTTCATGAAGCACAATCATAAATTTGGGCCGGTTGATGCTGAGGGAGCGGCGCTAGAGGGGCAGTCGGCAACAGGTCACACTGCGGATGCCCAACAATTTCCCTTCGGAACTGGCCTTGATTCAGGCTTATCCAACAAGAAGCAGGTCCGAAGGACAATTGGCTTGGCCCTGCTTTTATTCGACATCATTGCGATATCTGTTGCTTTTTTGACTGCAGATCTGTGCCGTCATGGCGGTTTGACCCATCAGCAATCATTGCTGCTGACCGTTATTCTGCCAATTTTTGCAATGATAACTCTGTCAAAAGATGGCTATAGTGCGCGTGCTACGATAGATTCCAATTTTGGCATTCGAAAAGCAATCATGGGGTTTCTGTTCGCCGCAGGTTCGATGTTGCTGTTTGCTTACGCGTTAAAAACAAGCGAAGAATTTTCACGGATCATGTTCGGTATTGCTGTGATCCTATCGGCAGCCAATCTTGCCTTGTCCCGGCATTTTGTGACGAAGATTGGCAGACATATACTCGGCAACAATCCCTATGCGATATTATTGATTGATGAGAATGATTCCGCATCAATGACCTTTGGAACGACGAGATCCGGGTCGCCAGTTCCCTCGGACTATGATGCCCTCCTCAGACTAGGCCAGATTGCTCGGAATATGGAAAGAGTGATCATCAAATGTGCGCCAGAAAATAGAGCAAAATGGGCTTTCGCCATGAAGTCGTTAAACATTCACGGTGAAATCGTTGTTGAGGAATTGACCGAACTGGCACCTCTTGCTTTGACAACCATAGACGGGAAACCCGCCCTGCTTTTGAGCTGCGATCCACTGAGTTTAAGGCAACGGGTGTCAAAACGACTGCTCGATCTCACGATCGTCGCGCTGGCTATACCCGCTGCATTGCCGGTCATATTGATTGCCGCAGCCGCAATAAAATTGGAGAATCGTGGACCGGCATTTTTCTTGCAGAAGCGCATTGGCCTCGCCAATCGAAATTTCACGATCTGGAAGCTCCGTTCCATGCGTATGAATGCCGTTGGCTCTGATGGCAGGATTGTCCGTCGTCAGAACATTTGGCACTGATGGCTGCGTAAATTAGCGGAGCATCGGCCTCGTCTTGTTGGTTGATATTAGGCGGCTAGCTTGCGGTGTTGCAAGCGCCGATGTTCAATGGTCTTTCGT
>Ga0209491_10007849_pt1 | contig 13866 bp, 17 predicted proteins | sample BON02_FD_187213 | JGI IMG/M metagenome (GOLD analysis project Ga0209491, IMG submission 187213) | Freshwater microbial communities from Lake Bonney liftoff mats and glacier meltwater in Antarctica - BON-02 (SPAdes) (version 2) | ecosystem: Environmental > Aquatic > Freshwater > Ice > Glacier... | reverse complement strand
CTGGCATATCGCACGCCAATCGAATTTGAGTTAGCCTATGAAAGTCCATCCATCCCAGCCTGAAATTCACACCCAACGGGTAACCAAACCGTAGGGCAGGTCAGATAGGGAACTAAACCATGGGGCATACTACTTATAATTATAATCCAGACAAAGTTTCCAAAGGAGAGTTAAATTGCTAACCCTGCCTGATCTTATTTTTAAGAACCTACCTGCAGATAGCCTCGTCAGGATGCAGTCTGTATATAGGAATTCAAGTGTGGTAGTAACTGGTGGCGCATCTTTTATCGGGTCACATTTAGTTGATACACTCGTCGAACTGGGGGCGTATGTACGTGTACTGGATAATCTTTCTTCAGGAAAGTTAGAGTTTGTCAATGAGTCTCGTCAAGTGAATTTTATTGAAACTGACTTGAGATACAGAGACTCTAGTGAGGAAAATTTGGATGGAGCTGACATTGTTTTCCAACTGGCGGCTATCCATGGCGGTCGTGGTTTCATTGAAACATTTAAGAAAGAATTGCTTGCAAATTTAACGATTGACAATAATGTTTTCGCGGCCTCAGCAAAATATAACGTTAAGAATATTATTCACGCATCTAGTGCATGTGCATATCCGATTGATCTCCAGAACAGCGAGTCAGAATTAAACCAACTCGCGGAATATCACGGGTCGATGAATTCCTCAGAAACCTGTTTTGCTGATGGAGTCTACGGCTGGACGAAACTGATTGGTGAGTATCAACTCGAAAATCAAGTTAAAGGCACTAAAACCAAGGGTCGCAGCGCTCGCATCTTCACTGCGTATGGTGAACGAGAGAATGAAAGTCACGCTGCAATTGCATTAATGGCTAAGGCACTGCTCGGGGCAGATCCTTATCCAATCTGGGGTTCGGGACATCAGACTCGAAACTTTACCTATGTTGCGGATACCGTATCAGGATTATTGTTGCTTGGAAGCGATGAACGAGACATTGATTTCGACGTTTTCAATATTGGAACATCTAATCATATTCGAGTCATCGATTTCGTTAAACAAATTTTTGCAGAAACTGGATGGGCGCCTAAGGATTTTGATTTTCAACTTGATAAACCTGTAGGTGTTGCAAGTCGCGCCTCGGACAATTCGAAAATTAGGAATATTTTTGGTTGGGAACCCACAGTTACCATTAGTGATGGTATCGGTCGAACGATCGATTGGTACAAGAATTCTGCCAGTAAGCCAACTTCATTGATGCAACTAGAAGAACGATTGGTAGCACTATGATTCCAGGCATCACATGCGTCATTCCTGCACACAGTGAGGGTGCGGGTATCCGCGGAACAATTCTAGAGATCGATGAATTTGTACCTGAAGGTGTCCCGTTTACCATCTTTGTAAGTGAAGATGGAAGTCGTGACAACACTCGTTCTGAAGTACTTGAAGCTGGAAAACTCACAAAAAACTCTACGGTTATCTTGGCGTCACCGGCTGATCGACTTGGTTATAGTAAGGCCGTCCAGCGTGGCATCTTAGAGTGCAATACTGAGCTAATTTGTTTTATGGATGCTGATGGTCAATACGACCCACGAGATATTTCAAGACTTTTGGAATCTATGAACGACAGTGGAATCGTCGGCAGTTATCGTAATCCGCGGGCTGACGGTTTCAATCGGATTGTCTACTCAAAATTGTTCGGATTGGTTTACCGCTTGTTTGGTGGCCCTAACCTGATTGATCCTTCGAGTCCTTTTATTTTGGCTCATACTTCAGAAATTCAATATCTGGGAAATATGGAATTTCACTTGAGTTTTGGCTTTTGGTGGGAATTCCAGCAACGAATTGCAAAGCAAGGACTGTCAGTCAAGCAAATCCCAGTAGCCCACCGAGTCCGTGTTGCTGGAGAGACGCAAGTCTACACCTTGGGACGCTTGCCAAAAATTATTAAAACTCATTTGCATGGATTATGGAAATTGAGAAAAGAATTGCAAAATTTAAACAGCAGCGGTATTTAATCAGAAAGTCATTTTTCAGGATATCTCTTTATAATTGTTTTTAATTTCATCTCTACTGCTTCGTTGCTGTACGAATCTTCAAAAACCAGCATAAAGGGAACAACATCCACTGTCTGCGCACATATATTGGTCATGTTTGTTATTGAATCGTACCGAGTTTCTTGGAGACTATGGTATGCACCTTGTTTTGTGTAGTCAGATTTCTTGAATCACGCCACTGTGGGTCTTCACATAAGTCAGGTCTGCCACTCATAATCGATTCGGCGCTGAGGCCACGAGCACCCAACGGTGGGGCAGGTCAGTTCGTCGACAAACCCTTCAGTAGTCCAATTTCATGTATCTAAACATTGGTGCGCTATTCTTAAATATAATGCGGGTTTGGAGGACTTAGAATTGAAGGAAATGGAACCTAGGAAAAAAATCAGTTGGGACTGCTGAAGATTTAGTTTCATGCATCTCGACATCGGTGCACTATTCTTAAATCTAATCAGAGTTTTGGAGGACTTGTGAAAACGGTATTATCTTGCAGGGGACATGTCGCAGATTATATGAGGAAACTAAATTCAAACCGAAACCAGCCGTTGAAGTTTGGATCAATGTTTGATTCTTCATCTTTGAGTCTGAGGTATTTGGTTACCTGGGTGGTAAGTCCGTGCTCAAATAGGAGCCCCTAGCAAATTTGGCAGATGACGGACAAAAGATGTCTCATCGTCGCACTGGTTTTGGTAGATAATGGATACATACCTCGAGGCGACCAAGCTAAATGATATTTGGGATTCTGGCTCTGCTCCGTGGAAGACTTGGAGTTGAGCGAAATGGATCCTAAGAAAAGAATCAGTTTAATCATTCCTGCTTACAATGAATCTGAATGTGTCGATGAACTACACGCGCGGCTCTCAAAAGTTTTTGATCAGGAGACCAACTATGAATTCGAAGCAGTGATTGTTGAAAATGGATCTGTCGACGATACTTACCTGAAGCTTGTTGAAATCAATAAAATTGACAATAGGTTTAAGATTTTAAAATTGGCTCGCAACTTTCGAATGGACGGTGGGATAACTGCAGGCCTTAGCGTCATAGATAGTGACGCGTGTATTTTAATGACGGCTGATCTTCAGGACCCACCAGAACAAATTCCCGCCTTGATTCGTAAATGGGAGGAAGGGTTTGAAAATGTATATGGCATAGTCACCGAGCGCCAAGGTACCGGACCGATTCGTACTTTTAATTCTAAGGCCTTTTATTGGCTAGCTGGCAAACTCACGGACAATAGAATTCCTCGAAATGCAAGTGATTTTAGATTGCTTGATCGTAAAGTTTACGAAGCAGTTCGGGGCATGGATGAGCGAAATCGTTTTGTTCGTGGTTTAGTTGCGTGGGTTGGATTCAAATCTGTTGGAATTGAGACTGTCAGGCCGCCACGATTTGCAGGTGAGTCTAAAGCTTACTCATTTCAAGTTATTGATCTTGCATTTAAGGGCATCTTTGCACACTCATATAAGCCACTGCGAATAATAACAGTGATTGGTGTGGCGGTGAGCGTTTTCTCTGTCGTTGCGTTTATCGCCTTGTGCATAAGGTGGTTGTCAATAGGAGTTCCATTCGGTGGATTTGGAACTCTCGTAACAATTGCATTGTTCTCATTTGGATTACTAACTTTTATGCTGGGAATCATTGCAGAATACCTTGGCTTGATTTATGAAGAAGTCAAGAAGCGACCAAACTACGTTGTAGATAGCTGGAAACCGTAATGTCGCGAATAGCAATTTTTGGCGCCACCGGGGCTATCGGATCCGCCGTTCACTCTCATTTAACGGCGCAAGGTCATAATGTTGTCGGTCTCACTAGTGGAGCAAGCACCTCACAGCACTTGTCGACATTGGAAAGTAGTTGGTTAGAAAAATTAAATCAATATGGCAAAATCGATTCGGTAGTCTGGGCGCAGGGATTTAATCAATCAGACAATATTGTTAGCTTTGACATCGAGGTTTTCAATAGTCATTTGACGGCAAACGTCACCTATATTTTGGATACGTTAAATCAATTACTATCAACCGATTCATTGTCAAATCAGGCCCGCTTAGTGATTTTAAGTTCAATCTGGCAAGATTCTGCACGTCCCAACAAATTGAGTTACATGGTTACGAAATCAGCTCTAAGTGGGCTAGTTTCCAGTTTGTGTCTCGATCTCGGTAAGCAAGGAATCTGCATAAATGCTGTTCTTCCTGGAGTTGCGGATACTCCAATGACACGGCAGAACCTTACAACGGCGCAAATTTCTAACGTAATAAGTGAAACTCCTCTTGAAAGGCTAGTCACCTTAGACGAGCTCTCGAAAACGGTTGAATGGTTATGTTCACAAGACTCAAATGGAATTAATGGCCAATTTATAACAGTAGATAACGGTTGGTCGAGATACCGAAATGTTTGAAATCGTAATTAAAAGCAATTCTGGCAATTACCGAATAGCTATAGGTAGCAGCTCTAATTTTATTGACCTAGATGGTTACGCCATTGTTGACAATAACTTGGCCAATCACTTATCTACGTCTAGTAAAAATTGTATTTTTGTTGAGGCATCCGAATCCATTAAAACTCTCACCTCATGTGAATCCCTAATTTTAAAACTCAACGACCTTGGGTTAAAGCGTGGTGACTTACTTAATGCCGTGGGAGGAGGAACCATTCAGGACATAGCTACTTTGACAGCCAGTCTTTATATGAGGGGTGTTCCATGGATTTATTACCCTACGACTCTCATGTCGATGACAGACTCTTGCATGGGCGGGAAATCGGCCATTAATGCTGGGGTTAGGAAAAATTTAGTAGGCAACTTTTATCCACCTTCTGAAGTGATAATCGACACCAAGTTCCTCGAGACAAATTCAAAAATTGATATCGTAAATGGTCTTTCTGAGGCTGTAAAAATTAATTTTGCCCGCAATGAAAATAGCTTCACAAGATTTCTTGAATTGCCATCTTCACTTTTCCCGCAAAACAACTTAGAGACTGCTGAATTGATTTACTTAACACTTTCCTCAAAACAATGGTTCGTTGAAATAGATGAGTTTGATTTAAAGGAACGTCAGTTACTTAATTTTGGACACTCATTCGCCCATGCACTTGAATCTGCGACACAATATGCAATCCCTCACGGAACTGCGGTTGGCATTGGAATGATAGCCGCATTGCGTCACCCCGAATCTAAAAATTCACAGAAAACTAATCTTCTGAAGGAATACTGCACAAAGCTTTTAGAGATAACAAAGCCACTTATCGCAAACGGATACGGAAGCTTTGACCCAAGCCAATTTATTAACTCTCTCGATAGAGATAAAAAGAATTCAAATGAGTTTTTGAAATTGGTGTTAGTCAACAAATCTGACGAACTTGAGTTGATGTCACTACCTAGAAACAGGCACCAGCTTGAGATTTGTTTATTCGTCCTTGAGGAAGCCATAAGTGAGGTACTCGCATGAAGTATTCAGACCTAATGGTCAAGTGGCTCAAGGAGGAGGGATACACCCATTGTTTTTTTGTTGCAGGGGGAAACATAATGCACCTCTTAAACTCGGTAAGAATCGAAATGACTTGTATCCCTTTTGTTAATGAGGTCGGCGGCGCAATCGCTGTGGAAGCTTTCAACGAGATGACAAGTATAAAAAGTGGGAAGGCATTTCTGTTAGTGACCGCAGGGCCAGGACTCACAAATGCAGTGACAGGTATTTCAGGAGCTTGGCTTGAAAGTCGAGAGTTGCTAGTCATTGGTGGCCAGGTTAAAAGCTCTGATCTGAAGTCATCGGGATTGCGACAGCGGGGTATTCAGGAAATTGATGGCGTTACTCTAGTTTCTTCAATCACTAAGAAATCAATACGAATAACTACCCCCATCCCCCGCAAAGACTTTATAGAAACTGTTAGGCAGGGCTACACCGGTAGAAAAGGTCCAGTTTTTATTGAAGTCTGCTTAGACGCACAGGCAGTAGTCCAAATGGAGATGGAAAATACCCCCTGCGATCTTCCTGCAACGAAGACTTTAGCTGAGAAACTCGATGAACGAGTTGTGAGTCTCATTGACCATGCTACGCGTCCTATATTACTTATTGGTGGTGGCGTACCTTTTGATTTTACTCGAAGCCACTTAGAGCAATTAACCCGACTGGGAATACCAATTATGACTACCTGGAATGGCGCAGATCGAGTTCCAGAATCACACTCACATTATTTTGGTCGACCTAACACCTGGGGACAGCGGGCTGCAAATTTAATAATTCAACAGGCTGACCTTGTCATAGCAGTAGGCACTCGTCTTGGCCTACAGCAGACTGGGTTTGCTTGGGAGGAATTTTTACCTAATGGCAAAATTGTTCACATAGACATCGATAAGAATGAGCTTGAAAAAGGTCACCCCGTGACCGAAGTTAGATTGAACTTAGATTCAAAGCAATTCTTGCTTGGGCTTTTTGAGCACTACCAGAATGTGGAGTTGAATTTTCGCCCATGGTTAGAATTCGCAAAGAGCTCAAGGGATTTGATCTCACTTAATGACCACCCGAATAAAACGAATGCTGGATATGTTGATCCTTATGTATTTGGAACCTCATTAACAGACCAATTTGAGAAAGATGCGATCATAGTTCCCTGTAGCAGCGGTAGCTCGTTTACAGTGCTTATGCAGACAGTAATTTTAAATAACTACCAGCGAATGATTTCTAGCAAGGGTTTGGCCAGTATGGGGTATGGCCTAAGTACTGCGATTGGTTGCTCGTTGGCAAATCCAGCGGTTGATGTTGTGCTTGTCGAAGGAGACGGCGGATTTGCGCAAAATCTTCAGGAATTAGGAACGGTTATTGCAAATAATTTACCTATAAAAATATTTGTATGGGCGAACAATGGCTATGCCTCAATTCGCATGACGCAACGTAACTATTTCGACGGCTCCTGGGTCGGTTGCGATTCAGAAACCGGACTTGGGCTTCCAAACCTCGAGCTACTTGCAAATACTTACAATATTCCTTACATCAGAATGGATGAACATATATTTACAATTCAATTACTCAAAAATCTGGCAAACATAAGTGGTCCGGTAATCATTGAGGTGCCGATAGACCCCGAACAGACGTTCTACCCAAAGATAATGTCTGCAGTTCAACCTGATGGATCCATGAAATCAAATCCATTACATTTAATGAGTCCAGACCTTCCTTCGGATGTCGCGGAGAAGGTAATAAGATACCTATAAAGGATGGAGGTTTGGTGAATAAAACAGAACGTAAGATGGCAGAAATTCTTAAGCGGGGTAAAGAAAAATTTGGCGTTGTAAGCATAAAGGCCGAGTTTGAAGCTGAAGGTACTCGTGTAGATGAGTTGCTTAGATTAGTTGATATTGCTCGCTCAGCTGATCTTCCAATGACTGTAAAAATTGGAGGGTGCGAAGCAGTTCGAGACTTGCTTGAATCTAAGCAAATTGGTGTGCGCTACGTAGTAGCTCCCATGGTGGAAACCCCTTACGCATTGAGTAAATACGTTCTTGCAAAGAACATGGTCTTTAACGACGATGAACTTGAAGATACTGATTTTCTATTCAATCTAGAAACAATAACTGGCTTTAATAACTTAACCGAAATGACGAAAGTTGCTAGAAGTATCGGCGGGGTCCAAGGAATGGTTTTCGGTCGTGTTGATTTTGCCGGATCGCTAGGTGAAAGTCGTGATACCATCAATAATTCTAAGATCACCGAGTACGTAGCACATGCTGCAAGTGCTGCAAAAAATGCCTCACTAGATTTTGTTATGGGTGGTGCAATTTCCAGTGATTCTCTTCATATAATTAAAGAGATTGCGGCAATCCACTTAACAAGATTCGAAACTCGAAAAGTAGTTTTTAGCGGAGAAGCCAGTACTCTAAATGATATCGACCAAGGCCTTGTTAATGCAGTTCACTTTGAGCTTCTATGGCTTATAAACAAGCGAGATTACTACGGTCGTATTACACAAGAAGATGCCAAGCGCATCGAAATGCTTGAATCCAGATGGAATGTCCTCAATAGTTAACACGTCATCCGACTTGGTTGGCGTCCTTAAAAAGTGCCTTCCAGAAGACTTCCGAATCATCATTAATGGTGCCACGGGTTGGTTTGGATCAAACATTTCCTCTACGTTCAGCAAACTCTATGGGGATAACTTTGATTCACATGTTCTGTTAACCGCTTCACGTGACCAAACCCTTTCACTTCCATCTGGCGCAAAACTTCAAGTTTCAAAATGGAACAAAGAATCGATATCACAGTTTGCTCCTACGTACGTACTGCACCTTGCATTTAAGACTCGGGATCATGTCAACATAAGTGAAAAATCTGATTATGTTGCCACGAATATGGCAATCATAAATGATGCGAAATGGATGATTGCACTCCCATCTGTAAAGGGGTTTATGCATACTTCGAGTGGCGCGGCAATCGGAGTAAACGCCTCAAACATTGATTTAGATCCATATGGATACTTGAAAAGTCTTGAAGAATTGAAATATAGAAAAATTTGCGAAGATTTAGGCAAGGCCTACATCGGTGTTCGTGTCTGGTCGGCTACTGGAGAATTCATTAAAACAGGTGTTGCCTTAGCAATTGAGGACCTAATCCAGCAAGCTTTACTTGGCGATGAGATCCGAATATCCATCGCAAATCCCATTTGGAGAAGTTATGCGGATGCAAATCAAATTTTGATTGCTGGGTTGTTGGGGTTGCTTTCAGGAGCCCACGGATTATACAACTCGGGCGGTATCACAATTGAAATTGAAGCGCTGGCGAAAATTGTTGCTGAAGTAATTCCTTCAAAAAATCGTTTCATCTCGAGAATGCAAAACTTGGATTTTGTTTCTAGCACGTATACAAGTCCAGAGCCTTCTATAGAATTTTTTCTGCACAAATTCGATACACAATATTCCGACATCAAAGCTCAAGTGGAAACTACCGTTCAATACCTGAGACAAGCACTATAATTACGTGGATTCACTTAAGTGTATAGTTAAGAAAGTTAGGTTTTTTTGCTGAGTTCCTTTCCGCGCCAGTTTAGATACGTTGTCATTGGCTTCTGGAATACTATTTTTGGGTTAGTTCTGTTTACGCTACTTATGAGCATAATTCCAGTTAGGCTTTATCTTCTTACCCTGATGGTGTCCACCATTATTGCTGGGATGCATTCTTATGTTACACAACGATTTTTTGTTTGGAATAGTAGTCAGCGTGTTAAATCTGAATTAAAGCGTTTTCTAACAGTATTTTTTTTACAGTTTTCCGTGAACATACTTGTCTTGTTTGCATTGGTAGATTACTTCGGTTTTGAACCATTGTGGACACAATATGTTGTTGGAACACTTTTAATACTAACTACATACTTTGCGCACAAGCACTGGACATTTAAGGATGCATCATGACCAGAATATATCTGCACTAGCGATTAACGCGATGTTTAGATCCATTTCATTCGCTTTTAGAATGTTGTGGTCTATCTCCCGCGAGCAACTAGCCGAGTTGACTTTATGCTCGGCCCCTCAATAAGGCACCAGCCCAACAATGGAAAGGCTGTCGCAAGGGACTGATGCAAGAATCGACAATGAGCATTCTCAATCCTTGAGATAACGTGAACAAAAATTACTTTTTCACAGCTTCAACCAGAACAAATCCACTGAAAATGGAAAAATGTGCTTGTGCGCCGACACTGAGGCGATACCCAGCCTGGTCTGCCCACATTTGTGCATCTCCTGAGCAAAGAAAGACTCTCTCTGAGTCCGCTCGAGGGTGTCCATCGGTTCCCCAAGCCCAATCTACGTAACGCGGACTTGATGCCATGTATCTTCCCGTCCATGTGGCAACTAACCCATCCCGACAATAAAATGTCGCGGAATTACTTTCAACAGAATTTAACATGTCTAGAACTCCCGAATTCTCACGATATCTCTTATCAGTGACATACATATGGGACTGCTGGTGGAGACTTGGTGCTGATTGACAATAAACTATTTCGTTATCGCCGCCATTCATCCAGCGATTCATCAGTTCGAGCATTCTCGGGGGAGCGCTTTGTTGAGGAAGCAGATTTCTTCAATGGGCTAGCGCGAGAATTTAAAAAAATGGGTTGGGAAAAAGCGGCACGCGAAGCTCGACTTCACTTAACATCCCGCTTGCATGCCGCCACAATCATCGTTCCGGTTATTAAGGCTAAACAGAATCCAAGTGCTCTGTTAAGGCACTTATTTTTGAGTTAGTTAGAAGTCTTCAAGTACGGCATTTATGTCGCCAACGTGCAAGTACTTGGTGTAAGCAGCCGTGACCTTTTCTGGGTCACCTTGCATTGCGATCTTGCCGTGATCCAGCCACAAAACTTCATTACATAAATCTTGGATCGTGGCCAATGCGTGAGAAACTATGAGCAGAGTTTTTGCTTGGTCAGCTAACTCCTGAATCCGCTCGAAGCTCTTTTCCTTGAACGAAGCATCGCCAGCAGAAAGAGCTTCATCGATAACTAGAATTTCAGGATTAATTGTTGTTGAAACAGAAAATGCCAGTCGGCTATACATTCCTGCTGAGTAGGTACGCATTGGTAGATCTATATGATCATGAAGCTCAGCAAAATCAACAACAGCATCAAAATTTTCTTCGATTTCCGCGCGGCTCAAGCCAGCAGCCAGACCGCCTAAAAGTACATTTTGGCGGCCACTTAAGTTTGGATTAAACCCAATTCCCAATGAAAGCATCGCGCTCACTTGGCCGCGAATTCGAATCTCACCAGAAGTCGGAGGTAGTAAGCCAGCCACCGCTTTCATTAATGTAGATTTGCCAGCGCCATTTGATCCAATGATCCCGAGCACTGTCCCATGTTTTACCTCAAAAGATATTCCTTTTAGAGCCTCAACAGAAATCACTGATTTATTACCGCGACCAAAGCTGACAAGCGCCTCTTTAACATTAGGGGTGCGATTTAGTCTTGTCCGATAGGTAAGTCCCAAGTTTTTAACAGCGATCGTTACTTCATCAGAGACGGGCAGCGAACTCACCTTCTCGGGTAACTAAGAAAACAAAACCGATAATGAGTGACAACAAAGCCCAGACAGTAGCAATTATCCACGTCCACACATCAAAGGTGTAACCGCGAACTATTGATCCAGAGAAAATTTCCACCATGCAAAAAATTGGATTTAACAAGGCAATGAACTTTCCACCAAGTTGTTCCTTGGCCTGTTCTGGAAAATATAGAACGGGCGAAATAAACAGGAGCATACGTAAGAGGAAGGGCAATATTGCAGCCGTATCCCTGAAATAAACTTGAGCAGTTGCTGCAAAAAGTGCTAATCCTGTCGCGAAAATCAAAATCAAAAATAGTGCTGGTATTGCTTGCAGGGCGTAGAAAGTAATTGGGTAACCCAGCGAGATATGAAATACTGCATACATCCCCAATGCCGGCAGGAAGATTCTCCAGGCTGTAAGTACATTTGTCAGTGGAAGTAGAGCGCGCGGAAACTGTGTGTTATTTATTAGCCCTCCCGCGTTTACGATAGATATTGCGCCGCGAGTTGCCACTGTTGAAATGAATTCAAGTACAAAGATGCCAAGCATTAAGTGCAAAAATCTTTCGGCCCCTTGATGCCCGCCCTGGATCACAAAGATAAACAAGTAGTAAACCAAGGCGCTTAATAGTGGACTGAGGATATTCCAAAGGCGCCCAAAAAATGTATCCAGCTGCTCATTTTCTCTATCAGCTCGGGATAATTCACTGATGAATTCGCGCCTAGCCCATATATCCCGCAGGTATTGCGGGATATTAGGAAACCCAGCCTTAAACGGCCGCAATACCCGAACCTCTAAATCACCATTGGATTCAAGAGAATATTCTGACATGCTCCTAGTCTATGTGAACCGTGCCGGGAAAGTTGGAGACTGGTCTAACCCATGTTTCGTGTAGGCGGATTAATTGATTTTGCTACTGTGACCTATCAAGGAGGACAGCATGGGAAGAAAAGAGCACGATCCGGTGCTTCGCCGACGAGCAATCGATTTGCTCGAGAGCGGAAAGTCCGTTAGAGAAGTGGCCGAGGAACTCGCTGTGAGTGGCCAGTCGATCTACACCTGGCGACGTCAATATCGCGTTGACCGTGGTTAAGAGTCTGGACTGACAACAACCGAAGTGGACGAGCTCAACGAGTATGCGCCACGCGTGGCTCACTGACGTAATTCACCAAGTGCACACTGATGCTCGTGGCGTTTACGGAGCAGTGAGGGTGCACGCCGAACTCACGAAGGGGCTGGGGATCAAAGTGAGCCAGATGGATTTCAAAAGCAATATGATTTTCTACTTTAACTTTTCCTCGAAAGTTGTATTCAAAAGTAAACAATCCAAGTAGCCAATTCTACCAAGTTTATCTATTGCGGGTGGAGCTATGGTGTAAATTGTGAATCCCTCGCTCTCTAGCCAAGTAATTAGTTGTGTGTGTTTAACTTCACCAGTGTACATCTCTCTAAATGATGTCTCAATTTCGATTAAAGCAACCTTTTTCATAATCAATCTGGCCCCCTTTAGCGCCTCAAGTTCGAAGCCTTGAACATCTAACTTGAGTAGGAGTGGGCCCGGTTCGTTGGCAGCGCCTGACTCATCAAGCCTGATAACTTTTATGCTTTCGGAATTTTCGAACTTCACCGAAGGATAAACCTCAAGGTGATCCAATGGATCCTTTATAGATGCACTCATAGATAAATTGTCTGAAAGGTTGATCTGTTTTAAACCAGCAAACTCTCCCAGTGCAAAGTTTAGAACTTCCCACTTTGTGTCATTGGCTGCATTCTTAGATAGCGCTTCAAATGTAAACGAAACGGGTTCAAACGAAAAAATATTAATTTCTTTATTTTGTCCTCGAAGTCTCATTGCCCACTGACCTTGATTTGCACCACCATCAATTGCTGACAAAATTTGTAGTTCTTTAATCAAGCGATTTCGCACTTCATCAAAGGTTGGAAAACTTCGAATAATTCTAAATCCGATGTATCTGGATAGTAAAGGATTTAGAAATGTATCTGCAAACTGAGTTAAGTTTTTCATTATGAATCCAATGTGCGAAAGGTTAAACAAATTCTGAGGCATGCGGTTAAACGCATTTTTCCTTACTTCCAGTATAGGCAAATGATCTACCCGCTGGTCCTTAACCTTGCTGCAACAGGAGCCCTAATTAGGGTTCCTGTTGCAGTGACCTACCGGGTGCTGGGCTTTTCTAAACAAGCGTTTTATAAGTGGAAGAAAAACCCAGTCACCAAGCGAGATTGGGCTGATGCCCATCTGATCAACATGGCCTTAGATATTCACCATGATGACCCAGCGTTTGGGTATCGGTTTATCGCTGATGAACTTGCCGATGCTGGAATCAAAGCCAGTGAACGACGGGTCTGGCGGCTTTGTTCGCAGCAACATATTTGGTCAGTCTTCGCTAAGAAAGCAAGCCTGCGAGGCAAAGCTGGCCCGCCGGTTCATGATGATCTTGTTGAACGCAACTTCAATGCAACCAGAGCAAATGAGCTCTGGCTAACTGACATTACCGAACATCAAACCAGTGAAGGAAAACTTTACCTCTGCGCGATCAAAGACGTGCATTCAAATCGGATCGTGGGTTACTCGATCGATTCCCGCATGAAAGCATCCCTAGCTGTTGCCGCCGTGCACAATGCGATCATGCTGCGCTCACCAGCAGGAACAGTTGTCCATTCAGATAGTTCACATCATGGGCATTCACCAACAAAATAAGAGAGGCAGGACTCATGCCCTCATTCGGATCAGTGGGAGACGGGCTAGATAACGCCATGATGGAGTCGTTCTGGTCAAGCATGCAAA
>Ga0209491_10007845_pt1 | contig 13873 bp, 7 predicted proteins | sample BON02_FD_187213 | JGI IMG/M metagenome (GOLD analysis project Ga0209491, IMG submission 187213) | Freshwater microbial communities from Lake Bonney liftoff mats and glacier meltwater in Antarctica - BON-02 (SPAdes) (version 2) | ecosystem: Environmental > Aquatic > Freshwater > Ice > Glacier... | reverse complement strand
TGAGTCGGTCAAGCCAAAGTTGAATTCGCTGGGTCTTGGACATTGGTAACATAAGATCTCCTGGAAACCAAAAGGAAATCCACCAACCTAAACCACCCGTCAATAACCGTGCTCAGAAACGCTTACAGATCAAGGTCCCCTACTCGGGGCGAAAACTTCGCTCAATAGACCACAGCTCCCGCTAGTTTAAGTGGCGCAGCGGTGAGACGGCGACGTTTACTCCAGGCGAAAATGCCAGATGGTCGGGTGCCTGCCCGGCCGTAATCCAGTTGCCCAATGACTGGCAAAGCGTCTGAGTGATGGTCGCAGAGTCCAAATCAACATACTGATAAGGATCATGGTGAACCTGACCAATGCAATACTGTCCGCTGCGTCGTCGAGCGATCAAATGGTATCGCTCCAGCAGGAAGTGTTCTAAAGTTTCGGGTTCTGCCGAGCGGAAATTGGGGGATGCTGGGAGCCTGATTTTCATGTCGTATTGCACATCTGGTGCGGATTTGCGCAAGCCTTGGTAGTGAATTTGCCCGTGCTGCTGCCCCATGAATAAGTCGGCCGTCTGATAATTCAAATGCCAAAACTTCCTTGCAACCCACACCGCAAGACGGTGGTTTGCGTCCAAGCTGAAAAACCAAACCCCACTTCGACCACTCGCATGCCGGACGTAGGTTCTTAGATTGGTCTCCAAAAACCAAGAGATCCCTGGAACGGCAGGCGACCACCAAGGACGGATCCGCTCCATCGAAAATGGGACCACCGCTAACCACGCCGAATCATCGAACGTCTCAATCGTCAAACCTGGCGGAAGTAAAGTCTGGAGTTGAGCAGGTGCAACACGCCAGTGCGCAAACAAAAGGTGACGCCAATGCTGATAGCCGGCAATCGTCGGATCATCGGCCGGCGGTCGAGTCATTTCAAAATTCGTAGACATCAAATCTTACCGTTGGCAAGGTCCATCAATCGATCGATATAAATCGTCTTATACATGTAGATAACGACGAAACCGATACAGGCGAATATCAATAACATCACCATTGTCGCACCGATTGTGCTAAGCGTCTTCAAATTGCGTTGGGCTTCGTCATCGTAAAGAATCGCTAAGTGCTCAAGGCCTTCAGGGATCGTGCCCGAGATTTCGCCGGTTTCAATGGCGATAATGAAGTCACGTGGAAATACTTTGGTGGCGTTCAAAGACTGCGTTAGCGTCTTGCCGGCCCGAATTGAAGCTTCCGTGTCTTTCTGATGCCGTTGATAATACCACTGCTGCGTACTAATCAAACCAAGCTTGATACTTTCTATCGCACTTAGTCCGGCTTCCATGGCGGTGGCCAAAGCCCATGCGGTCCGGCTTAACGTCATCACTTCAATTGTGCGTCCCACCAAGGGAATCCGCCTTGCAATATCCAACGGCAAACTACCAAGCCAACCCTTGGCAAACGCCTGGTAGGCAAAGGCAAGACCTGCTCCCGCTGACAAAATCATCAGGCAATAAGTAATGAAATACGCTTTCGGCGTCCAACCAAAGCCGAACGGGTCGATTGGCTTGGTGTTGGTTATCGATGCAATAACCCCAAACGCAAGTATCAGTACGCCAATAATCACGATCGACATAGCCAGTTCAAAAGCGGGCCAAGCGATACTTGAAAGGAAACTGGCCCGCAAATCGACTAACGCCTTGTAGTAAGTGCTTAGCCTAGCGGCCGCCTGTTCCAACCGTCCGCCCCTTTCCCCAGCTTCCACCAACGCGATGGTCAGCTGCGGAAAATAATGCTTATTGCGTTTCATCGAATCCGCGAGAGTGCTGCCACTTTGAAGATCAACTTCCATTCGCCCAAAAACAGCTTGCCCCTTGTTTCCAGTCGAGCCCTTAAGTTGCCGAATCGTTGATCGCAAATCAACGCCGGCCCGCACGTTGATAGCCATGCGATGAAAGATGTCCGACAATTGTCGATGGGAAGCGGTAGCCACGGTGTTGCCTCTGAAATCAAAAAAAAGACACGAGTGCAAGGTTGCACTCGTGTCTTAATTGTAGACGATTTCGATGCATGAACAAAGCGAAAATCAATTCGCTCCAAACAATAGTTCACGACGTTCTTTCTCTAATTCTTCACGATGTTTTTTAGCCTTTTCCATTTCTCGCTCTTTACTTCGCACTTTCGACTTGACCTGAGCTTCTCTTGTTTTTTCAACTTCCAAGTCTGCATTCTTTTGGTCAACTTGCTTTTTCAGCTCTTCAATCTGCTTCTCCAGACTGTCGATCGAACCTTCAACTTTCTCGATATTCGCCGTCTGTTGACTGAATTCTTTGTCCAATTCGGCCTTCTCGGTCGTCAATCCAATCGCTTGAGTGTTCAGTTCCAACATGACCGACTCGTAGCCTTTAAGTCGATCGGCAAAGACAACTTCTGGACTGAAATTGCCCGTCGCTAATCTTTGAAAAACAGAATCAACCAACGACATCGGCAGAGCGTAAGATTTAACCCGTCCTGATCGCGAGATATTCATCCCTAGGACTCGTCCGTCTAAGTCAACAATTGGGCCGCCGCAATTTTCAGGAGTCAAGAATGAATCATGCTGGAAGGCCATTGGAAAGTCATCTCGGCGTTCAGATATTTCGCCGGACATTGTATTTTGATTGACCGAACGCTGGTTGTCCGGGTTATCATCTTCCCGATTTCCAAGCACCACTCGTAGTGCCATTTCGGTTTCGCCTCGCATCACAGTCAATGCGACCACGTCACCAGGGCGTTTGTTTTTCAGCGAAGCCGAAAGGTCAGTCGGCGTCTCGACTTTCTTATCGTCAACGGCCGTAATAACGTCTGCCGTTTTTAAACCATAACGCTCAGCTGCACTGCCGCGAATCACCGTGGTCACTTCGGCACCGGCTTCATTGGGTTGCATTTGAATACCAATAAATCCGCTAACTGGCGGAATCTGTCTACCCAATACACTCAACACACCGACCGATAACAATTCTCCATCAACGCCAGGCGAAAGCACCCAAAAACCTTCTTTCGCTTCCCGTTCCGACTGAGTCGACCATTGAATCGCAGACAGATTGGTTGCTTGCAAGCGTAATAGCGCAAGATCGGTTCCGGTATCAATTCCGTAGACGATCGCAGGTACGGTTCGACCATTGGGCAGCTTGCAACGGACTGCACCGGTTAGCATGCTGGCTTTGGTCATCGCGAAACCACTCGCATCGACAACCATGCCCAGTGCTGAGGGCATTTCATTGTCGTCCACATACACTTCGATCGTGCCAGAAGCCGCTGAATTAACCTGTTCCTTCAACAGGCCCTTCATTTGGTCGTTAAACTTGGCGAACTGCAAAAAGCGAGCGGTCCTGCTGCGGCGTTCCGTTTGAGTGGATCGCTCGTCATGCGTGCCGCCTTCGTCATCCGTCGAATCGTCATCCGTGGAATCATTACCCATCGAATCATCTTTGTCACCTTCGGCTTCGGGTGCGCTATCGTCAGCGCTTTTATCGTCCGAAGATTCCTTGTTATCCTGGTCTTTCTTCTGTTCAGATTCTTGATCGTCGTCTTTCTTTGGATCGCTTGATTCCGACTTATCCTCCGCCGAATCTTTTTGATCGTCAGGCTTACTGCCTTCCTGCTCCTGCTTGCTATCAAGTTCTTTTTGTTCTGGCTTATCTTGAACAACTGCGGCGTGGGCTTGAGCTACGCAATGCCCACCCAGACCCACAATTAGCAACAGACAAATTGCCCTCAAAGAGATTCGCCCTGATAGACTTTCGGACATTCGGCGATTCCTGTCACCCAAATTCATTTCGTTTCGCATTGACAGCTCTTCAGCAATATTAGTTTTGTGGTCCATTATTCAACTCCACAAGTAAATTTCAATCTTCAACTGATGGGGGAAAAGATCCACCCTGCAGCTATCCTTATCAAACGTCAATAAAACTTCTCAACGACCGAGGATTCACCCATTTTCACGAGTGCAACCGTACAAAAAATACACCAAAAAAAAATCTCAAGTGCCAGGCAACCTGCTCGACACAAAAAACCTTAACGCCTGCAAAGCAATCGTTCTTACAGCAAACTTTGGTGCAGTTAACTTACTCGGCAGCAACTTATTGGCCGCCCAACGTCAATTCCAACTTCTTTTCTTTATCACCGCGTTTAACGACAATTTTCAATTTATCAAAGACTCGCAGACCCTTGATCGAGTCTCGAATGTCACTGCGTTCCTTCATGGACTTGCCATTGATTTTTAGCAGTTGATCCTTGACTTCCATCCCCGCTTCTTTCGCAGGGCCGTCAACGGCTTTAATAATCAAATCTTGGGTCGTTTCGATATCTTCCAAGGAAAACCCAAAATACGGTTTGGGTTCCCTGGCCATCGAATCCCATTCCGATGTGAAAATGTCCACCGAAACGTGATAATTCTGTTGAATTCGCCGTGAAATCCGTGAATGAATTCCAATCACAAAACCATCAAGATCAAACAGCGGGCCACCCGAATCACCACCGACCAACGTGCAATCACTCTGGAGTGTGGTCTTGCCCGGTTTGGTAAGCATTCTGCCCACCCGCACGACGGAATCACGGTCGGGATCGAAACCGCCTGGATGTCCCAATGCCATTACCCACTGCCCTTCCAACAAGGGCGAACTTTCTCCGATATCCGCGTAAGGCCAAGGCCCTTTATCCAACAATCGGATCATTCCCGAATCGGCCTGTGAATCGGTCCCCAAGACCACTGCTGGATGTTTCGAACCATCTTCCATCACAACCGTCGCCCGTTTCCCGCGTTGGCCAACCACGTGGGCCGCCGTCAAGATATAACCGTCAGCACTTACGATCACACCACTGCCCTGGCCACCTTCCATTTGGATCCCAACGACCGATGGCCGCAGACGGCCGACTAATTGGCTGACGCGTTCTTGAATCGAACGAAGATCTTGCAGCGAGGGGGACACTTTTCCCAGAATAACCTGCTGCAGTTGGGAATCCGTTTCCGAGTCCAACTGGTTAGTCGTGGCCGATTCCTTCGCCATCGCCTCGGCGTTTTCCGCCACTTCCGAGTCCGCTTCGCTGGACTCACCTTCTTTGGACTCCCTGTCTATCACTTTCCCCTCGGAGTTTTCGGTATCCGGCATGGTTTCTGCCGGTTTCTCAGCAGCGGCTTCGTCCGCTGACTTTTCGGGACTTTCCACCGTTCCGGAATCAAGTGCTGGAGCGACCACAATCTTTGGCTGCGGAGGAGCGTCAAGCAGTGCTTGCGCTTGCAGTTGGGAACCACTGATCAATAGCGCAAACAATGCTAGACCGGCACTAAGACCCGTTAAACTAAAACAACGCCGAAAACTCATTCTTATCTATCCTCCGAAGTAGGGGGGAACGCTTCCCCAAGCCAACGTCCAGTGTTTTTTGTAGATTTCTTCTCTATTCTACCGTCAACCCATACTTTTCGCTGCCTGTTTTTTGCATTTGGCCGCAAAACTTGCCGGTATCCCCCTAATTACCAACTCCCACAGAGTAGATTCTGCGAACGTGACAATTGGAAATAAGCATCATTTCATCAAGCAAATCCAGGCAAAATTGGCCGAAAATCAGCCGCAACTGAACTGTAGTTCCGTTTTTACTCGTTTGGGTATAAACCGATTCCCCGCGGAAAAGTCGCGGTTAATCCACTGCCATTGACCGGAAAATCAGACATAATCTTCACTGCTTGACTCCTTCAGCGCCTTAAACATCCGTTCGGAAACCTCGCCATGACGATCGCTGCTCAACATATCCGAGCCGGATTGAAACACTTAAGAGCTGCCGATCCGGTCATGAAGGTCATCATCAAGTCCGTAGGCCCGTTCACGTTGAAACCCCGCTCTGATCGATTCTTGACCTTGGTCCAAGGCGTCGTATCCCAGCAAATCTCAACCAAAGCTGCCGACTCAATCTTCGCTGGCTTGCTAAATTTGCTGGCACCAGCCTCCTTAACCCCGGAATCTCTAGACAAACAGTCGCTTGAAACCCTGCGGTCGGCGGGTATTTCTCGTCAAAAAGCGACTTACCTCCTGGATTTATCCCAACGCTGCCTAGCAGGTGAGGTCACTCTAAGCAAAACAGGACGCTGGTCTGAAACTGAAGTTATCCAGCATTTGACACAGGTCAAAGGCATTGGCCCCTGGAGTGCGAAAATGTTCTTGATCTTTTCACTGGGAAGACTGGACATCTTGGCCGAAGAAGACCTGGGAATTCGAAATGCCATTAAATTGCACTACCAATTGGACGAGGTCCCAAACCACTCGACCGTCCTTGCGGTGGCCCAACCCTGGGCTCCCTATCGCACAATGGCCAGTTGGTATCTTTGGCAATCACTAAATCTCCCCAAGTAGCAATGGATACATTGGACATCGCGGGACAGCAACCAGCTACAAATAGCTCAAAGCTTGAACCGTAATTTGGTTCAAGAGTTAAGTCGGTTCCAAGCAATGTTCTGACGCTGGAGGTGGAAACCCTTCCAGTGCTCCCTAGATTGGCCGGCCCCCATACCAAGCAAAAGTTTTTGGCATTGATTACGGCTAATCAACAATCCGACAAACAAAGGATTGGACGACAACGTTTTAGGGAGAAGTCTAGTCAACCCAGTCCTTTGCCAGGACACGCGACTTTGTTGCTACCACTGCCTTGGGCCTTGCACCGCCGGACTTGCCCCGCCGGCCGCACTCAATTGACAACCATCACCAATCTGCTGCCGAAATTTCCGTTAGCCTAACTAATTATTGACTGCCGTTACAACATTCGAAATCCAACTGTTGTAAACTATGGGCAACGTCGCCATGACTGCCAGCATGGCACCAACCGCGATCCCGCCGATCGACCCCCTGCACTGTTCATGATGGGTGAAGCCCCAGTTCAAATTTCGTCATCCAAAACGAAATTACCGCAACACTTGATGCCTCATGGCATTGCCTTATTCGTGACTTGGAATGCAGGGACGAACGTGCCTGTAGAATCATCTAACACGGTTTAGTTATATGCAAACCAACCGTGCATCGATTGGCTCCCCTCAGAATTCTCTTGCAAAGAAGGTCCTCCCCATGCCGCGTCCATGGCCCACCCTGCAGCCCCTTGATCAAAACACCCAGCATCCTCACATTCGTCTACAAAGATGCCTGGCACGAACAATGTTCATTGCCCTCGTCGTTTTTGTTCAGTCAACTTGCGTAGCGCAAACCGAGACTCCGGGTCCAGCAGCCAAGGCGGCACCTGACGCAAACAAAGTCGTCCACCAATTTGAACAACAGACGTTGACTAGTATTTACTACAGTGAAGGCACGTCGGTTGGCGACATCAATGCCGATGGCGTCAAAGATATCGTCTATGGACCGTATTGGTTTGCGGGGCCAACATTCCACGCGGCCCAGGAAATCTATCCTGCGCGACCGCAGCCGATGCACGGGTACACCGATCATTTTTTCTCTTGGATTGAAGACTTCAACAATGACGGCTTCGGCGATGTATTGACCGTCGGTTTCCCTGGCACACCAGCGTATGTTTACGAAAACCCTGGCAAGTCGGGCAAGAAAAACTGGACTCAGCATCAAGTCGCGGATTGGGTTTCCAATGAGTCACCCGCGTTCATCGATCTAACAGGCGATAGTAAAAACGAATTGGTTTTTACCCGAGATGGCGTCTTCGGATACGCCACTCCACAACCGGGTACATTTGACGCCTGGACCTTTCACCCGATTTCAGATTCTTTGGCGACCAAAACCTTCGGACACGGACTCGGCGTGGGAGACGTCAATGGCGATCAACGCAATGATGTTTTGACCAAAGACGGTTGGTTCGAACAACCCAAAGATTTGTCGCTGGAGACGCGTTGGATATTTCACCCATTCAGTTTTGCCGGTCCTGGCGGTGCAGAAATGTACGCTTACGACGTCGATGGCGACGGTGATAACGACGTGATCACCAGCTTGCACGCCCATGAATACGGACTAGCGTGGTGGGAACAGGTTGCTCCCAAAGATGGTGAACCTAATTTCAAGCAACATATGATTATGGGCAGTTCGCCCTCGCAGAATCCCTACGGCGTGTTCTTTTCCGAGTTACACTCAGTTGCACTGGCCGACATTGATGGCGATGGCCTGAAGGACATCGTTACTGGAAAAACTTACTGGTCGCATCACCGTCAAAGCCACAACTGGGATGCCGGCGCTGTCGTCTATTGGTTCAAATTGACTCGTACGCCCGACGGTGTGCAGTACGTACCCCACTTGGCTGACGATTCGTCAGGTATCGGGCGCCAAATTGTTGTAACCGATGTCGACGGAAATGGCACACCGGACATTGTCACTGGCGGAATGCTCGGCTGCCACCTACTAAATCATACGGTTAAGCCAGCAACCGCTCAACAATATGTCGAGGCACAACCGAACGCGCGTCGCGAATTGACCGAAGACCTAACCGGTCTAGTCGCCGCAGAAACGATGACCGTTCCTGAAGGATTTTCGGTTCAGTTGGCGGCTGCCGAACCAGACGTGCACCAACCAGTAGCAATGGCGTTTGACCACCGCGGTCGCCTGTGGATCGCCGAAGCCTACACGTATCCAATTCGCGCGAAGGAAGGCGAAGGCCTCGACAAAATTGTCATCCTGGAAGACACGAACCACGACGGAACATTAGACAGCAGAAAAGTCTTCGCCGAAGGCCTGAATCTGGTTAGTGGATTAGAAGTGGGCATGGGTGGTGTGTGGGTTGGCGCGGCACCTTACCTGATGTTTATCCCCGACGCGGACGGTGATGATGTACCAGACGGTCAACCTGAAATTCTACTCGATGGATTTGGCTTCCAAGACACTCACGAAACATTGAACACGTTCAACTGGGGGCCTGACGGTTGGCTTTACGGTTGCCAAGGCGTTTTCACTCACGGGAGAATCGGAAAGCCAGGCACTCCCGATGCTCAACGGATTCCGGTCAATGCCGCAGTCTGGCGCTATCATCCAACGCAACATAAATTCGAAATTTTTGCTGCCGGTACCTCGAATCCGTGGGGAGTCGATTTCAATGACTACGGCCAGGCATTCGCAACCGCCTGCGTTATTCCTCATCTTTACCACATCATCCCCGGAGCTCGGTACCAACGCCAAGCTGGGCAGCACTTCAATCAACACACCTATGACGATATCAAAACCATCGCCGATCACTTGCACTATGCCGGCAATATCCAAGACCACGCTTGGTGGGGGAATGAACCGCCTATTCAAAATGACACTTCCGATGCCGGAGGTGGTCATGCCCATTGCGGTGCAATGGTTTACTTAGGTGACAACTGGCCCAAACGCTATCGCAATACCGTATTCATGCACAATATTCACGGCAACCGAGTCAACAGTGATCGCTTGGCTCGGAACGGCAGTGGCTACGTCGGCCGACATGGCGAAGATCTGTTGCTTTCCAATGATCGGTGGTTCCGGGGTATCAACCTTCGCTACGGTCCCGACGGGTCTGTCTACCTGATCGATTGGTACGATAAGAATGCTTGCCATCGGACGAATCCAGAGATTTGGGACCGAACCAATGGCCGAGTCTACAATATCAGTTACGGCCAAGTCGAGCGAAAGTCAGTTGACCTGTCGCAATTGGATGATGCACAGTTAGCAAAGTTAGCATGGCATCCCAACGATTGGCATGTGCGTATGTCAAGGAAGCTCTTGCAACAACGATCATTCGAAGGAAAAATGGAAAAGGAGGTAGTCGCAACGGAAGTTAAAAAGCTTCTGGCATCGGACGACGATACTCGAGTTCTACGCGGTATGTGGTTGGCTTACGTGACCGATCTTCTGACAGAGAATCAGTTGCTGGACTTAAGCCAACACGCTTCGGCTTACGTTCAAGCATGGAGCATTCAAATTGCGGCCGCGGACAATAGCGTCAGTCCCGAATTCCTCGCACAGATGGTTCAACTGTCTCAAGATGCCAAAGTCGACCCCATTGTTCGCCTTTACTTAGCATCTTCGTTGCAGCGATTGCCTACCGAGCAACGGTGGGATGTGTTGAACGGCTTGGCTTCCCATGAAGCAGATGCCAAAGACCACAATCTACCGTTGATGATATGGTATGCGGCCGAACCGCTGGTTGTCGTCGATCCGACCAAGGCAATCCAATTCGCCAATCAGTCGAAAATTCCATTGCTAAGGCAGTACGTCGTTCGCCGTGCCGCTTCAGAACCAAAATCCTTGAATCAATTATTGGCTTCGGCAGCAAGCCTGGACGCCAATGCCCAAGCCATGGTTTTGACTCAAGTCCAGAAATCGCTTGAAGGGCAAGTTAACGTCGCCATGCCAAACGCCTGGGCCAAAGCTTTCGAAGTTTTTTCGGCTGCGGACAACGACTCGGTTCGTCAAAGTGCCATGCGTCTAGCAGTAGTTTTCGGTGACCAACGAATCTTCCCGCAGCTTCGTGAAACCCTGGCTTCGCCCCAAGCTTCTTTGGAAGATCGAAAGCAGGCCTTGGAAATCTTACTTGCTGGTCGTGACCCGCAGGCAACTTCGGCCTTAATTGCTGCAATTTCGGCCCCTGAATTACAGTCGCCGGCCATTCGCGGGCTTGCCGCCTATGCATCGCCCAAGATTCCTGTAGCGTTGCTTAAAAACTATGCAAAGCTAACAGCCACAGCAAAAGCAGATGCCATCTCAACACTTGTTTCTCGTCCGACTTATGTTTCTCCGCTGTTAGATGCGATCGAAAAGGCCGAAATCCCAAGCTCGGACCTGCATGCGTATCACGTGCGCCAAATCCAAACTTTTGGTGATGACCAACTAACCGCACGCTTGGGAAAAGTATGGGGAATGATCGGTTCATCGTCGTCCGATCAACAGCAAGCTATCGCCAAGTTCAAAAAATCCCTTTCGCAAGAAGTACTGGCGTCGGCCGATCGAAGCCATGGACGTACTCTGTTTCAAAAGAATTGTGCCAGCTGCCATCAATTGTTCGGTGCCGGTGAAAAAGTCGGCCCAGACTTAACGGGTTCCAACCGGGCGAATTTGGATTACATCCTGGAGAATATTTTGGCTCCCAGCACTGTCGTTGGCAAAGATTACCAAATGACACTGTTGCAATTGGTCGACGGTCGAGTGGCCTCAGGGCTGATTGCAATGGAAACCGACAGCGCCGTTACCTTGCGCACGATCAACGACCTAGTTGTGATTGCAAAAGACGATGTCGAAGAACGAAAACTGTCCGAATTATCTTTGATGCCCGCGGGGTTGATTGATAATTTCTCAGGGGACGATGTACGAGACCTAATTGCTTATCTTGGTAGCCCAAGCCAGGTAGAAATGCGTGGAATCAAGCCACCTTTTGATTCCAAGACCGGAAAAGTGCCGGGCGCCTTGGAAGGAGAGTCACTCAAAGTTATCCAAAAGTCCAGCGGAAAAGTGGCCAGTCAAAACATGAAAGAATTCAGCGCCGACAAATGGAGTGGTGATGATCACTTGTGGTGGACAGGGGGAAAACCGGGTGACAAACTGTCCCTAGAAATTGAGGTTCAACAGCCAGGAGAATATGAAATCTTGGTCAATCTGACCAAGGCAGTCGACTACGGCATCGTGCAACTTTACTGGGATGAACAACTGCTAGGTGACCCTATCGATTGCTTCAGTGCAAACGCGGTGATCACAACTGGCATGATTTCCACTGGAAAAGTGGCTGCAACCAAAGGCAAACACTCGTTGACGCTGCAAATCAAAGGAGCAAACCCTAAGGCGATCCAAGGTTACATGGTGGCCCTGGATTTCGTGCTGCTCAATCCAGTCCCGCAAGCATCTGCCAAACAGCAGCCCTAGCCATATTTCTTGGCTGAAGCAGACTGGCTGACAAGAGTCGCTGCACCAAAAAAATAGCCACGTTCAGACCACTAATCTAAGTGAATCTGCAACGTGGCTTTTTTTGTTTCAAATTCCATTTGCGCCTAGGCGGCGGCAGGGATGTTCATCCGCTTCAAATAGGAAGGATTAAAGTTGTCGATCCTAACAGCACATCGGGCCTTATAATCCCGCAATGCAAATTCAAATTCATAACGACTGGAAAACAAGCGATCAATTTCATCTTCAAGGCGTTGATTGGCCAATTGATGCAAAGGAATGTCACCTGCCACCTTTTCACGAACCAAGTCCAGATCTTCTTCAGCCACTTGCCGGTCGCGTCGTGCCTGATTTACCGGCACATAAGACAGATCGCGAAAGGTATCAGCAAACCGCTGCTCAAGACAAACGGCGGCTTCGTCAAACCGTTCCACAGGGTACAAACAAATTTGATCTGTGGTCAGCTTTTCCTGAATGAAAGTCAAGTCATCTTTGGCGCGCCCCAAAGTCAAGAAGTGCAACTGGCTCATCACCTGCGGTTCAACATGCCCTTGAACCAATTCATAATCGATAAATTCGCGGAACTCAGTGGTCTTAGCCGCACAGTCAATTTCAGCTTTTCGATGATAAAAATATCGAGAGACGTATCGATCCACTGGATCACGAACAAACGCCAAGGCCTGAACATTGGCTTCTTCAAAATCGAAGGGTAAATCCAAAGACAATTTGTGATCCGACATGCAACCCAACCACGTTTGCGAACTGGCGATCGAACGCACATCGCCGCATGTGTATTGTTTTGACTCGAGCAACGAAACAGAATTGTAGTAGCCCTTGCCAAAGCTTCGATTCATCAATTGGCGTAATGTGGAACCGCCCGCTTTGGGCACATGCACGTGAAACCAAACTGTCCGCATCAGAATGTCCTAACCGTTGATCAATTGTAGTTAGCAGACGGCGACTAATTCAGCCTAAGAACCTGCTAGCATGCCCTAACCCCAGACCGGTCAACGGTACGAAAATGCCAAAAACAGGGCAAGACCAATCCAAGAGGTGAATAGGCGGAGGGGTGCATGAAGCTTAATGTTGGCTCTTGATGGGGCTGGTGTTTTTTGGCTTGAAATTAGAGACGAGTGTTGGCCCTGGACACGAAGCTGGGAGGTTTAGCACGAATTAGGGAAGGAAGTACAATCTCCAAGGCGACTGAAACGACTACCGAATTGGCGGTCAACGCTTAGATTCAAAAAAGCTTGCCGAATGGGCGGACCTGATATCGATTCAGGAATATGGCCCCACTGGACCTCCCAAAGACGTTACGTTTCAACAGATCGAACGCTCTGGATACCAAGCCGCCCAACTGGCAGCGGCGAAGTTTGAAGCGACCGCCAGCAAGCAACATCAACAACACTTCGAAGGCATTCAACCTTGCCCTGGGTGCGGGGACGATTGCGAAGTCAAGGGCTTTGCCCAGCGACAACTCTGGACTCGGCTTGGTCCGGTCAATCGTTCTGAAATTGAGCTTCAATGCAACGCTTGTCGGCGTTCTTTTTTCCCTCGGCGTGCAGCACTCGGGCTTGACGGTCGCAAGTACGACGGCCGGTTGCTGGAGTTAATCGTACTAGCTGGTGGCAGTTGAAAATCTTTTTCGATCGCTGCCAAACTGATTAAGCGTTTCTGGCAGTTGAACAGCTCGGCCAAACAAGTCAGCTTGCTGACAACGCTGGTCGGCAGCGAACTGCAACCCTCGCGTGATGCGAGAACCGGAACCGCTGCGTGTACCCTGGCACTTGTATCTTGTATCCTATCAACGGTCACTCCGCCGTTTCTTCGCTACTCCTTTTCAGCTTCAGCTTGTGGCCGCTTAAGTAGTTCCCTTGCTTTTGCAAGATCGTGAATGTTCTTGACGTCGAACGGAATGTGTCAATGACTTTGAGACAACATATTTTTGTAATTAGTGTGTGGTGTTGCATACGCTCGGGGGCCAGCCCCCGAACCCCCGGGATTTTCCAGGTATGGCTCAGGTGTTCAAAGGTTGTT
>Ga0209491_10007844_pt1 | contig 13874 bp, 10 predicted proteins | sample BON02_FD_187213 | JGI IMG/M metagenome (GOLD analysis project Ga0209491, IMG submission 187213) | Freshwater microbial communities from Lake Bonney liftoff mats and glacier meltwater in Antarctica - BON-02 (SPAdes) (version 2) | ecosystem: Environmental > Aquatic > Freshwater > Ice > Glacier... | reverse complement strand
AAATATATAATTTATGACCGTAAAAATTCGTCCCAGCTAAACTAGACAATCCACTTTGGCTAATTCCAAAAAGTACATAAATCTATAGACTCGTAAACTTTTTTTGAATTTGAGCTCTTGCACTGGGTGTAGCCAACATATGATTTTTTCTTCACTCATCCACCAAACTAAGATTTCAGTAAAAAATAGTACCTTGCATAAAAATTACAAAATATGATAAATAATGATGTTTTAAAAAAGTTACGAGTAGCTTTAATGTTGCGGGATGATGAAATTGTAGAGATTTTAAAGTTGGTGGATTTTAAAATATCAAAAGCAGAATTGGGTGCTTTCTTTAGAAAAGAAGACCATCCCAATTATATGGAATGTGGCGACCAAATTCTACGGAATTTTTTAAATGGATTAGTAATACATTTTAGAGGAACACAAGAAAATCCGAAAGACCCAGCAAAAACTTTAGGCAAATTTAAAAAACTGCCTCAAGTAACTGCCAAAAAAGCACCACAATCTAAAAAAAGATACGATCCGGATTTTAAAGCCAAACAAGAAAAGAAGGTCGATAAAAATGTGGTTCACGGCAAGTATAAGAATAAGAAGTGAAAATCTGAAAGTCTTAAAATCTAAAGTCGAATGACAAAAGTTGTTCTAAAAATTAAGTCTGGAGTTCATGATATTTTATTGTTGTAAAACAATTAAAAAAAATGCCGATGAAAATTAAATATAATGAAATTGAAAGTATTATTATATGAGATAGGAATTTAAAATTGATTTTTTTTGTTTTTTAAATTAAAAACTTTTCGCAAACGGAATTGACAAACTTTGTGAAGTCGATCTGGAAATTTAAGGAAAAAATTAAACACAAATATTACGATGTTAGTCCCTACGGTTAGGGATACAAAGTTTGTGGAAGATGAGAATCGTGAAAATAGAATCGAAATCCTTGCAAGTAGAAATGTTTAACGACAGTATCTACGATAATGTTGGGTTTAGTTTTTAATTCTAAATTTCACCTACATACATAAAGCACAGAGAATCCGTTTAAATTACCAATTGTTTCGAATGAATTTATCGGATTAAAAAATAATAAAATAGTCCGAATCGAAAAAGCTACACTATTTTTAATGATACCATATTTCTTAAAAAACAGAGATAGCCTTAAAAGCTGGATTGACAAAAGTCACCATGAATTAAATATTTGAAAGCCCTCACGCTATATAATAAAAGAGAATAAGAAGCTAAAATGGCTTCTATCTATCATTTCCTAAAATTGCTACCATATATGTGCTGCCACCGCCAAATATTAAAACCCAAAAAGAGCGCTATTTTTTAAAACAGCGCTCTTTTTAGTAAACTTAACTTTTAACTTTCGACAGGCTATTGAGCCAATAATTCCTTTACTTTGTCAGCAGCTTCTTGGAATTGTACGGCAGAATGTACCGCAAGACCAGAGTTATCAATAAGTTCTTTCGCTAATTCAGCGTTGGTACCTTGCAAACGTACAATGATAGGTACATCTATAGTTCCCATGTTTTTATAGGCATCAATGATACCTTGCGCCACTCGGTCGCAACGTACTATCCCACCAAAAATATTTATCAAAATGGCTTTTACACCTTTGTCTTTCAAGATAATTCTGAAAGCCTCTTCGACTCTTTTTGCATCGGCAGTACCACCTACATCTAAAAAGTTAGCCGGTTCACCACCTGCCATTTTTATTAAATCCATTGTAGCCATTGCTAAACCTGCACCGTTGACCATACATCCCACGTTTCCGTCTAAATCCACATAGTTTAAACCGACAGCTCTCGCTTCTACTTCAATAGGGTTTTCTTCGCGTAAATCGCGCATTTCTGCATATTGCTTTCTTCTGTACAAAGCATTATCATCGATAGATACCTTGGCGTCGACGGCCATAATTTTATCGTCAGAAGTTTTTAACACTGGGTTAATTTCAAACATGCTTGAATCGCTTTCAACATAAGCCGTATATAAAGCGGTAACAAATTTGGTCATTTCTTTAAAAGCGTTTCCAGACAAGCCAAGATTAAAGGCTATTTTACGTGCTTGAAAAGGCAATAATCCCGTTGCTGGGTTTATTTCTTCAGTGTAGATTAAATGTGGGGTGTGCTCAGCAACTTCTTCAATATCCATTCCACCTTCAGTAGAATACATAATCATATTTCTTCCTGTGCCTCTGTTTAATAAAACTGACATGTAAAATTCATTGGTTTCACTTGCACCTGGATAATAAACATCTTCAGCCACTAAAACTTGATGTACTTTTTTTCCTTCGGCAGAAGTTTGCGGTGTAATCAAATTCATTCCGATGATTTGTCCTGCAATTTCTTCTACTTCTTTTAAGTTTTTAGCTAATTTAACGCCTCCTCCTTTTCCGCGGCCACCTGCATGTACTTGTGCTTTTATTACATGCCAACCCGTTCCGGTTTCTACTGTTAATTGTTTTGCGGCATCTACCGCCTCTTTGGCATTATGAGCAACAATACCACGTTGTATACGCACGCCAAAACTTGCTAAAATTTCTTTTCCTTGATATTCGTGAAGATTCATACCTAAATCATGTCTTTATTAATGCCTACAAAAATAGCAAACCAATACTTATAACCCTAATAAAATAAAAAGTTGTTGATGTATTACTTTAGAAAAATGATTTTCATGCTACTGAATTTCTAGAAACAGCGCTATCGAGATATCAGCCCCTAATGGTCAGAAAAAACCGCTAAACTAAAAGATCCAAAATCTGCAGATAGGGATTAGAATATTTTCGCCTTGGCTCTTACCTCTTGGTTCTTGCTTACAAAGATTATATTAAAACTACATCCGAAGCAGAGCCCAGTGCTCGATTGATCCAATCACTTCAAAATCTAAAGCTTAAAATCCTCAAAATTTAAAGGATCAAAGTTTTTAAAATGGCCATTTAATTGAATTATTTCTTTGGTTCTATTTACTTCTTTCAACACCTTAATGACTTGCTGTAGATGCTGACCTATATAATTAAGACGTTCACTTTCTTTGGTTATTTGCAACAACTCATATTCCTGAGCTTTGGAAAGTCCGATTTTATGAGCTAAAGTAAAACTGTCAAAATTTTCAGGGAGATTGGCTATCGAAGGGATTCCCATGACAAAATAAAGGTCATCAATTGCTGAAACTATCTTCTCTTTTTGCTCATTACTGCCGTCTTTAATGTTTTCTAGAAAAATTACTTCGCCGCCAGCGTAAGATTTTGATTCCATAGTATTCTCAAAACTTAATAATTTGAAAACGCTCTTCGCAGTGCAAACAACATCCATTTCACCGCCTGGATACAGTTGAATAATCTCTTGTAGTTGCACCTCAATGCCGAAACTCATCAAACTATCTAAATAAACGGGAATTCCGAAATTCATCGCTTCTTCTTTACAATCGTGGATTAATTGGCGGTATCTGGTCTCAAAAATATGTAAAGGAATTTTTTCACCTGGAAAAAAAACAGATTGTAATGGAAAGAATGGTAAATACATGATTTTTTTGTTCTAAAATTACAATTAGATATCCTATAAACAAAAAATAAATTGTTGTAAATATAACAATTTGTTGTATTTTGATTTTTTACTGTTATTTTTTGTCCGCATGCTCAAAGTGTCCTAGATTTGCGAAAAATTTTTAGCGTAATGAATAACAATGATTTATTGAATATTGCAAAAACCTATGGCGATCCTGTTTATGTATATGATTCAGAAAAAATTATTTCTCAGTTTAATCGACTAACGAGTGCATTTAAGGGTGTAAAAAATCTAAAATTAAATTATGCCGCCAAAGCACTTTCCAATATCACCATATTAAAACTAATGAATAGTTTGGGAAGCGGTCTAGATACCGTGTCTATTCAAGAAGTAGAATTAGGCTTACTCGCTGGCTTTAAACCTGATAATATTATTTTTACACCGAATGGTGTTTCTTTAGAAGAGATTGAAGAAGCTGCCGAGCTCGGTGTCCGAATTAATATTGACAACCTTTCTATTTTAGAGCAATTTGGTAGTAAATATCCAAAAGTTCCCGTTTGTATTCGGATTAATCCGCATGTGATGGCGGGTGGAAATACCAATATTTCTGTGGGTCATATTGATTCTAAATTCGGAATTAGTATTCATCAGATTCCGCATTTATTACGCATTGTGGAGCTAACAAAAATGAATATCAATGGCATCCACATGCACACAGGTAGTGATATTTTAGATATTGAGGTTTTCCTTTATGCCTCAGAAATACTTTTTGAAACTGCTAATAACTTCAAAAATTTAGACTTCATCGATTTTGGTAGCGGTTTTAAAGTTCCTTATAAAGACGGTGATATTGAAACAAATATTGAAGAATTGGGCAAAAAACTGACTGAAAAGTTCAATACATTCTGCGCTTCTTATGGAAAAGAATTAACGCTTGCCTTTGAACCAGGTAAGTTTTTAGTGAGTGAATCTGGTTATTTTTTAGCAAAAGTAAACGTAGTAAAACAAACAACTTCTACTGTTTTTGCAAGTATCGACTCTGGTTTTAACCATTTAATCCGACCCATGTTTTATGGCTCATACCATGGTATAGAAAACATTTCGAACCCTAAAGGTAGAGAGCGCTATTATTCTGTGGTAGGCTATATTTGTGAAACCGATACTTTTGCGAGTAACCGAAGAATAAATGAAATATCTGAAGGTGATATTCTATCTTTTAAAAACTCAGGGGCTTATTGCTTTACTATGGCGAGTAATTATAACAGCCGATTTAGACCCCCAGAAGTATTATGGCATGAGGGCGAAGCTATTTTAATTCGTGAGCGTGAAACCTTTGAAGATATTATAAAACTTCAAGTAGATGTAAAAGATTTGTTTCGCAAAAAGCAGAAAGCCGCAGCTGTATAATTTAAGATTAAATACTAGTTTCAAAGAATCCTGTTTCGGCAGGATTTTTCTTTTTTACGAGCTTTTCTATTTTAAGATAAATTTAAAAATAAAAATAAAAATAATACGTTATGTTTGTGGGAGTCATAAGACAAAAAGATATAATCTCAGCGCAATGAATAATCCCTCAAAAAAAATATTTCAGTTATGCTCCATATTATTTTTTACGTTGGTATCATTTTCTGTGATAGGTCAAGAAGTTAATTGGCTCTCTTGGAATGAAGCTGTAACATTGGCCGAAACCAATAAAAATCCTAAGAAAATTTTTGTAGATATCTATGCCGATTGGTGCGGATGGTGTAAAAAAATGGATAAAGATACTTTTCAAAACCCCGAAGTGGCAGCCTATATGGATAAGAACTTTTACATGGTTAAATTAGACGGTGAAGGTAAAGAGCCCATAGAATATAAAGGAAAAACTTTTAAGTTTGTAGCTTCTGGCAGAAATGGGTATCATGAGTTTGCAGCGGCTTTAATGCAAGGCAAATTAAGCTACCCAACAACTGTATTTTTAGATGAAAAAATGAATATGCTTTCTCCCGTACCAGGCTACCAAAAACCAGATGCTTTTTTGAATATTGCTAAATATTTTGGAGATAATATTTATAAGGATAAAGACTGGAAAGCTTACAGCGAAACAAGAAGTAAATAAAAAAAGGCTCGAATTCGAGCCTTTTTTTATTTGTTACATTGATGTCAATTGGTTTTATCTACTATAATTCGGCGACTCTTTAGTAATTGTTACATCGTGTGGGTGACTTTCGTTGATGCCACTCGCGGTAATTTTTACAAACCTGCCCGTTTCTTGTAAAGTCGCAATATCTTTTGCCCCACAGTAACCCATACCTGCTTTTAGTCCACCTATAAATTGGTGAATACTTTCGAACAAATCGCCCTTGTAAGGTACGCGACCTACAATACCTTCGGGTACCAATTTTTTAATATCATCTTCCACATCTTGAAAATAACGATCTTTAGAACCTTGGCGCATAGCTTCTACCGAACCCATTCCTCGATACGATTTAAATTTTCTTCCTTCGTAAATAATTGTTTCTCCAGGAGATTCTTTTGTGCCTGCTAAAAGTGAGCCTAACATTACGGTATCTGCTCCTGCGGCAATCGCTTTTGGAATATCGCCCGTATAGCGAATTCCGCCATCGGCGATAACAGGAACGCCGCTGCCTTTAATTGCTGCTGCTACCTCTAAAACGGCAGAAAATTGTGGAAAACCAACTCCAGCTATTACTCTAGTTGTACAAATAGAGCCCGGTCCTATACCTACTTTTACAGCATCAGCACCAGCAGCTACCAAATATCTAGCAGCTTCGCCTGTGGCAATATTCCCAACAATGACTTCTAAATCTGGAAATCTAGCTTTTACTTTTTTCAGTACCTCAACCACGCCTTTTGTATGCCCGTGTGCAGTATCAATTACCACAGCATCAACACCGGCATTGACCAAAGCTTCAGCCCGATCTACGGCATCGGCGGTAACTCCAAGGGCAGCGGCAACACGTAAACGACCGTAATGGTCTTTGTTCGCCATTGGCTTTTGGGTCAGTTTAGTGATGTCTCTAAAGGTAATTAACCCCACCAATTTGTAATTTTTATCTACAACTGGGAGCTTTTCAATCTTATATTCTTGAAGAATATCTTCTGCTTGTTCTAAGGATGTGCCTTCGCTCACCGTGACCAAGTTCTCAGAAGTCATGACCTCTGAAATGGGTCGATCATCATTTTTTTCGAAACGTAAATCTCTATTTGTAACAATTCCGATTAGTTTTCCATTGGCATCCACAATGGGGATTCCCCCGATACCAAACTCCTTCATATTTGCCTTTGCATCACGAACAACGGCATTTAATGGAAGGGTTACAGGATCTATAATCATACCGCTTTCTGCCCTTTTTACCTTACGAACTTTCATCGCTTGCTGCTCAATAGTCATGTTTTTATGCAAAACACCAATACCGCCTTCTTGCGCCATAGCGATGGCCATTTTAGATTCGGTTACCGTATCCATAGCAGCGGAAACGATAGGTACATTGATGGTGATATTGCGGGTAAATTTTGTTTGGATATTGACTTCTCTTGGAAGTACTTCAGAATAAGCTGGAATTAAGAGTACGTCATCGTAAGTGAGACCTTCTCCAACTATTTTATCAAGATGTGCTTGCATAGCAATTATGGATTAATTGCGTGCAAATATACGATTTTTATTTTTTAATTTTAACTATAAATAATCATAGATATAGATCCTACGATTAGCGCAAGCCAATAATCTAAAACTACTGTTTAAAAAAAGTACTTACAATTTTAATTGAAGTGTTGTGTAAAAGGATCTAGGTTCTGCAGGGATAATCCCGGGTCCAGGATAACCAGTTGCTCGGCGTGTAAAGTAGCTGTTGTCCAGAAGATTATTGATGCCAGTCTCTAATTTCCATTTTTTATAGGAATAAGATAAAGAAAAATCTACAATGTCATAAGCTGGGATTTCACCTTCAATACCTCTTTGGTTATCATTCACATCCTGTGGCGCATTTGTAGCGTCGGTAAATTGCTCCGACAAATAAGTATATTGAAGACTACCTAATAGATTACCATATCCAAAATTAAAACCAGTTTTTAGATTCACATCAGGGATAAATTCTACTTGATTACCCTCTACTCCAATCTCCTCTGAGGATAGGTATTCGGATTTGGTCAGTGCTAAATTCAGAAAATAATTTATCTTAAGTTTTTCCATAGCTGGAAAAAAAGTTTCTTTAAGACTCCAATTACCAAAACTTTCTAGACCATACATAAAAGCCGTTCCGATATTGCCTCGAAAACGAACTATGCGACCTGTTTCAACCAATTCGCCTGCAGCGTTAGTCCGGGTTTCACTTTTTAAAACTTCGCCTAGGCGATTGTCGTACAACAAGCCAAATGCACTTACATCATACGAAAAGGTATTATCAAATCTGCCTCTTGCACCAATATCTGCCGTAAATCCATTTTCATCAGAAATATTCTCATCTACCTGAAATGAAGGGTTTACTACTCGAATATCACTAAAGGTAACCGATCTGTAGTTTTGCGAAAAATTTCCATAGAGCTCTGCACTTGGTGCTAATTTATAGGTTGCACCTAAACCCATCAACAAAAATGTACGGTCAAAAGTTCTGTTGTCTGGGATAGCCTCGTTGAGCAGTGGATTTCCTGCTAAATCTAGGACAATATTTCTAAAACTTCCCAAACTTTCCGTCTTAATATGCTCTAGGCGAAAACCTGGCGTAAGGGTAAATTTAGGCGTAATATTAAAAATATTTTCTCCAAAAAATGCCAGATTAAAATTGGGAAAATCGAACTGGGATTGCCGTTCATAATTAGGAAAATCACTTTCTACAAAGCTAAAATCTGCACCGCCTGAGACCGATCCAGGTCCTTGGCGCTGATCATTGGCTGTTTTGTATATTTTTGAGCCTAATAATAATGCTGATTCACTTTCGCCCAATTTATAGCGTGTTAACACTCGAGCTTCTGCTCCCCAATTTTGAAAATTATCAACTAGTAATTCCCGTGGTTCCGAAATATCGTCTGGTTGTGAAACCCGATTAGTTCTAAAGCCTAAAGCGCTTCTTGAAGCATCCAAGCCAAAGATATTAAGACTAAAGTTGGTTTTAGAGGAAAATTGATGGTCCAAACGCAAAGAATAAAGTTTCCAATCTACGTCAAACCAATTTCTTTCTCTGTTGCTAAAGGTTGGGTCAGCTATAAATTGTTCATCTGTTAATCCACCAGGTTGTTTTGCCAAGTAGTTTAAAAAAGTAGTTTCTAGGCTAAGTTTAGTTTTATCACTTATTTGATACCCTACGTGGGCAAAGTAATTTCTACTATTAAAATTAGAATTAGGTCTAAATCCATTACCTTCCTTATAATTAAAATAGGTATAATAGCTAATTTTTCCAACGGTACCACTAAGACTATTAAAGCTAGTTCTTAAATCAAAAGAGCCTAAAGTTTGCCTACTTACCAACTCGATTTCTTTATCAGACTCAGGCTTTTTAAATTTAAAATTCACCAAACCACCAAACTGGGAACCATATTGTAAGGAGGCCGCTCCACGAACCACCTGAATTTCTTCCAAAGCCTCCGCTGGTGGCGTGTAATAGCTTTCAGGATAACCCAAAACATCGGCACTAATGTCATAGCCATTTTGACGCGTATTAAAATTTGCAGTGCGATTGGGATCTAGTCCTCTGCCGCCAATGTTTAGCTGTAAACCCGCATCGCCATTATCATAGATATTTAAACCTACAACCTGACTATAAATCTGTCTTGAATTGTTAGCTGCTAAATTTCCTGTTATGCCCTCTAAAAGTACCACTTCTGTTTTTTTGCCTGCGTAAATGGCAGTACCTTCTACTTTTTTTAATTGTTTTAAAGCGAATACTTCTTGCCTTTTTTCTATTAAAACTACCTCAGAAAGACTTTCCCCCTGCAATTTTTCTAATTGAAATATAAGTTCGAATGACGAATCGAAAAGGAGTTCTTTCTCCAAAACCTCATATTCATAAGCAAAAACTACCATCGTATATTTGCCTCCGGGGACATTAGTAAACTCAAAACGCCCTTGGTCATTGGTAGATTCTAGGCGCTGAAACTGTTTTAAATACACTTCTGCAAAAGATATCGGTTTTCCTTGAATATCGGTAACCTGACCGGAAATGGTAATTTGACCCCATAGCGGAAATGTAAATAATAATAATAAAGTAATGCAACTAAATTCCTTTAATTTCATCTGTAAATGGAATAATCCAATTTTTGTGTTTAAATGATTCTTTTTCTTGTGCAAGATCAACTTTGGGATCAATATAAATACTACTCAATCTGCCGTTTAGACTAACTTGACAATCTACATACACCTGTACTTTTTTATGACCGTCTTCCTCAAAATGTGTTTTTAAAAAATGAGCGTATTCTAGAATGAAATCTGGCTGAAATGCCATTTGTTTTTCTTGGAACGGCGTTAGAAAATCTGCATTATTTACATAAAACCACCTCCCAGTTTCTCCATTTACGACCTTGAATTGCGCATAGCCCGATTTTTCCATGAGCATCACGCGCCACGAAAATCTATAACCTTCTTCTGTCCAAAAAAGTTCTCCAGGATACAAAATATATCTAAAAGGTATTACCAGCTGTAGCATAAAAAATACCCCAACAATTGCGTACTTAAATTTAGGTAGTAAACCCTTACCGAAACTAAATTGTCTTGCGTTATCAAACCCAATTTTAGTGATGCGAAACAGCCTTGAGATACCTGCTATTATTTTATGATGTAAAGAAGCATCAAAGAATATAAGGGTACAAACAATCATAATATAAGGGAACATGCCTATTGGGAAAAGTACGCGGGTCAGTACATGAAAAATAACCACCATCGCAAAGGCGAAGGGTCTGGTTTTTCGATACAATAAAAGAAATGGAATCGCCAAATCATACATAGCACCTGACCAACTAAAGGCATATTGTACCCATTCTTGACTGACCAAATCTCCCAAAAAAGGAATATCAAACTTTGACGGTAGCCATATTTTTAAAGGCATGGCTTTAATCAACCAATCAGAATTTAGCTTAGCCAAACCTGCATAAAAGTAAACAATCACCAATAATAATTTAAGACAGTTGATAGTCCAAGCAGGTATAAATTGAAATGATTTTTCTGGATTTCGGGCAGCATCCACCGAAAAATAGGCGTTTGCCGGCAGAAAAATCATAATGAAACTTAAAACACTTATAAAGTAATAGTGATTTAAATATGTTGTTTTGTCCATGAGTTCTATATAAGTAAAACTCAGAAAAAAAATAATAATAGCGATGCTGTACTTATACCCGATGGCAACACAAATAGCGGCAATTGCACAAATAAGAAAAATAAAGTAAGTATAATCACCGATGGGATTAATCCACTCAAATCCGTAATAGGAAAAAAAGTATTTGGGTTGAATGTATAATTTATCAATCCATCCATAGCTCCAAAATCGGATGATACTCCAGAGCATCATTACACCAAATAAAATGCGAAAGACCGCCAAAGAGGCGGCCTCCACAGGAGTATTTATATACGTTTTAAGAAATAACTTCATAAGTTAATCGCCGTCAGCATCTACAAAATCAATACTTACACTCATGGCCGAAACCATATCTACTTTTAATAATGGAACAATCTTTTGCACCTCGTCGTAGGAAAGTAACATAGTAGTTGGAGGTTTGTTATTCTCTATTTCTGATCTAAAAGAACCTAAACCACTTATAGCACTTCTTGCTGTATTGAATTGATTGTTAATTATTTTATTGAGGTTTTCGCCATTCTTGACCGTATTTAAATCATCTAAATAGCTGGCTAAACTTTCACCAGTTGCCGCAGTGCCAAAATGTTTTCCATTGAAAAAATCTTGTACAGCATTTAAACCTTCAAGAAAAAGTTCTTTTGAAATTTCACTATGGTAATAAGCTTCTAGGTTTTTTGGCAATGTGCTACCCGAAAAAACACCTAAAGGTATTCCCATCTTTCCAGCTCTTAAAAACTTTTCGTAGTAAAAAATATAATCATTCACCAAACGATCTACAGAGGCGGTAGCCGAGGCACCGTCATTACTTACAAAAGCAGTTCTATAAGTAGATTTCCATACGGCAACTACATTATTCGTAAGGGTAGTCATATTATTAAGAACAGCCTCTATATAAGCTAGGGTCGCATCCTTATTTGCATCATTGAACTTTACTATAATTGCTGCATCATTTTCACCAAGGCCGTTGATTAAATAATCCAAAGCAGGAAAGCCTTTTGCATTTCTGTTGGAGGATAAAGAAAGATCATAAATCCCTGATGCAATATACCCATCTATCTTTTGGGTGTCCGTTGGATAAATATTGATGTTTAAACGAAGCCCAACAGTTTCTGCAGGTCCTATTTCGAACATAGAAACACGCTGCCACATTTTGTAGGCAGATACCCATGATGCTCTAAAATTAGTCAGGTTCGCCTCGCTGGCATCTGTTTTAAAAGCAGCAAAAGATGTATTAAGCGCACTTAATTCATTGGAAAATGCTTCATAAGACGGAATTATGATATTATCTGCCCAGTTAATCAACATGGCGTCTCTTTCAAAATTCGCAACTAATTCTTCTTCATTCTCGTTATCTGATGAACAAGCCCAAACTAAGGCAAGAATAATGGCTCCGAAAATATACTTTTTCATTTGTAATTTATTTATTTTTTTTAATATTTAAAATAACGTTAACTAAGCCTCAGGGCATACGGCCGGATATCAAGACTAATGTTTATGGAAACTTTCGAACTATATTAGTTTCGCTATTTTTATTTATTCTAATTAAAGGCGAAGGTAAAAAAAGCAAGCCAAAACCTAAACAAAATAGCTTGCTTTTTTTATGTTAAAATTCACTTTTATTTATTCAGAAGCAGCTTCGAGCGTAAACTCAAACCTTTCAGCAATAGCCGTTGCTATGGTTTCTAATGTTGTAAGTTCAACATCCCATAAACCGTTGGGTCCATCATCCATTAAATCGACCAAAAAGGCATCTACCTCAGTTTTTGTAAAATAAGGAGCATTTGAATTCGGTTTTCTTGTAAACTGCAAGCTATAAATAAACCCATAACCTTCTGATATACCATGAAATGCGGCTCCAAAGTTGGGAGTTTCCTGGGCAAGTAAATTTTTAGCCTGCTGTAAATAATAAACAGATCTAATACCCATAATTTCGGATATCTTTAGTTTAATAATAGCTGCTTGAGCATCTCTAACCTCATATTGTTTAGCCACAATAGCAGCTCTTCCAAGTTTAAAGGCTTGAAAAATTTCATCGGCAATGCCCGCAAAATCATTATCTCTTTCTACCCTACCAATATACTTGTTCAAAAAATCATCTGCTCCTAAATCCACATTCGGATTTGCCGCGTCTGCATTTAACCCGTAAACATATCCATAAGCTTCATCCCATTTATGTTCCATGTTCGTATATGACTTTCCCTGTATCACTTTTCCAGCATCGTTATCAGCTCGATTAGCACCTTCGTCTAGCACAGTAGTACTTAAATAATTATTCAAAGTTTGATCTGTAACCAATGCACCGATAAGTCCCTTAGTCCATAACTGGTCGAACTCCAATCCTTTAGAATTGATGTATCGTGTAGCCGAACCATCCGGAATCTGACCAGCTACCCCAGGCGTTGCTGTAACTTGCCAGTTAGGAAAAATTTCTACTACTTGAGCGGTTAGCCAAGCGTCAAAATCAGCTCTTATCAAAGCTTGGATTGTAGCGTTTGATGCAAAGAAATCTATAGAAGCGGCCGTTTTACTGCGCATGTTTTTATCGGAGGTATTTAATCCTGTAGCCTCAAAATTTATAGTGCCCTCGACATGGGTGTACATAGCAGCCAACTCTTCAGCTGATGTTGTCGGTTTCAATAAGGCGCTGACAATTTCATCTCCCATTTGCAATCTTGTGGTTTGTCCACTAAAGTTTACTGTTGAATTTCCATCTCTTTCAAAGCTGTACGAAGCAGGGATAGCTATTTCAATAGCTGAGTCATCAGTATTATTTTTTTCACAAGATGTAAAAAAAATTACTAGAGATAATGGTAAAAGGAATAATTTGTTCATAATGTTTATTAAGATTAAATATAAATAATAAATTTTCCTGCAAAAATAGACACAAACCTTTATAAAGCAAATATTATTTGTAATTAATCTAAATAAAATATAAGATTTAATATTTAGGACTTAGTGGTAGGCACTAAAAAGAGCCGTAGCTTTATTGTAAGCGGCTTCAAAAACCATCCAATTTACATTTGTATGTACTTTTATAGCTGTAAAATAAGAGAGCATTTTTTCGGTCGGCATATTTCCCGTCAGTTCG
>Ga0209491_10007841_pt1 | contig 13877 bp, 20 predicted proteins | sample BON02_FD_187213 | JGI IMG/M metagenome (GOLD analysis project Ga0209491, IMG submission 187213) | Freshwater microbial communities from Lake Bonney liftoff mats and glacier meltwater in Antarctica - BON-02 (SPAdes) (version 2) | ecosystem: Environmental > Aquatic > Freshwater > Ice > Glacier... | reverse complement strand
GACGCCGGCCAAACCCCGGCTCGCGCAGGCGGCGATGGGAAATCCGGAGACCAGGGTTGGCAAGCTCTGCCACGAGATCGGCGGCTCCAGCCAAACCCTCTATCGTCACGTCGCGCCCGACGGCCTCAAACTTCTTGGCCGAGCGACACCGTAGCCGCAAAATCAGCCCTTAACGGGGATTCTGGAACCCATGGACCAGGGGAACCTAGGTGTTGGATCCCAGGTTTTGATGGTGCAATCTCATCATCGGAATGGAAGGACGCACTATGGGGTCTGATACTGGAGAGTGCAGGATCGTACGTTAAGCGCTCTAGGTGTTTAGTCCCGGCATTTGATGGATCGGATCGAGGATGAATCGGTCTGGATTGGAAGTCCAGCGTTTGCAGACGAACTCATAGGGCGTCAGCCCGCTGAGAGCCTTCAATCGACGGGCGTGGTTATACGCGTCGATGAAATCCGCGAGATGTCGCGACGCTGGCCGTGGTCGTCGGAATGAAAGCGTTTGACGGTGGCTTCCTTGATCGTGCGATTCCGTTGGCTCAACCTGGCCGCTCATTCAAGGATGCCTCACCTTCGTGAGGCGGTGTTCGATCCCGTTCTCGCTACAAACCTGGTCGAAGATGTGCGCAAAGGCGCGCGCATCCAAGGCCCGGTTGGTGAATTGAATGCCGTTGTCGGTCAGCACGGTGTGGATCCGGTAGGGCAGCGCCTGCAGCAGGTCGCGCAGGAATTGTGCCGCTTCCATCTTGCCCGCCCTCTTCTCCAGTCGCAGATGGGCGAACTTCGACGTGCGGTCAATGGCGACGAATAGGTTCAGCTTGCCCTCGGCCGTTCGGACCTCGGCTAAATCAATGTGAAAATACCCGATGGGATACCGTTTGAAGCGCTGCTTGACCGGCTTGTCGCCGCCGACTTCGGGCAGGCGCGAGATGGCGCGCTGCTGCAAGCAACGATGCAAGGCCGAGCGGCTCAGATGCGGGAGGCTCGGCTGAAGCGCGTACAAGCAATCGTCCAGCGGCAGCGCTCTGTGGCGGCGAAACGCGGGCGATCACCGCCTCGTCTTCGATGCTGAGCACCGTCGAGCGCGGGGTGCGCGGACCCGTGGGCAAGTCCGCGGGCGCTGGTGCGCTTCTTCCACTTCGCAACCGTCTTCGGATTGATCCCGTAGCGCTTGGACAGCGCCCTCAGACTGTCCAACTTCTCTGGATCGCGCACCGGACGACCCCCGTCGTCGCGGCGCTTGCGTGCAATATCTGGCCCATAGCGCGTCCTTCCATTCCGATGATGAGATTGCACCATCAAAACCGGGGATCAAACATCTAGGCTCTGTCATGGACGCTCTCCTTCGTAGCGGTGCTTCAACACCCGCAACCTTGCACAGTCGATGCCGCCAAGGAGCGTCCACCCCATCGCTTACCATTGATCTCATATTCTATGTCGAAGATCGCATCGATCCGCTTCACGGCCTCCAGCGCGATGAGCGAGATGCTATGCACAGGCATGCCGTCACGAACATTTCTGGAGATATCGGCCAGCTCAAATAATCTGCACTGCTCATCGTTCCACCACCAGGCAAATAGATTCAAGACAGATCTAGGTATGATTATACTGGGAAGGGAATACGCAAGACAAGCTCGTCCTCATTCAAGCCAAAGGTTCCACGTAAAATTTCCATCTGTTGCTCCAACCGAAGCAACGCGAGGCCTAAACGCTCTATTTCTTCTTCAGTTAGAGTTCCACCCTCCACGCGTCGTATCGCTTGGCGCTCGACAACCTGCCGAACTGTTTCTACCACCATCAGCACGAGTTTTACCAAGCCTTTTTCGATCGTTTCTGGATCTATATTGATATGTTCACCCAGAAGATCTCCTGATTCTACATCAGATATCTGTGCATTAAACTTTTTCATCTAACTTGCTTTCCACAAAAGAATAAGGTGGCCAAGGGCCAGTGCAAGAGATACGCCATTCCGGCCGGCTAGATTGTAATTTGGCGACAGCCTGACGGAACGCATAAATCTCTGACTTTTCTACTAAGAAAGATGCGCGCAACTCTGATTCCAGCGTTCCTCTTGGCCAAAGCATATAAGCCACAGCGTATGCATCAAATGCAGTGTATAGCGTAACCTCAAGTGACGCCGGCCAACTGGCATAGGTGCGCGCCAGAGACTGAAGGTAGTGGGTTCCTGGCCGGTTGGCCACAGGGTCATATCCAGTTTCCACAGAATTTTGGGCCGCATCAGGGTCAAGTCGGAGGCCGAATTCGACACGTCCCTTTAGGAGAGTCAGCTGTGCGCACAATTGCCGTTGGCTCTGTGAAAGCAGATGCCTACAGGCAGCGGCATCTGCAGCCACGGTGCCAAAACGGAGCGGCAGCACAGTATTTATGGCCATAATTGCTTCAATGACATGCTCATGGCGCCAGAGATTTTCCTCCGTTGCAGCAAATTTTCTGGTCTCGATTGGGCTCGCCGCTGCCACTAAGTCGCCACACGGGACCATTTCTACCGCGAAGCCGTCGATGCCAGCTATGCCAGCTATGCCAATGGAAAAATCAGCTTGGCACCAAGTTATTCCATACAAGTAGAGCATCACAGTCCTAGGCTTCTGGCCTGCCTGATGCGGCGTCGCGCATCCGATCGGCGGTATCGGTAGAGGCGAGCAAAACCTTCAGACCGAGAAAAACCAGATCGACCCCAGCGACCGAAATGGTAGCTTCGCCCCACAGCACCACACCCTTGTGCAGGGCGCGGTCAAGTAAATCCGCCAACTCAATCTCGCCGCCCCGCTGCGGCGGGGACGGCCTAGGTAGTGTCTCCAAGGTGTAGCCTCGTGAAGTTATAGGGTGCCCATGGCCCTGTCAGGACAAACTCGAAACCGTGTGGTGCGTGAGCCGCGTCGAGCGCCTGCACACAGTTACGCAACGCTGTTTCATCACCCTCTACGACCAGATAGACGCCATTCAAAGACATTTCATTTTCGCGCCCGTGCAGCGCTTTGGATTGCAGTGATGTGGTTGAAGCCGCGCGGGCCATCTGGGAGAGAATTTCGTGGCTTTTCTGAACACATTGAGAAATAGCAGCATCAACCTCCTCTAATAGTCGACGCTCGTTTTGCTTGCGTGCAAAGAACGCAGTGCCTGGCATACTGAGCGCATCAGTTGCCTCTGCCCGTGGCAGGGATTCGATCCAGAGGCGCACGCGGGTGGGATCATAGAACATCTTGACCCCCCACTCCCATGCACCGTGGATCTCAGAAAGTGTCGCTTCGAGTGCCTCCCGATGCCGCCCGATCATCATGGCAAGCCCATCGAGGTGTTCAAACAGCGTGCAGAATTTCAGCGGCAGCACAGTATGGCGCGGCATCAAAGACCCCACCACCCGCTCGTGGGCAACAGCGCGTTCCTTGATCCAAGCTGCATCTTCGAGAAAACCACGCAATGCCATTTCCCCAAAAACATCCAACGGAACCGCACTGATGATCGCTGACAGATCGCCACATGGTACACTGTGGATCTCAGTGCCGGGAAGAATTCCATCTTCAGGAAAGGGCCCTTCGCCGAGTCCAGAGATGATGGCATAAACATAGAACATTGAGCGATCGCCTTTCTATGTCGCTTGGTGGTGCCGCAACGTTACTGGCATATGGCTCGCGCACAGGATTTGATATGCTTCAGTCAGTCCTGTCATGAGTGTGGTTTGATTGCCAACAGCCGCACCCACAACATCTGGATGCACTTGACGAACAATCTGGTAATAGGCGGCTTTTATCTCCTCAGTGGTGGCAGCCTCTTTAACTTTGAGCACAGCGCGGGCGCTCTCAATCTCATTAGGTTTTGGTAGATTTATGTCAATCGAGGCAAAGCTGTAGGGCGCTAACGGTCCAACAATTCGGAAATTAAGTGTAATCTTTTCAGAGAAGGTTGCATCTATAGCTTCAAGGGCGTTTTCGACCGCTTCGACTGAGGATGGATCCAAAAGCAGCGCTACGGAGACGACGACTTCCGGTTCAGTTGCGGGGATGGTGATAGCTTTGGTCACCAGTGGACCCAGTTTTTCTAAAATAAGGCAAGAAACACTATCCCGATGTACTTCAATCCGTCGCATCAATTCATCCCCAGCGGCACGCCGTTCTTCCTCTGGACGGGATGTTGACAGTTGTTCAGCCAGCTTGGAATCAGTGAGAGCTTCGCGCACCGCCTGTTGAACATCCCAGCGCACGATCAAATCAAACTCAATTCGATTTCCCAAGATGACGAGAGCTTGTTCAAACAAATATTGCCCGGCGATCAGAATGCAGTGAACTGCTTCGTCGTCGTTCACAACGGTTCCGAACGTGACCGGAAGAACCGGGGTAAACGTTAGCATTTGCTCGACGATGCGTTGGCCAGCCAATAGCCACGGCGCCAATTGTGTCCGACTTTTCTCAAAAAAACCCTCGTCCGGGAGGCTGGTGACCACTGCGGCAAAGGCATTGCTGGTTATCAGCCGCGCATCAGACGGAACCCAGCTAGGGTCAAGACTGTGCGTCGGCACTATTGCTAGGATTGCAAGCCCGCTCATATTGACTCTCCTTGACCCATCGCCTTCATAGCAATTTCAAAGTGATGCCGAGTTACCAGCACCGGCTGAGCATCGCCCAGTATGGCATCATGGATGGCGGCCATGCCGGCACGGCGGCATATGGCTTCTAAATCGGCCCCGACCATGTCGGCACTGCGACCAGCGAGATCCACAAAATCCACATCTTTCGCAAGTGGCATTCGGTTCGAATGCACAGAAAAAATCGCCTCACGTTCCGCCTGATCAGGCAGATGAAACTCAACCAGGAGATCGAACCGGCCAGGGCGCAACAAGGCTGCATCGATTTGATCGAGCCGGTTGGTGGCGGCAATCACAGTGACCCCACGCAAATCTTCGATACCATCAAGTTCGGTTAGAAGCTGAGCCACAACTCGATCTGTGGCCTCGCCTCCGCGCCCACCACGACTGGGGGTGATCGTGTCGATCTCGTCAAAGAAGACAATGCACGGCGCAGTCTGACGCGCCTTGCGAAAAACTTCGCGAATGCCGCGTTCGGACTCGCCAACCCACATGCTGAGAAGTTGCGGTCCCTTGACCGCGATGAAGTTCACGCCACTCTCTCCCGCTAGCGCCTTTGCCAACAGGGTCTTGCCGGAACCGGGAATGCCATAAAACAGGATGCCCTTCGGCGGATTGATCCCCGCTTCTTTGAACAAGCCAGCATGGCGGACCGGCCACTCGATCGCCTCGATCAACTGCTGCTTCGTCTCTATCAATCCGCCAACATCGCTCCATCGTTTTTCCGAGACTTGGGAGACGAACTCGCGCAACGCGCTGGGCTGGATGCCGGCACGGGCTGCGGCGAAGTCTTCGGCACAGACGGTCAGAGCAGAGAGTTTTTCCGCTGAGATGCGTCCTTCATTGAAGTCTATGTCTGGAATTAGCCGCCGAAGCGCGCTCATGGCCGCTTCGCGACACATGGATGCTAGATCAGCACCAACAAAACCTGGGGTCTGGAACACCAACCGTGCCAAATCGGCATCTTCAGCGAGCGGCATACCTCGCGTGTGTATGTCAAAAATCTCACGACGCCCTGTATCATCAGGCACACCAATGACAATTTCGCGATCAAAGCGACCAGGGCGGCGCAGAGCTGGGTCAATCGCATCAGGAATATTTGTAGCCGCAATCACGATCACTTGGCCACGCGACTGCAGCCCGTCCATCAGGCCAAGCAACTGTGCCACCACCCGCCGTTCCACTTGGCGGTCGCCGCTCATTTCCTCGCGCTTGGGAGCGATTGCATCGAGTTCATCGATAAAAATAATCGCGGGAGCGTGCTTTTCAGCTTCGTCGAACATGCCGCGGAGTTGTGCTTCGCTGGCCCCGTACATCTTGTCGATGATCTCGGGTCCGTTGACATGCAGAAAGTGAACTCCGGACTCGCTCGCCACGGCCCGCGCAATCAGGGTCTTGCCGGTGCCTGGCGGTCCCCAGAGAAGCACACCCTTCGGTGGGTCAATCCCAAGATGTTGAAATACCTCGGGGTGCTTCAGTGGCAACTCGATCATTTCGCGGATGCGGCGCACTTCCTTGCGCAAACCACCTACATCCTCGTAAGTCACGGCTTTAGACTGCCCGTTGCCGCCCACGCACCGCACAACGGTGCCCAAGCCGATGATCACTACACCGACAGGGTCGGTCGCCTCTATCGTGAACTCGCGCACCTGTGTGCCCATCAAAATCGCACGCACATGATCGCCTCGACCCATCGGGATGCCATCAAGAAGGCGGGCCAGTACGGGGCCCTCGATGGGGCGTGACCGGCCACCCAGTTCCTTAAGGGTGACCGAGCGGGCCGGGCTTGCTGTGGTGGGCCGCAGCGCAATTTCCTCGTCGAGACCCGCGCCGGCATTTACGCGCAGCAAGCCGTCCATCTGAATCAGCTTCCGTTGGCGCTGATCGGCGTGGGCGGGCATGACCCGAGCCACCGTGGTTTGCTTGCCAGAGATCGCAACGAGGTCCCCCACTTGCACACCAAGCAGGGCCATATCCTCTGGATGAAGCCTAACGAGACCACGGCCAACGTCGCGGAACGGCGCCTCACCCACCCGAAATCTAGCTTCAGCGTCGGTCATGACGCGGCCGTCACCCGGGCCTCCAGCCGCTCTAAACGCTCACGGAGATCCTTATTTTCTTCGACCAGGCGTTGAGCGTCCGAAGACAAGTACGGGTCGCTCTGCCACCAATTGATACCCATTTCCATCGCCCTATCCACTGAGCAAAGAACAAGGCGCAGGCGAATGTTCAGCAATTCCACCTCAACTAAGGAAATAGTAATATCGCCAGCGATAACGATACCCTTATCAAGCACCCGTTCCAAAATATCCGCGAGCCCCGCGGCCTGAACCGAGTGCTCCATGCGCTCTGCGCTCATCGATCAATCCTCCAGAAACAGAATGCTGTACGTCTTATCACCGTGCCACGGTTCGTAGCTCTTATTCAAGACGGTCTTCACATAAAATAGAAAAATTTAACGCACCTCTAGGATCTAAAATAGGCTCAAGACACCAGATTTAAGGTTCAAACAACCAGACTTACCGTCTGATTTAAAAAATACGTTATACAAAGCCCACCGATACACGAGGAAAACACCTGCGTCAATGTCTGTAGCTTCCTCGCAACTGTAACCTTTATCAACAGCATTTTGGCTGAGTTCAGGTGATTGGTTAGCCACTGAATATTTTGATAATAGAAACTTAGAACGCCAAAGGCGCACTAAATATCTATTTTTTATCACCGCTGATTAGCTCTCAGCCGAAAAAATCTGGTTGCGGAGATAACTACGGCTCCGCTCGAAGCCAGTTATGTTACCTTCCATATCCAAATCTGCCGCAAAGTTGACAAGAACGTCTGTTGAGGGTGGTATCCGCTTGAGTTCGAGCATGTTGATCATCATTTTCCACCCACTATCCACTTTGGATATGCCGGTGACACTGTCTGCCAATAGACCGGTGAGTGCTTCCATTTGCACTTTTGCGCTGCTTATGAGCTTAAGTGTCATTGTCATTGTCATTGGGTTACTCCGTTGAGCCACATTTTTTCATCAACCAGGTCCACGAGCCCGGTCACGGCTGATTTTCAACCGTTCCAGCAGGACCCGCTCATCAACGTCGTACTCTTCTTCGCTGATTTCTGAGGCCTCCAGCCGCTGCTCGAGCGCCAACAGTGCCGCGCGCAGACCGTCTTCATCATACAGAGCGGCCTCTGCCTGCTCCTGGATCAGCCGTGTCAGCCCTAACAACCCCTTGAAGGGACCAGATATTGGCGCCGTTAAGATTGAAAGGAGGATTCCCATGTTATATCTCAGGTCCAGCTAACAACAATATTAACAAAGTTGTAAGGTGGAACTGGTCCCACATATTTAAACAGAAATCTCTTGCCAACTTTTGACTCCATCTCACGGATAGCTTCATCAAAGCTTGACTCTGAATCCTGCTCAATCAGAAAGGCTGCATTGATCACCATTTGATCGCCAATCGGCTTATTCAGTTTCGTCTTGTGTACAAATGGCTTCAGGTGGTTCAGTATCAATTGCTCATCCGAAGTTCTCTTAATATCCAATGCTTTCGCGATTCTCTCACCCAACTGTATACGATCGAAATGAGTGCTGTTGGCTGGGCGCGTCGCAATACCATCTCGCAACTTGCGGATAGACGGATTCTCCTCAATAATTTCGCGGAAAACGACCTCTTCACGCCAACTCGCCTTCAAGCCCAGCTCAACCCGGTCTCTCATCTGCTCCAACAGATGATCTAATTCATTTCGGCGTGCATTTAGTAATTTTTCGACAATTACGTCACTATCTGCGGCGGTAGTACCAAATCTTACCGGCAGCACACTAAATCTTTTCATAACCTCTTCCAACACCAATTGATGTGTCATCATGTTGCGCCTAGTACTGTCATATTCGATATGAGCTGAATCACTAACCACGGCCGCAAGGCGACCATCGTTGATGGTATAGACATGATTCCCACGACCACCGATGCCCGCCGTCTCAAAGCTGCAGGACTCCGACGCCCGTATAATAGCGTAAATATATTTGACATCAGATTCAATTATTTCAGTCATGCTGACTTCACTTCTTGAGTTGGCGGCACTTCGCCTGTGAGATCGGTTGAAACCTGTATTCCACGTCGGCTGAGAAATCCAGACAAAATCAGCAACACCTCTCGACACCACAGTTCCGTCTCCCGGTGCCTCCAATCGGGTTGTAGGCGTAGGTAGAGCTCAAGCGTCATAAAAATGCTAGCCACGTCTGGCTCCAGATCTGGCGACAGAAGCGTGTGTAGTGCATCCACAATTCCTGCCCCGTCCGCAGCGCGGAAGAACGGCACAGCTTCAAGAGCAAAAGGTAGCGCAATCTGAAGATCTGCAACCAACCGGTGCAAACTTTCCTCCGCAGTGATCATGACTCCCTCTGCTGAGGCCGCTTTGAGACGACAATGCAATTCAGGTCGTTGCGCGATATTTTTTGCCGCCCGACAAACGGTGATCCGATCGAGATGGGCCAATGACGCCGGAAACCAATTGATGATGCACGTTTCGTTGGTAAGTATTTCGGCCAGCGCGCCGACAGAGAGAGTTTCGACCAGTTGCGCTATTTGTGATATAAGTGACGGTGGAGCCTCTACAGTCACGCTCAAGGCACGTCTAGCTACAATGGCTGGACACTCAGATATGGAATTAGCATGTTTATGGGCAATAAATCCTTCGATCGCAACTGCATCACCCCAATATTTCTCAACGATCATTGCATTTATATTTATAAATACAAAGCATTCCCACGGGTTCATTAGATAATAAATATTAATCATTGGACGCTTTGGTAACAGAGCTGTCTGCCGCGAGCGCAGTCCATACATCTTCTGCAATTTCACAACCAAAGGAGCAAGGCTTTCCAATACAAACAATGTTACTGAAGAGTGTGGCCGTAGTTTTGATTAGTAAAACCCTCAATTACTCGTTTTTCTGCGTCAAAAACCATGGATAATTCATCATCACAATCAGAAATCATGCGTAGACAAGTAGCATGAATCGAAATTTCGCTGAACGCTCCATTCGTGACCTGCATAGCCTCAGGATTTCCTGATTTTGATCTGCAAAATTCCATTCCGAAAGCTTTGAGTAAGTGAGTCTGAGTTGACTTGCGCCGGGAGATGGACCAGCTTAACGTAGCGTCGTAACCCAGTGGTCATTAACGACAGGACGGATCCAACCACATTGAGTGTCACTTCATGCTCACCCACGCCTGGCAACTCAACAATAACTACGACTTCGCTGCCTTCATCGAATACATCGACCAAAGGTTCACGGACGTCGCTCACTACTGGGCCATCAGGCGTGCGACGAAGATTTCCAAAGCGTCGAATTTCTGGCGTGCCGCCAGCTCCAGTACGAATGCTGAACCCATACATTCCTTGCGCCTTGTCGCCAAGACCCTTTGGCTTGAAGCTACCGTGACGCTGCAGGCTTTCCCCTTGGTCGACAAGATTGCCCAGCAGTTCCACAAAGCTTCCTAGCCCACGGAACACCGCGCCTATTCCCTCTAGCGGCTCACCAGTATCATCTGGATCCGAATCATTTTGTTTTTTTGTCATTACGAACCTCTTTCAATACTCAAATAGAACCCCAGTTTGGGATTCTGGAGCGACGTAACTGTCTTCCTTCAAGCGCGGGCGAGTAGTATTTCGCATTGGTCTCATTTGTGAGTCACCTAAAAGGATTTTTTTTATCACTGTAAGTTCCTCCTCTATATTTGCTAGTTTTTTTTCAGCAGAATTTTTTCGTCCGTTCCAGTTGTCCAGTTCGCGATTCAGACGAGCCTTTTCATTTTCCAACAGGACAAACCGACTTGTGGCTTGGGCCCCACTTAGGGGACCGGCCTGACAGGAGCGTGTCCGTAACGTCGCTATGTCGCGCAGACCGCGTTGAGAGATTTCGCTCATTGCGGTGCGTCCTTGCTCTCAACCGCCGATGCCACCTCACGTTTGTCGCTAGGCACTACAGGCAGTCGGCGTCGCAACAGTTGTGGGCAAATGGTGGCAATGAGGGAACGAAGCAAATCATTCTGCTTGTCACGCTCCAAGACCTCCAAGCGCTTTCCACCATAAGCGCGTGCTGCAAGAACGTCGAAGCAAAGCTGAACGAAATCAGAATCATTGATGGAAGGCCGCATATTAGCGGCCGACATCACCCGGGCTATCATCAGGCTCGCGCGCATGGTCGGGATCTGCTCATGAAAGCCTGAATCTCGAAATGCGCGGACCAAATCAACGACCAGTGAGCCGTCGCGGTGCACAATTCCGGTACGCGCTATCGTGATGGCAACTTCCATATCGCGATCTGGATAATCCACGTCAATAGTGGCCAAGCGATCAGAAAGAGCGTCCTGGGAGGAATGGACCCCTGCATATTCCTGAGGATTAGAAGTCAAGATCGCCCGGAAATCTGGGTGAACACGAATGTAGGTTTCTCCACGCTGCTGCGATGGAAGAATCAAAACTTTTTCTTCGAAAACTCCAAGAAGTACGTTATGGGTTTCTGGTCGTGATCTGGTGTATTCGTCATACACTAAGGTATGGCCTTCACGACAAGCGGTGGTCAAACTGTTATCAGACCAATGCTGTTCAGAGGTCTCCTCAAGCTTGGTAACAGTGTGAATAAACTTATCAACAACCTTACGGTAATTATATCCTCTATGTGATCCAACAAGATCTGATGTGTTTAAGTCACTGTCACCACTTATCATTATTACTGGTCGACCAAGCTGGGCCGCAACATGCATTGCCATAGTGGTCTTACCTGTACCGGCTGGACCGCGAAAATGTAAAGGGAAACCTGCCCTGAGAAAGCCCAAACCACGCTTCGTCAAGGATTTGACCGCATCAGTCTCGACAAAATCAGGCCTGGGACGAAGCGCGAGCAACGAATGCGCCATCCCAGTCAGACTTGCTGTATTTATTGACATTCCGTATCTCCTCACGGGGACAAGCGTTTCGGGCAACTCCGATGCCTTTGGTGCGTAGTTCACTTGATGATACCGGTACAAATCAGTTAGGATTTGGTCGGTTTGATATTTTTTGTCGTTGAATCATCTTTGTTGTCGATTGTCGCTTTAGCTACTACGCTAGGCTTGGATATCGGCTTGGTGTCTGCCTCGCGTTTGGCTTCAGCTGGAACCACATCACGCCTACTTGCCTGCACAAGCGCTGTATCCTGATAAACAAACGTGTTAGAGTTTTTTGATTTTGAATTTTGCTCACTTGGGTCAACCAACTGAGTGGATCCCTCTTTAAAACTGGCTGCCATTTCGGCTTCTGCTTCAGTCTTGGCCGCCAGTATAATTTCCACCTCACTTTGAACTTCAACTGGGGCCACGTTAGACTTAATTACCTGATTAAAAGCGGTTTCCAAGATAACGGACGGACTAGAAGAGTTAGCCTTTGCAGCTTGACTGGTCTGTGCGGCCAGCTGCGCAGCTCCGCCATCGACGTGCGTTTGCCACATTCCACTAGCTGCAATACGGTCTTGGGTCAAGTTTTCTAGAAGAGCGTTATCCCGCTTTTTCATATCCCAAACGTGTGTTTTAAGAATTGCCTTATCTGCAAGGCGTACCTTTTGAGAATTTAGGACATTATTTTTGCGGGTCTGAGTGAGAACTGCTAACCGATTACTTGTTTGGGTTCGTAGATTATTAGTGCCACTGGCCAATTGGCGCAGAAGCCGTAATGAATTTGCACTCCGAAGATTTTGAAAATCTTCAATCATTTTGACAGACTGGCCAAGAAGCAAAGCCGTAACAAGGCGATTGCTGTGTAGAGCCTTAGAACGTTGAGTACGCTGCGTCTCTGCCGTAAGACGCAGGCTGACACAAGACTCAGCCAGGTGACGCTTGGTGTCACGGCGTATTGTCTCCAACGCCTCACTCCGTTTTGAAGCCCCTTGCTCAAGAGAGTGAACAAGCATCGCCATTTGAATTGACAAAGTCATAGTATGATTCCCTTTCTTCGCACAGAATTTCGCCTGCGTCAGTTTTTTACTTTATTGAGCGATCGGTGGGGACACGACCTAAGAGTGAGCATCTCCACCGATCGCAGTTCACCACGAATGTATTATGCGGTCTGTGCGCCAGCAGTCAGGCCGACAGCTTCAGCATACTTGAGATACGTGTCGACGCTCGCAACCACGATGCGCGCTTCGATAGCGAGCAGCTCAATACCAACGAGGGAAACGCGCACCCAAGCATCCACCACCACACCCTTGTCCAGGATGCGGTCAATAACCTCAGCGAGACTGCTTGAAGCGTTGACTTTTTCGACAGCCATAGGTGGCCTCCATTTTTAGCGACTATGCTTGAATTTTCAAGCAATGAGACTTTAGGACAAAGTCTCAATAATTCGGATTTTAGGACAAAGTCTGCTGACTTTGAAAGACGCGGTGTCCCTATTAATAAAGGTAATATCCTATTCTTTATTCGGGATATCACCATTTAATTTAGGGAAATCCCTTGATTCGGAAAACCAAAGTAAAAAACTGAACCGTGACACGTAATACACGCGCTGGGCGACTAGGCCGTGTGGACAAAAGGGATTCCCAAAGCGCCATCGTCATGGTTCAACGCCGGAAACTGGGAGCCAGCCATGACCCGGGACCTGATCGACACCGCAGCTTGGGCGCTGATCGCCCCGTTCCTGCCGCCTGAGCGCGGGCGCGCCTGCCGCCCCTCCCTCGACAACCGGCGGGTGCTCGAAGGCATCGTGTGGATCGCCCGAACCGGCTCGCCTTGGCGCGATTTACCCGAGCGCTTCGGCAAGTGGAACACCGTCTGGCGCAGGTTTGCTCGTTGGCGCGACGCCGGGGGGCTCAAAGGTATCCTCGAGGCTTTGGTGGCCAGCGGCGCTGGCGATGGCACAATCCAGATGATCGACAGCACCGTCATTCGCGCACATCACCGCAGTGCCGGAGCCAAAAAAGGGGGAGTGAATTTAACAACTTAGGCCGGTCTCGTGGTGGCTTCAGCACCAAAATCCATGTGTTGACCGAGGCGCATGGACTGCCAATTGCAGTGCATCCGGCGCCCGGCCAGACGGCCGATATTTCCGCCGCCTCCGCCCTGTTGGCCGACACTGAGCAGCGCCCACGCGAGCTGCTGGCCGACAAAGGTTACGACAGCGATGATCTGCGCGCCGAGCTTTATCTGCAGGGATCCCACCCGATCATTCCGTGGAGATCCAACCGCAAGCAGCCCGGCACGCTGGACCGGGCGCGCTACGCCAAGCGCAATCGCATC
>Ga0209491_10007839_pt1 | contig 13878 bp, 11 predicted proteins | sample BON02_FD_187213 | JGI IMG/M metagenome (GOLD analysis project Ga0209491, IMG submission 187213) | Freshwater microbial communities from Lake Bonney liftoff mats and glacier meltwater in Antarctica - BON-02 (SPAdes) (version 2) | ecosystem: Environmental > Aquatic > Freshwater > Ice > Glacier... | reverse complement strand
ATGCATCATCTGCAGTCAAAGTCGGGGGCATACTTTCCAATGCTCCCACGAAGGATGCCGCGCCCGTTTCCATTTGCTGTGTGCCTGGTTCCGCGGGGCCTTTGTCTCGGTAGAACTGACAGATCGGAGCTTTTGGGGACACGGAGAGAATCACGAGGACTACCCAGCAGGGCTGCACGTGAGGGCCTACTGCCTCCAGCACTGCCCGGGGGGGACGCGGGATCGTTTGGAGCAAGTCCAGCTTCGCGCCAAGTACCGTCTGAAGGAGAATGATCAGCAGGGCCCCAAGCGGCATCATGCGTATAAGAAGCGGACGTATACCTACGGGGGGATGCAGGGAGGGAAGAGCTTGGGTGGGTACCAGGGGTTGAATCCGGATAGCTACCATCGGTACGCCTGCGGGATCTGCATGGAGCCCAAGGCTAAGTTGGTGGTACCGGCGGACGTGGCACCAGCAGCGGCAGCAGCAGCGGCGGCGGCGCAAGAGCAGGGAGGAGGAGGTGGTGGAGTGGAGGAAACGAAGGATAGTGCGGAAGGCAGGACGGCTCAGGGGAAGGCCCCGGCGGCTAAGGCGGCGCAAGCCGCGGAGGATGCAGTGATGGTCTGCAGCAGGTGTGACATGTCCGTGCATCGATCGTGCTACTCCTTCTTCCAGGACCCGCCGACCGGAAGCTCGACGCGCCCAGCTGAGTGGCTTTGCCAGACGTGCGTCGGAGAGCAGCAAGACCTGGGCAGCGGCGGCTCTTGCGCCCTCTGCCCCCGCCGGGGTGGATTGCTGGTCCCCACCAACGACCGCAACGTCCGATGGGTCCACGCCTTCTGCGCGGAGCACAACGGACCCCTCGTCTTCAAAGCCGACCGGAGCCCGGTCCTCCCTCAGTTGGCAGCGGTGGACGTGCGGAACGTGGGGAAGGAAGCCAAGAAGGCCTCCAAGTGCGGGGTCTGCTCACGCAAGAACTCGGGGCTCTGCTTGCGCTGTGCCCACCCTTCCTGCTCCGTGCAGTTCCATCCGCTTTGTGCTAAGCTGGACGGGTGGTATTTCCAGGCGGAGCCACGAGGGGAGGCGCCTGTGGTGCTCTGCCCAGGGCACGTCCCTCATGGGGTCTACCGGGGGTTGAACGGGCAGTTCTTCGACATGAAGGCCACGGCCAACCTCCGCAAGAACCTGGACCGAGCGCGCTTGATTGTGGATCTGGTGCGGAAGCGTGAGAAGGTCAAGAAGGCGCTGTGGAAGGCGGACTGTGACTTGGCCCAGCATCGGTTGCGGAAGCTGCGGGTGCTGTTGGAGGGGCGGGTGCTGGAGATGAACGATGGCCGACGACTGACGGAGGACCGCTTGGTTGCCTACAAGAAAGAGCTGGAGGCGATTCATGCACGACCGATGGGGGCGCAGGAGAACGAGGTGGAGGAGGCCTTGCTCGAAGAGGCGGAGCAGTACGACAAGGCTTCAGCAGCAGCGGCGGCCATCGCGGCAGCAGCAACGGAGGAGAAGAAGAAGAGGGCGTCGCAGGGCAAGGCCGTGGGTGGTGGGGAGGGTGGTGGTGCGGGCAATGGCAGCAACAAGCGGCCAAGACCAGACTTGTCGGTGCTGATCCCTTCGGGCCGCCCTGTCCGCAGCAGTCGCGACACGCCGCAAAATCAGTCTGCTGCCTCGAGTGTGTGTGGGGACGCCGAGGCTGGCAAGGTCACCGGTGGAGGAGCAGCGGATGTGGTTGCATCGATCGAGGGTGACGCGGCAGCAAGAAGAAGAGGCGGCACCCCTGCTGCTGCGGCTTCCTCCGGCGCGTCGGTCAGCAGCAGCTCTCAAGCCAGCGCCACCGTTCCTGTCCCTGCCCTCCCTCCCCCTGCCAAGAGGTACCAGAAGAAGGTCAAGCTGGAGGAGAAGGAGGTAGAGGAGGGCGCCAAGCCGCCCGCCTTGCCCGTCCCATCCGCACGCCCAGCACCTGCACGAGGACAAGCAGCAGCAGCAGGCGGGGCCAAGGCCGCCGTCGCCGCGACCGCGGAAGGAAAGACAGAAATGGTGGAAGTAGCGGAGGAAGAGGAAGAGGAAGCCCTGCTGGCACGGGATCGCTTCGAGGCCCTGACGGAAGAGAAGGGCATGGCAGCAGCCGCGGCGTTGGCCAAGAGCGGGAGTCGATTGTGGGCCGCGGCGGGGAAGAGAGTGGGGGCGTGTGGCCGGGTGGACTTTGAGAAGAGCTTGGGGCTGATTATCGATCCCGAGGACTTGCGCCGGCGGGAGAAGCGAGGTCGACCCCCCGCGCCTGGCACGGTGATGGGTGAGGCACGCATTAGCTTGGATAGGCAGCTGTTGGAGTTGGTGTCGGCGCTGGAGGATTGCAAGGATGGGAATGGGCGGGATGTGAGTGCGACGTTCGAGTTGGCGCCTGACCCGGAGGCCTACCCCGACTACTACGATGCTGTCTTGCACCCCATGGACCTGGAGACGCTGCGGCATCGCGTGCAGACATTTTTCTATATTTCCTTGCCCGACTTCTGCAAGGACGTGCAGCAGATCGTGCGGAATGCCAAGAAGTTCAATGCGCCTCGATCGCAGACGTATATGGACGCGGATTTCCTGAGGACGTATTTTGAGGGGAAGAAGGCTGAGGTCCTGGAGAGGGAGAAGGAGGCGGTGGCGGCGCTCCAGCAGCAGGAGCAGCAGGAGAGGCAGGGCGCGGGGGAGGGTGGTGCGGAGGGAGATGGGCGGGCGAAGCGACGGCGCTTGGGCGGTGATGAGGGCGCTGGTGGTGGTGGTGGGAGCAGCAGCAGTCTTAGCGGGAGCGCGGAAGCCAAGCAGAAGGGCAAGCGCAAGGGCAGTGCTGGAGGCGGCGCTCGGGTCACGCGGACTACGCGCAATACGCACAAGAAGGAGAGAGTCTGCCTGGTCTGCGCTGCTGGCGGCGATGACAGCGTGCCCGTGGTGGGGCAAGGCCCGTGCCACGCGTGTGCCGAGTGCGTGCACCGTCGACCGGAAGTGTTTTTGGGGCACCAAGTCGAAGTGCTGTGGCCGGATGATGATATGTGGTATGCGGGCAAGATCCACGATTACGACAAGTTAAGCGGGCAGCATCGCATTTGGTACGATGACGGGGAGTGGGAGTTCGTGAATTTGCACGAGCAGGAGCTGTCGTATTCAGTGCCGGTGGTACTGCGGCCGGCGAGGGGAGCAAGCCCGGCGAAGGCGCCAGCAGTGATGGCCATCCCAGTGGTGGAGGCCGAGGCTGCAGCGACAGGTGGGGGGGGAGGGGGTGGAGGGGCGAGCGCGAAGAAGGAGGCCTCGAAGGACCAGGAGGAGAGAGGGGAGGGAGTGCCTGGAGGGGGAGGGGGAGGAAAGGTGGGAGAGGGAGAAGCGCCAGTAGAAGAAGCAGGTGCCTCTCCAGAGGCCTCGGCAAAAGGGAGTAGCGGCGAGGAGGCGGAGGCCGTGGTGGAGGTGGACGCAGCCGACGACCAAGAGAAGCAGGAGCAGGCGCAGGAGGTAGAAGACGAGGAGACGGAGGATGAAATGTAGGAAGGCATGACAAATCACGCGCCCTCACCAGGATCGAAACGACATGAGTAGAGAGCACAGGTAATGACAAGATTTTGGTAGAGAGAGCGGTCCGTGTGTGTTTAATTTGTATTGTAGTATTGCGGGTGTCCTCCTTTTACGCACCCGACAACCCCCCAGAGTAGGCAACGAAAGCAACAGGAGCATTACATATGAGTAGATCCCGCTCCTTCCACACAAAGAAAAGAAACGAATGGAGGCAATCAAGTGTGTTATATACGACGAACATTTTCCAATACTTTGCTGTGTGTGGCGTTTGTTTTGGTTCGGCCTCGCTTGCTTCCGAAAGTTTAACCTCCCCTCCCTCGGCTCTCTGTAACAGAATGGATGGGAAACAAGTCTGGAGGAAACAAGTCAGTCGCCCACCACCCGCCCAGCCCACGCTGCGGGGCAAGAGGAGGAGGAAGCTTGCGTGGAGATTGACCATACGCATGGCCTTGTCTTTGTTATGGAATGACTCATCATGTGTGATTGTAGGGTGGGAAAAGGCTTTGCGTGCTAAGGAGAGGAGAAGCGGCTGGCGAATGGACGGCCAGCAGGACCCTCATGTCGAGGAGAGAAAGAAGGAAAGTGATGGCGAAGGGCATGAGCGGCACACAGCAGCAGCACCACCACCACGAGGACAACGACCAGGACGACCACGGCACGGCAGCAGCAAGGAGGAGAATGAGGGAATGCAGGCGGATGGATGGCTGCGCTTCCCTGGCGTCGATGGAGGACCAGCACGCTAGCCCGCCTCGAGACTCCGCGTGCCAACCCCACGCACCAACGCATCCTCAGCACTCACAATCATCCCTTCCAACGCACACCCCACCACAGGGAAAGATGGTCCGCTACAGCCGTGAGCCCGACGATCCCAACAAGGGTACGTACTGTGCATGCGTGTCTTGTCCCCCCCTTTGTCTTGCCTCCTCTGTGTGTGATCATCCCATCATCCCCATTCCTATGCTTCCGCCACGCTTCTGCCACCCCCTTGTCTTGCCTCCTTTGTTCATCCCACCATCATAATCCCACCCACTCACTCACCTCGCTTTCCCTCTTGCCTCCACCACCCTCCCAACAGCCGCCAAGGCCCGTGGCTCGCATCTGCGCGTCCACTTCAAGCACGTGCGCGAAGTGTGCCACACCGTTATGGGCTGGCAGGTGAGCAAGGCCAAGCAGTTCCTGGAGGACGTGCTGCAGTACAAGCGGGCGGTGCCCTTCACCCGCTTCACGCAGGGCGTGGGCCGACACGCCCAGGCCAAGCTCCTGAACGTCCCCGGCTCCCAGTGCGCCTGGCCCCAGAAGGCCACCAAGGTGGTGCTGGACATGCTCACCAACGCCGAGTCCAACGCCGAGGTCAAGGGCATGGACCCCGACAACCTCTACATCATTCACGCCCAGACCAACCGGGCGCCCAAGCAACGCCGACGTACCTACCGCGCCCACGGCCGCATCAACCCCTACATGTCCAGCCCGGCCCACTTGGAGATCATCCTCACCGAGAAGCCCGTGCACGTCAAGAAGGAGGCCGGTGCGCCCAAGCTCACCCGCAAGCAGGCAGCCCGAGTGCGTGTCGGCGGTGGCAACTAAAGCATTGACGAGGAGAGAGGAAGAGGAAGTGGAAGGAGGAGGACACAGCCGCTGGTGAGCAAGCAAGGTTTTCTTGCTGGCTAGCGGTTTGAGGCCCTGACTCAAGCGGACTAAGGAAGCGATGGGGGTTCTGTTGGCCTTGGGGCTCGAGGGTGTGTGTGTGAGGCGGGGAGCATGTACCCTCGTCTCATGTAGAAGAAGAGGGAGCTGGGGGTCTGCATCGTTTTCTTGCTTATACAAAACCAAAAAGAAGGAAGCCAAACAAAAACACAAAAAACAATCACGCGTTGGGTGGGAGTGGGACTCTTCCTTTTTTCGTAGCGAAACCAAAGCCACTCATAATTTATCCTTTCTTTACCTTTTCCCCTAATCCTTGTCTTGTGGAAGGGAAAAAATGTGCCTGCTCTGATTAAGTACAGGGTGTGGTCCCAAGCTTAGCCTCGCCCAATCTCAAATCGCTGAGGAAAGGTCGTGTTCGTCGGTCGTGTCCTCTCCCTCCCCGCGAATGCGTCCAATCACTCCGACCACTCACTCCAAAGACACACGAACAACCACACAGGACGCAGCCCAGGCATAGCCGCACATGAGCCCGATGTTGACGGAGCGACAAAAGGCGGACTTGTAAGTACTTTTTGTCTCCGCTTTACCACCATCATCATCCCCAGCATCGTCATCGCCTCCCCTTCCAACACCTGACCACTTTCCCTCCTTCCACCCCCCCCGTGCGTAGGCATGTGGCCATCCTCGAGTACCTGCGGGACGGAGTCGAGGGCCTGGCGCAGACCGCGAAGTCCTTTGCCCAAGAAGCTGGGCTAGAAGCGGCCGCTGTCCCCAAGTCCACCGGCATCCTGGAAAAGAAATGGACCGCGGTGGTGCGCCTGCAAAAGAAGGTCATGGAGCTCGAAGAGCGCCTAGCCAACGCCGAGCAAGAGCTCAAGGCCTCGCGCGGCCACCCTTACGGTGTAGTGGGTGCTCGGCCGCCGGCTGCCGACGGGACACGCAATTTACCTCGCGCCCCGGCGGCACGGACGCTGGTGGGCCATCGTGGCAGCGTGACGTGCCTGACGACGCACCCCGTCTTTGCCCTGCTCGTCTCGGGAAGCGAGGACGCCACCATCAAAACCTGGGATTTGGAGAGCGGGGAGTACGAAAAGACACTGAAAGGGCACACGAATGGGGTGCAAGCCCTGGTGTTCAATCGAGCAGGCACCCTCCTGGCTTCCTGCTCCAGCGACCTCAGCATCAAGCTTTGGGATTTCGGGCCCACCGCCACCACGCCCGACTGCCTCCGAACCCTCCGTGGCCACGATCATAACATCTCGGGCTTGGTCTTTTTGGGGCCGTCGGACACGCAGCTTGCGTCGTGCTCGCGGGATTCGACGGTGAAGCTGTGGGAGGTGAGCACTGGGTATTGCCTACGGACATTGACGGGGGGCCACACGGAGTGGGTGCGTTGCTTGGCTGCTAGTGCCGATGGTGCTTTGTTGGCGAGTGGAGGGAGTGATCAGACGATCGTGGTGTGGAATGTGGTGACGGGCTCGCCGACCTTGACGCTGCGGGAGCACACGCACGTGGTGGACAGCTTGGCTTTCCCGCCCGTGGGGACGGAAGTGAAGTTGGACGAGAAGAGCAGCAGCAGCAGCAGCAGCAGCAGCAGCAGTACCATTGTGGAGAGTGCGGGTACGAGCAGCAGTAGCCGAGCGGTGCATGCTTATTTGGTGTCGGGCGGGAGAGATAAGACGGTCAAGCTGTGGGACGCGGTGACGGGCCAGTGCCTCTTGACCTTCTCAGATCACGAAAATTGGGTGCGTTCCGTCTGTTTCCATCCTTCTGGACAATATGTTTTGAGTGTTTCGGATGATCGGAGCATGCGTGTGTTTGATATTGCCAATGCACGGTGTATCCGCACGCTGGCCGAGGCGCATGGTCAGTTTGTGACGGCGCTGACGCAGCACTTGACCTTGCCTTATGTGGCGACGGGGAGCGTGGACAGGGAGATTAAAGTGTGGGAGTGCCGGTAGGAGGGACGGAAGGAGGGAGGGAGGGAGGGAGGAGGTTGTGTATGATTCTTTATGGTAGTGTATATAATGAGTAAGATTGAAAAGCGAGGCAACCACACGCCAACAAGCAAAACACAAAGAAACCAGACAAGGACGTCAAAAGTACAACATCAGGCAAAAGCCTCCTACTTCTTTTGCTTCGGTCTTCCCCTCTGCTGCCTCCCCTCATTCAATCTCTAGAAACCCCACCCCACGACCCACCCACCCCTCTCTCCTGCTTTAGATGAAAGGTTGAGAAAACCCCAGGTACCGCTCCTGGATCTTCCACTGCAACGCCCCCTCCTTCTCATCATACTCCCGCACAAACAACAGCAGGTAAAACGACGCCCGGACCTCATCCTCCTTCCCCTCCACAATCTTTCCCTCGCGATTCCGCACACAATTTATATGCTGAATCAACGTGCCCAGAACCAAAACAGGCTGGTGGTCATGAATCTTCGCCTGGACAATCTCGGCATTACTAATCTCAAGCACATGCGGGTCCAACGCCAAGCCCTCCGCCTTCCTCAACCTGAACTCCTCCGCCATCTGCTTATACATCCCCTCGGACAAATAAGGCTTCAACGTCTTCAGATCCCCCTTCAAATACGCCTTGAAAAACAAGGGCAAAAACGACTCGGTCAAGGTGCCCACCCAATCCTCCAACACAAACTCAGGGTCCGCCCGCCTAATCTCCCTCAGTGCAATCCCCAGCTCCGTCTCAGAAGTCAAATCATCCCACATCGACGACAACTTATACACCAACGGATTCTGACTCGTCTCCCACATCTCCCTCGCATCCTCCACCCTATCGTGGAGCTTTCCCCTCAACTTTCCTGCTTGTCGTCCTAGCTCAGTATCGGCCAGTTTAGTCCCTGCCTTGAGGATTTCCTGAATGATCGGCGCGTCTTTCAACTGCTCCGCCAACCGCTCCCAGGTCTTCTGCTGCTGCTTCACCACCACTAAGGCCCCGCCCCCCGCTGCCTTCTTCTTGGCCTCCTCCGCCTCGTCGTCCTCCTCGTCCCCATCCTCCTTCTCGGCTGCTGCTGCTGCTGCTGCGTCGGCCGAAGCTTGCTGGTAGATGTGCTTCTTCATGCCCGTGCTCTTTCCTTGCATGCCAAATAAGTCCGTGAAAGCCTCCTTCAAGCCCACCTTGAATTCTTGGGCCCAGGCCATGGCTGCCTCCTTGGGTGGTCGTCCCGCCAGCCAGCGCGTGTAGAAGTTGTCTCCATCAGCGGGGGCTGCCGTGCTGCTCGTGCAGCCGCCATTGGTCGAAGAGGAGGAAGATGACTCGGCCTTGGCTCCTTCTTCAGCCACTTCTGTATTGCTCCCTTCCTCGTGGGCAGCAGAAGCGGAGGCCTTCAATGTCTCTTCCCCAGCCGCGTCTTCCTCCACCTTCTCTTTTCTTCTCCTCCGGGTGCTGGTCGAGGCCGACGCCCGTTGTGGTTGCGATGCCGCATCCTCCTCTGGCCTTACAGCCTCCGCCGTCGACTTGACATACGACGCCTCCTCGTCCTCCGTCGGCCTTGCTGCGGCAGCAGCACCCGTGGCTCCTGCGTCTCCTCCCTCCTCCTCCTTCCCCTTCCCTTGCGCCTGCTGCTGCGCCGCCATCTTCTCCTTAAGCTGCGACACGACCGCCTGGGAGCTCTTGGTCAACATCTCAGTCGTCTCGCTCAGGCGGGTGGAAAACGCAGATGAATACTTTTGCATGCTCTCTGTGAGCTTGGACGTGTTCTCCTGCGCCTTGCCCGTCAGGTCTCCCGTGTCCTTCCGAAGCTTCGAGAGACTCTCCTTGAATTCCTTGTTCTGCTCCACCTCCTGGTTGAACGACTTCTTGAGCTGATCAAAGAAGCCTCCCGCCATGGTCCGCCGCGCTCCCAACAAGCTGATGATGCTGCCGGGTGGTGGTGGCGTCAGACCCTGCTGCTGCAGCAATTGCAGGGCCACAAGCCCCCGCTGCCGTACCCGCAAGCTCCTGGCGCCTGTGTGGATGCGAAAAAGGGAGAGGCAGCGTCAGACACTTGTACACATGCTACTTCTGATGGTGCCGTCCTCGTTTGTTTCCTACTACATACCTGAATGGTGGGCCTCCCGCCATACTCCTGCTCCGCCCCGCCGCAGCATCACTTCCGAGGATGGGGATTGGATGGTGCCTTGCGCCGCTGCTTGGAGTCGTTGGTTCTCTACCGCCGGCGTTCCCCAGGCTGTAGGACACCTGTGGGAAGGTGAAGAGGGGGTTGGAAGTGTCTATTAGTGCGTGGGGAGTGTGTTAGACCAGCCCAACACTAGATAGCTACTTGGGGAGGAGGATATGCGGCGCTGATGAGAACAGATGATGACGAAGGCCACGACTCTTTTTGCTGCTATGCCCCTCTTTTCCTCTCTTTTGCTGCATCACAAGCATCCCCACCACCACCAAACTGCCTCATGGACGTTTCACTCACACAGCTTTCCCCTATTCCTACCCACAGCCACGCCACGACTTGGGTCTTTTCCGCTGCCTGAATTCTGAGCTTAGATACTGCCCCAGCAGCAACGCTTCGGGAAGGAATATTGGAACGGGCACACCAACGCACCACCAAGGTACGCAAGCGCTCTCTGCAAGGCCTTTTCACATCCCTGCCTCCGCAACGCCTTGATTTGGAGCCGTGGGGCGGGGCGGGGCACGCCTGAAGGACTGGGAGGACTGCTACGAGGCAGTCGCATCGTCATCGTCATAGTGACTCACTTCTTCCTTCCATCACATTCCCACCGCATTTATACCACATGTACAGACACTAGACAGTAGAAGATGGAGGCATTACTAGGCCGCGTTGCAAAACTAGGCGCTGGCGTGGCGGGGGCGGCTTTTGTGGGCAACAACTTCTTGTTCAACGGTACGTCGTTTGTGATGCTGCCAGCATATGGAGGAGGCGGCGGAGGAGGAGGGGGAGGGAGCTTGTGCATGCCCGCGCCAGTGGTGAGGGCTCCGACACGAAGTGCAAGGCTAGCCCATCCCATCTATCTGGAGGCCTTACCGATGCCTCCCATAAGTCACCTCATCTCTTCTCCCTCCTCCTCCTAACCCAAACCACAGTGGAAGGCGGGTACCGCGCCGTGGTCTTCGACCGCTTCAACGGCGTGCTGCCCACGCCCCTGGAAGAAGGCACGAGCATCGTCATCCCCATCCTTCAGACCGCACACTTGTTCGACGTCCGCTCCAAGCCCCGCGTCATCAACTCTGTGACCGGAACCAAGGACCTGCAACACGTCAACATCTCCCTCCGTGTCCTCTCCCGGCCCGTCGAGAAGAAGCTCCCCGAGATTTTCTCCAAGATCGGTATCGACTTCGATGAGCGAGTCCTGCCCGGTGTGGGGAATGAAGTGCTGAAAGCCGTCGTTGCCCAATACAACGCCGAGGAGCTCTTGAGCAAGCGTGAGCAGATCTCCGCCCAGATCCGCGCGAACCTGATCAAGCGCGCCAACGAATTCCACCTCATTTTGGACGATGTCTCCATCACTCACCTGACCTTCTCCAAGGAGTTCACCAAGGCCATTGAGCAGAAGCAGGTGGCGGAGCAGGATGCCGAGCGACAGATGTACGTGGTGCAGCGCGCGGACCAGGAGCGAAAGGCTGTCATTATCCGTGCGGAGGGTGAGGCTGAGGCCGCGATGAAGATTTCTAAGGCCGTGGCGGACTACGGCAGTGCTCTGATTGAGATCCGACGAATTGACGCGGCGCGTGATATTGCGGATATTTTGAGTAAGAGTCGCAACATCACTTACCTCCCGGGGGGGCAGAACTCGGGTCTGCTTCTGGGCTTGACGGCTGGCCAAGGGTAAAGATTAGATGAATAGGAGGGAGGGAGGTAGGGAGGGAGGAAGTGAAGAATGAAGGAAAGACACGGATATGTGTACTCAATGTGTCCATTTTTGGGGAGGAGGTGGTGGTGGGGTCAACACAAGAAAGAAAGTGGATAAGAAGAGAAGAGAAACCAAACGAAAAATAATCCCAACACCAAAAAGAAACGAAAGAAAAAGGAAAGCCGCGACGTGTGAAACCCCCATACTTTCTCGCTTTTCATCTCATCATCAATTTTTTGTTGTTGCTTTAATATACACACACTCTCTCCCTCCCTCTCTTCCTCCCTCCCTACTTCAACTCCTCCACCGTCGCGTAGACCGCTGCCCGCATCACCGCCTCAGGCGCACTCCTCTTGGTCCACAACTGAAATTGCTCTACCCCCTGCGCGATCAACATCTCAGCTCCCTGGACAAATGGACACCCAGCCTCGCGTGCCTGTGCTAGGAGAGCTGTCTCGGCAGGGCGGTAGGCCACGTCCATGACCACTGGTTGCTCTAGCAGCAGGGAGGGGGGAAGGAGGAAGCCAGCGGTAGAAGGGATGGTGGAGACGACGACATCCACCCCTCCTTGCTGCCCACCCGTCGCTGCCAGAATGGCCTCAGGCGTCAGGACATCCAACACGGTCCCTCCAAATCGTGAGGCGACATCCTGAGCCTTGCTCGGGGTGCGATTGAAAACAAGGAGGCGAAGCCCGAGGGAGGTCATCCCATACGCTGCAGCGAGCGCCGTTCCTCCTCCCCCCACCACAAGCGCCACACGAGGCCGCCCCTGCGCATCTGTCAATCCTCGGCCCGTCTCACGAAGGCGGCGAGCGATGGGTTTAACGATGCCGTTCCAATCTGTGTTGTGCCCCACCCAGCGGAGTTGCCCCGTGCCTGCCTCTCGTTCGACCACCACCGTATTAACTGCACCGATGGCCTCCGCGGAGGGCGACACACGATGAAGCAAGGGAATCACAGCTTGCTTATGAGGGATGGTAACCGAACACCCCCCAAACAACGCGGCGTCTGCATCCGAACATTTGGCTTTCAAGTCCAGCACGTCTTCCGTCTCGAGGAGGGAGTAGGAGTGGGGTAATAGACAATGCTGAAACGCCGCGTTATGCATGGCAGGCGAGGGTGACTTTGAAATCGGATTCCCCAACAAATAGAAAGAAGTAGCCGGGACCATCCCTAACTCCTTCCTCAGATTCATAATCTCCTCTGCAGTCAACTGGCCAGGAGCAGCGACATATGGCAGAAGCTTGCTAGTCACAGGTGTATATCTACTATTCAAAACTCTGCTCAACTTCCCCACCTCCCCCAAACACAACGCCACAATCGGCACCGACGCCGGCAACCCAGCAGCAGCCGCCAGCTCATGCACATGATACGCATCCCGCATCGAGCTCGCAGTCAAAACGACCTTAACAGCATCCACCCTCCCCTCATGGTAGCACTCTTGCAAAATCCGCAGTGCCTCCTGATCAGCCGTCGGGCGCCCCACAACGTGATAAGAGCCCAAAAGACGAGTCGTCCCTCTATAGGCACGCCAGGCTTCATCCAGCAATTTGGTCCGCACCTTCCGGTCCCAGCATGCTTCCACGTCCAACACCTCAATCCCCGCTCTTAACCCCAAGGCGAGGAGTGCAAAAATGGCCTCGGCGTCGTTAGGGAACGCGCCGCATTGGTCTCTGGAACGCACAGTGTAGATGATAGGAAGTGTGGTAGCAGACTTCAGAATCGAAAGCTGTCGAAGAATACCCCAGGGGGTACGGTCTTGCAGGAGGTCGACGCGGAGCTCTAGAGCGTCCACCCCGCGTTCGAGCCCCGGGAGGAGGGGGAGGCATTCTCGCATGTCGGGGAAGGTGAGGGAGAGGAAGAAGGTGTTGGCCCCCAGGTCTAGGTTGAGGGTTGCGTCGGTCGTGCCATCCCCAAAGCCGCCCGAGAGGCGGGTCATGTGTTGGATGGACTGGACGATCTCGGCGAGCGGGACGTCGGGTTCCGAGCCCACGGCCACGTCAAAGCGACTCACGGCCTCCCGGCTCTTCTGCTTCTCGTCGTTGCCCGCGAAATCTTCCTTCTCCACTATCCGGATGACGAGCGCCTGTGCGCTCAGGAACTCGGTGCCCTTCGCATCGGCCATGGCGGCGTCGTCTACGTCAATGACTGCAGGGGTGGAGGAGGAAGAGAGGAGTGCAGCCGCACTCGCCGCTTTGACCACTGGCCAGCCCATCGCCTTGCCCACGGCCTCCGCAACCGCCGCCCGCTGGTTGGCCGCACCCACAAGATAGATGGCCGTGCTGCTACCACCACCCGTAGGGTTCCCGCTCGTGCTAGTGGTGCTACTCGCCAGCATGCTGAGACGGGAGGCTGGCCGAGTGGGGGTGGAGGAGGAAGGGAGCTTGCAGGAGGATTGATGTGTTGCTGAAGCTGCCATTCTTGCGGCTGACGACGACGAGCTGGAGGAAGAGGAGAAGGGCGACAACGGGCAACCCAAGACTGCAAAGGCGTCGACGGTGGCGGCCAGCCCCGACAGCAAGAGGAGGGCGGCAGCGACGTACCACCACTGCCGTTGAACACCAGGAGAGGACATGATGGACCCCAGCTCCGGGCGGCGTGACCAAGCCTGTGGGCATGGGAGGGTGGGAAAAGGATAATCAGGCTAGGTGGCACATTTACATATTAAGCTAGCGGCACGAGGGTGCAGGTGTTTGGTGCTCTTGCGTGCTGTCCCAAAAGGAGGGCAACTTCCGCTTCATCAGCATCTGATAGACCTGTTGCGGCCGAGGATGACGATTTTGGTTTCATTCCCATTAGGAGAAATGATGGACTCGGCTTAGCAATTAAGAAAACTCTGTCCCTCCCTTTATCCCCACAATTGCGACCACTGCATCG
>Ga0209491_10007838_pt1 | contig 13879 bp, 16 predicted proteins | sample BON02_FD_187213 | JGI IMG/M metagenome (GOLD analysis project Ga0209491, IMG submission 187213) | Freshwater microbial communities from Lake Bonney liftoff mats and glacier meltwater in Antarctica - BON-02 (SPAdes) (version 2) | ecosystem: Environmental > Aquatic > Freshwater > Ice > Glacier... | reverse complement strand
AATCTCGATCTCACCGCATCAGGAGGCTGCCTATGGTGCAGCACTATTAGCGCAAGCCGCAAATCTAGATCCATCCCGCTAAAACCCCTTGGAAAGCGAGCTAGTAGTCAGCCGATTGGGTACTAGTTCAATCGACCATAAGTTAAGTCTTAGCGATCGACTGGCAAAGCCTTAGAGCGACTAATAGTAACCGCCAGGGAGATTCAGACAGCATGGCTATTGAAATCGTTATGGTGTCAGCACCGTTACATCTATAAATCCACCTTTTGATAGAAGGGTGAGAATAAGCTAAATGCTAATCTAGAATTGGCGGCTTAATAGTGGTAAAAATTTAAACCTAATTCGATCGCCGACGCGCATTGAGCTTGGCTTACACTACTTCCGATTGCCAAATTCCCTAAAAATATCTGGAATAGCTCAAATTAATCAGCAATGAAGTTAGTTTCCGATCCGACTATCGAACGCAAGATTGCCAAAATGCAAGAAAGAATGCGGTGGAATCATCCACTATTTCAGCAGTTAGGGATCGATCGAACGCAACTGGTATTAAATGATGAGATCGAGCCAGATCGGGGGTTCACATTTTGTGTGCTGGGAGACAGCGGTAGTAGCGATCGTCGGGGCGATAGTCCGCAGCGTCACGTCGCCGAACAAATGATGCGACTCTGTATGCCCAACGGCGAATCGTCACCGTCAGCGCAATTTATCCTTCACACTGGGGATGTAGTATATTTGGTCGGATCGAGCGAACAGTATCCAGCCAATTTTATGCGACCGTACCGAGAATTATTAGTTGGCGGCGACCATCAAGAGGATGGTCGCCGTCAACGGTCGCCGCAAATTGGCTATGACTCGATGGTGTTTAATCGACCATTTTTACCAGTACTCGGTAATCACGACTACTACGATCTCCCGATCGCTTATGGCGTGCTGTCCCAGTTATTGCGCCCACTGCGGCAAGCTTTTCGTTATTATATCGATCTCGATGTTGGTTGGCATGGTTCTTACCAAGGAGATGCCTATGCCAGAGCCTTCTTGGATTATCTCCAGGATATTCCCGAATCAGAACTTCAGCAGCATTTAGAGCGGCACTATACAGCCCAGACATCTACAGGCAAAGGGTTAAGTTATCAACCTGGAAAGTTTACCCGCATCCCCAACCGATATTATCGGTTTCGCTATGGGGGGATTGACTTTTTCGCCCTAGACTCTAATACATTTAATGCACCGCTGCCGATCGAACCTGGAGATCGGGGAGATCGTCATCGCCAGATACTGCGCGAAGATCTCGATCGCCTCCAACTAGAGCGAGATGAGCACCTAGCCGTCATCCACAACATAGACCCCAATGATTCCACCCCGATGCTAGGCGAACAGGAATCCCTCAAAGAGTTGCTGGGAAAAGTCGAGCAGATCGAAGAATCAATTCGCGATCTGGAAAAGCAATTAGACCCCAATATGGTGAATGAGAAGATCGATTTCGAGCAGTTGGAGTGGCTGGAGCGAGGATTAGTAGAATCTTGGCAAGACAACACAGTGCGCGGCAGAATAATTTATTTTCATCATCCTCCCTATGTCACGGAAGCGACTAAATGGAACCAAGGTCAAACCTTAGCAGTGCGGCATTATTTACGGACGGTACTCGATCGAGTCGAACTACAAGTTAAAGGGCTAATCGATAATCGCCCCTTAGTAGATTTAGTGTTGAGCGGTCACGCACATTGCTTTGAACATCTGGAAACCCTAGAAACTGGTCATGCCGATCGAGGGATAAAATGGGCGATCTGTGGTGGTAGTGGTTTTAGTCTGCGCCGTCAACGATCGGAGGGTAATATCCTCCAAGAGCGGGTAGGTGGAAAGTTGCAGGATGTAGCATTATCTCATCAGTTTTTAGGCAAGACTGGGCGCGGAGCGTATAAGTATCACGCTTATTCATTCTTACAAGTTGATGTTTTACCAGGGAAAACGCTGAAATTTAGTCTCAAGCCCCAAGTCGCTGAATATCACCAGAAAAGGTGGCGATACTACACTAGTGAATAAGGACGATCGATTTTGGCTTTCGGTGAGGATCGACAATTGAAAAAAGCTTCCAGCATTCCCGATCTTACGAGTAAAGGTGCCAAATATGTACCCAGTGGTATGACAGTAAGCTGAAAGTATGGACGATCGAGTCGAGGATGCCAACACTAAGGAAATTTGGCTAAAATTTTAGTAGTGAGCATTAATTAAATCGCCCATATGATTCCAGGTTTGCCTCGATCCACAAATGTTAGCAGGTGGCTATATTAGGAAAGCGTATTATGAATGCCAATCCTCAACTTATGACAGCGGTGGAACAGCTCGGTTATCGAGTGACTTGTGGGGATGTTGTTACCCATACTGGTATTCGCCTTGAAGAAGCACGTTCGGGATTACTGGCTTTAGCAAATCAAACTGGGGGACATCTTCAAGTTACCGACACGGGCGAAGTAATTTATGTATTATTACCAGATTTTCGCCAAGTCTTGCTCCGCAAGAATCTTAGACTACGATTACAGGTTTGGCTCGATCGGGCCTTGTCGGTGGGATTTTATTTAGTTAGGATCTCGTTTGGAATTCTGCTAGTTACCTCGATTAGTATTGTCTATCTGACGATCTTGGCGATTACCTTAGCAACGATATTTAGCAATGATAATGGTGGTGACTGCGATACGGGTGGGGGTGCTTGTGTGCTAGGGATTTTTGATTGGGGTGGTAATTCCCGTAATTACACCACAATCACTCCCGATCCCAACACGGTTGCACCATTACGGCCAAAAACACAGCGAAAACCACTTAATTTTCTAGAAGCGGTGTTTTCAGTATTATTTGGTGATGGTAATCCTAATGCCGATCTGGAACAACGACGCTGGAGTTATATTGGTAATCTGATCCACCGTCAGCAAGGAGTGGCAATTGGCGAACAAATTGCCCCATATTTAGATGATTTAGGACAGGGAACAGATCGGGAATACGAAAACTATATGTTACCCGTATTAACTAAGTTTAATGGTATTCCAGAAGTTAGCCCGACCGGACAGTTAGTCTATCATTTTCCCGATCTCCAAACTACGCTCAGAGACGATTCAATCGCATCTACCCGAGTTCCTCAATCTTTGAAAGAACGTAAATGGAAATTTACAAAAGCCACACCGACTCAGACTAATTGGTCGATCGCTTTATTTGCTGGAAATCTAGTCGGCATCGGTATCTTAGCTATATTGCTCGGAGAAATATCTAGTAGTTTGATTAGCGGTACGATCGCAGTCTTAGCTCTATATGGTATCGGATTAGTTATCATTCCTTCCTGTCGGTATTTTTGGGTAAAACAGCAGGATCGAAAAGTACACAAACGTAATGATTTACGTCGTCAGCAAGTGAGTTTATTAGGTCAAGAATTAATTCAAGAGAAGTTAGATTATGCCAAGCAGTTTGCCAAACAGTATAAAATTACCGATCGAGATATTATCTATACTACAGAAGAAGATCTTCTCCCGCAAGAGTTTAAAAAATTAGAATAAATTCAGATCTTGAATGAATGTATCTATATCCCTAACTTCTTCAGAAACCCTTTTGAAGAAGTCGGGGATATGTCTTAACCAGCTTGAGAATTGCTAGATTTTACTCTCGATCGAGCTAATATTTAGATACTGCCTAAAATTAGTCATCATTACCGAAAAATTCTGGCATTGCGACGACATTAGCACTCTGACTAATCCCTTCTTGTTTGATTACTTTCTTGACTGTCAACAGCAAAATTTTTAAGTCCAGCCACAAGCTCCAGTTGTCTACATACCAAAGATCGAGTCTAAATTTTTCATCCCAAGTCAGGGCATTTCGCCCATTAACCTGCGCCCAGCCAGTAATCCCTGGGCGAACATCATGACGACGAGCTTGTTCGGGGCTATATCGCTCTAAATACCTCACTAATAATGGGCGGGGACCAACAAAACTCATATCTCCCATCAATACGTTCCAAAGTTGTGGGAGTTCATCTAGACTGGCTTTACGCAAAAATTGACCCAAGGGAATCAATCGCTCCTCATCAGAGAGCAAGTTACCATCAGCATCGCAATCTCCAGTCATCGTGCGGAACTTATATACTGTGAAAATTTGACTGTTTTTACCAGGACGCATCTGAGTGAAGACAATCGGGGTACCTATGCGGATCCCGACAACGATTGCTACAACGATCGAGATCGGCGAAAATAGCAGTAGCAACAATGCTGCTATCGCTCGATCGCTAATTACCTTAATACCTCTACTAAAATAGCTGAGCAAATTACCTGAAGATTTTTTAGATTTCATGTTCGAGCTGGTGTTAGTAGTTAGTTATTACCAGTAGTTATGAATATAGGGTACGGTTCCTAACTAATCTCTATATTTCTCGTTGGCTGTTCTTCGATCGCTAAAGCGAGGAAAAGTTGTGACTTTCCGACTCCAACAGACGGAAAGAGCTACACTTTATATTCGATCCAGCACTGTCGCTGTGTACTGCCAACACTATTGTTTTAGACGACAAAGGTCGCTAAATGAGCCTATTTCTGTAGATTAAAAATTTAAAATCCGATCGTGAATAAAATTATCTCAGTACCAAATCAACCAGTTACGACCTTATCAGCGACATCAGATCGAAGTCAGATGGAAACGGAGCGCGTTCAAGAGATCTTGATTTTACTGACAAGTTTGATGGCGAGAGAAGAGGCAACGATTAAATTAATTATTGATTGTTTATACGATCTTGGCTACGCTAACTTAATTAATAAAAAAGTAAGATTTCGACCACTAAATTCGATCGCCAAGTTTATTGCTAAAAGATCCAAGCCAGTCGCAAAAATATTTGCATGGCGATGGTTTATCAAGAACTGTCCTCAGCTTATTGCTAGATGGTTGTATGGTAAAGTTCAATTTTAGTATTATCGGCTAGAAGCTAACTTGATACAGTTTAAATAATTGCCCCGATTTAGTTGCTGTAACTCTACCACCAAGTTCTTTGACTAGCTCTGTAAATTGAGCTAATGGGGATAAAAATACTTCAGCACCCAAGTATATTTCTAAAATTGCCCAGTTTTCGGCTAATTCGGTATCTGGATCGATCGCATCAAAGACCAAGATTCCATCTGGTTTTAAGACTCTTTTTACCTCCTGAAGAACTAGCTTCCAGTATGCGGTCGGATAGTAACAACTAAATCCAGTCGATATGACTCGATCGAATGTATCATTCTCATATTTTAACTGATGAGCAGCACCAGCTTGAACACCTTTAAATAATTTAGAATTCAGTTGCGAACCGCGTGAGTTGAGCGCACTCCGCGCCACAGTACTGATTTCTTGTCCGTAAAAATATGTTTCCCACTTCAGCCAATCATAGATTAAAAAGCTAACACCGCAACCAATATCTAAACAGCGTTGGTTCTTTTTGAATTCTGATAACTCCCAAAATGGAGAAGCAATTTTTGGCGCGAGATTGTGACTGATCCACTCTCTAAAAATTGGCATGGCTTCTACTTCTGCCGGAAGATTGAAAGCTTCTTGCTTAAATTCCCGATCGAATCTCTCTCTAACTCGATCGATTTGCTCGATCCAATCTTGTTGCTGTGGTATCTGCGAACTATACATGGGCTGGGGCTAGAGGATAGTTGAAGTGTGTATTATTCCTGACCGAATCTCTATATCTGCGTTCCTAGATATTCAAATACTGACTTATCACCGATATCGGGTGGAATTGGTTGAATAACTTTACGGACTGCAAATACTAAAAATGCTCCTGCCCAAATCGCTAATAAAATAGCTTCCATACTTTGCGACAGTATATTAATTAGATGACCTAATAATAGTAGTGGAACTAATACCACCAGAATTTTTGTTTCAAATCGATTGAAACAAAAAGCTTCCTTAAAAAATATCCCTGTTAATGCCGCAAAAGTAAACCCAACTCCTAAAATTGTCGATGGATGTTGATAAACGATCGAGTCGATCGGTTGATGATAATATAATGAGAAAATCAGCGCACTCAAACTACCTACTGCCCAAAATACTTGTAATGTTCGATGTAAAACAGCCATATAAATGTGAATTGTCGCCAGCGCAATCCCTAAGGCAACTGAGAAAGTAATATATAGCCACGTTACTAAATTTAATATATTTGCGCTGGAGTCAGATCCAATCTGACTCGACTGCGATAATACTGCGATCGTTGCCATCCCAAAACAGATCGCCGCCATCATCAAAGCACTACGGTAAATAACTACGCCTTGACGATCGAGATTGGTGATTGTAAATGTCCCAAATTGTCCTTGATAAATTTTTAGAGGAATATTTGAGTCAATTATTTTCATTTATCGATAGCTCATTCCTACTATACTGTGAACTACTGCTAGACTAATAGCGTAGATTTCCGGGCACCATTATAGGTTAACTGGCTCGGGGTGCCCTCGATCGATATCTACGAGTTGGGTCAGTAATCATCTATTATGCGGATTAGCATAACAATTACTTAAAGAATTGTTGAACACCAGCTAGATTGGCTGTATCCCGAATTACTAAAAATACACCCAATCCTAACAGTAAAAATAAACCTGTTTGCATCACAGTATCTTGCAACTTGCTCGGTAAAGGTTTGCCAAGTACTGCTTCAAATAATAAAAACGCCAGTTGACCGCCATCTAGAGCTGGTAAGGGCAAAATATTCATTACTGCTAAGTTGATGCTGATTAGTGCGCCGAATTGGAGCAGTCCAGCGATGTTTGTCGAAGCAATATTCGAGCCAATTTCGACGATTTTGATCGGCCCAGCTACCTGAGTAGCAGTTTCACCAAAATTAGTTACCAATTGAGATAAACCTTGAACGGTAAGCACTAAAACTCGCTCAAATTCAGTAGCTGCTTTACCAAGGGCATCGATCGGACTCTGCGCTCGATCGAGGATAATGTCTGCATTCGGGGCGAGTTTAACGCCGATTTGTCCTTTCCCCTCAGCATTTGGCTCAGGAGTGACTTGGAGATTGAGAGTTTCGGTACCTCGCTGCACTTCAAAGACGATCGGTTGCTGAGGATGATCTTGGATCTCTGCCATCAGTTTCACGATTGCTGGTTTCGCACTACCCAATCGATCGCCATCCACCGCCACAATGATATCGTTGGCTTGAAGTCCGGCTTTACCAGCCGCAGTACTAAGATTTTCGGCAATACCTGCAACTGTGACTCCAGGATGATAATCGATCTGTTGAAAACCACTGACGCTGACTTGGATGACAAATAAGAAATAAGCAAAGATGAGATTGGCAATTACTCCAGCACTAATCACGATCGCCCGATCGAGTAATGGTCGATTGTGAAGTAAATTAGGATCGTTGGGTGGAATATCGCTGTCAGGATCGTCATCGGGGAATCCCACAAAACCACCTAGAGGTAGTGCCCGGAGCGCGTATTCAGTCTGTTTACCTTGGTATTTTAATAAAACTGGGCCAAATCCTAGTGAAAATTTATTTGCATAAATTCCTTGCAATCTGGCTGCCAGAAAGTGCCCCAGCTCATGGACGAAAATTAATAATGCTAAAACGCCGATCGCCGCCAGTGTTGACATATATTCCCTTAGTTTGACCTACCATTCCCATTTTAATCGGGGATGAGGAGTGTGGGGCAGATGGTTAACCGAGCAACTAATAGTTCTCGAAAGTATAGTCAAATCGAACGGCAAATGTTAAAATAGTAAGTTGCAAAATTTAATTAAAATTTCTAGTAATCATGACCCTAACTCAAGAACGTAAGCAAGAGATTATGACACAGTATCAGTTGCACGCAACCGATACTGGTTCTTCAGATCTTCAAGTAGCCATGCTGACTGAGAGAATCACCCGTCTGAGCGATCACCTCAAAACCAACAAAAGCGATCATGCTTCTCGTCGAGGATTGCTAAAAATGATCGGACAACGCAAGCGGTTACTGGCTTTCATCCAAACCGAAAACGTTCAACGCTACCAAGATCTAGCTGATGGCTTAGGTATTCGTCGCGTTAAAGACTAGCAACTAGAAATTAGTGGCTAGTGGCTAGTGACTCAAAAGTAGTGGCTAGTGGCTAGTGGCTAGTGGCTAGTAACTAGTAAGCTTGGATTGACAATAGTTGGTAAGCCGAATGTGTGCTACTCGATCCGATCGGTGACAATCGCCTAATTACAGTATTTCTCATCGAAGGTGAGGTACGAATTCAAGCTGTTTCTGCCGATGTACCCCTTCTCATAACCAAGTACATACCTCACTCAAACCAGAACTGCCATATGTCTGCTGAGAATTCTCGCAAGTCTCTCCCATTTGAACCGCTCAAGAATAAGCAGCGCAAACCTGCCGCTAAGAAAGGGACACCAATCGTCAAGCCAGATCCATCACCAGCAACGGTAGAACAAGGTTCTGGCTATATTCCCGAGGTTGTCAGTCAACGGATGATTCGGCGGGTGCTAGTATTCTGTGGTATTCCCGTTGTCATGGGCGTATTAGTATTTGTGGTTAGTTATGCGGCGATCTCCAACCATTGGTTCAAAGTCGCCAATACTTTAGTCTTATTGACTAGTATGGCTTGTCTGGGATTGAGTGTTTTGGGACTCACCTATGGTATTCTCTCCGCTTGCTGGGAAGAAGATGGCACCGTCAAAGGTAGTCTTTTGGGTTGGGAAGAATTTAAGGTCAACTTCGGTAGAATGGCTGATGCGTATCGTGCCTCAAAACAGATGCAAAGTAGCGATCGGTAGTGTAGTTGACAAGGGATTTATGGCGATGGCGATTTGAAAAAGTGGGATACTACCGACAGTTGTAGGGCATGGCGGTCGAGTATAATATTTGCTAAAATATGCTCTACTTCCGCCCATGCAGATCCATCCCTTATCAGCGATCGAACCTGGTGCTCAAATTGGTGCTAATGTCTCGATCGGTCCATTCTGCTATATCAGACATGATGTAGAAATTGGGGATAACTGTATTTTAGATGCCCATGTCACGCTGCTACCTTACACCTCAATCGGTCAAAATTGTCACCTCCATAGTAATGTTGTCATCGGCGATTTACCTCAAGATTTAGCATTTAAAGATGAGCCAAGTTATGTCAAAATTGGCGACAATTGTACCCTTCGAGAAGGTGTAACAATTCATCGTGGCACCAAAGCTGGAACGGTTACTACAGTCGGAAATAACTGCCTATTGATGGCATACAGTCACCTCGCGCACAATGTCAAACTTGGTAACGACATTATCGTGGCTAATGGTGCACTTTTGGCTGGCTATGTAGAAGTCGGCGATCGAGCATTTATTAGTGGAAATTGTCTGGTTCATCAGTTTGTAAAAATTGGGAGATTGGTAATGATGGCTGGAGGTTCTGCTGCTCAAAAAGATATTCCACCATTCTGCATGACACGTAGTACGACGCTAAATAAAATCATGGGGTTAAATACCGTGGGATTGCGTCGGTCGGGATTTACGTCAGCAGAAAGATTAACGCTCAAACGAGCTTTTAAAGTTCTTTATCAATCGAATTTACTAATTCCCGAAGCCCTAACAAAATTAGAAACTGAATTCGATTCAGACTTAGTTCGAGAAATATGTGATTTCATCAAACATTCCCAGCGGGGAATTGCTGGATACGTGCGTCAGCGTCAGCGCGAAGATTAATTAAGTAATGAGTAATGAGTAATCAGCAATAAGTTCGTTGTCGAGCCAGGCATTCAAACTCGGGATCGACAACTATTGCACATACAGGCTGTCAGATCTAGACCCTTGTTACTTGGTAAAAAATTTAAAATTGATAGCAGTGGGGGCAATCGAGCGATTGGCCCTTGCTGTTTGAGATCGCCCCTCTTCCGATGGAGAGAGATTTTACAAGCTAGATGGTAGCTCAAAATCTCTCTGTTGATTGATTTGGCGACAGGACGATTCAGAGTATAACTGTAAGATGCGATCCACAGCTAAATTTAATCTATGAAACTCACTACTCAGAAGTTAGGGACAACTCTACAAAACCAGCTCAAGAAATTTATCGGTGGACTATTGGTACTCACCTTAGTTTGGCAAATGCTTGGAGTCGATACCGCGCTGGCTACTAGCGTCGATAGTATGTCCAAGCAAGCAAGTGGCAAAACCGAACAAATCAAAGGTGCTGCTACCCAATCGATGGGTAAGGCTCAGTCAGAGATGGAAGATACAACTAGAGCCGCTAAGATGAAAGTCAAAGACGGCTTAAATGAGACAAAAATTGCCATTGATGCTAGCAGCAGTAGGGTCGAGAACGCCGCCGAGAAAGTTACCGAAAAGGTTAAAAACTTCTTTGGCAAATAAAAGTTATTGACACCCTCCCGCCGTAAATTCTTTGTTTTGCGAACACTAGATACAGAAGGGAATGAAACTGATGCACCGTCTAGAGCAGTTTTCTGGCGGGGGACTACTACTCATTTAAATACATACTATTGGAGACAAAGACTATGCGTCCTATCAATATTGGCTTGACCGATGAACAACGTGAAAGCGTCATTGATATGCTCAACCACGACTTGGCAGATTCATATCTGTTGGTAGTTAAAACTAAGAAATTTCACTGGGATGTAGTTGGTCCACAGTTTATATCATTGCATGAACTCTGGGATCAGCAATACAAGATTCTCTCCACCAATATTGATGCCATAGCTGAGCGAATTCGCGCTCTTGGTGGTTATCCCATCGGTACTATGAAAGGTTTCTTGGAGTTTGCATCTCTGGGCGAACATCCTGGTAATATCCCGATGGCGACAGGCATGGTTGCTGCTCTAGTCGAAGATCATGAGCAGGTTATTCGTAACTTACGCGGACACATCGATGCTTGCAGCGATGACTTCCACGATCAAGGTACAGCAGATTTTTTGACTGGATTGATGGAGCAGCATGAGGAGATAGCTTGGATGCTGCGCTCATTTATTGAAGGGGAATCGCTAATGCCTAACGGTGCCCGTCCCGATCTTGAAAGTAAGACTCCAGTCGGTGTCTAAACTTGCTCCAGATCGATACTGATGATTCTTTAGTTGAGCGGTATGGGTGAATTGGCATCATCGATGCAGTTTCACCCATACCGATCCATTGCTGATATGAGCCAAGCGTATAGCGATCGGTGGACGATCGATTGGTCGATCTGAGAGCTTGAGATGGAAATGGGAAGATCGCACTTCCCATTTCCATCTTAATGTCGTTAAATATCTAATTAGATAGAGGGTTGAGCGAGAGATCGAGCGTATATTATTAGTTCGTTTAGTTGTGTGCATTACACACCTGAGAATACTATGGATAGTACAAATATTACTCCAGAAAAAACTTCAGCCGTAGCAATTAAATCTACCGAAAAATCTCAAACTTTTACTGAAGCTTTATCAGCGATGAAAGAGCAAAATGAAAGTGAGGCTCAACGAATTGTGACAGCCACCGCAACTAAGGGAAAACCTCAGACTCTTGCTGAGGCTTGCTTGGTGATGAAAGATGAAAATATCGAAGAAGCTCATCGGATTGTACCCGATCGAGCTACTGCTAACAAAGTTGCCAAAACCTAAAACTTTGGTGCGGCTCGATCTGTGGTTACAGCCGATCGAACGCCAAAATATTCTCTATCTATTGGCAGATGGGTGGATAGTCGATCGACCGATCGAGCGCGTCGAGCTACAAACTGATGAGTATATCTTTGAGTAGAGAGAAATATTGATAAATGGCTGTATTGTAAGAATAGTTCAAATGAAAACCCCTTACCGGAGAATATTATGAGTATCCAAGATCGCGCGAAAGCAGCCGCCCAAAATGTTGAAGGCAAAGGTCAAGAAGTTGTAGGTAAAGCCACTGGTAGTTCCCAAGATGAAGCCGCAGGTAAGGCTAAACAAGCTGGAGCAAAAGTCAGTGAAGGTATCGAAGATACTAAAGATAAAGTTGCTGACGTAGTTAATAAAGCAGACGACAAGATCCGTGATGGAATCGGAAATACTAAGAATGAGCTGAATAAATAGTTTAGCTAGTTGCTCTGAATGAACAGTTGGTATTTTTGCAAATTGGAACTTAGGTAGTAACTGCCTAAGCTTTTTATTTTCCTAGCTCGGAATACCTCATTAATGGAGGCGGCTGCTACATCGGTTAGGATAGCTCTAAAGGCTTATTCAAGAAGCCTTTAGAGCGAGGTAAACAAGTGGTAAAAGTTACCTAATCAGGTATAAGCTAGATAACTTTTTTTGTAATAATTGACCGATTATTAATTCAATCGTGAATTGATAATATTAAGAGTATCAGTTCTTATTAAAATTAAGGTCGTACAGCAAATAGTTAACGTTCCTAGCGGCGATCTTTTAGTGCTAGTAGGGGAAACAATTACGACTAGAGTCGCAGATGCGGCAGAACGTCTCGAAGTACTTGACGAACCGTGCCGTTCGGCTGGTGGAAGTTTGACCGATCCCTCAACGGATCGGTTCGATACTACTATTACTGGCTTGACAATCGAGCAAGCTCAAGGCAGACGGGCACAAAGAGCGATTTATAGGAGCGGAGCGCACAAGCACTCGAAGAAAAGCGGATTGAGGGAGCTTTAGGTCGTCCAACGACTAGAGTTATTCTCGATCGTCAGGATCGGGTGATTTTGAATGAGGGCGAATTAATTAGCCACAAAGAGATCGATAATGCTCGACCGGCAGGTATTCTCGATCTCTTATTAGACTCGGTATATACTGAAACCCCACATCTGTCACTAGATGAGCTACGAGCACCCGGCACGGGCAACTCTGCGCTCTCACGACCCGATCGACAGATCTCAAAACTTAGGGTAGGGGCAAGTGATGACTTGCCCCTACCCTAAATTTTCCGGCATCTCCACATCGATCGATTCTAAATCATGCTCGAAATGGTAACGTCGGCTCTCCCGAATCGCGATGGAGATCGTCCCTGACCAGCATTAAGATGCGTCCGAGATGATTAGCACCATTTCGATCTAGTCCACAGCCCCAGAATTGATCTACAGGTGAATCCTCAACGATTTCTAAATCCAGTGTATCGAGTAAAATCTGCTTAATATCAAAATGGTGACTAAATTTTTGCCAGACAGCGCGATACATCAGATCGTACTTGGCTAGATCCCAATCGGGGCTGGGTTGGTGCTTACAATCACGCCCAATTTTTGCCGCAAGTTCTGGAGTTGCTGCGGCTTGAATTTGCGGCATCAAATACTCAAATTCTGTGCCCTGAAACTTGTGCGCCTGATAATAGTGTTCGACAGTTGCCCAGCTTTTGCCCGCCAACTCGATCGAGTGTGGCGAAAAGTTAGAGAAGCAACCATAAGGCGCACCTACTTTGTAGAAATAAATTCTCAATGGATACAATCACTCACTTCTGGTAGTGTACGCTAATTTTTTGGTAATTAGTCTCGACCGTTAGACATAGAGGGAACAGGAAGACGTGAAGACGATGCGCGATGCTCCCGCCCCGAGGATACTTGCGAGCGGCATAGTCAGATTACACCAATGAAATCCTCAGACATAATGCTAATTATTATTAATTAGTTTAATCGCTCGTTGTAATGGCTAATTAAGATAATTTTCTATCAGCATTGATGTCTAATCTCGATCGATTCCTCTACAATCCGCTCCTGCACCGTCGTCAGTTGCTCAAATACGGCTTGGCAGGATTGGGGCTTGCCACAACTACCCTCGCTTGGCAACAACTCCAACCTCAATCCACCGCCAGAATTCCTGTAGTCCCCACCAATAGCCCTACTATGGGCAATATGTTTAGTCCGATGCAGACTTTGCGGGATTTTGACTATGGTACTGTCAAGCAGGAAAATGGGCGGACTGTACGGGAATTTAGATTGGTAGCTGGAAATACGA
>Ga0209491_10007833_pt1 | contig 13892 bp, 10 predicted proteins | sample BON02_FD_187213 | JGI IMG/M metagenome (GOLD analysis project Ga0209491, IMG submission 187213) | Freshwater microbial communities from Lake Bonney liftoff mats and glacier meltwater in Antarctica - BON-02 (SPAdes) (version 2) | ecosystem: Environmental > Aquatic > Freshwater > Ice > Glacier... | reverse complement strand
GTATACCTAAACTAGGATTGAAATCAAATAAGTCACTGGCAACTCCACTTTCCCACCCCTCCGGAATCTCCCTATTTAAGTCCTTATTCCAGACCATTTTTCCACCTGATGATTTATAGGGCTTGATATCTTGGGGCTTGGAAGTCTCGTCGGCAGGCTTGCTTTGTCGAAAGTCATAGGGGAAGTCAAACTGTACAAACCAATACTCATACAGTAACTTCGCCATCGCCTCCAGTTCCGAATTGATGCGATTGTTGAGCTCAATTTTGTCGTCTAAGGCTGATAATACTGATGTTATTTTTTGTTGATCTACTTTTGAATGAACACATGTTTTAATATTAAGTAAATTTTCCTTATTTAATTTTGGCTGAGCACTTCCAGTAACGTATGAGTCAAACTTAATTCTATTGAAATTATAGAAAAGATATTTTGTGATATTGTCATCATTTGCTTTAAGTATATGTGCGTGATTATTAACCCAAAACTTCCCTTTAACTAAATTGCAAATATTTTGATTATTTGACCTCAAATTCTCTCCATCTTCAGCTACTAAAAGGTATTCCCCATCAAATAAAAAATCATCGACATAATCTACTATTCCTTGGGCCCCATAATATGGGAACATCTTATTGAGATTTTCTCTTTCTTTTGAGGAAAGAGGCACTCTAATATTATTAAAAATATCAACCAGTTCTGAGATTTTTTTCCATTCTAATCCTTTAATCATACCTCAAACCTTTTAATTGATTTTGAATATTAGTATCCAAGCGATTCCCTTCCCCAAACATTCCAACCAATCGATTTTTAAAACCACTTAATTTTTCCTCAAACTCTTCTGACGTAATATCTACATATTCAATCTTTACGTCAAAGTATTGCCCCGCGCTAAAGCTGAAGTTTTTCTCTGTAATCTGAGCCTTACTGACCACTACAGATAGCCCTTCTACTGCTATCTGAGAATTAAAGGCCTCGATAATTTGGCTTTCCTCTTCCCGAGAAAGAACTGTTCGCTGATTCTTTCCTTCTTTTACTGTTTTTCCCAGTTTGGAAGCATCCATTAGCACAATTTTGCTATCTGCTCTTTTATCCAGAAAAAGCACCGAAACGTTGGTTCCTGTACTCGCGAAAATATTGCTTGGCATACTGACTACTCCACGTAGCCAGCCTTGCTTGACAAGCTTTTCACGGATCTTCTTTTCTATCCCGGTTTTTGCGGTAATAAATCCTGTAGGAACCACAATGGCTGCTTTTCCATTTTCACTCAGGCTATGCATAATATGCTGGATAAAGAGCAGGTAGATTGCCATGGATTCTTTTTTGGCTTTAGCGACCTTCGGAATGCCAGCAAAAAATCTATCCTTGAACATATCCTTCTCCAAGTCATCCCGAAAATCCGAAAAGTCCAGCTTAAAAGGCGGATTCGAAACAATGAAATCAAACTTCTGGGTTAGGTAATAGGGTTGCGCTATTGTATTGGTCTTGATGATATTTGGGATACTGTGCGTCAGTCCGTTCAAGACTAAATTCAGTCGCAGCATGGAACTTGATTTTTGGGAAATATCCTCCGAATAAATGCTACAGTTTTGCTCCCCGATCTGATGCGCCAGACTCATCAGCAAAGTCCCCGATCCCGCACTTGGATCATAGCATCGCGCCCCTTTGATCGGCTCGGGAACCATAATCGCTGCCATAATCCGGGCTACAGCATGGGGAGTGTAATACTCCGCATATTTCCCTCCACTGTCACTGTTGTAATCCTTGATCAGATATTCGAAAATCGTAGCAAAGAAATCGTATTTCTCCTCAAACATCTCCTCAAAGCTAAACTCGAAGAGTTTGTTGATCAGCGCTCTGGCAAAAGCATCCCGCTGGGAAGAATCGGAGATAAACTGGCTTAATTCATCAAATAGCGAATCCTTTGCGCCAGAAAAAGCCTTTATTGAAAATACCTCAGCATTTTCAATACTGATTTGGCGAAGGGTATCGTCAAAGGTTTTCGCAAAATCTCCCTGATTTTGGTTATTGTAAAGATGGGATATCAGTTGATGAGATTGTAACCTTGGGATATTTGCATCCAGCGAATCCACCAGAAAGAGGTAATCATCTTCAGGCATGTCATGCAGCGCAGCTGAGAAATCCTCCACCGCCGCGAGGTCAGGCTTCACCTTTTTCACTTCGTAGCGAAACTTATCATTCAGAAACTTATAGAGAAATACCTGAGTAATAATCTTAAACTCGTTGCCATCGTTGCCCAAGCCATAATTGGCACAGACACTTTTCAGATTGTCAATGAGGTCTTTGGTCTTGGTAATAAAATTTAAATCTTGGGTCATCTTAAGGATGAAGAGTGATATTGTTGTATATATTCATTGACAATCAACTGATTGATTCCTTGCGTAGTCGGGTGGTCAATCGCCATTTTTTGTTCGTTTTTGAATTCCTTAATCACCAGCTGCATCATGTAGCGCTTGAAGAAAGCCTCATTGCCCATAATATCCTTACTGTTTTGGATAGATTCATCTGCCTGTGACTTGACTTTTAATAAAGCAGATTGCAACTGAAGCTGCTTTTTGCTCATCCCTCCTTTTTCCATCAGACGCTTATGAACCCGAGCAAACTTCTCGTCTTGGCTGTATTTTGATTTAAGGTTTCCATTTTCCCGATTCAGCTCTTTTGCCTTTTCATGGATTTTTTTGAGCAAAGGCATGTTTTCTGCCAAATCTTGCTGCGTGACCTCGCTGAGATTTTTCTTTTTGAAGATTCTTTCCAGTTCCTCCCGCAAACTTACAAAGTCCGAGTCCTGTTGGTCAAAATTGTCCCGTAAAGTTTCCCGGGTTTTTCGCAGGATATCTTTGAACGCATCTGCCAGGACAAGCTCACTTTCGGAGACTTTGATAAATTGAAAAACGATTTCCTCCAGCGCGGTATTGATGATATTGGTGGTAGAATCTTCATTCCCGAGGTTTTCTACATAATTGATGTTATCCAGTCTATTCTGAGCTTCAATCAATAAGCGATTCCAGACCTCAAAATCCACCTCACCATCCAATGCCTCGTAGCCATTGAGCGCAATCAGGTTTTTAAGCTCTTTTGCGGTACGAAGGGCTTTTACCAGTTGGATCAATGTTCCCTTATCGGTGATTTGGCTGATTTGCTGAGAGAAGATTTCCTTGTTTTGGGTATCAAACTGAAAAAGGATTTCCTTGATCTCCTGAATCTCCTGCTGTATTTCCTCGGGTGTTTTAAACAGGTTGGAATACAACTCCATTTCATCTCCCAACTGCTCTTGGAGTTCGTCAAAATAGAGCTTATTGGTTCGGTTGAATGCCTTTGAGATATCCGCAAAATCAACTACATAGCCATATTTGTATTTCTTGTACGGTCTGTTGACACGGGTTAAAGTCTGCAGGAGATTGTGATCTTGGATCACACGAGCCAAATACAATTTCTTGAGCCGCTTCGCATCAAATCCTGTCAACAGCATATTGTAGACAAAGAGCAAGTCAATATTTCCTTTTTTATAGACTTTTACCAAGTCTTTTCGGATTCCCTTATTATTCTCATCGTGCAAAATCAAAGCAGCTTTCAGAGTTGGAATATCATGAGTCCTATATATCCTAGGCGGTTCTGCAGCTAGTAATACCCCAGCATCTAGTTCTTGCTCGCCGAATCGTACTTCAAAAAGCCTGAAAAGTTCCTTTGCCTGCTGGGAAGAGTCGCAAACCACCATCCCTCCCAAAGTAGCATCCTGCTGATCCCTCCTAAACTGGATCAAATCTTCTACAATGTAATCGAGTAAGGGTTCAGCAAATTTGGGATGCGCATATATTTTCGCTTTTGGGATTTCCCCGTGAAGGACCTTGATCTGCTCCATCAGCTCCTTCATTTCCATCTTGAATTTCCCCTCGATCTCTTCTCGTATCAGTCTAAGGGTATAGCCATCGGCTATGGACATATTGTAATAATACTTGTGGATGTAATTTCCAAAGAGCGCTTTAGAATCATAATCCCCGGCTACTTCACGAAGTAGTGGCGTGCCTGTCAACGCAATTTTGACCGCTTTTTTATCCGAGTTGATCAAGTTGGCCAAGTAATTTCCTTTGGGATTATAGCTTCGATGAGCTTCATCCAAGAAAAATACGCGCTGAATACGGATGTCATAATCCAATGTGGTAGCAACAGTGGAGTCCAAGCTGAATTTTTGGATATTGACCACCGTGATTTCTGCAAGTCCAGAATCATTGTGAATGGCACCAATTACTTTTAAATCGGCGACAAACTCTTGACGAGAGTTCACCTGATTTACTTTCAGCCCTCTATTACTGAATTCAGTTGAAGCCTGAATCAATAAATCCATCCGATCCACCACAAAGTAAAACTTTGCGATTACTTGCTGCTTTTGATAGAAATCAGTGAGGAACTTGACATTGTAATAAGCGAGTGCCGTCTTCCCGCTACCTTGTGTATGCCAGATGATTCCTTTGGTCCTTCCTTCGCTCAGCTTCTGTCCTATCGCCAGTGTGGCAAATAGCTGCGGATAGCGCATGATATGCTTTTCCAGACCAGTTTCTTCCTCGACATAAGCCAAGGCATATTTCAGGATAAAGGATAGTCGCTCTCGGCTGAATAAAGAAGTAAGAATGCGATGGGTTGGGGTGTATTCCGATTTATTGGTGTTGAACTCAGGACTGTGCTTGATCACCATCAAATTCGTGTCTTTCAAAATTGCATTTTCTTGCTCTTCCGAAATTGACTTTAATCCCTGTTTCACCGGATATTCTGCATCCTCTCTAAAATAATTGAACTGCAGATCTTTGTAGGCTGCAGTGGTATAGAAAGCTCCAAAAACAGGATCCACTATTCCATCTTCATACTCCATATTGTTGGAGAAAACCATCAATTGCGTGATGTTCGCGAATCGTCGAAAGTGTTCTTTCTTGAAGCGATCATTTATTCTAGTTCGCTCGGCAATGACTCCCTCCTTATTATGTGGCTTTTTTACTTCTATAAATGCCAGTGGCATTCCATTGATTAGAATCGTAATGTCAGGGCGGAATTCCTCATCCCCGTTTTTGCAGGTAAGCTCAGTAGTAACATGAAAGGAATTATTCGAGAAATTTTGGAAATCGATCAGTTTATTCCCGGAATCTGAAATAAGACGTTCGAAGAATTTTCTTCCCAAATCTTCAAAATCCAATTCTAGCGTAATCTCATCAAGGATTCTTTTGACATCATGCTCATTCAGATGCGGGTTTATCTTTAGAATACTTTCATTGAAGATCCCTTCAAATATATTGGTTTCTTCCCGCCGATACTGTTGGCTTTGAGGAATATAAGTAAAGCCTAAGCGTATTAAATGTAAAATTGCGGGAATTTTGACCCTAGAATCTTCGTTAAAAGCCATCGAAATTGAAACTATAAAAATTAACTATTTATCAATATGGGGAATTCAGAGGATTCTGGCAATCTGTTTTTTTTGAAAATCAAAAAAACCAAAGCCCTTTCCTTTTCAGAATCCCTCTTCTACTTGTAAAGAAAGTAAATCTAAATAGGTAATGGAAAATCTATAATAACCATTCCCTCTCGTAATTTTTTTGACTTTAAACCAGATTGAACCAAGTTAAAACTTAAGAACTTGCTGTTTTATCCGATTTGATTTTTACCAAAAGAAGCTAAGATTTGAGATAGCAATACATATCAGCTCACTTTAATTGCCTGTGATATCACTAGAATTTTTACTTTTATTCTTTAAGATCATATCGTTTAAAAATTTCCCGTGCACAAAATCCTCTACCTTTTCCTCTTCCTCCCATTTTTCTCAAAAGCCCAGACCGTATGCACCCCAGAAAGTCGGCAAAAGCTGGAGCAAAGTCTTGAGCGGATTTCATCATTGGACAGTACAAATAAAACCAGCGGGGAACTTGCTGCGGAGATAGGTCAGTGGTTTATCGGGACGCCGTATGTGGCCAAGACCTTGGAACTGCCGGGTGAGGAGAAGTTGGTGATTGATCTGATGGGTGTGGATTGTACCACGTATTTGGAGAGCGTCATTGCTTTGGTGCAATTGGCGCAAAAGGGTGAGACGAGTATGGAGGCATTTGAACGGGAACTGGAACTCATTCGCTATCGGGATGGCAGCAACCAGGGCTATCCCTCAAGGCTGCATTACTTCTCCGACTGGATGTATGCGAATGGCGAAAAGGGGCTTTTCCGAGATATTACCACAGAAATTGGCGGGGTAGCCTATCCGAACCAACCTACTTTTATGTCGGAAAACCCGCAATTCTACCAGCAACTCGCAGATCTAAAGAATCTTACTGCTATCAAGGCAACTGAAGCTACGATAGCTACTCGCAGCTATTTTTTCATTTCCAAGAAAGACATCTCTAATCTGGAAAAATCTATCCAAACTGGGGATATTATTGCGATCACCACGTCGCTCGATAATCTCGATATGGTGCATGTAGGATTTGCTTTCGAAAAAAATGGACGCATTCATCTCCTGCATGCAAGCTCCAAAAATAAGGAAGTAGAGATCTCCACCCTTCCCCTCAGCGAGTATCTGGCTGGAAATAAATCCCAATCAGGAATCATGGTTTCTCGACTTTTAGACACTTCTCATTAAGGTTTTATTTGAAAGGAATTCGGATTTAACTTCCGTAGCCAAGAAGCCAGAAATAGCCCCTATTGCTTCTAATAAGCAATTTTAACTGATCCCCTTTTACAAAATTTAAGCTTGCTTTATTAAGATTTTTATTCATTATCAGCACCACTTTTTATCCTAATAGAAATCTGGTTTTTGGAAAAATATTTAAAGGATAACCCGGTCTCCTTTAGAAAAGCACGAGAGTGATCGAGTGCCTTACTTATCTTTCAAAATCCAAAAGCTTTTCTTTCAAATCTTCTCATTCATAATCCGACAGATGCTTGGCAGGCTTCTTGAAATTTTTCTTCAAAACTCAAGAAATCACGAAGCAAGAGATTCAAAGCATTTTAGTCATAGGAGCAAATGGTTCGACAGGAAAAATCATCTGTAACCTTCTCGAGGACTCTCCGGGCTATAGACCTGTAGCGATGATCCGTAAGGAATCTCAGAAAGAGAATTTTGAAAATCAAGGAATCCGAACTGTCATCGGAGATCTTGAAGGCGATTTTGAGCATGCCTTTGAAAATATCGACCGCGTGATATTCGCTGCCGGATCAGGAGGGTCAACCGGCAAAGAGAAAACAATTGCTGTAGATCAGGAAGGCGCGAAAAAAAGTATAGATTTTGCGAAAAAATACCATTGTCAGAAATTCGTGATGCTTAGTTCTATGGGAGCAGACAATCCAGATTCTAATTCGGAGATGCATGATTACCTCAAGGCCAAGCAAGAAGCAGACGAATACTTAAAATCCAGTGGTCTGGACTATACGGTCGTAATGCCGGGTGCGCTTACCGATAATCCAGCAACCGGAAGAATAGAAGCCGGAGAATCATTGGATAAAAAAGGAGAAATCTCTAGAGAAAATGTAGCCCTCACACTGATTGATGTGTTAGGTTCTGAAATCGCTGCAAATTCTATTTTTGAAATATTGGAGGGTGATAATCCAATTGGGGAGGAAATCACAGCTTTAGATCAAGCTATGAAATCACTTTAATTTCCATCTACTTGTTACAAGCTTCCCAAGTGGAAGCTTTTTTTTGAAAAAAAATGTAAATAAAACTTGACTTTTGTAAAGTCTTATTTACATTTGTAAAGTTAACTTTACATAAATATCATGGAAACAATGAAATTAGAACGAACCAAAAGAGTAAAAAAATTAGCTATCTGGACTTGGTCATGGGTAGCTACAATGGCAATCGCAACCTTTGGACCTGAGTTTATCTGGGACAATCATCCCTTCTTGACCACCTTCGCAATCCTTGTCAACCTAGCCAATGGCGTCCTGATGATCCTGGCCAATCGAGATCTATTCAATCATTTTGATGAATTGGAGAAAAAAATTCACCTCGAATCACTAGCCATTACACTTGGTTTGGCTGTCGTTGTTGGATTGACCTATTCACTGCTAGACACAACTAATATGATTGAGCAAAATGCTCAAATCAGTATGTTGGTTATGTTCATTGGCCTTACCTATCTTACCTCAGTCATCATTAGTACGCTTCGATATAAATGAAAAATCGAATCAGAGGTTTGAGAACAGAAAGAGGAATGACTCAGGAAGACCTGGCTGAAATCATCGGAGTATCCCGGCAAACCATCAATGCTATTGAAAAGGAAAAATTTGATCCAAGTTTACCGACAGCTTTTCGGTTAGCAAGACTATTTGACTTACAGATCGAGGAGCTGTTTAGCTATGAGCAGGGATAAGGATCGGAAAGCGTACTTATTCAAAGTTCTAAACCAAAATAAGACTGATTCCCGAGCTATTATTTAATTCAACCTACTTTTGGAATCAGTTCTTTCCTATCGGAATAAAATGAAATCCTTTCAGTTCCTCAGCACCACTTATCCAAGAGCTATTTTCTGATCGCTTAGCAAGATACAGTCGAATGAAACCCCAGAGTACTTAGTCCAAGTTCGCTCAGCAGCTATCGAACACTTCAGCTAATTTCTGCAAAGATCATAACGATAAAATCCACTAAAACGCTCCAATCTTCCCGTCCATCCAGCTCAGCCGATCACCGAGGTACCCCGATAGGTTTTGAATAGATTGATCATAATTCACCCCAATTCCCTTATCCCATTTTGCATAGTTACGCTCAACTGCGCCATTGGATTGCAGCAGTGTAGCTGCATCATCGACTAATTGCTGAACTGACGAATTACTCCAAGGACCTTGACGAAGCTCATTCCATCTTTTTCTTACAGCAGCCTTAAAAATCGGATCTTTAAGCATTCGTTCCCACCAGAACGGAATCATCCAGGGATCTCTGTCCACATAAGTATTATATCGAATGACCCAGTCATTTTTTGGAATTCGCCCGCCCTCATCAAAAGCTATATTCATATCCCAAACTGGACCCATTGAAAGCTTTCCGTCGCGATCTTTTTGAAGGAATGTACTCAATCGATATCCGTCTACATTCCTACTTAGCTCATTGATCAGAAAGTAATCTACAAATGAATTGACATCGATATAATCTGTGTAGGTACGAACTGAAGTGGAAAAATCATCCTGAAGCAAGGCTTTTTCAAATAGCTCGACATAGTTGGCAATGTAATTTTTTTGAGCTGGAGTAATATTTTCAGCTTTTGGATACTCATAGGTAAAGTAAGTCTCCAAATACTGCTGAGGATGATATGGTGGGGAAAATGGTGAAAAAGCAATGGCATTTCCCAAAATATCATACTTACTTCTAAAGCTATTTTGCTCGGTATAGCGCGCATCATCATCCCAATTATTTTGGAAATACGACAATGGTTTCCCATCATGCTCTGGTCCGGAATCTGACTTATCAATCTTTAGAATATAGCCTCCACTGAGGTTGGTGGAGGTAGCATTAAGCGATTTGATATCAATCCTATTGGAATCTCTTTTCAATTTCTCACAGAAATAATAAACCCCCAAATACTCCCCATTGACTTCCAACTCGACAAACTTCCCACTGCTTGCATATTTTCCCATTTTCCGAGAAAGCTCATAGCCCACATGGTTATAGATCATCGATCTATCCCAAAGATATTTCTCATTGAGGTTCACTACATGACCAACCAGCCTCCAGTCTTCTTCTTCGGGCAAGCCAAAAAAAGAGACATCCATCCCTTCACCCGCAGGATCAATGGATTCGAAGTTGAAGCCTTTTTTATCCGAAAGTCGAAACGAGGTCTTCCCTCTGAATTCTACATCGATGCGCTGCTCTTGTACAAACTTCTTCTCCTGATAGATCCTCATATTGGCCACTACGCCCGGCTCATAAGGAATAACTGCTCCCTTTGTGTCAATGACGATATAGGTAATCTTACTCTCCTGCGTGTCGATGGCAAAAACAAATCCATCATCACCTGTGGATAAAAGGACTTCAGATGGTTCCTGACAAGAAAGTATAATGAAGGCGATGCTCAAGAATTTAAGGACCGACCAAGTTTTAGGAAAGGGATTCATTGACAAGTATTGTTTCCCTAAAAAAGGGAATTATAAATGGAATTTAAAACAAAGAACAACTATTCCCTCTGTCAAGAACAGAAAATTCCTCTTTTTCCATTTTCCGAAGCTTTCCCTCTCCATTTTCGGATTTTACCGAAAATTGATTGCTTTTTCGTCAGAATCAGTTTTCCCTAGAAACAAAAAAACCTTAAGTCCTTGAAGGAATACGAAATTGAATATGACTTGAAATATATATGGGATTGATTTATCGGTAGCAGGTAATTACCGATCGTGCCCTTGGCACTCTTGTGTATTCCTGTGCTGATCTTACCCCGAATTTCGCTGCGCTGCATTCGGGGCTGTTACCGGTTTTGCCTTTGGCAAAAGATTTAGCGGGTCATTACGAGGATTTAATGCCAAACCTACGGTTATTAAACTACTTCAAATTCATAGTTCGCTTCCCAGAGTATAGACAGAGGAAATTAGAGTGGTAACTGATTGTTGCTTTCTGTAAAATAAAACTTGTGATGATTGCCGAACCCTTGCCAAAGGTAAGGCCAGTAAAAGCCCAGAATACGATTCTGGGTAGCGAAACCTATTCAGTATATTTATAGAGTGCCAAAGGCACGATCGGTACTGAACAATTTTAACATAGGAGTACATCAAGTTTTTGGAGGAATACGAAATTGAATATGACTTGAAATATATATGGGATTGATTTATCGGTAGCAGGTAATTACCGATCGTGCCGTTGGCACTCTTACTAATCCGTGATGTTTACTTTACCCCGAATTTCGCTGTGCTGCATTCGGGGCTGATACCGGTTTTGCCTTTGGCAAAAGATCTGTCCATAACCACCCACACCCATAGTATCTGATGAGTTTCTCCTTTAGGATGGACAGAGAAAATTGGGAAATTAACCGATTCCCACTTTTTGTAAAATAAAGCTTGCTGAAATTGCCGAACCCTTGCAAAAGGCAATCTTTAGCAGGTAATTACCGATCGTGCAATTGGCACTCTTGGGATCTGTGGTACTGATCTTACCCCGAATTTCGCTGCGCTGTATTCGGGGCTGTTACCGGTTTTGCCTTTGGCAAAAGATCTATCCATAACCACCCACACCCATAGTATCTGATGAGTTTCTCCTTTAGGATAGACAGAGGAAATTGGGAAATTAACCGATTGCTGCTTTGTATAAAAAAAAACTTGTGATGATTGCAGAACCCTTGCCAAAGGCAAGGCCAGTAAAAGCCCAGAATACGATTCTGGGTAGCGAAACCTATTCAGTATATTTATGGAGTGCCAAAGGCACGATCGGTACTGAACAATTTTAGCATAGGAGTACATCAAGTTTTTGGAGGAATACGAAATTGAATATGACTTGAAATATATATGGGATTGATTTATCGGTAGCAGGTAATTACCGATCGTGCCGTTGGCACTCTTACTAATCCGTGATGTTTACTTTACCCCGAATTTCGCTGTGCTGCATTCGGGGCTGATACCGGTTTTGCCTTTGGCAAAAGATCTATCCATGACCACCCACATCCATAGTATCTGATGAGTTTCTCCTTTAGGATGGACAGAGAAAATTGGGAAATTAACCGATTCCCACTTTTTGTAAAATAAAGCTTGCTGAGATTACTGAATCCTTGCCAAAGGCAATCTTTAGTAGGTAATTACTGATCGTGCCGTTGGCACTCTTGGGATCTGTGGTACTGATCTTACCCCGAATTTCGCTGCGCTGCATTCGGGGCTGTTACCGGTTTTGCCTTTGGCAAAAGATTTAGCAGGTCATTACGAGGTACGAATCAACCTCTTTAATTTTGAAATGATTGTAATCACATAAAGGCACATGCTATCATTGGTAGATATCTAGCGTAGTCTTTTTTTATCTCAAAACTATCACAAACGATGCTCACCCAGAGGATGGACAGAGAAAATTGGGAAATTAACCGATTCCCACTTTTTGTAAAATAAAGCTTACTGAGATTGCCGAACCCTTGCCAAAGGTAAGGCCAGTAAAAGCCCAGAATACGATTCTGGGTAGCGAAACCTATTCAGTATATTTATAGAGTGCCAAAGGCACGATCGGTACTGAACAATTTTAACATAGGAGTACATCAAGTTTTTGGAGGAATACGAAATTGAATATGACTTGAAATATATATGGGATTGATTTATCGGTAGCAGGTAATTACCGATCGTGCCCTTGGCACTCTTGGGATCTGTGGTGCCGATCTTACCCCGAATTTCGCTGCGCTGCATTCGGGGCTGTTACCGGTTTTGCCTTTGGCAAAAGATCTATCCATAACCACCCACATCCATAATATCTGATGAGTTTCTCCTTTACGATAGACAGAGAAAATTGGGAAATTAACCGATTCCCACTTTTTGTAAAATAAAGCTTACTGAGATTACTGAACCCTTGCCAAAGGTAATCTTTAGCAGGTAATTACCGACCGTGCCGTTGGCACTCTTGGGATCTGTGGTGCCGATCTTACCCCGAATTTCGCTGCGCTGCGTTCGGGGCTAATACCGGTTTTGCCTTTGGCAAAAGTTTTAGCAGGTCATTACGAGGATTTAATACCAAACCTACAGTTAGTAGACTATTTCAAATTCCCGGTTCACCTCCCAGAGGATAGACAGAGGAAATTGGGAAATTAACCGATTGTTGCTTTGTATAAAAAAAAACTTGTGATGATTGCAGAACCCTTGCCAAAGGCAAGGCCAGTAAAAGCCCAGAATACGATTCTGGGTAGCGAAACCTATTCAGTATATTTATGGAGTGCCAAAGGCACGATCGGTACTGAACAATTTTAGCATAGGAGTACATCAAGTTTTTGGAGGAATACGAAATTGAATATGACTTGAAATATATATGGGATTGATTTATCGGTAGCAGGTAATTACCGATCGTGCCCTTGGCACTCTTACTAATCCGTGATGTTTACTTTGCCCCGAATTTCGCTGCGCTGCGTTCGGGGCTAATACCGGTTTTGCCTTTGGCAAAAGTTTTAGCAGGTCATTACGAGGATTTAATACCAAACCTACAGTTAGTAGACTATTTCAAATTCCCGGTTCACCTCCCAGAGGATAGACAGAGGAAATTGGGAAATTAACCGATTGCTGCTTTCTATAAAATAAAACTTGTGATGATTGCCGAACCCTTGCCAAAGGTAAGGCCAGTAAAAGCCCAGAATGTCCCTGATAGCTATCGGGATCTGGGTAGCGAAACCTATTCAGTATATTTATAGAGTGCCAAAGGCACGATCGGTACTGAACAATTTTAACATAGGAGTACATCAAGTTTTTGGAGGAATACGAAATTGAATATGACTTGAAATATATATGGGATTGATTTATCGGTAGCAGGTAATTACCGATCGTGCCGTTGGCACTCTTACTAATCCGTGATGTTTACTTTGCCCCGAATTTCGCTGCGCTGCATTCGGGGCTGATACCGGTTTTGCCTTTGGCAAAAGATCTGTCCATAACCACCCACACCCATAGTATCTGATGAGTTTCTCCTTTAGGATAGACAGAGGAAATTGGGAAATTAACCGATTGCTGCTTTGTATAAAAAAAAACTTGTGATGATTGCAGAACCCTTGCCAAAGGCAAGGCCAGTAAAAGCCCAGAATACGATTCTGGGTAGCGAAACCTATTCAGTATATTTATGGAGTGCCAAAGGCACGATCGGTACTGAACAATTTTAACATAGGAGTACATCAAGTTTTTGGAGGAATACGAAATTGAATATGACTTGAAATATATATGGGATTGATTTATCGGTAGCAGGTAATTACCGATCGTGC
>Ga0209491_10007832_pt1 | contig 13894 bp, 9 predicted proteins | sample BON02_FD_187213 | JGI IMG/M metagenome (GOLD analysis project Ga0209491, IMG submission 187213) | Freshwater microbial communities from Lake Bonney liftoff mats and glacier meltwater in Antarctica - BON-02 (SPAdes) (version 2) | ecosystem: Environmental > Aquatic > Freshwater > Ice > Glacier... | reverse complement strand
GTGTGTGTGCGTGTGTGCGTGTATGTGCATACGTGTGTGTGTGTGTCTGCGTGTGTTTATGTGTGTACGTGTGTGTTCGCACGCCTATGTGTGTGTGTGCGCACACACGTGGACCTGCGTGTGTATATGTGCATGTGTCCATGCTTGCGAGTGTGCGTGTGCGCATGAGAGTGTTTACGTATACGTGCATCGTCGGGAGGGGTGCGTTCTCACACACACGCACACACACAAACACACACACACAACACACACACGCACACGCACACACACACACACACACACACACACACAACCGTGCATCCTCAGGAGGAGTGCGTTCGTGACGAGGGGCACCCGTGGTTATGGTCACCATGGCGGCCATCAGAACTAAATGGCGACGCAGTAACATGGAGTAAGGACTTGTGGAAGAGCCACCGCCGTTTTGCGATCAAATGTCTCAACTTATCCAAAGACAAATACGTGCCCAATCTGCAGGCGGACAAGCACAAATAACCATCTGATAACCACAAAGAACTGTCTTGTACCAAGACCATAATTATAAATAACTAGTAACCATTCTTGCGCTGATTCAATTCTGGGCACGTGCACTGGCAGATTTCTTGGAAACACCACATGCACACATCCAAACACACATTAACACGCACATACACTTAGATCGCGCGTGCAGAACAAAAGCCTCAAGTTTGGCGTCAATTACAGTAGCTGTGAGGCTGCCAAAATCCTGAATCTAAATCCGGGGGAAAATACGAATCAAGAGACTCGAATTAAAAAAAGTCATGCAAACTTGGAATCTAATCTGCAAGAGGTGCATGTAGCTGTTGTAGAGCATTGCTGAATGCTGCTTATTGCATGTCTGAATGTTGCTTGTTGCATGTCTGAATGCTGCTTATTGCATGTCTGAATGTTGCTTGTTGCATGTCTGAATGCTGCTTATTGCACACCATGTCACTTCGTCTGAATGCTGCTTCTTGCACACCACGTCTGAATGCTGCTTATTGCACATCATGTCTGCATGCTCATTTTCGGTAGTTGCACCACATAACAAATTCATCCCAACGGCACATATGTGGCTGTGCGTGTTGTTTCAGTTCCAAAACTAGACTCTGAGCCCGGTTCAGAGCCCAAAAAAAGCCAATGATCGACATGAAATTTTAGAGACATCGCACAACAATTTACTTGAGCCTGGTCCAAAAAACGCACACCAAAATGACCTCAACCTACTGCAAAAATCAATTTGTCGTGTCGCATGTGTCCAAAAACGCCACGAAATTTGCCAGATCGAGTTGAGGTATATATCAATACCAGTACCAATACAGATACAAGCCTCAACACGATTGTCCTGGCGGAAAAGTCGATTTGGGTCAAACGTTGTCCGTTTGGACCGTGACTTTTGGGTGAGAGTAGAGTTTTTATTGAAAACTGATAGTGGGTATCCCAAGGACACGGGGGTTACTTTATTCACCCTGGCAACCCCTGGGTATCCCAAGGACACGGGGGTTACTTTATTCACCCTGGCAACCCCTGGGAATCCCCTCCGCTATAACACCCATCGGTCAGCTCCACCAGTCTCCGCCCTCACCCATTCCAGGAGACCTAGAGTGACATTTCTTCTTTCTATCGTGGCTGGCGGCGGCTTGAGGGTAAAAGCCTGAGCACCCCTGAGCACCGTGACATCGCCTATTGGTAGCCGCGTGAAATTAATTGCAAGGTTTAGTCCTGAATGAAATATCAGATAACCACTAAGTTTACAGTATGTTACTGCGCATTTTGTGCTAGTCGAAGTCGCGGCGGCGGTTTTGCTTCTTGGTACTCTTTTGTTGTTTCTCCTCGAGGCGCCGCGCGTTGAACTTTCCCGCCGTCTTGCTTTTCATATTGCGCACTTTCTGTCGTGTGCAACGAGTGTGTGACAGAGGAGTGCATTCGCGTTCATAATAAAATAATCACCTCATGCTGTCAAGACATCATGGGGGGTAATCAACACGTACTGTCAAAACGACTCATACTGTCAAGACGACATGCGCTCAGGTAATAATCAATAAGGTAACCGGATGACGCGCGGCGGCTCCGGGGCTACAGCCCCTCCGCCGCTGCGCGCCCAAGACAAATCTGTGTACGCGAGCAGACGTATACAGGCGACCGGGGGAAAATATGGGAACCCCCGGTGATCGAAATCTGGGGTGTAAAGTGAATTCGGGTTTAGGAGAATTATTTGAAATTCCGTATAGGCGAAGAGGTAGTGTAATAGGCTAATAAATATAGTTTAATAGGCTAACAAAGATAGTGTAGTACCTACGTAAAGGTAGTGTAATACCTACCTCTCATATATATTTATTTTCTTCCTATTGTGTTGTGTCTTCAGGTCAATGGTCCGATCCAGTGAGCACACATCAGCTTCGGGCGGGCGCGCGGCGGCGAGGCGCACCGCGCCGAAGCTGCCGCGCGTCATCAGGGTGGCATGCTGCCACACGTCATCAGGGTGGCACCACCCTGATGGCACGCGGCAGCTTCGGCAAGGTGCGCCTCGCCGCCGCGCGCCCCTGAACACCCGATAGAGCTCTGCAAAGGTAACCGAATGCTCGCGTGCCGCAAGCCCAGCGAAATGACCCGCGTGGCGCGTGGCAGCTTTGCCAGTTACGTACCTTGCCGCCGCTCACCAAATAGAGACAATACCGGTTCAATTGAAGCCAGCGTGAGCATTTCTGACAGCTTCTTGAGACAGGTTTCGTAATTTCTTTGGCGTTCCCGGTTCTCTTGAGAAGTGAGGACGAGCTCGTTGAGTTGGTTTATTCTGCCTCCCTCAATTGCCCGCAGTCTGCTCATGGCCTTTGAGCACGAAAAGATACCACGCACGATGTCAGCGACACACGATGTCAGCGACACACGGCTGCGCCCTCACGCAGACGTGCCAACCACACACGCCTCTGCTTTGTTGAACTCATACCTGCGTGTATCATCGTGGTGGCAACTGCATCTATTCTTGCATGGTGCCACTCGCACACTTGTCACCACGCCACACGCCTCTGTTTTTTCACACTCTTGCAATGTATATTGTCGTGGAGGCACTCCGCTTCGCAACCGTGGAGTGGTGAGGACCCTAGGCGCTGGTTCGGGACCCCTGAGAGGATACGGACGGGGACCTTACCCCCCCAAACATGAGGTACGGTCGAGGATCGCAACCCCCCAAACAAAGTGACCCACCCCCCAAAGAAAAATGGGTTCCCTCTTCCTCATGGGCAGTGCATTCTGGAGACTCGGCCGAGGGCGCGTGCAAGAGGCAGCACTCACTTCAGGCGGGAGCTGGATATGATCAAGGTGGATGCGCATATCGACTTTGCTCTCGGTTGTGTTGACGTGCTGGCCGCCGGCCCCGGAGGAGCGCGCATACTTTACTACCTGCCCACCACCGCACGCAATCCCGTAAGTGGACAGCGATTGCAATGGTGCAGTGTTGGGGCGAAGCAGTCTGCGGTTGCAGAAGCAGCATGAATCTTAAAGGCCGGACCAGTTTGGTTACATCGACGAAAGGCACCGTTGTCATGCTCCGGACGTTTCCGCCGGGTCTATGGTTTGGCGTCGCGACTGCGCGCAGAGCCAGGGCTGACCATGGGGCACGTAAAGATACGGCCGGTGCTACAGGAAAAAGAACTTGAGCTCGCCCCGAAGCTCTGTCCTTGCCTCGTCCGCAAGTGCCGATCCCTGCGTGCCCAGCAGGCCATGCTCTACAACATCCCCACGCGTGCCACACGTCAGAACATGCACCAGCACAGAACATCATACAGTCGGGAGGGCGCTGGAGCTGCAGTCATCATCAAATGTCTACCGGAAGCATGACGAAATCCAGGGTGGAAGCACCTGACCAGACTTGACCATACTGTTATTTGCAACCAAATGGCACTCTCTAGAGGCGGCATAGAGTGCCAAAATGGCATCCAACCCGCACGTATCACCTATGCTAGTGGCGTGGCAGCTGGCAGATTCAGCCTTCCCCGCAGGCGGCCTCAATCACTCGTGCGTAAAGCCCTCACCACTCTGTTCTCACAATATGTATCCTTAAATTCGTGCTTTGTTGTCCCCTCATCCATCCTCGCTTGTGATTGTGACATGCGAGAGGAGCTGGTGCATTGAATCCGGGTGGTGCTTCTCAGGCAGGGGCTGGAGGCAGCAATGCAGAGCGGACGCGTGGGCTGTACTGCAACGCTGAAAATGTTTGCCGTCGAAATGCTTCACCTGCAGGTGCACTTCTTCACAAACAAGGGCGCCTCGCAACCTCGCCACGCCCTGTGGCGCCCGCCGCACGCGATGCGCACGCTTGTCAAGAATACCTGTTCTCACAGACATATGCTGCCTACCCCACCCACCCCAGTTGCTCACCGTGCATATATCGCTCAAAGTAGGGAGGTGTACAATGATGGTGCACGATTTTGGCAGGCTGCAACATCGCTGCCGTTTGTCACAGCAGGTTATTCTTCGCCGACGCCCGAGAATGCGGCACACCTTGACACTGCCTGTGAGGCTGTCCTGTGTTCCAATCACGTCGCCAAGGTGCGTCGCACCTGTCCTGACAGCCACGAACTGTAGCTGCGCTCACGATTTTCACCCCTGGTCCATACTGATACCCGAGATAGTGTGCATGGCATGAAACGGTGCAAACACGAGTTCGGGTGTGTCATGTAACAGACCAAATCAGATAGTGCCGAAGTCCAGAAAAGGTAGTGCAATAGACCAAAAAAGATAATACCTACCCTTTATTATTTTTTTTCCCCCTTTTGTGTTAATGGTCCGATCCAGTTGGCGCGCGTCAGCTTCGGGCGGGCGTGCGGTGGCAAGGCGCCGAAGCTGCCACGCGCTATCAGGGTGGCACGAAGCTGCTGTGCGGCAGCTTCGGCACGGCGCCGCGCGCGCCCAAGCTCTCCGCCGCCGCGCGCCCTTGTGCTTCTGTGTGCGCGTGGTGCTTGCGCTGATTTTTTTCGTGCAAGAGCAGCGAGCGAGCATAGCGCAGGGAAAGGGCTTTCTGGCAGCAGTTACAGCAGCCTTTGCTGACTTGACAGTGCTGGCCAAGCAAATCAAGAGCTTGCCCAACTTGAATGGCCATCTTGCTCCCCTTTTCGGCATCTTCTCGAGGTCTGTCCGTCCCCACTGTCCCGCCTCTTCTTCCGCGGATGGTTACCAATTTCACTCTACCCCACTTCGCTCTGTGCATGTTACCAAAAACCCATGACTGTCATGATCTCTTTGTGACATTGACAGAGCGAATTGATTGCGACTGCGTGATGTCTTGCGCAGAAAGCTCGAGATGTCCCTGGACGACGCACGGCGACTTTATCTTTTCATCACGCTGCGCTCATTGGTATCGGCTGCCATTCGCTTGAGTATATGTGGGCCCATGCAAGGCCAGCGCTTGCAGGCAGACGTTGCTTCACAGTGTATCGAGCCTCTCCTCTCCTCGCCTGCAATTCGTGCACAGCTCGCCCCCCGCCCCCGAGAAGACGATGTAAACTCTTCACTCTCGCTCTCTCGCTCCTGCACTCGATCTCGCGCGTGCACGAACTTTTCGCGCGTGTTCTTTCGCCCTTCCCATCGCTACTGTCTTTCTTCGCTGGCACGGTCCCTGTCGCACTTCCTGTTGCTCTGTTTTCTGATCCTCCCGACCCCTCGTGCTCCAGCCATGTCGTTTCTTCTTCTTTTTTTGTAGTTTTTGTTGTATTTTGGTCAGAGAGAGTTAGCTGACAGTGGCGTGTACGCGTATGTGTATCAGGAAACTTTTCTGTGGGGTGACGAGGAGGGAACACCAACGTCAGGCGCGCAGGCGGTAATTAACGGCACTTTCGTAACTTCGCCCATCATTGACATGTTGCAAGGCACCCAAGATCGCCTCTACACACGCCTCTTTAGTTCGTGAATGTTGCATCTCTGTGTGTGGTCACGAGCTTGTAGTCACACACATAGACGGGTATCGTTGATGTATTTGGTAGGCGCGCGGCGGCGGAGGGGATTCAGACCCGATGCCGCCTCCGCCCGCGCTACTCTTTTGTGCCGAGGCGCAGAACACATTTGTAGAAGAATTAGTGGAAGAATTTGAATGTGGGGACACATTTGTGGAAGAATTAGTAGAATGTGGGACCGATTCACCCGTATAAGGAGGGAATGTTGGCGGTGCAGTGTGGGTAGCATTTTATTCTGGAACTTACGCATAAATAAGATACTTAGTGTGGCAAATAGTAAGCGGTTCAATTAGCGGTGTGATTTACATGTGTCGCAACGTGGACGTTTCCTGAGTCGGGACGTCTCAGTAACCAATGCGCAGATTCCTTTCTTCGTTTCTACAAACACGGGATCTAAGAAAGACGATACTCGTTGTCTAAGAAAGACGATGCTCATTGTCTACCAATCGGATACCCACCGACAAAAGTCTATCGCGTTCCGGCAGAGCCCGGTGCCCAGGGGTTTTAAACGCCACGCCCGAGGCATGGGCGACACCAGTATCAGCGCGATACCACTCGGTTGAATAGTCCTCGCAAAACGTCTTGTCTTCACATGTTTTGCGGCATGCAGTGCTTTCATTGTATCCCGTCATGATAAAACCGCCCGAGAGCGTGGGACCTCGCAACTCCTCCCCCGACTTGTTGTCGCAGAGCATGAGCTGGTAGAGTTGTGTCTTGGCGCATTCTTGTTTCTCCAGATCGTTGTTGTACGGTAGAATACAACCAGGCGCAAGCGACATCGAAAAATCAGTAGCAGACGACCATGCAGGTGTACCCTCGGGCGCTGGCGTGGGAGCAGTTGAGAGCGGGGACTCAAGTTGTACCACTTTGTAGTGTCCGCTATAGCCGATAATGGTGCGTATCTCACCTCCGACACTTAACGTGTATGCCGCGTAGGGATTCGATCCAACACACTTGTCAAAAGGGCCTGCCAACCACACTTGTCAAACGGGCCTACCCCTCAAATCCCCGCCGCACATGTTACAAAGAATTGCACGCTCCACACAACTAGCTGGACAAAGTCCACTGAATCTCGAAATCGATACATTATACTGATTAACAAAACCGAATTGAATTGTTATTCAATTGTAGCATCTTAAAATCATAAATTCAACATCAAATCAGATTTGCACAAAAGAATTGCGAAATCAATAATTTGACCAAAACCCCCGCAGACCCAACAAAAACACCCGGAGCACAAAAATCCCGGACATACTACAGACTACATTCTATTTACTACTGGACTTTTGGGGAAATAAGGACCATACCATTTTCACCACTGATGACCTCTACCTGATCGTGACAGTTCATACCTGATCAGGCGCGCAGCGGCGAGGCGCAGCGCTCCAAAACTACCGCGCACACCAATTTCGCATAGCAGGCGGCAACTTCGGCATGTTACGCCTCGCCGCCGCGCGCACAGCCGGTACACAAGTTGACACGAGCAAGAGGGAAAGAAGGGCGTAGAGGGACAGACCAGAACAACCATCCAAGTTGGCGCCAGCGGGCATGCGCACAATGGAGGTGTGCCAAGGCGAAGTGATGGAGGTACCGTGAGGGTTGGTCGACGAACGACATGTGCAGGTACCGCTGCTGTCGGAACAGACAGCCGCGCCTGTGTTGTCGCACGTGCAGGTTCCAGTGCAGTCATTCTGCTCAGGCTTGTAGCCGCGCCGCACGCCGTCAGTCTCGCCATATCCACACGCCCAATCCAGATCAGTACACTCGTGCGGCGCACTGAGCTCATATGTCGTTGTGCACACGTAGGAGCACCGCGGTAGAGAATTGACGCTAAAATCAACCAGCACTGCAATAGCTGCGTTGTTGTTGTGTGCTGCTGCTGTCGTGTCGTTGACACCTCGCACCACGCGCACCACGTTGCCAGTGACCTGCGTGACAAACATGATCTCGTTGTCGATCTTGATGTTCTTTCCGCGCGCTATGACGGCAGCCGTAGCGTCAGCAACAGTCAATTGAACTGTGACAGCATCCGCGATGGCAGCGCCCAGCGTGGTGGCGTGCCCGTCAAGGCCCTCGTAGTCGATGGTGTAGGTGCGCGAGTAGCTGTCGAAACCCTTACACCCGGCCAGACAATTTGCATTCGTGTCGTAGAGTACCTCCTGGTTGCAGGTGCTACCATCGAGCGGGTATGTGGAGCTGCATTGAGCCTGACAGCGAAAACCATCAAGCTTCGAGTTGGAGCACGGCAGGGTTTCCCAGACGCTCTCCATCGTGACTTCATTTGGGCCTGGCGTCCAAGTGGCATGATTTGACAAACATGTGGCACGCGTCGAGTAGGAACTGGACGAGCAAAGACCGCCCTCAGACGACAGGATGCGGCGCGCCTGCCCCGTACCAGTACCGGAGGTAATAGTAATGACCCAGCCTGCATAAAAGTTCTTCACTGCTGCATGCCCTACGAAAAGTGATAGTTGCCGTGCGGGCGCCGTGTCGGACGAGCAGCCTCCGACGGCAAATGCGTCACACCAACAGGTTGAAACATCAGTGCCACTGCATGTGGCGTTGCCCTTCTGCGGGCGCACAGCGTAGCAGTCTGGACATTCCTGCAGTTTGTCAGAATCAGCCACTAGCGGCTCGCGGCAGGCACTATTGGCACGCTCCTGCAAACATGAAGGCGTGCGTGTTGAAGCAAACCCCTTGGCATCGAAGAGGATGCCCAATTCGCCGAGGCCTGCAGCCCAGGTAGAGTCAACCGAACCCGCGTAGCCTGAGCGAGAGGCCAGCAGCGCGTTGCGTCCGCGGAATGAGAACCATGCCTTGTCCTCACTCGTGTATCCCGTACCAATGTCATGCTCCACAAAGAGCACTTGGTTAAAAGGATAGTTGCGGCAGTCGCTTCGGTAGCCGTCGGAAGAAAATCCCACCTCGCTCTCAACTTCGCGCGACATGTGCACTTCGCCTGATGTTGTGTAGCACATGAGCCACCCGCCGCCAAAAGAGTCGAGGTCACAGTACCCGAGAAATGAGTCCACATTTGCCGAAGGTTTAAGCCAGAAATCTCCTGATGAAAAGTGTGGCAGCTTGGCCAGATCAGCACACGTGCGTGCGGGAGACTCTTTCGTGCCAATGCCACCGCCATCTGGGATCTCAACAGAGCCGCCACTGTGCGAGTTTGAGGCGCCGTAAAAGCTGCCGTCTCGCGCATTCGGGTCATGCGTGTATAGCCCAGTGTGCCGGTTGAGCACGCAGCCACCGCCCAGCGAGTCATAGCCAGTGGTTGGGTTGCACGAGACCCACACATCATTGCCTTCAGGGCTTGTGTCTCCTCCGTATGCCGGCCCTGTTGCTGTTTGCTGCCACGTCGAATCTGACGACACAGGCAACATCCAAAATAGCTGCAGCACCAGTGCGGCCCGCACAAGCGCATATGACCCTTTCCGCCCAGCAATCATCTTTCCCTCTGTTCCAACTGCTGTGTTCTTGTTCTCAGTTTCGTTGTTAGATGTGCCGTCTGGCCTTGTTGGCCTCTGCCGCTCCTGCTGCCTGGTCATTGAGGTCGCCCTGTCCTGCCGTGATGTGCCATTTTCAGCCGTTTGAGATAAATGACCGTGACGAGGTGACATGGAACGTGACTCAGTGACGAGGAGGGGATCGGAATAGCAACGTAGTTAAGGTGCAGGGTGAGGATCCGGCCACCCCAGGTTGTCTAAGGGAGGTCAGGGTGAGGTGGTGCGTCGGCGATTTTCAATCGTGGTTACGTTCTCCCTTGGCTCTCTCGTGAAGAAACCCCTGTAACGTACATTGATTCCCCAATATCGGTTCAATAGAAAGGCAGACAGATAAACAGACAGACCGATGGACAGACAGACAGCCTTGAAAGTTTCATAAAACAAAGTAACACACACTCTCCCAGCCGAAATATTCCTAAAACCAAAAAAAAGAACCTAGACCTGAGTTGATAGTGCCATTTGCGACATATACAAGTTTGATGATGGTACCCACTTGCAGGGCCTAAGCACCACCCAGGTACGCCACCATACCCATCCTGATCTGTCGATATGTCGTGTCTGTTTTGTTAAACGCGTTTGTTTCACACATCTCGATGTACACTTTTGTGTTGGTATGCATTTTTCCAATTTGAGGGGAGTGTCATGACCGTCGCCCGAGGGGACCGTCGCCCGAGGGGAGTGTCATACTCATGACACTCCCCTCGGGCGACGGTCTGCATAACTCTGGTCCGCTCCAGTGGGCACGCGGCGGCTCCGGGGCTGACGCCCCTCCGCTTGCCGCGCGCCCCTGATGATGATGCGTCAGTACTTCCCCCGACTCTGGTATGATCCCTACCCATTGCACGCGCGTGGTCTAGGTCTCTGTCTTTTTTTTAGTGCGCTGGTGTGTGACCTGCTGCCAAGATGGTTGTTTCGTGGTTCGCCAAAGGCACATTGTTCAGTCACAATTTTGACAAGCACTACTTGGAGAACATTAGACTTATTTGGTGCCTTTCCTACCCTAGCTGGTGGGCACCATTGATCCCTGGGTGCTACGTTTCTCGGTAGTTAGGGAGATTGATTGTGGGAATTCGTTAGCCCGGGGATACATGCCAGCCCACATAAACTAGGTAATGCTCCGGTCCCCCGGTCCGGCACAGTTTCTTGGGTCCTAAGTGGCTAATTGTGTTTTCGCCATCTGCTTGGTCAAGTGATTAGGTTAGGTTTTCGAAACCCAAGAAAGAAAGAAAGAAAGAGCACTATGTGACATGAATGAACATAATGACTGTATCAACGTGGAAGGTGTACATCACCCAGGTGTGCCTCCATAACCGTCGTGTCCATGTCCGTGTTGTGCATGTTCTCCTTCAAATATGATACCACACCCTCTTGTTCTGTGTACATGCTGTGTCTATTTTGCTAAAAATACGATGACGATGTATCAACAATTTTCCCGACTCCGGTATGTGAGTCTACTGTAGTATGGTCTATATTCGGTTTTACTTTGTTGACGGGAGGCCGCTTTTCCTGACTATCAAATCGATGATGGGTTGCCCCCTCCCCCTTTCTTTCACCCTGACTTCCCTGAGTGTAGGTACTTAAGGCACGAAACTGATTTGAGTATCAGTACTTGGTGGGATCAGACGTGGGGGATCTCGTGACGCTCTTCGGTGGCTGAGGATGCGTAAGTGTGGGGTTTGCATAAGTTCAGGGATGCGAGCCAGCCCGTCAACTTCTGGAGTGTTGACCTCAGTTGGCTTGTACAGTGGTTCTGGGCGGTGGTGTACCTTTGGTAGGACCGCAGGAAGAGCTACGCGGCCCGCGGGGATATACTGCCAGGGGTTTTACTTCGAGCCCACGGCGGGAGGCGAAGTAAGGATTTTCGGGTTTTATACTAATAAAAAAACAAACAGACAAATCCGGACGAAGAGGACCCCCCTTGCAGCACCTGATGCAAATTTTTCGAGGGGGGTCCTCTCCCCGGGCCTCCGGGTTCTTGATTAGGGAACATAGTAAATAGGAAACTTCCCCGGGGAGGGGGGGGTTCTTTAGGTCAACCTGGTTTTGAGTGGGTGACGGATTGACCAAAATGAGTGACGTCACATTTTTGTCGCAAAACGTCACCTCCAGGTTCGAAGTGACGCTGCCAGGTTTCAAATAAAAATTTAGCACTTCCAGAAAATTGACCAAAATGAGTGACGTCACATTTTGGACGCAAAACGTCACCTCAAGGTTCGATGTGACGCTGCCAGGTATCAGGAAAAAAAATTGCACTTCCAGAAAATGTGTATTTTTCCGGAACTTGGTACAAATGTGACGATTTCGTCACATCGTCACATCATTTTTCTGGTTTGACTTGGGATAAACCTGGGTGTGAAATCCTAGCCAGATCCTGATCTCTAGGTGCTGGGTTCTTCGATTTCGGCTAGGAATGACCCTGATCGAAACCCCCCCAGCGGCACGGAAGACATTGTCTTGCAAACAATTAAAGAAATAAGATTAAGAATTCAAATTCAATGCTGTTTCGGGAGTGTGTTGTTCATCCATGTTGCATGTTTCAATGATGGATGTGTGTTGTGTTCTGTTTCTCTTTTGATTGTCTACATGAATGTGCATATGCCTTAAAGTCCAAGGTCCATTGCGGGAGTGCCCTCGGGCCGGGCGCTTCCGGGCTACCCCATTACTGCACAACACCTGTGTGTGTTCCTGATGTAATTGGAGGGCTAGCTAGCTGTGTGGCGGCATAACAAAAAATAAAAAAATAAATTTACAAAAATAAATAATTGATCATAGAACCCTAGACCCTAATCCTGCCATAAAGAAACAATTAAATAAAACAAACAAACAAAAAGATCACACAGCACGTCCACATGTAGCGCCGGCCCAGATCTGGCGTCGGCCAAGGTTTGGCGTCGGCCCAGGTTTGGCGTCGGCCCAGGTTTGCGTGGGCCCAGGTCACGAGCAGCAGCAGGCCCCACACAGCTGCACGCTTGCATCAGCGCCAGGCTTGGCGCAGGCCCAGATTATCAGTGGCTCCTGTTTTCGCACCGTGACGGACACAGGTTCAGCACTGTCCCAGATTTGACGCCCCCCCAGGTTTCACACCCCCAGGACAGGGTGTGCATATGCGCTCATGTTTGTGCAGTTTGTTCATTCAGCGTTGGGGAACGAGGGTGGGGGGGTCGAGCTAGTCTATGAGAGCACTACTTGTTTGGCGTGGGGGGGTATTTATGACAGGAGAGATAGGGGTGTTGACTGTGTCTTCTCTATTTTAACGCGGGTGGGAGTGTATGTGGGTGTAGGTGTGTGTATACATCCACATACACACACACTGCACATATGGGGTACTCGGATGTGAGCCCAGGGGTTGGGATGAGACACCTGGAGGGTCCAAAGAATCCAGATGGACTAAATTTCGATATATATATGTATTTGTATACGTGTACAAAGTACACACGTGTGTGTTTATGCTAAGAGGCGGGATGAGATCTTGGACTAACTGCTTTATTTCCTTAACACATTTTTTCTTTCGAAACAGGAAACAAAAAGATGTGAACGTAATCCACCTATAATCTCACATCTAAAATAGTAGATTTGAGCGCATGCACCCTCAATCAAGGATACTAAACCACTATTTATAGTAATAATAACAATCATCTTCATCCCCGAGTTGAATGAACGTTCGCCTTACCTGCCACCATGACACAGCCTTTGTAATGCATGTGATTCCACACCAAGTGCAGCTCATTATGTTGCCTGCCGGGCACCACTCGTATTCCTGCCCTAAATCCGTCAGTGATGACGTGTTTCCTATTGTGAAAGCCAAGATCAAACCTGTAATCTGATCTAGACCAATTTCGACGTTGTTTCTTTTCTTCAAAGTGTGAATAGCTTATAACTTGTCATTCTGATCTGTGTAGCCGACAAGCTGAATTTGATCTTACACAAATGGTCGTAGGTCTGGACTATGTTGTTTTTGGATTGAATTTGTAAGCTAATATAGGCTTTGTACCACCTTCAGTACATCACTCAAAGGCGCTACTGCTGGACCTGCACTTATTTACTGCACTCGCAAACAAATTGAGCTTGTGCGTTCCATATCACTTGACGCTGATAGTGGATTCCATTTGACGTTTACTCTTCTCTCGGCTATCCACTGTGGCCCACTGTGGTACTGCTTCAAATATTTCAAGCGTCAATTGCTTGAAATCTTCGGAAGATTGCGATTGCTCATCTCACTCTGAAGATCTTGCATCGATGGCATTCTCACCCTCAGCACTCCTGGGTTTTTGATACCTATGGCTTGCGGTAGCGGTGGGCAGTCCACCGTCCACAATGATGTGAAAGATGTTTATTAATAACAGAAAGTCCTAAAACCCCCGGTCACTATAGGTACCTAATATGGGTCCTCTGCTCCATCCCTTATACGGGATTGGCTGTGTTCAGTTTTGCGATTTCTCGTGT